>Ga0207799_100195_pt1 | contig 45370 bp, 41 predicted proteins | sample TtanPargueraPR_4_FD_187742 | JGI IMG/M metagenome (GOLD analysis project Ga0207799, IMG submission 187742) | Aerobic enrichment media microbial communities from Bioluminiscent Bay, La Parguera, Puerto Rico - Tt and M2 (SPAdes) | ecosystem: Environmental > Aquatic > Marine > Unclassified ...
CCACCGCCACGGCCGGCGCCGCGCCGAGCGCCGCCCCGTCCGACAGGATCCCGCCGCGTCTGCTGATCGGGTTCCTGGCGATGGTGCTGGGGATGTTCATGGCGATCTTGGATATCCAGATCGTCGCCGCGTCGCTGTCCGAGATCCAGGCCGGGCTGGCGGCCAGCGCCGACGAGATCGTCTGGGTGCAGAACAGCTACCTGATCGCCGAGGTCATCATGATCCCGCTGTCGGGCTACCTGTCGCGCGCCCTCGGCCTGCGCTGGTGCTTCGTCATCTCGTCGGCCGGATTCACCCTGGCCAGCATCGGCTGCGCCATGACCGGCAGCATGGCCGAGATGATCGTCTTCCGGGTCATCCAGGGTTTCATCGGCGGGGCGATGATCCCGGTGGTGTTCACCGCCGCCTATTCGCTGATGCCCCGCAGCCGGCAGGCCTCGGTCACCGTGATGATCGGCCTGGTCGCCACCCTGGCGCCGACCGTCGGCCCGACCCTCGGCGGCTGGCTGACCGAGATGATTTCCTGGCACTGGCTGTTCCTGGTCAACGTCATCCCCGGCATCGTCGTGACCCTGGCGGTCGCCGCCTTCGTCGACACCGACCCGCCGCAACTGCACCTGTTCCGCCAGATCGACATCCTCGGCCTGGTGCTGATGACAGGGTTCCTCGGCTGTCTCGACTTCGTGCTGGAGGACGGCTCGCGCAACGACTGGTTCGCCGACGAATCGATCCTCTATTGCACCGTCATTTCGGTGCTCTGCGGGGTCGGCTTCTTCTGGCGGGCGCTGACCGCGGCGAACCCCATCGTCGACCTGCGCGCCTTTTCCGACCGCAATTTCGCGACCGGCTGCACGTTCAGCTTCATCCTGGGCATCGCGCTGTACGGGCTGGTCTATCTGCAGCCGCAGTTCCTCGGCCATGTGCGGGGGCTGAATTCGCTGCAGATCGGCCAGGTCATGCTGGTCACCGGCCTGACCCAGTTCCTTTGCGCGCCGGTCGTCGGCGGGCTGTCGAGGAAAATCGATCCGCGCCTCATGCTGTGCATCGGGTTCTCGCTCATCGGCCTATCGAACTATCAGATTTCCGGCCTGACCGCCGAATGGGATTTCAACGAGTTCCTGGTCCCGCAGATCCTGCGCGGCCTGGGCTTCATGTTCACCATCATTCCGGCCAACATCATCGCCCTGGGCACCCTGCCGGTCGAGCGGATGAAGAACGCCTCGGGCCTGTACAACCTGACCCGGAACCTCGGCGGCGCCTTCGGGCTGGCCGGGATCACCACGATGATCGACCGGCGCGAGTCCTTCCACTGGGCGCGGCTCGCCGAGCATGTCTCGGCCACCCGGCCCGAGGTGCAGGCCCGGCTGCATGACATGGCGCTGTATTTCCAGAGCCACGACCCCGGAATCGACGCCACCGCCGCCGCCGCCAAGTCCATCGGCCGCGCGGTGCAGGGCCAGGCCACGGTGATGGCGTTCATCGACGTGTTCTGGCTGCTGACCTGGATTCCGCTGATCGCGGCCGTTATTGTTCTGCTGGCCAAGAAGCCGACGAAAGCAGCGGCGGGAGGCCATTGAGGAAGTCAGGGGGATCGAACGCATGAGCAAAACCGCAACGTGCTGCGACCGGCCGGGGGGCCGGGGGCGGCCGCCCGATCCGGAAAAACGCGAGGCCATCGTCGCCGCCGCGGGACGCCTGTTCATGGATCACGGATACGGGGTTTCGATGGAAGCGATCGCCGCCGAGGCCGGGGTTTCCAAACAGACCATCTACAACCTGTTCTCGACCAAGGAGGAACTGTTCGGGAAGGTCGTTGCCGACCGCAGCGAGATGATCCTCGCGCCGCTCCGGCCGCTGCTCGACGACGTCGATGCTTCAAGGGGGGATACGCCCCCCGAAGAGGTCCTGCTTGAATTCGCCCACCACTTCCTCGACCTGGTGACCAGCGAGTGCGTGACCAAGGTCTATTCCATGATGCTGTCGGTGGATTCCGGCGCCGGCGGGCAGGCCCTGCGCGAGTTTTATTTCAAGAACGGGCCGATGCGCACCGCCGGGCATTTCGCCGACTACCTGGCCCATCAGCATGCAAAAGGGACGCTACGGGTGCCCGATCCCAAACTCGCCGCCGAGAGCTTCTTCGGCATGATGAGCGGATTCCACGCCATGCGGAATGCCTTGGGCATCGCCGAGCACCTCGACGCGGAAACCATCGACCGCAAAGCGCGCTACTGCGTCGACATGTTCCTGCGCGAGCACGGGGTAGGCGAAAGCGGCGGGACGGACTAGGGAATCCGGACTACTCGCCCTCGGTCGCCGAGGAGGCGGTTTCCAGGGCGGCTTTCAGCCCGCCCTCGCGGCGCGAGCCGCTGGCCAGCCAGACGAGACCGGCCGGCAGGGCCGAGGCCAGCATGAACAGGCCGAACAGCAGCGACACCACCAGCGACGCCTCGGCGGGGACGCCGATCAGCCCGAAGGCGTAGACCAGCCCTCCTTCCCGCACGCCCCACCCGGCGATGGAGATGGGCATGGTCGAGATCAGCAGCACCGGCAGGAACAGGGCGAAACAGTCGATCACCCCGATCTCGATGCCCAGCCCGCGCGAGATGAAATAGACGCAGAGCGCCAGATTGGCGTGACCGGCGGCCGACCAGGCCAGGGCCCGGAACGCCGGTCCGGGCGAAAAGAACAGCCGCCGCGTATCGGCCGCCAGATAGGCCAGCCCGCGCACCACGCGCCAGCGGCGGAACCGTTCCGGCACCCGGTCGAGCCGGGCCACGATGGCGGTTCCGGCGGCGAGGACGACCAGCAGGCCGATCACGGCGGGGGCCATCCAGCCGCCCTGGGCCGCGCCGAAACGCGGCAGGAACACCGGCAGCACCGCGCCGACCAGCAGCACCAGCCCGGTCACCGTGGCGACGCGTTCCAGCATCACCCCGTTGATCGCCTCGCGCAGGGGCATGCCCTCGCGGTAGGCCAGCCAGGTCCGCACGGCATCGCCGCCGACCGAGGCGGGAAGCACCTGGTTGAAGAAGGAGCCGACGTAGAAAAGCCGGAGTGCCGTCAGGAAGCGCATCCCCTGCCCGAGAGACGCCAGAACCGACCGCCAGCGCAGGGCGCAGACGGCATACTGCATGGCGATGGCCCCAAAAATCAGCGGGATCATCGCGGGCGAGAGATCGAGGAAGCGGCGGGAAGCGGCCTCGAAATCCATATCCTTGGCGTGGAAGACCCAGGCGATCAAGGCGATGGAAATCAGGATTTTGGCCGAAATCAGCAGCCACTTCTTCATGGAGACTCTTCCGAATGACGACACGGTTCGGGGCCGTGTTTATCACAAATCGGCCCCATGGCCACCCCGAAACCCGGATCAGCCGCCGGAAAGGCGGACCGGCATGCGCTTGCGCCCCCAATCGCCGGGCGGGCCGTCGAACACCCCGGCGCAAGGGGCACCGCAGGAACGGCACCGGCCGTCGCCGGTCAGGTTCCACAGGGACAGTTCGTACCAGTCCCGGCCGATGAGCATTTCCCCGCACTCGTGGCAGTAGGTGCTGTCCGCCGCCGGGTCGTGCACGTTGCCGACATAAGCGTAACGGATGCCGTTGCGCAGCGCGATCTCGCGGGCCCGCGACAGCGTCCGGGGCGACGTCGCCGGAACGTCGCGCATCTTCCAGTCCGGATGGAAGGCCGAGAAGTGCATCGGCACGTCCGGCCCGAGATTGTCGGCCACCCAGCTTGTCATTTCGTCGAGTTCCCTGTCCGAATCGTTCCGCCCCGGAATGATCAGGTCGGTCAGTTCGAACCAGACGTCCGTCTCGTGCTTGAGATACTTCAGGGTGTCCAGCACCGGGGCCAGCCCGGCGGTGCAGAGCTCGCGGTAGAAATCCTCGGTGAACGCCTTGAGGTCGATGTTGGCGGCGTCCATGGCGGCGAAGAACTCGGCGCGCGGCTCGGCGCTGATGTAGCCGGCGCTGACCGCGACCGTCTTGAGGCCGCGCGCGCGGCAGGCCGCCGCCACGTCCACCGCGTATTCGAGGAAGATCACCGGATCGTTGTAGGTGAAGGCGACGCTGCGGCAGCCGGTCCTGGCCGCCGCCGCCGCGATGGCCTCGGGCGAGGCGGTATGGGCCAGCTTGTCGAACTCGCGGGACTTGCTGATGTCCCAGTTCTGGCAGAACTTGCAGGTCAGGTTGCAGCCCGCCGTGCCGAAGGACAGCACCGGGGTGCCGGGCAGGAAATGGCTGAGCGGCTTCTTCTCGATCGGGTCGATGCAGAACCCGCTGGACCGGCCGTAGGTGGTCAGCACCATCCGCCCGCCCCGGTTGGCGCGGACGAAGCACAGCCCGCGCTGCCCGTCGCGCAGCTTGCAGAGGCGCGGGCAGAGATCGCACTGCACCCGCCCGTCCCCGAGATCGTGCCAGTAGCGGCCGGGGAAGGCGTCGGAAAGGGATTCCGCTGTCGCCGTGTCGTTCATCGGCCCATACCCATTGCCGGTAGACCGCCTGCATCCGAAATATATGCTATATTTAATCATGTTCGGGCGGCGTTTAACCAGCGCCAGAGACGTGGGATCGAGACGATGACGGCAATCAGGCGGGCGGCGGTCGCGGGGCAGTTCTATCCGGGGAACGCGCGGGAATTGACGGCGACGGTCGAGCATTACCTGGCCACCGCCGGGAGCGAGGCGGGACCGGTACCGAAGGCGATCATCGCGCCGCACGCGGGCTACATCTATTCCGGAGCCGTGGCGGCCCGCGCCTATGCCCGTATCCGGCCGGCGGCCGAGCGCATCCGCCGGGTGATCCTGCTCGGCCCCTGCCACCGGGTCGCGGTGCGCGGGCTGGCCTTGAGTTCGGCCGACGCCTTCGCCACGCCGCTGGGCGCGGTGCCGATCGACCGCGAGGCGACCGACCGGATCAGAAAGCTGCCGCAGGTCCACATCTTCGACGCGACGCACCTGGAGGAGCACGCGCTGGAGGTCCACCTGCCGTTCCTGCAGGTGCTGCTGGAGGACTTCACCATCGTGCCGCTGGTCGTCGGCGACGCGACGGCGGAAGAGGTCGCCGGGGTGCTGGACGCCGTCTGGGGCGGCCCGGAGACCCTGATCGTCATCAGTTCGGACCTGAGCCATTACGAAAGCTACGACCGGGCGCGGCAACTGGATACCGCGACCTGCCACGCCGTCGAAAGCCTGGACGCCTCGTCCATCGGGCCGCACGATGCCTGCGGGCGCATCCCGATGGCCGGGCTGCTGCATCTGGCCCGCAAACGCGGGCTTGAGGTGGCGACCCTGGACCTGCGCAATTCCGGCGACACCGCCGGGCCGCGCGACCGGGTCGTCGGCTACGGGAGCTGGGCCTTTTTCGAGACCGGCAACGGCCAGGGCGAACAGGACGACGACGAGACGTCCGCCGACACGTCGGGGCACGAGGCCTTCGCCGCGCGGACCCGGCGGCTGATGGAGAAGCACGGCGAAACCCTGCTGCACCTGGCCGCCGCCTCGGTCGAGTTCGGGCTGGACCGGGGGCGTTCCCTGCCGGTCAACGTGCGCGACTACGCGCTCGACCTGCGCGACGACGGCGCCTCGTTCGTGACGCTGAAGCGCAACGGCGACCTGCGCGGTTGCATCGGCACCGCGACGGCCCGCCAGCCGCTGGTCAAGGACGTGGTCGAGCATGCCTACGCGGCGGCTTTCCAGGATCCGCGCTTCCCGGCATTGAGCCGGCGCGAAACCAAGGGGCTGTCGCTGTCGGTCTCGGTGCTGAGCGAGCCCGCGCCGATGCATATCGAAAACGAGCACGACCTGCTGGCGCAGCTTCGCCCGCACGTGGACGGGCTGATCATCCGCGACGCCGGGCGGCAGGCGCTGTTCCTGCCCGCCGTCTGGGAAAGCCTGCCCGATCCGGTGCAGTTCCTGCGCCACCTGAAACTCAAGGCCGGGATGACGGCGGCCCACTGGTCGGCGGGTGTCCTGGCCTGGCGCTTCGTCGCCGAGGAAATCTCTACCGACGATCTCGACGACCCGGCGGCGGTATGGAGCCTGGCGGCGGACTGACCGCCCGGCCCTGCCCATGTCGCGTTCCGAACGCCTGCTCGACCTGATCCAGCTTCTGCGCCGTTACCGGCGGCCGGTGAGCGGCAAGGTTCTGGCCGGGGAATTGGGCGTCAGCCTGCGCACGCTGTATCGCGACATCGCCACCCTGCAGGCGCAGGGGGCGCCGATCGACGGCGAGCCGGGGTTCGGCTACGTCCTGCAGCCCGGCTTCATGATGCCGCCGCTGATGTTCACCGAAGAGGAGATCGAAGCCCTGGTCCTCGGCTCCCGGTGGGTCGCGCGGAAGACGGACCACCGCCTGGCCCTGGCCGCCCGCGACGCGCTGGCCAAGATCGCCGCCGTCCTGCCGGACGACCTGCGCGACGGCCTGGAGGCCTCGCCCTTGATGATCGGCCCCAATCCGCCGGGCATCGCGGACCGCGCCGATCTCGCGCTCATCCGCCAGGCGATCCGGTCCGAACACAAGCTGGACATCACCTATACCGATGCCAAGGGACGGGAGACCCGGCGGACGGTCTGGCCGTTCGCCATCGGCTTCTTCGAACAGGTCCGGGTCCTGGCCGCCTGGTGCGAGACGCGCGAGGATTTCCGGCATTTCCGCACCGACCGGATTTCCCGACTGGAACCGTCGGAAACGCGCTATCCGCGCCGCCGCCATGCGCTGCTCAAGGACTGGCGGCTGACCCAGGGCGTTTCTCCCGAGGCATGATTCATACTGACAATAGTTGACAGCATACAGGCCTAAACTCCTCCTCCGCAACCACCCATGCCGAGGAGGGCAGACATGACCACCCCCAACCTTTTCCTGCTGTACGTCGACGACGTCGAAGCGAGCGTCGCCTTCTACAAGGATTTGCTCGGCCGCGAGCCGGCGGTCTTCTTTCCCACCTTTTCCACTTTCGACCTGGGCAATGGCGTGTCCCTGGGCCTCTGGGCCCGGCGGGCGGTCGAACCGAAGCCCGACGGAACGGACGCTTGGACGGAAGTCGCCATCATGGCCGAAGGCGATGCGGCCATCGAGGCCCTTCACACGGACTGGAAAGCGCGCGGCCTGACCTTCGCCCAGGAGCTGACGGCGATGACCTTCGGCCAAACCTTCGTCGTGCTCGATCCGGACGGGCACCGCATCCGGGTCTGCCCGACGGACGGCTGATCCCCAAGGACGGTTGATCGCAGGGGACCGGCATTGACAGGACGCGGCCGGCAGGGGCACCTTGCCGGCCGTATGCCTGTTCCGCCAACAGCCGGAGACATCCCGTGACCCTCAACATCGGACAAGGACTCATCAGGCAGCTCTGCGACCTGGCCAACCTGGCCGGCAAGGAGATCATGGAGGTCTACAACGGGGGGTTCGACGTCGAGACCAAGGGCGACGGATCACCGGTCACCGTCGCCGACCAGCGGGCCGAGGCCCTGATCACCAGGACCATCCGCGAAGAGATTTCCGACAAAATCCCGATCGTCGGCGAGGAAGCGGTCTCCGACGGGAAAATTCCGGAGGTGGGAAGCGAGCCGTTCTGGCTGGTCGATCCCTTGGACGGGACCAAGGAATTCATCAACAAACGCAAGGAATTCACCGTCAACATCGCGCTGATCGAACTCGGCCTGCCCGTCTTCGGCGTCGTCCATTGCCCGGCGACCGGGGACACCTATTGGGGCAGCCGCGCCGGAGCCTTCGCCAGCATCGCCCGCAACGCGCCGCGCCCCATCGCCTGCCGCCAGCCGGACGACGACGGCATCATCGCCCTGGTCAGCCGGTCGCACCGGGCCCCGGAAATCGACGAATTCCTGGCCACGCTGCCGATCAAGAAGGAAATCAGCGCCGGCAGTTCGGTCAAGTTCTGCCGCATCGCCAAGGGCGAGGCCGACATCTATCCGCGGGTCGGCCGGACCATGGAATGGGACACCGCCGCGGGCCACGCCGTGCTGCGCTTCGCCGGCGGCAGCGTACGGACCGAGGACGGGGCCGAATTGGGTTATGGGAAACCCGGCTTCGAGAATCCGAATTTCATCGCAGGAAATGCAATTTTCGAACGAAATTCCTAAACGAAAAATCCGATAAGGAGTAAAGTCTCAGGCTCCCGGACTTGACAAAAACCGCAGAAAACGGCATGATATCCGCGGTGTTCAAGAGATGACACCGCTTTAGCCGCCGCACTCGATGCGGTGACTTGCCGAGCCGGATCATTACCGCGGATGGTCCTGGCCGACCGCAGGGAAAATTCCCGAGTAAAAGAGCCGTTGGTATGGCCAACGGCTCTTTATTATGCCAATTTCCAGGCGCGGCCCCGGACCCATGAACAAGGGCCGCGAAACAGCCGATCCTGGATCAGAATTTGACCACCGCACCCCAGACGAAAATCGCCGCCGCCGGCGATGCCGCCATCGACGAAGCCGCCGCGCTCCTGCGCGCCGGGCGGCTGGTCGCCTTTCCCACCGAGACCGTCTACGGGCTGGGCGCCGACGCGACCAGCGACGAAGCGGCGGCCGCCATCTTCGCGGCCAAGAACCGCCCGACCTTCAACCCGCTGATCGTCCATTTCCCGGCCGCCGAGGCCGCCGGGGCCGCCGTCGTCTTCGACGACCGGGCGCGCGCCCTGGCCGACGCCTTCTGGCCGGGCGCCATGACGCTGGTCCTGCCCCGCCGGTCGGACGGCCCGGTTTCGCTGCTGGCCAGTGCCGGGCTCGACTCGCTGGCCGTGCGCGTCCCGAGCCATCCGGCGGCGCGCGCCCTGCTGCGGGCCGCCGGAATCCCCGTCGCCGCGCCGAGCGCCAACCGGTCGTCGTCGATCAGCCCGACCACGGCGGCCCATGTGGCCGAGGACCTGAACGGCCGGATCGCGATGATCCTCGACGGCGGCCCCTGCCCCGTTGGCGTGGAATCGACCGTCATCGACCTGAGCACGGAGACCCCGGCCCTGCTGCGCCCCGGCGGTATCGCGGCGGAGGAGATCGAGGCGGTGATCGGCCCGCTCGCCGCGCCCGGCGACGGCGGCGCGCCGAAGTCGCCGGGCATGCTGAGCCGCCACTACGCGCCGGGCCGCCCGGTGCGGCTGAATGCCGAGGCCGCCGAACCGGGCGAAGCCTTTCTCGGTTTTGGCCCGGGAGCACCTGGGGCGACCCTGAACCTGAGCCCGAGCGGCGATCTGAAGGAGGCCGCGGCCAACTTCTTCGCCATGATGCGCGAACTCGACCGCGACGATTACATCGGGATCGCCGTTTCACCCATTCCGCGGACCGGCCTGGGCCGCGCCATCAACGACCGGCTGGCCCGCGCCGCGACCCCGGCCGGCCCGCACGCCAACGACGTCTCGCCAGGGGAAAACGTTTCGACAGAGGAAAAGGCATGAGCGGAACCGATCAGGCATTGGCGGCGATCCGCGCCGCGGTCGGCCCCAAGGGATGGATCGATAGCGACGCCGGAATCGCGCCCTATCTGGAGGAAAGCCGGAACCTGTTCCGTGGCCATTGCGCCGCGGTGATCCGCCCGGCCTCGACCGCCGAGACCGCCGAGGTGGTCCGCATCTGCGCCGAGGCCCGCCTTCCGATTACCCCGCAGGGCGGCAATACAGGCCATGTCGGCGGCGCGGTGCCGGATGGCGGGATCATCCTGTGCACCAGCCGGATGAACCGCATCCGCGACATCGACCCGCTGAACCACACCATCACCGCCGAGGCCGGCTGTATCCTGGCCAACCTCCAGGCCGCCGCCGAAGAGGCCGGATGCCTGCTGCCGCTGAGCCTGGCGTCCGAGGGGACCTGCCAGATCGGCGGCAACCTGTCGAGCAACGCGGGCGGTACCGCCGTCCTGCGTTACGGCAACGCCCGCGAGCTGGTCATGGGGGTGGAGGTGGTGCTGCCCGACGGCCAAGTCTGGGACGGCCTGCGCGGCCTGCGCAAGGACAACACGGGCTATGCGCTCAAGCACCTGTTCGTCGGCGCCGAGGGGACACTCGGGATCATCACCGCCGCCGTCATGAAACTGTTCCCGCGGCCGAAGACCAGTGCGACCGCCCTGGCCGGACTGCCCGGCCTGAAGGCGGTGCTGGACCTGTTCAAACGCATCCGCGACGAGGCGGGCGACAGCCTGACCGGTTTCGAGATGATGCCGCGCATCGCCCTGGAGTTCGCGGTCCGGCACATTCCGGGGAACAGCGATCCGCTGAGCGGTCCGCATGCCCATTACGCACTGATCGAACTGACCAGCCCGCGCGCCGACGAACCGCTGGGCGAGGTGCTGGAGCGGGTCCTCGGCGAAGCCCTGGAAACCGGCGATGTGGAAGACGCCGTCCTGGCCAGCAACGAAACCCAGCGCGAGGCTTTGTGGACCCTGCGGGAATCCATCTCGGAAGCGCAGAAACACGAGGGGGGCAGCATCAAGCACGACATTTCGGTCCCGATCTCGCGGATCGGCGATTTCATGGAGCGGGCCACGGCGATGGTGGAGACCGAAATCCCCGGTGTCCGGGTCTGCGCCTTCGGCCATGTCGGCGACGGCAACATCCATTTCAACCTGAGCCAGCCGGCCGGCGCCGACAAGGACGCGTTCCTCGGCCAATGGCAGCGGATCAACCGGCGAATCAACGAATTGCTGGCGGAGATGGGCGGCAGCATCAGTGCCGAGCACGGCATCGGAAAGCTGAAAAGGGATCAGCTGGCGGCGTTCCGGCCGGCCGTGGAGATCGACATGATGCGCCGGATCAAGCAGGCCCTCGACCCGGACAACATCATGAACCCGGGCAAGGTGGTCGAGATCTAGGCGGATTCCCCTCCAAAAAAAACCGGGCCTTTCGGCCCGGCAAGTCCAACAGGGAGGCTTCATCGTTCGAGAGGTACGGTGGCTGCCCGGCCAGGAGGGGGAGGGGGAGACTGGAAGGGGCGGACAGCCACCGTATTTTTGCTGATATCCGGTTGATCGTTTGAACCGGGCTATCAGCACCCGTGCAACGAACCACGAGAAGAACAATAGCCTCGACCCGTTTCGGCATTATGTCATTCGCCCCTTTTTTTGTTTCATTTTGTAACAAGTACAAGACAGGCTGTTGCAATTTGACCGGCAAGAAGAAGCTAGGAACACTACCAAACTGTTTTGCGGTTAATCCTTGATTCCGGGGACGCTTTCCCACAATTTGGCACAGCTTTCGCGCACGCGACGAAGGATAATGAACAGAATATCTCGATACGTCTTCTGGCAGCTCGTCATCGGCATGGTCATGGTCACCGCGGGCCTGACCTGCGTCATCTGGCTGATGCAGTCGCTGCGCTTCGTCGAAATGATCGTCAACCGGGGCCTGACGGTGGGAACCTTCATCTACATGACGGTCCTCATGCTGCCGGGTTTCTTTCCCCTGGTCCTGCCGATCGCCCTGTTCACCGTCGTCGTCTTCACCTACAGCAAGCTGATCACCGACCGCGAACTGGTGGTGATGCGCAACACGGGCATGGGACAAACCGCCCTGGCCCGTCCGGCGCTGACCCTGTCCCTGGTGGTCGTCCTGGTCATTTACGCCCTGAACCTGTTCGTGATGCCGGAATCGTGGCGCAAATTCCGCGAGATGCAGTGGCAGTTCCGCTACAGCTTCGCGCATGTCGTCCTGCAGGAAGGCACCTTCAATTCGCTGGGCAACGACATCACCGTCTTCATCCGCGAACGCGGCAAGGATTCGCAGCTCTACGGCGTCATGGCCCACGATGCGCGGGATCCCAACCATCCGACGACCTATATGGCGGAACGCGGCACCCTGACCCATACCGCGGACGGCGCCCGGCTGGTCCTGTTCGACGGCAACCGCCAGGAAATGGACGAAAACACCGGCCGGCTGTCGATCCTGTATTTCGACCGGTCGACCTTCGACCTGGGCGACATCATCAAGGATCCCGGCCAGCGGTACCGGGAGGCCCGCGAGCGCACGCTCTACGAACTCCTGCATCTCGAGGAGGATCCGACCGTTCCGCCGCAGGACATCGGCAAGTTCACCATCGAGGCGCACCGGCGGCTGTCCTCGCCGCTCCTGGCCCTCGGCTTCACATTGACGGCGCTTGCCTGCCTGCTGTCCGGCGGGTTCAGCCGGCGGTCGCAGACCCAGCGGGTGCTGCTGTCGATCTTCCTTCTGGTCACCATGCAGGCAGCGACCCTTGGGCTGCAGTATTTCTGCGCCCGCAACCTCCAATACATCCCCCTGCTCTACGTGAACTCGCTGTTGCCGATAATCGTCGGGTACCTGGCGCTTTTGCGGGCGACCAGTTGGGGACGGCGGCGCGGCGGCCAATCCGCCCCGGCAATGCCGTGAGCCGGCCGGGAGACCCATAGACGTGCGCGTTTCCTCCACCCTTTCCGTTTACATCGGCCGGCATTTCCTGGTCGGGTTCCTCGCCCTTTTCGGCATCTTCCTGATGATCATCCTGACCGTGGACGTCATCGAACTGATGCGCCGGACGGCATCCCGGCCCAACGTCTCGCTGACCATGGTCGTCGAAATGGCGTTGCTGAAGCTGCCGCATATGGGCCAGAAGATCTTCCCCTTCGCCGCGCTGTTCGGCGCCATGGGAATCTTCTGGCGGCTGACCCGCCATCACGAACTGGAAGTCACGCGGGCGGCCGGCGTTTCGGCCTGGCAGTTCCTGTTGCCGGTGATGATCGTCAGCTTCGTGCTGGGCATCGGCAAGATCACCGTGCTCAATCCCCTTGCGGCGACCTTGCTGACCCGTTACGAACGCCTGGAATCCATGGCGTTCAAAGGCGAGGTCAGCCTATTGGCGTTGTCGAAGGGGGGAATCTGGTTGCGACAGGCGAACGACACGGGACAATCCGTGATCCACGCGACGCGGGTATCGCAGCAGGGCCATGACGTGGAACTGCGTGACGTGATCGTTTTCATCTACCAGGGGAACAACCAGTTCGTCGGCCGGATCGACGCCGATTCCGCCCAGTTGGAAGACGGATTCTGGCATATGCGGGACACCCGGATATCGGAACCGGAAAAGGCCCCGCAATTCGAAAAGGAATACTGGCTGGCCACGGATCTGACGCTCGACAAGATCCAGGACAGCTTCGCCATACCGGACACCATGTCCTTCTGGGATCTGCCCGCCTTCATCGCGACGCTGGAAAAAGCGGGATTCTCGGCGCAGAGACACCGATTGTACTGGCATTCGCTGCTCGCCTCGCCGCTGATGATGTGCGCGATGATCCTGATCGCGGCGACCTTCACCCTCCGGCACGGCCGCCGCGGCGCGACGGTTTGGGTCGTCGGCAGCGGCGTCCTGACCGGGTTCATCGTCTATTTCTTCCAGGACATCGTTTTCGCTCTTGGCATGTCCAACAGCCTGCCGGTCGCCCTGGCGGCTTGGGCGCCATCGAGCGTGGCCACCCTCCTGGGGGTTGCCATGCTGCTTCATCTCGAAGATGGTTAAGGCAACATGGTAAGAACAACGTCCAGGATCGCTTCCGTCTGCGCGCTGCTCGCGCTCTTTCTGACGGCTCGTTCGCCCGCCGGCGCCCAAGAGCTGAATTTAGAGGGCGACGTGCCGGTTCTGCTGCAGGCCGACGAGATGAGCCACGACCGTGAACTTCAGATCGTCACGGCGCGGGGACATGTCGAAATCTCGCGCGACAACCAGATTCTGCTGGCCGACACGGTGAGCTACAATCAACGCGACGACGTGATGACCGCCCAGGGCAATGTCTCGTTGCTGGAACCGACCGGCGAGGTGGTGTTCTCGGAATACGTCGAACTTACCGGTGACCTGAAAAACGGCATTCTCGAAGACATCCGGATGATCCTGAGCGACGGGGCCCGGTTCGCCGCCAACGGCGCGCGGCGCACCGACGGGACCGTGCACGAGCTTCGCAAGGCGGTGTATTCGCCCTGCAACGTCTGCCGCGAAGACCCGACGCGGGCGCCGCTCTGGCAGATCAAGGCCGTGAAGGTGACCCAGGACCAGACCACGCATCAGGTTTCCTACCGGGACGCCTGGCTCGAATTCGCCGGAATTCCGGTGGCCTACACGCCCTACCTGTCGCATCCGGACCCGACGGTCAAACGGCGGACCGGTTTCCTGGTGCCGAGTCTCGGGTCTTCTTCCGATCTGGGAACGGTCCTGAGAGTCCCCTACTTCATCAATATCAGTCCATCCCAGGACGCTACGGTCACACCGATCTACACATCCGACGAAGGCCCGGTCCTGGCCGCCGAGTACCGGAACCGGTGGCGAAAGGGCGAAATGGACTTCTCGGGAAGCATTACCGAGAACTCCGAGGACGATAAGCGCAGCCATATCGACGGGATCGTCCGGCTCGATCTGGATGACACCTGGCGGACCGGTTTGGACCTACAGCGCACCAGCGACGACACCTATATGCGCCGGTACGGCTTCGGCTCCGAAACCACCCTGACCAGCCGCCTCTACGCGGAGGGGTTCCGGGGCCGCAATTATTTCGTCGCGGACTCCTATGCCTTCCAGGGTCTTGAAGAGGACGACGATCCGGGAACCACACCGCTGGTGCTGCCGATGGTCGAGTACCATCATGTCGGCCTGCCGTCTTCCTCCGGCGGCCGGACGAGACTGGACACGAGCTTGCTGGCGCTCACCCGGTCGGACGGAACCGATACGCGGCGTTTTTCGACGGAGGCGGGCTGGGACCTGCCCTATATCGGCCCTTTGGGCGACGTCTACAAACTTTCGGCATCGATCCGCGGCGATGTCTACGACGTCGACGACCTGACGCGCGACGACGAAACGACCTACGACGGCACCACCGGCCGGGCGCTCTACGAGTTGTCCCTGCTATGGCGCTATCCGTTCTCCCGCACCGACGGCAATATCCAGCAGATCATCGAGCCGATCGCCCAGGCGGTCGTCAGCCCCTACGGCGGCAACCTCGAGAACATCCCCAACGAGGACAGCCTGGATTACGAACTGGACGACACCAACCTTTTCAGTTCCAGCCGCTATTCCGGCATCGACCAGGTGGAAGGCGGACCCCGGGTGAACTATGGAATGCGCTGGGGCGTTTACGGGCTGGGCGGCGGATATTCATCGTTCCTGATCGGCCAGAGCGCGAGGCTCCGCGAGGATTCCACCTATTCCGACGACTCAGGCGAACCGACCCGCCTTTCGGATGTCGTGGCCCGCGCCGAAATCTCACCAGGAGATTATTTCGACCTGACCTACCGGACGCGATTGGACAAGGACAACTTTGCGGCCAAGCGCAACGAAGTCTCCCTCTCGGCGGGACCGGACGCCCTGCGCTTATCTTCCAGCTACGTGTTCTTCGACCGGGATACGAGCGACGAATACTCGACCTCTCGCGAGGAGTTCCGATCCTCGCTGGACGCCCAGTTGGATCGCTATTGGAGGATGCAAAGCGATGTCGTGTTCGACATCGAGGACAACGACACCCGGTCTTTCGGCACGGATTTGATCTACGAGGACGAATGCTTCATTTTCACGACGAGCTTCGACCGGACGTTCTACCAGGATCGAGATATCGAACCGACCGACTCGCTTTTCTTCAGGATCGGCTTCAAAACGCTCGGCGAAGTCGCCACGTCGGCCGAGTAGCAGGCTCGCGGCCCCGTTGCCATGAAATTTGCCTGTTCAAGCCCCCTCGGCTTATGATCTCTGCCCCAACACTGGACCACGTTTCCGCGGTGTAAAATTCGATGAAACGCTTTTTTCCTGTTTCCGTGTTTCTGCTGGCTCTCTTCGCGGCCACATCGGCCGGCGCGCAAGGTGTCGACAAGATCGCGGCCGTCGTCAACGACGGGCTGATCTCCTACTTCGACCTGAACAACAGACTCTCGCTGATCTTCGCCGGGTCGGACATCCCCGATACGCCCGAAGCCCGGCGGCGGCTGGCGCCGCAGGTCCTGCGCCGCCTGATCGACGAGACGCTGAAGATGCAGGAAGCCGAGCGGCTGGACATCGACGTCACCGACGCGGACCTGCAAAGGGCGTTTGCCCAGATCGAGAATCAGAACAACCTCCCGCCGGGCCAGTTGGACGACTTCCTGAAACAGAAGGGCGTGGACAAGTTCGCCCTGACCAGCCAGATCGAGCCCGAGATCGCCTGGGCCAAGGTGGTCGGCCGACGGATCCGGCCGCAGATCAAGATCGATCCCGAAGAGATCGACGAAACCCTTGAGCGCATGGCCAAGGCCAAGGGGAAACCCGAGCATCTTCTCGCGGAAATTTTCCTCCGGGTCGACGATCCCAAGGAGGACGGCGAGGTCAGGCAACTGGCCGACCGGATCATGCAGCAGTTGAAGAACGGGGCGGACTTCCAGGCGTTGGCCCGGACCTTCTCGCAGAACGCCGCCGCGCAGGGAGGCGGAGACATGGGCTGGATCCGCCAGGGGGAACTGGAACCGGAAGTCGAGGACACCCTGGCTCAGATGCAGCCGGGACGGATCGCCGGGCCGGTCCGCACGGTCGGCGGCTACCACATCCTGTTCCTGCGGCAACGCCGGATCGCCGAGGGGGTCGCCACGCCGGACGTTTCGCTGGATATTCAACAGCTGTTCCTCCCCCTCGCCAAGGATGCCAATACGACGGAAACCAGCGAGGTTTTCCAAAACGCCCAAGCCACCGCCGCGAAAGCCGGCAGTTGTGCGGATATGGAGGCATTGGCGCGCGACCTCGACACCCCGATGTCGGGCAGCTTGGGAACGGTGCAACTCGACCAGTTGCCGGACCCGCTCCGCAACGCGGTCAAGGATCTCGCGATCAACACGCCGAGCGAACCGGTCCGGACGGATCAGGGCGTGATCGTGCTGATGGTCTGCAAGCGTGACGGCGATGCCGGCCGGGACGCCGCCCGCGAAAAGGTCCAGCAGATGCTCTTCTCTGAACGGCTGGACGCCGCGGCTCGACGCTACCTCAGGGATCTGCGGCGCGCCGCCTTCATAGACGTCCGGATATGATCGATACACAAGCCAACGAGCTGGGAACGGAACGGCCTCCCCTCGCCGTTACCATGGGGGAACCCGCCGGGATCGGCGGGGAAGTTCTGTTGCGTGCCTGGTCGACGCGCGGCGCGGGATTGCCCTGTTTCTTCGCCATCGACAATGCCCAGCGGCTCAAGCAACTCGCCGGATCGATCGGCCTGAATGTGCCGATCGAGGAGATCGGGGCGCCGCGCGAAGCCGCGGATATTTTCCCCCGCGCCCTGCCCGTGCTGAACATGGACCTGCCCGCGCCCGCCGTGCCCGGTGAACTCGATACCGCGAACGCGCCCGCGGTCTGCGCCGCCATCGAGCGCGGTGTCGCTTTGGCCGAGGCGGGAGAGGTCTCCGCCGTGGTGACCAATCCGTTGCACAAAAGCTGCCTGTATGCCGCCGGTTTTTCCTACCCCGGCCATACGGAGTTCCTCGCGGCGCTGACCAAGTCGCCGACGCCGCCGGTCATGATGCTGATGTGCGAACAGCTCCGCGTCGTGCCGGTGACCATCCACGTCAGCCTGGCCGAGGCCCTGCGGACCTTGACCACCGAGATGATCCTCGAGACGGCGCGGATCACCGCCGCCGCCCTGAGGACCGATTTCGGGATCGAGCAGCCCCGTCTCTACGTGGCCGGGCTCAACCCGCACGCGGGAGAGGACGGCCGCATGGGCGACGAAGAGGGCCGGATCATCGCCCCCGCCGTCGCCGCCCTGAAGGCCGCCGGGATCGACGCCGTGGGACCGCTGCCGCCGGACACCATGTTCACGCCGCGCGCCCGGCCGACCTATGATGCCGCCATCTGCATGTATCACGACCAGGCCCTGATCCCGCTCAAGACCCTGGATTTCGACGGCGGAGTCAACGTGACGCTCGGCCTGCCCATCGTCCGCACCTCGCCCGATCACGGCACCGCGCTGGACATCGCGGGCAAGGGCGTCGCCGCGCCGGGCAGCCTGATCGCCGCGCTGAAGCTGGCGGCGGACATGGCCCGGCACCGGGCCGCCTCCCGGTAAGCGCCGGATGACCGGGCCGGACCTGCCGCCGCTCCGCGAGGTCATCGCGAAACACGGGCTGAGCGCCCGTCACGGGCTGGGCCAGCACTTCCTCCTCGATTCCAACCTGTGCCGCCGGATCGCCCTGACCGGCGGGCCGTTGGAGGGCCGCCAGGTCATCGAGGTCGGTCCCGGCCCCGGCGGCCTGACCCGCGCCATCCTGGAGTGCGACGCCGGCCGGCTGGTCGCCATCGAGAAGGACCGGCGCTGCATCGACGCCCTGAACGAACTGGCCGGGCACTTTCCGGGCCGCCTGGAGATCATCGAGGGCGACGCCTTGGAAACCGACGCGGCCGAACTGACGGACGCGCCGCGCCGGGTGATCGCCAACCTGCCCTACAACGTGGCCACCCCGCTGCTGCTCAACTGGCTGCGCAACGTCAAGGCTTACGAGAGCCTGACCCTGATGTTCCAGACCGAGGTCGCCGAGCGGCTGGCCGCCAAGCCGCGGACCAAGGCCTACGGGCGGCTCTCGATCATGACCCAATGGCTGTGCGAGGTCCGCTTCGCCTTCAACATCGACAAGCGCGCCTTCACCCCGCCGCCGAAGGTGATGAGCAGCGTCGTGGTGCTGACGCCGCGCCCCCAACCGCTGGCCCCGGCCTCCTGGCGGGCGCTGGAAAAGGTCACCGCCGCCGCATTCGGGCAGCGCCGCAAGATGCTGCGCTCCAGCTTGAAGACCCTGGGGATCGATCCGGCCGAAGCCGGTATCCCGCCCCAGGCGCGGGCCGAGGAACTGGACGTACCGGCCTTCTGCGCCCTGGCCAACGCCTGGGAAAAGGCGAACCCGGCTTAAAAAATTCCGCCGACCACGCCGTCGATCAGGTTGGTGCGCAGCAGGTGTTCGTTCTCGTCCGCCGCCGAACCCGCTCTGCGCAGCGAGGCGCGGAGGTGTTCCAGCCCGTCCATCATGGTCCGGCGCAAGTCCTCGGCCTCTTCCAGCGAGACCGCGCGGAAGCGCAAGGAATGGCCGGGACGGCTCTGGGCCAGGACCGGCAGGTCGGTCGAAATGACGGTGGCGATCTTGGCATAACCGCCGGTCGTCTGCCGGTCGGCCAACAGGATGATCGGCTGGCCGCTGCCGACGATCTGGATGCTGCCCTTGGCGATACCGTCGGACACGATGTTGTAGTCCGCCGCGTGTTCGACCACCGGTCCCTCGAACCGGTAGCCCATGCGGTCCGAGGTCGGCGAGATCTTATAGGGACGGGATAGGAAGGTTTCCTTGCCGGCCGGAGTGAACAGATCTTCCTGCGGCCCCAAAACCACGCGCACGATGCCGTCGGCGGCCGGCCAGAGATCATGCGGCAGCCACATGTCGGCCCCCTCCGGCGCCTCCTCCAGGCGTAGCGGCAGCGATCCGCCCGCCGCCAGGGCCGCGCCGTCCAGACCGCCGAGACCGGACCGCAGATGCGTCGAGCGGCTGCCCAGCACCTCGGGCACGTCGAACCCCCCGGCGACCGACAGATAACCGCGCACGCCTTCCTGCGCCCGGCCGATGGCGATCCGGCTACCGCGCCGCGCGGTATGGCTGGCATACCCGGCGACCGGCCGGCCGTCGATGGACACCGGAAAATCGCCCCCGGCCACGGCGAACCGGCAGCTTTCGGCCTGGACCTCGTAGGTGCCGCCGATCAGGGTGAATTCCACGGCGGCCTCGCCGCCGTCGTTGCCGACCAGCATGTTGGCGATGCGCAGGGCGCATTCGTCCATGGCGCCGGACACCGAGACGCCGAACCGCTGGTAGCCGTAGCGCCCGAGGTCCTGAAGGGTCGAGAAGGGACCGGGATCGACGATGGAGAGCGCCGCCATCACGCCGCCTCCGTGAATTCGGCCACTGCCTCGCCCCGCTCGGCCAGGGCGTCCAGTCGGGCGAACTCGTCCGGCGAAATCGCCCGGAAGCAGATCAAGTCGCCGGTGTCGATCAGAAACGGCTTATCGCGCCGCTGATCGAAACCGCGTGCCGGGGTCCGGCCGATCATGTGCCAGCCGCTCGGCGCGGCGATGGAGAACATGGCGGTCTGTTCGCCGCCGATGGCGATACTGCCGGCCGGAACCCGTGTTCGCGGGTCCTGGCGGCGCGGCGTGTGCAATTCCTTGGGAAGCCCGCCCAGATAGGCGAAGCCGGGCATGAAGCCGATCATGTAGACGCGGTAGACGCTGCCGGTATGCAGGCGGATCAGTTCGTCGGCCGTGACGCCTTTGGTTTCGGCCAGCCAGTCCAGATCCTCGCCAAGCTCCCGGCTGTAGCAGACCGGAATCGTCCACTCGCGCCGCACGGCACGCGCCGCACCGGTTCCGGACACCAGCGCCGTCAGGCGCGCGACCAGATCCTTGGCGCGGATCGTCAGGGGATCGTAGACGACCTGCAGCGAGCGGTAGGTGGGCACGGTCTCGATCACGCCGGGGATCGCCGCCTTGGCGACGGCACCGTCAAGCGCCATCACCCGGTCGTTGACCGCCTCGTCCACCGTGGTGCCGAATTCGACCACCAGCGCGCCGTCGCCCGCCGGCAAAAATCTCGGCCCCGACGGCCCGTTTCCGCCGGGCACAGGATCGGCCATGGTTCCCCCTTCCTCTGGATCGTCCAAGCGGCCCTACACTGCCCCTTCCGCCCGATCCTGGCAATCTCTTCGTGGACGTTTCCCCGTGTTGCGGCCTTCGCCCTGCGTGCTATGGTCGTGGTCCGGCGAGGATCCAGCAAAAAGGAGAGGAAACATGGACCGCGTGGACCTGAACAGCGACATGGGCGAAAGCTACGGCGCCTACACCATGGGCGACGACGCGGCGATGCTGAAGATCGTCAGCTCGGCCAACGTCGCCTGCGGGTTCCACGGCGGCGATCCTCTGGTCATGGACAAGACCCTGCGCGAAGCCAAGGCGAACGGCGTCGGCGTCGGCGCCCATCCCAGTTTCCTAGACCCCTGGGGCTTCGGCCGCCGCCCGATCCTCGGCGAACGGCCAGCGGACATCGAGAAGATGCTGGTCTATCAGATCGGCGCGATCCAGGCCATGGCGCACGCCGTGGGCCACAAGGTGACTCATCTGAAGCCGCATGGTTCGCTGAACAACATGGCCTGCATCGACGCCGACCTGGCCGTGGCCTGCGCCCGCGCCGCCAAGACCGCCGACTGGGACCTGATCTTCGTCGCCATGCCGGGCACCGAAATGGAGAAAGCGGGCGAGAAACTGGGGCTGCGGGTGGCCCGCGAGATCTTCGCCGACCGCAACTACACCGACGACGGCCAGCTCGTCTCGCGCAAGCTGGAAAACGCGATGATCCACGACGCCAAGTACGCCGCCGAGCGGGTGGTGCGGATGGTCCAGGACCAGGAGATCGTCAGCGTCGGCGGCAAGCGTATCCCGGTCGCCGTGGACACCGTCTGCGTGCACGGGGATTCCCCTACGGCGGTCGCCATGGCGGCGGAAATCCGCGACGCGCTCAAGGCCGCCGGGATCGCGGTCCAGCCGATGGCGGAATTCGTTTCCTGATCCGTGTCGTCTAGCCGGACGGAGTTCAGCCGTCATGCCCCGGCTTCGTCCGGGGCATCCAGACTGTCGAAAACTGGATTGCCCGGACTTCGCCGGGCAATGACGATGGGTGGAGACATCCCCCGAAACGCGAATCGTTTTTTTCCAAACCGTGAACCAGTTCACTGAACCGAACGGCGTTCCATGACAGGATGGCGTTATTGGTTAAACGAATTTTTGGTTCATCCGACCCCTCATTTCCTTCCTGTCTCCTTGCCTCCCTGTTAGCCTCGCCGGGCCCGTCTTCTCCTCCCCCAGAAGAAGCGGGTCCGGTTTTTCTTTGCGGGCGGCAGGCGGGAGTCAGTTCCCGGCGCAGAGATGGGTGACGAAGCCGGGCAGGTCGAGCTGGCGCTCGCGGCGCAGGCGCTCGGCGGCGAGGATCGCCTGGACGGCGGCGACGCTTTCCTCGATCTCTCGATTAACGACGATATAATCGTAATCGCTCCAGTGGCTCATCTCGGAAGCCGCCTTGGCCATGCGGCCACGCACCACTTCCTCGCTGTCCTGAGCCCGTGTATGCAGGCGGCGCTCCAACTCGTCGTGCGACGGCGGCAGGATGAACACGCCGACCAAGTCGTCGCGCGCCGCGTGGCGCAGTTGCTGCGCGCCCTGCCAATCCACATCGAACAGCACGTCCCGCCCCTCGCTCAGGGCCTTCTCGACCGGCCCGCGCGGCGTGGCGTAGCGGTGGTCGAACACATCGGCATGTTCAAGGAACTCGTCGGCCTGGACCATGCGCTCGAATTCCCCGTCGCTGACGAAGAAGTAGTCGCGCCCCTCGACCTCGCCCGGCCGGGGCTTGCGCGTGGTCGCCGAAACCGACAGGGACAGGTTGTCGTCGCGCTCCAGCAGCGCCCGGGAAATGGTCGTCTTGCCGGCGCCCGAGGGCGAGGACAGCACCAGCATCAGGCCGCGCCGGGCCATTTTCTCAACGGACGGATCACTCAATGTTCTGTACCTGCTCACGCACCTGATCGATGACCGCCTTCAGGGCCAGCCCGCGGCGGCTGAGTTCGATGTCGGAGGCCTTGGAACACAGGGTGTTGGCCTCGCGGTTGAATTCCTGGCACAGGAAGTCCAGCCGCCGGCCGATGGCCCCTTCCTCGGCCAGCAGGCCGCGCGCCGATTCCAGATGCGCCTTCAGCCGGTCCAACTCCTCGCGGGTATCCGCCTTGGTCATCAGCAGCGCCGCCTCCTGGGCCAGCCGGTCCTCGGGCAGGGCCGGGACATCGGCCAGCAGATCGGCGACCTGGCGGCGCAGGCGTTCGCGGATGACCTCGGGCTGCATCTCGGAATGTTCGCCGATCTCCGCGCAGAGGGTCTCGATCTCGTCCAGTTCGCCGGACAGGATGTCGGCCAACCGGGCGCCCTCGGCGGCGCGGGCCTCGCCCAGGGCGATCAGCGCCTCGTCGAGGGCCGTGAGAATCCCGGCGTCGAGAGCCTTCTGTTCCTCCTCGGAAATGCCGTCGTCCGATGTTTCCAGAACCCCGCGCATCCCCAAAAGCCCGTCGAGGCTCGGCGGCGCCATGTCGGGGAACTTCGCCTGGATGTCGGGGAGCAGCTTGAGCACCTCGTCGAGCATCGCCGCGTTGACACGGTATCCGCTTTCGCGGGACTGCCAGCCGACATTGAGGTTGAGCGAGATGTTGCCGCGCTGGAACGCCGCCGCGACGCGCTTGCGGACGGGCTGGTCGAGATGGTCGAAGCCGTTCGGCAGGCGGCAGCGGACATCGAGCCCGCGGCCGTTGACGCTCTTCACCTCCCAGGCCCAGGAACAGCTCTCGTTCCGGCCTTGGGAACGGGAGAAGCCGGTCATCGAAAAAACGGTCACGGAACCTCCTTGTCGTGGGACGCCCCCTTATATCTTCGCGGCGGCGGATCAACAAGACGGCTGTGCTGTGCTAAACCGGAGCTGCGGGAGACAGGGAACGAAAGGATGGAGACAGCATGGCGCCGCAGATCGAACCGCCGAAAAACATCGTCATCACCGGAGCGACCAGCGGCATCGGCGCGGCCCTGGCCCGCGAATACGCCGCCCCCGGCGTCTTCCTGGCGCTGATCGGCCGCAATCCGGACCGGCTGGCCGCCGTCGCCGCCGACTGCGAAAAAGCGGGCGCCGAGGTCGCGGCCCGGACGCTGGACGTCACCGACCGCGACGCCCTGGCCGGATGGCTGACGGAAATCGATGCGGCGCATCCCGTCGACCTGCTGGTCGCCAATGCCGGGATCTCCGCCGGAACGTCCAAGGAAGACGACGCCCCGGACAAGACGCGCGACATCTTCGCCGTCAACCTGGCCGGTGTGCTGAACACGGTGCTGCCGATGATCCCGAAACTGCGCGAGCGGAAACGCGGCCAGATCGCCCTGCTCGCCTCCATCGCCGCCTTCCGGGGCATTCCCGGCACCGCCGCCTACTGCGGCAGCAAGGCCGCGGTGAAGGTCTGGGGCGAAGGGCTGCGCGGCGAACTCTGGGGCGACGGTGTCGGCGTCTCGGTGATCTGCCCGGGCTTCGTGGTCAGCGCCATCACCGACGCCAACCAATTTCCCATGCCGTTCATCATGCCGGGCGACCGGGCGGCGAGGATCATCCGCCAGGGACTGGCCCGCAACAAGGCGCGGATCGTCTTCCCCTGGCCGATGCATTTCATGGTCTGGCTGCTGAGCCTGCTGCCCCCGGCCTGGACCGACCCGGCGCTCCGGCGGGCCCGGCAGGATTTCTGAACGGTCAGCGTAGGCCTCTTTCCCGCTGGATCTTGCGGAAGCGGGCGACGTTACGGTTGTGCTCCTGCAGGGTGCGGGCGAAGAAGTGCCCGCCGTCGCCGTCGGCGACGAAATAGAGGTTGTCGGTAACCGCCGGGTTGAGCGCGGCGATCAGCGCGTCGCGGCCCGGATTGCAGATCGGCCCCGGCGGCAGTCCCCGGTGCTTGTAGGTGTTGTAGGGCGAGTCCGTGGCCAGGTCGGCGCGGGTCAGGCGGCGGTCGAGCTTGTCCTCGCCGCCGGTCAGCGCGTAGAGCACGGTGGGGTCGGACTGCAACGGCATGCCCCGGCGCAGACGGTTGGCGAAGACCCCGGCGATCAGCGCCCGCTCTCCGGGCTTGCCGGTCTCCTTCTCGACCACAGAGGCAAGGGTGACCGCATCGCGCGGCGTGTCATATGGCAGATCGGCGGCCCTTCGGGGCCACGAATCGGCGAGCAATGCCTTCATGGCGCCGGACATGCGGCCCAGCATCTCATCGCGGCTGTCGCCGTAGGAGAAGTGATAGGTTTCGGGAAGCAGGCTGCCCTCGTCCGGCCGGTCGCCGATCTCCCCTTCCAGCCCCTCGGTGGTTTGCAAAAGGTCGAGGACCTGGGCCGCCGTGGTGCCCTCGACCACGGTCAGGCGGCGCACCACGGTCTTGCCGCTTTGCAGGAGTGCGATGACCTCGCGCAGGCTCATCCCTGGGGTGAACGCGTATTCCCCGGCCTTCAGATGCTTGTCGGCGCGGGTCAGCCGGGCGGCCCCCTGGAACACGATGGGATAGTCGATGATGCCGGCCCGATGGAGCTGGCCGGCAATCCCGGCCAGGCCGGTCCCCTTGGGAATGACCACCATAACCGGCGCCGACAGCGGCCCGGGCCGGGCGAACTGGGCGTATCCCCAGCCGAGCAGCGCCGCCGCCGAGATCCCCGCGATCAGGAACAGGGAGACGAGAAGCAGGAGGCCGCGGCGCATGTCCCCTTAATCGATTGCCTGGAAGATGACCGAGGCGTTGGTGCCGCCGAACCCGAAGGAGTTGGAGAGGACGGCCTTGACCTTCTTCTCCTTGGCCTTGTGCGGCACCAAATCGATGCCCTGGCAGGACTCGGACGGATTGTCCAGGTTGAGCGTCGGCGGGACGATGCCCTCGTTCATGGCAAGGATCGAGAAGATCGCCTCGACCGCGCCGGCCGCGCCAAGGCAATGGCCGACCGCCGACTTGGTCGAGGACATGGACAGGTTCTTGGCCGCGTCGCCGAACAAACGCTTGACCGCGCCAAGCTCGATTTCGTCGCCGAGCGGTGTCGAGGTGCCATGCGCGTTGACGTAACCGATGTCCTCGGGTGACAGGCCGGACCGCTTCAGCGCCATCTGCATGCAGCGGAAGCCGCCGTTGCCGTCCTCGGCCGGGGCGGTGATGTGGTGGGCATCGCCGGTCAGTCCGTAGCCGACGATCTCGCCGTAGATCTTCGCCCCGCGCTTCTTGGCGTGCTCGTACTCTTCCAGCACCACGACCCCCGCGCCGTCGCCCATGACGAAGCCGTCACGGTCCTGGTCCCAAGGCCGCGAGGCCTTTTCCGGAGTGTCGTTGTATTTGGTCGACAGCGCGTTGGCCCGGGCGAAACCGGCCAGACCGAGGCGGCAGATCGCCCCCTCGGCGCCACCGGCCAGCATCACGTCGGCATCGTCCCACATGATCATGCGGGCGGCGTCGCCGATGGCGTGAGCGCCGGTCGAACAGGCCGTCACCACCGCGTGGTTGGGGCCCTTGAAGCCGTATTTGATCGAAACCTGGCCGGAAACCAAGTTGATCAGGCTGGCCGGGATGAAGAACGGGCTGAGGCGCCGGACGGCGACCGTCTCGACCGTCACCGCCCCTTTCTGGATTTCCTCGAGGCCGCCGATGCCCGAACCGATGGACACGCCGGTCCGGCAGCGCTGCTCTTCGGTCTGGGGTTCCCAGCCGGAATCCCTGACGGCCTGCATGGCGGCGCACATCCCGTACAGGATGAAGCGGTCGACCCGGCGGGCATCCTTCGGATCCATCCAGTCGTCCGGATTGAACAGCCCGTCGGCGGTATCGCCGAGCGGAATCTGTCCACCGATCTTGGCGGTAATATCCGAAACATCAAAATTCTCGATGGCGCGGATTCCCGACTTTCCATCGATCAGGCGTTCCCAAACCGGCTTCACCCCACACCCGAGAGAGGTGAGAAGGCCAAGCCCGGTTACGACGACGCGTCTCATAACGGCTGACGACCCCGTTTGCTGGAGAGGGCCGACAGCCGCTCGACGGGCGGCCGGCCCTCTTTTAAATCGAAAGAGGTGTTACGAATTCTGCTCGATGAAGCTGATGGCATCCTTGATGGTCAGGATCTTCTCAGCCGCATCGTCCGGAATCTCGCAGTTGAACTCCTCTTCGAACGCCATGACGAGTTCCACCGTGTCCAGGCTGTCGGCGCCAAGATCGTCGATAAAACTGGCATTCTCGGTGACCTTGGCTTCGTCTACGCCGAGATGCTCTACGACGATTTTCTTAACGCGGTCAGAAACGTCACTCATCCGTCCAATCCCTTACCTGATTTTCTAAGTCCATAAAGTTTTGTCGAAACGGCTACGCCGCAATCCCTCGGGGCCACAATCGGCGCCGGCAGGCCCCCTGATAACACACCTTTTCACCCTTGGCCAGCGCCCAAGAGAACCGGTGAAAGCCCTTTAGATCATGGCCATTCCGCCGTTCACGTTCACCGTCTGCCCGGTAATGTAGGCCGCTTCCTCGCTGGCCAGGAAGGCGACGGCGGCGGCGACGTCATCGGAGGTACCGAGCCGACCGCCGGGGATGCCGGCGATCAGCTTGTCTTTCTGTTCATCGGACAGCGCGTCGGTCATCGGAGTCGCGATGAAGCCCGGCGCCACGCAGTTGACCGTGATGCCGCGCGAGGCGACTTCCTGCGCCAGGCATTTGGACATGGCGATCATCCCGCCCTTCGAGGCGGCGTAGTTGGCCTGCCCGGCGTTGCCGGTGACGCCGACGATCGAGGCGATGCCGACGATCCGGCCCACACGCTGCTTCATCATCGGCCGCAGGCAGGCACGGGCCAGCCGGAAAGCCGCCGTCAGGTTGACGTCGAGCACCAGCTGCCATTCCTCGTCCTTCATCCGCATGGCCAGATTGTCGCGGGTCAGGCCGGCATTGTTGACCAGGACATCGATCCGGCCCATCGCCTCGGCGGCTTCCGAAACCAGCGTCCCGGCCGCCTCGGGGTCGGTCAGGTTGGCCTCGAAGATATGCGTCCGGCCGCCCAGCTCGGCGGCCAGCTTTTCCATGCCCGGGCGGTTCATATCGGTCAGCGCGAGGGTCGCGCCCTGGCCGTGCAGGGTGCGGGCGATCGCCCCGCCGATTCCGCCCGCCGCGCCGGTGATCAGCGCGCACTTACCCGTAAAGTCGAACATCTGTTGCCTCTCCCCTCTTTCCGTGCGTCACAAAGTCTTGACGAATTCCTCGATATCGGCCGGCGTGCCGACCGACTGGCCGGTCATCTCGCGGTCGATCCGGCGAACCAGCCCGGACAGGACCTTACCGGCCCCGAGTTCGACCACGGTGTCGACGCCGCGCTCCTTCATGGCGAGCACGCCCTCGCGCCAGCGCACCGTCGCCGTCACCTGCTCGACCAGCAGCTCGCGGATGCGCGCCGCGTCGCGGACCGGCTCGGCGGTGACGTTGGCGACCACCGGAACCACCGGATCCTTCATCGCCACTCCGGCCAAAGCCTCCTGCATCGCCTCGGCGGCGGGCGCCAGCATCGAGCTGTGGAACGGCGCGCTGACCGGCAGCATCACGCATTTGCGGGCGCCGCGCTCCTTGGCGATCCCGACCGCCTTCTCGACCGCCGCCACGGCGCCGCTGAGCACGACCTGGCCCGGCGCATTGTCGTTGGCGGTCTCGCAGACGCCGGCCGCGGACGCCTCGGCGGCGATCTCGGCCGCCACGTCCATGTCGACGCCGATCAGGGCGGCCATCGCCCCCTCGCCGACCGGCACCGCCGACTGCATGGCCTTGCCGCGCGTCCTGAGCAACCGCGCCGCATCGGCGACACTGAACGTCCCGGCGGCGGCGAGGGCCGAATACTCGCCCAGCGAATGCCCGGCGACGAAGGAACAGGCGGCGGCGAGATCCAAACCGGCCTCGGCCTGCAACACCCGCAGCGCGGCCAGGCTGACGGCCATCAGCGCGGGCTGGGCGTTTTCGGTCAGGGTCAGGTCCTCGCCCGGCCCCTCGAACATCAGCCGGGTCAGATTCTGCTTCAGAGCCTCGTCGACTTCCTCGAACAACTCGCGGGCGGCGGGAAACGCCTCGGCCAGTTCGCGGCCCATGCCGACGGCCTGCGACCCCTGACCCGGAAAAACGAACGCGCGCGTCATGATTCCTCTAATACCTTTTATCTTTGCCTTATGAACCAGGCCCCCGAACAAAGTGGCGGCCAGTGATAGCGGTTATGCCGCCGGTGTCAAGCGCGCTTGCGCAACCCCGGGAAATGTGTATAGTGCCGCGCCTTGCTCTGTGCCGGGAGTTTTCCGGCTATGTCCGTGCGTCCACAGGCGATCGGCCTTGGGCGGAACGGATTGAGAAAAGCCAGACGGAGACACATATGCCGTATTACGAGAACGTGTTTATCGCACGTCAGGATATCTCTGCCACACAAGTCGATGCGTTGACCGACGGGTTCACCTCCGCCCTGGAGGGCCTGGGCGGCAAGGTCGCCAAGCGCGAGTACTGGGGCCTGAAGAACCTGGCGTACAAGATCAACAAGAACCGCAAGGGCCACTATGTCCTGCTCAACCTGGAAGCGCCCGCCGACGCGATCCAGGAGCTGGAGCGCCAGATGCGGATCAACGAAGACATTCTTCGCTACCTGACGGTCCGCGTCGACGAACTCGAGGAAGGCCCCTCGGTCATGATGCAGAGCCGTGGCGGCGAGCGCAGCCGCCGTCCGTCGCGTCGTGATAACGACGACGCCGATAATTCCAATGATTCCGATGACAGCGGAAACGATAAGGAAGGAGACGAGGAATGAGCGCCGAGCAGACAGGAAAACCCGCCGCGGGCGGCGGCGCCCGCCGGCCGTTCTTCCGGCGTCGCAAGACCTGCCCGTTCTCGGGCGCCAACGCGCCGAAGATCGACTACAAGGATACGAAGCTGCTGCAGCGCTACGTGTCCGAGCGCGGCAAGATGGTGCCCAGCCGCATCACCGCCGTTTCGGCCAAGAAGCAGCGGGAACTGTCGCGGGCCATCAAGCGCGCCCGGTATCTCGCCCTGCTGCCCTACGTCATTAAGTAAGGCGTAGACCGCAGGCGAGCGACGCCACAGGCGTTCCGGCCGGAAAACGAGGAAACCCGATGTCCAGGCAACTCATCATCGCTTTGGGAGGCGGCACCAGCGCAATCCTGTCGATTGCGTTCATCACCGGTTCGCCCGCCATGTTGGTGATGGCCAATCTGGCGCCGTTGCCGCTGTTCCTGGTCGGGCTGGGCTTCGGCTCGGCCGCGAGCACGATCGCGGTGGCCGTCGGACTGGTGCTGTCGGGCTTTCTCGGCGGACTGTTGGCGGCGGGCGCGTACGGACTTGTCCACGCCCTGCCGACATGGCTGGCCGTGCGCCAGAGCCTGATGAACCGGACCAAGCCCGACGGCACCGTCGTCTGGCAGCCGGTCGGCGCGGTGTTGTGCTGGCTGACGGCGCTGGCCGCGGCGCTTCTGATCGTCGCGGCGATCGCCACCCACCAGGGCAACGCCGGGCTGGAGCAGATGATCACCACCTATCTGAACGAGGTGATGGGCATCCTGGCCCCAAGCCTGCCGGCCGCCGAGCGCGACCCGCTGATCTCCGCCATCGTCCCCTTCTTTCCGGGATCGGCGGCGGTCTCCTGGCTGGCGGTTCTCGCGTTCAACGGGCTTCTGGCCCAGGCCATCCTGGCGCGTTCCGGCCGCAATCTGCGGCCGACGCCCAAGCTGGCCGGGTTCACCTTGCCGGATTGGATTTCCTGGGTTCTGGTCGGTGCTTCCGCCCTGGCCCTGATCGGGTCCGGCGAAGTGGCTTATCTGGGACGCAACCTGGCCATGATCATCGCGGTGCCCTTCTTCGTTCTGGGCGCGGTGGTGGTGCATGTCCTGTCGCGGCGGACGCCGTCGCCCCGGGTGCTGTTGGTCGCTTTCTACCTAATTTTGTTGGTTTCCGGGACAGCCCGCCTGCTGGTGGCCGGTCTTGGATTGATCGAGCAATGGGCCGGCATCCGGCGCCGAGTCGCCGCGGCCGGACCGTTGCAGGAGGACGAGTGATGGAAGTTATTCTTTTGGAGCGGATCGAGCGGCTCGGGCAGATGGGCGATGTCGTCAAGGTGAAGCCCGGTCATGCCCGCAACTATCTTCTGCCGCAGAAGAAGGCCCTTCGGGCCACCGAGGAAAACCGTAAGCATTTCGAGGCGCAGCGGGCTCAGCTCGAGGCCGTCAACCTCGAACGCCGTCAGGAAGCCGAGGCCGTGGCCGTCAAGATGGAAGGCGTCACGGTGGTGCTGATCCGGCAGGCCGGCGAAGCCGGTCAGCTGTACGGATCGGTCAGCGCCCGCGACGTCGCCGACGCCGTGTCCGAGGCCGGGTTCACCATCGACAAGACCCAGGTCAAGCTGGCCCCGCCGATCAAGACGGTCGGCGTCCATGACGTTCGCGTCGACCTGCACCCCGAGGTGCCGGTGACCGTCAAGGCCAACGTGGCCCGGTCGGCCGAAGAGGCCGAGGTCCAGGCGAAGACCGGCGAGGCCGTCGTCCGCCGCGACGAGGACGAGGTGGAAGTCGAGGCCCCGGCCGTCGAAGCGGCGCCCGAGGCCGTCGAGGACGCCCCCGCCGAGGTGGAAGCCGAAGCCCCGGCCGAAGACGAGACCGAGGAAAAGGCCGAGTAGTCAACTCCGCCAGTTCTACCGTAAGGACGGCGCGCCAAGTTGGCGCGCCGTCTTTTTTTGCGCCGAAATCCGCCCCTTCCCCTGACATTCCGCCCCTGCCCTACCAAATAAAAGGTGTGTTGTGATAGACTTCCGCCGGAACCCCTGGGGAGGGGATGATCCGAACTGAGGACCGCTTCGACGGAGCTTGCTTGCAAGTAGAGGAGCGAGAAAGGTGTTAGCTTGGCTATTGGAGAACCTGATTAAGGTCGGCTGTCTGACCGTCATCGACGCCAACGGAAAGAAACGGGAATATCGCGGATCGGGCGGCCCCGAAGTGACGATCCGGCTGCACAAGCGTTCCCTGAACTGGACCCTACCCCTCAACCCGGAACTCAGACTCGGCGAAGCCTATATGGACGGGACGCTGACCGTCGAGAACGGCAGCATCTACGACCTGCTCGATCTGGTCGGCCGGAACTACGCCAACCTCCAGCAATCCCCCTTCCATCGCATCGGCGAACTGTGCCGGCTGATCTGCCGGCCGATCCACCAGTTCAACCCGCCCTGGCGGTCGCGGGCCAACGTCGCCCATCACTACGACCTGTCGGGCGAACTGTACGACCTGTTCCTCGACCAGGACCGACAGTATTCCTGCGCCTATTTCAACGACCCCCGGGACGATCTGGACACCGCCCAGGAAAACAAGAAGAAACACATCGCGGCCAAGCTGCTGCTGGAGCCCAACCATCGGGTGCTGGACATCGGATGCGGCTGGGGGGGCATGGCCTTGTCGCTGGCCCGCCACGCCGACGTGCGGGTCACTGGCGTGACCCTATCGACCGAACAGCTCGAAACGGCCAGGGACCGAGCCGAGAAGGCGCAATTGGCGCAGAAGGTCGAGTTCGCGCTGCGCGACTACCGGCATCAGGAAGGCCGGTTCGACCGCATCGTTTCGGTCGGCATGTTCGAGCATGTCGGCGTTACCTTCTACCGGACCTTCTTCTCCAAGGTCCGCGACCTGCTGACCGACGACGGGGTCGCCGTGCTCCACACCATCGGGCGGAGCGACGGACCCGGCGCGACCAGTTCGTGGATCCGCAAATACATCTTCCCCGGCGGCTACATCCCGGCCCTGTCGGAAGTCGTCTCGGCCGTCGAGAAGTCCGGGCTGGTGATGACCGATATCGAGATTCTGCGCCTGCACTACGCCGAGACCCTGCGCCATTGGCGCAAGCGGTTCCTGAAGCAGTGGGACAGGGCGGCGAAGATCTACGACGACCGGTTCTGCCGCATGTGGGAGTTCTACCTCGCCGGCAGCGAGATCGCCTTCCGCTACATGGGGCTGGTCGTCTTCCAGGTGCAGATGGGCCGACGGCAGGAGGCGGTGCCGCTGACCCGCGACTACATCACCGAAACCGACGAACGGCTGCGCAACGGGCGGCAAGCCGCCTGAACCGCCGGTTCCGGCCCGACCGCCCGAAGGTTATCCACCCTATACACAGGGGGTGGATGAAATGCCGCCTTCACTATCGGCAGGCAAAAACTTAGTTTGATCACGCAATGACCATTCAAGCTTCTCGCCAGATGACGCCGGAGGCCTCCGACGGCGATTCCCGGCTTTCGGGATTCCGCACGCTGCCCCATAACGTGGAGGCGGAAAAGGCCCTGCTCGGCGCGATTTTCGCCAACAACCGCGCCTACGAGGCGGTATCCGAATTCCTGCATCCGGAGCATTTCGCCTTCGGCCCGAACGGCAAGGTCTTCGAAGCCTGCGGCAAGCTGATCGAGCGCGGCCAGATCGCCGACCCGGTGACCCTGAAAGCCATGTTCGAACAGGACGCCGCCCTTTCAGAGATCGGCGGCACGGCCTATCTGGCGGAACTGGCGACCTCGGCGGTCGGCCTGATCAACGCCGGCGAATACGGCCGGCTGGTCTACGACCTGTACCTGAAGCGCGAGCTGATCAACCTGGGGGAGGACGTGGTCGAGGCCGCCTATTCGGGCGATATCGACCAGACGGCGACCCAGCAGATCGAACGGGCCGAGCAGAACCTGTACGACCTGGCGACCTCGGGCAACTACGAGGGCGGGTTCCAGACCTTCAAGAATTCGGTGGTCGATGCGGTCAGGCTGGCCGAAACGGCGCACAAGCGCGAAGGCGCCTTCGCCGGCGTGGCGACCGGTCTGACGGATCTGGACAAGATGCTCGGCGGCCTGCACCCGTCGGACCTGATCATTCTGGCCGGACGCCCGTCCATGGGCAAGACGGCCCTGGTCACCAATATCGCCTTCAACGTCGCCTATTCGCACGCCCGCAGCAACGGGCAGGAAGGCGGCGTGGTCGGCTTCTTCTCGTTGGAAATGTCGGCCGAACAGCTGGCCAGCCGTATCCTCTCCGAACAAACCAACATCCCGTCCGACGCCATGCGCAAGGGCGAACTGTCGAACGAGGAGTTCAACCGGCTGGTCGTCGGCAGCCAGCAGCTGCACCAGATTCCGATCTTCATCGACGACACGCCGGCGCTGACGGTGAGCGCCCTGCGCACCCGGGCGCGCCGCCTGAAACGCCAGCACGGTCTCGATGCCATCGTCGTCGACTACCTGCAGCTCATCGCCTCGCCGCCGGGCCGCCACGACGGCCGCGTGCAGGAGGTCTCGGAGATCACCCGCGGCCTGAAGACCCTGGCCAAGGAACTGGACGTGCCGGTGATCGCCCTGTCGCAGCTGTCGCGCGCCGTCGAGCAGCGCGACAACAAGCGGCCGCAGCTCGCCGACCTTCGCGAATCGGGGTCGATCGAGCAGGACGCCGACGTGGTCATGTTCATCTTCCGCGAGGAGTATTACCTGGACCGCGACGAACCCTTCCAGCGCCAGGAAGAGGGCGACGACAAGTTCTTCGAGCGCAAGCAGCGCTGGGAGGAACAGCTGGAAAAGGCGCGGAATATCGCCGAAGTCATCATCGCCAAGCAGCGCCACGGCCCCATCGGAACGGTCAGGCTGCAGTTCCTGGGCGCCTTCACCCGCTTCGGGAACCTCGACGAGACTCACGAGTCCGGCTATTAACTTGGCATGTCCAAGGAAGAACACAGCGGCGCCATCCTGACCGTCGACCTGACGGCCATCGCCGCGAACTGGAAGCTGTTGCGCGACCGGCTGGGAAGCGCGACCTGTTCGGGCGTGGTCAAGGCCGACGCCTACGGCCTCGGCGCGGAAGCCGTCGGCAAGACCCTGGCCGCCGCCGGATGCGAGGTTTTCGTCGTCGCCCATCTGGACGAGGGCCTCCGACTGCGGAGCGCCCTTCCCGACGCCGAAATCCACGTCCTCAACGGCGCCCCGCCGAAGACCGAACCGGAATTCGCCGCCCACCGGCTGATCCCGGTGCTCAACGGCCTGGGCGACATCGAGCGCTGGCGGCGGTTCTGCGCGGGAAAGGGCGAGCCCCTGCCCGCCGACGTGCATGTCGACACCGGCATGTCGCGCCTCGGCCTGCCACCCGCCGAAATCGACCTCCTGGCCGCCGAGCCGCAGCGCCTGTCCGGCATCGCGCCCCGCTACCTGATCAGCCATCTGGCCTGCGCCGACGAGCCGGGCCATCCGATGAACGGCGAACAGCTCGCCGCCTTCCGCCGGGCGCACGAGCGCCTGCCGCTGGCCGAGGCATCGTTCGCCAACTCGTCGGGCATTTTCCTGGGAGCCGATTACCACTTCGATATGGCCCGGCCGGGGATCGCCCTCTACGGCGGAAATCCGGTTCCGGAGAAACCGAATCCGATGGCGCAAGTCGTTCGTCTGCAAGGAAAAATCCTGCAGGTGCGTGACGTTGACACCCCCCAGACCGTTGGATATGGTGCCACTTACCGTATCTCCCGCCCGACGCGAATCGCCACGGTTTCCGTCGGTTACGCCGACGGCTTCCTGCGCTCTCTTGGCAATTCGGGAAGCGCTTTCATCGGCGACGTTGAAGCGCCGATCGTAGGACGTGTTTCGATGGATCTGACCACCCTCGATGTCTCTGCCGTTCCCGAAGCCGAATGCCTGCCGGGCGGTCTGGTCGACCTGATCGGCCCACACAACCCGATCGACGCCGTGGCCGACCGGGCCGGGACGATCAGCTATGAAATCCTCACCGACCTGGGGCCGCGCTATCACCGGGTCTATACCGGAGGCGCCGCCTGAGATGAATTTCGTACGGCTGACCGGGCGCGTCTCGCTGGCTTTCCTTGGGGCCACCGGCCGCCTTGCCCTGTTCGCGGCGACCGCGTTCTCCCATTGCGTCCGGCCGCCCTTCTATTTCCGCTCGATCGTCCGCCAGATGATCGAGATCGGCTATTTCTCGCTGCCGGTGGTCGGCCTGACGGCGATCTTCGCCGGCATGGTCATGGCGCTGCAGACCTATACCGGAACCTCGCGCTTCTCGGCCGAGAGCGCGGTGGCGAACATCGTGGTGCTGGCCCTGACCCGCGAACTGGGGCCGGTGCTGGCCGGGCTGATGGTCGCCGGGCGGATCGGCGCCTCGCTGGCCGCCGAGATCGGCACCATGCGGGTGACCGAGCAGATCGACGCGCTGACCACCCTGTCCACCAACCCGATGAAGTACCTGGTCGCGCCGCGCCTGATCGCCGGAGTCCTGATGTTTCCGGTGCTGGTGCTGGTCGCCGATATCATCGGCATTTTCGGCGGTTATCTGGTGGCGGTCTACAAGCTCGGCTTCAACGCCTCCATCTATATCCAGAACACCTACAGTTTCATGGAGGTCGGCGACGTTGTCTCCGGGCTGGTCAAGGCGGCGGTGTTCGGGATCATCGTCACCCTGATGGGCTGCTATCACGGCTACCATTCGAAGGGCGGCGCGCAGGGCGTCGGCACGGCGACGACCAACGCCGTGGTTTCGGCCTGTATCCTGATCCTTGCCTTCGACTATATCCTGACGGAGATCTTCTTCGCGCAATGACCGAATCCCAGCCGAAAATCCGCATTCGCGACCTGCACAAGGCATTCGGCCGGAAGACGGTGCTGAACGGGCTGAACCTGGACGTCGGCGTCGGGGAATCGGTGGTGGTCATCGGCGGTTCGGGCACCGGCAAGTCGGTCCTGTTGAAAAGCATCCTCGGCCTGCTGGAGCCGGACCGGGGCTCGATCGAGGTGGACGGGCAGGAAGTGATCGGCATGTCCACCGGCGACCGCGAGGAGATCAACAAGAAGTTCGGCATGCTGTTCCAGGGCGCGGCCCTGTTCGACAGCCTGCCGACCTGGGAGAACGTGGCCTTCGGGCTGCTCGCCCAGAAGAAGGCCACGCGCGCCGAGGCCAAGGACATCGCCATCGCCAAGCTGGCCCAGGTCGGGCTGGGCCCGGACGTCGCCGGGCTGTTCCCGGCCGAGCTTTCCGGCGGCATGCAGAAGCGGGTCGGCTTGGCCCGCGCCATCGCCGCCGACCCGGAGATCATCTTCTTCGACGAACCGACCACCGGGCTCGACCCGATCATGGCCGACGTGATCAACGACCTGATCGTCAACGTCAGCCGCGAGGTCGGCGCCACCGCGCTGTCGATCACCCACGACATGGCCAGCGCCCGCAAGATCGCCGACCGCATCGCCATGCTCTACGGCGGCGAGATCATCTGGGCCGGTCCGACCGGCGAGATCGACGGATCCGGCAACGAATACGTCGACCAGTTCATCAACGGCCGTGCGGAGGGCCCCATCCAGATGGCGGTCCGCGCATGAGCGAAGGCCGGTAGGAGCCAAGGACCATGGCGCGAAACACCCGGCACTTCGTCTGTCAGGAATGCGGTTCCAGCTTCCCCAAGTGGGCCGGGCGCTGTGAATCCTGCGGCGCCTGGAACACCCTGGTCGAGGAAGCGCCGATGGAATCCGCGCCGAAGGGCCTGGGCGCGAAGCGCGGCCGCAAGCTTGAATTCGTCGGGCTGAAGGGCGAAAGCGCCCGGCCGCCCCGCGAGGCCTCGGGCATCGCCGAGTTCGATCGGGTGTGCGGCGGCGGGCTGGTGCCCGGCTCGGCCATCCTGGTCGGCGGCGACCCCGGCATCGGCAAATCGACGGTGCTGCTGCAGGTGGCGGCGGCGCTCTCCAAGTCGGTCGGCTGCGCCTATATCTCGGGCGAGGAATCGATCGACCAGTTGCGCCTGCGCGCCGCCCGTCTGGGCCTGGCCGAGGCGCCGGTGCAACTGGCCGCGGCCAATTCGGTGCGCGACATCGCCTCGACCCTGGACGGTCCCGAATGCCCGGGCTTCGTGGTCATCGACTCGGTGCAGACCATGTTCGTCGATTCCATCGATTCGGCGCCCGGCACGGTCTCCCAGGTGCGGACCTCGGCGCAGGAACTGATCCGTCTGGCCAAGCGGCGGGGCTTCACCCTGGCCCTGGTCGGCCACGTCACCAAGGAAGGGCTGATCGCCGGGCCGCGCGTCATGGAGCACATGGTCGACACGGTGCTGTACTTCGAGGGCGAGCGCGGCCATCAGTTCCGCATCCTGCGCGCGGTGAAGAACCGCTTCGGCCCGAGCGACGAGATCGGCGTGTTCGAGATGACCGACGGCGGGCTGACCGAGGTGGCCAACCCCTCGGCCCTGTTCCTGGCCGACCGCAACGGCGACGTCTCCGGGGCCAGCGTCTTCGCCGGCATGGAGGGCTCGCGCCCCGTGCTGGTCGAGATCCAGTCGCTGATCGCCCCTTCCGCCCTGGGCACGCCGCGCCGCGCCGTGGTCGGCTGGGACAACGGCCGGCTGGCCATGCTGCTGGCGGTGCTTGAGGCCCGCTGCGGCGTCGCGTTCGGCGGCGCCGACGTCTACCTGAACGTGGCCGGCGGCCTGCGCATCCAGGAACCGGCGGCCGACCTGGCGGTGGCGGCGGCCCTGGTCTCGGCGGTCAGCGGCGTTCCCGTTCCGGCGGAAACGGTCGTCTTCGGCGAGGTCGGGCTGGCCGGCGAGGTACGGCCGGTCGCCCATATGGAAACCCGGCTGAAGGAAGCCTGGAAACTCGGCTTCACCCGGGCCATCCTTCCCGCCGACCGGGGAAAGGGTTCGAAGCGGCGCAGCCTGGCGGCCCCGGACAAGGGCATGACGCTGAACCGCATCGAACACGTGGATGAAATCGTGCAGTTGTTCGGCCCCGGCCGGACGACCGCGCGCAACGAGCCGGGAGCCTTCGAGAGAGCGCGGCATGGATAGTCTTCCCATCACCATCACCGATATCGCGGTGATCTTCGTCCTGCTGATTTCGGCGCTGCTCGCCTATGCCCGCGGCTTCGTGCACGAGGTGCTGTCGGTGGCCGGCTGGATCGGCGCCATCTTCGCCACCATCTACGGATATCCCTACGCCAAGCCTTACGCCCGCGAGTTGATCCCGGTGGAGGTCATCGCCGACCTGACGGCCGGGGTCGTCATCTTCATCGTCACCCTGGTGCTGCTGTCCTTCGTAACACGCGGCGCGGCGAAGATGGTCAAGGCGAGCGCGCTGAACTTCCTCGACCGCTCGCTCGGCTTCCTGTTCGGGATCATCCGGGGCGCGGTGATCGTCTGTATCGCCTATATGCTGCTGTCCTGGATGGTGCCGCCGGCCGACCAGCCGGTCTGGGTCCGCTCGGCCCGGAGCATGCCGCTGATCGAGGCGGGAGCCGACGCGCTGCGTACCCTGATCCCGCACGACGCCAAGCAGGCGGCCGATGACGCCCAGGGAAAAGCCGAGAAAATGCTTGAAACCGAGAAGGTTTTCCGCGACATGCTGACCAAGGAACCCGAGAGTTCGAAAAAGGACGACACCGAAGGCTACAGCCGCGGCGAGCGTCAGGAAATGGAACGCCTGATCGAGGGCAATCGCTAATGGAACATGCCGCTCCCTGGTCCCACACCGCCGCCGAGGACGACGACCATCCCCGGGAAGAGTGCGGAATCTTCGGAATCTTCGGCCATCAGGATGCCGCCGCCCATGCGGCGCTCGGCCTGCACGCCCTGCAGCATCGCGGCCAGGAAGCCGCCGGCATCGTCAGCTACGACGGCCGCCACTTCCACAGCCACCGCGCCCTCGGCCTGGTCGGCGACAACTTCAACTCGGCCCCGGTCATCGAGCGCCTGCCGGGATCCTGCGCCATCGGCCATGTCCGCTATTCGACGACCGGCGACACCATCCTGCGCAACGTGCAGCCGCTGTTCGCCGATTTCGAATTCGGCGGCCTGTCCATCGCCCATAACGGCAACCTGACCAACGCCTACCAGATCCGCCGCCGCCTGGTGCGCCAGGGCTGCATCTTCCAGTCGACCAGCGATACCGAGACGATCATCCATCTGATCGCCATCAGCCACTATTCGACGGTCGTCGACCGGATGATCGACGCCCTGCGGCAACTGGAGGGCGCCTATTCGCTGGTCGCGATGACCCAGCAGGGCCTGATCGGCATGCGCGACCCGCACGGCATCCGGCCGCTGGTCCTCGGCCGGATCGGCAGCGCCTACATCCTGGCGTCCGAGACCTGCGCCTTCGACATCATCGGCGCGGAATTCGTCCGCGACGTGGAGCCGGGCGAGATCGTCATCGTCGACCCGGACGGCGTGCGCAGCATCAAACCGTTCGCCAAGGTGCCGTCGAAGTTCTGCATCTTCGAATACATCTATTTCGCCCGGCCGGACAGCAGCCTGGAAGGCCGCAACGTCTACGCCGTGCGCAAGAACATCGGCGCGGAACTGGCCCGCGAGAGCCATCCACCGGTGGACATGGTGATCCCGGTCCCCGATTCCGGCGTGCCGGCGGCGATCGGCTATGCCGAGGAATCGGGCGTGCCGTTCGAACTGGGCATCATCCGCAACCATTACGTCGGGCGGACCTTCATCGAGCCGACCCAGAACATCCGCCACCTTGGGGTCAAGCTGAAGCACAACGCCAACACCGCCCGGCTGAAGGGCAAACGCGTGGTGCTGGTCGACGATTCCATCGTGCGCGGCACCACCTCGATGAAGATCGTCGAGATGGTGCGCAGCGCCGGGGCGAGCGAGGTCCATATGCGGATTTCCAGCCCGCCGACGTCACATTCCTGCTTCTACGGGATCGACACACCGGCGACCGACGAACTGATGGCCTCGCAGATGAACGTCGAGGCGATGGCGCGGCGTATCGGCGTCGATTCCCTGGCGTTCATTTCGCTCGACGGGCTGTACCGGGCCGTCGGCCTGCCAAGCCGAGATGCCGAGACGCCGCAGTTCTGCGACGCCTGTTTCAGCGGCGACTATCCCATTCGTCTGATCGACAAGGAAGAAGGACCGGTTCCCGAGCAGTTGTCGCTGCTGACGGAACGCGATTGAGGACATGACCGGAGCGGAACAGGGGGAGAGGCTCCGCGACCGAATAGCCCTGGTCACCGGGGCTTCGCGGGGGATCGGACGGGCGGTCGCCAAGCGGTTCGCCGCCGAGGGCGCGCATGTCATCGCGGTGGCGCGCACCCAGGGCGCGTTGGAGGAACTGGACGACGAGATCCGGGACATGGGCGGCAGCGCCACGCTGGTTCCGGCCGACCTTTGCGATCATGCCAAGATCGACCAGATGGGGGCCGCCGTCTACGAACGGTTCGGCCGGCTCGACGTCCTGGTCGCCAATGCCGGGATGCTCGGCGTCCTCAGTCCCATGGGGCATATCGATCCCAAGACCTGGGACCGGGTCATCGACATCAACCTGACCGTCAACTGGCGGCTGATCCGCAGTTTCGACCCGCTGTTGAAACTCAGCGATTCCGGACGGGCCGTCTTCGTCACGGCGGGCGCGGCCCGCAAGAACCGCGCCTATTGGGGCGCCTATGCGGTCAGCAAGGCCGCCCTGGAAGCCATGGTCCTGACCTATGCCGCCGAAGTCGCCAAGACCCCGGTCCGGGTCAATCTCCTGGATCCCGGCGCCGTGCGGACCGGCATGCGGGCCGAAGCCTACCCCGGCGAGGATCCGATGACGTTGAAGACCCCGGAAGACGTTTCCGAGGCTTTCGTCCGTCTGGCCGTCCCTTCCTGCCATCGCCACGGAGAAATCATCTGCGCCGAAGAATAGCCCGGCTCCGCCTCCCCGTTCTTGGGGAAAGCCGAAAACCGGCAGTGACAGGCAACAGTTCGCGAAAAGCCACTCCCCGCGCGCTCAAAGTGTTACAAAATTTCATTTAATACGACTTATCCTGCTTCGGAAGGGTGGCCGCCGGACAATGTTGTGGTAGTGTCAGCGTTAATTAAATTCCGGGATCAACGGTTCGGCCATTGGGATAACGACATAAGGCCATGAGGGGATTTTTCGACCGCCACGAAATGGCGCTGGCTATTGCCGCGCCCGCGACGGCCGTTGCGGTGTTCGAGCTACTAGGTTTCGTGCCGTGGGAAAGGCTCTTTCCCGAGGCGACGACCGCTTTCCGGCCCGACTGGGCCCATGCCGCCGCCCTCGGTCTGATCCTGGCGCTGGGACGGATCGCGGTACGGCGGCGGCACGAGTCCGGCACCGCCGGCGACGAGGCTCCGGGACATGCCGATGCCCCACACGCCTTGCGGGAAAGCGAGGCCCGGCTGCGGGCCATTTACGAGAACGCGGGAACCGGCATCCTGCTCGCCTCGCCTCTCGGCGACATCATCAGCGCCAACCGGGCCTTCCAAGGCCTTGTCGGCTATGACGAAGAGGAACTGCGCCGGATCGGCTGGCAATCGCTGATCCACCCCGAGGATGGCCGGACGCCCAACGGAAAAAGTGCCCCCCATGATCGCGGGCATGCCATCGGCAACGCCATCGAGCGGCAGTTCGTCCGCAAGAACGGCCAGGCGATCTGGGTCAAGCTGACCGCATCCTATGCCTTCGATGACGGCGGGCGCCCCACTCTGAGCATCGTCGTCGCCGAGGACGTCTCCGCCCGTCACGAGGCCGAGAACCTGCTGCAGCACGCCAACGAAGAATTGGAACGCCGCGTGGAAGCGCGCATGCAGGACCTGCGGGCCGAGATCGCCGAACGGGTCAAGGCCCAGGAGGCGCTGGGCGAGAGCGAAAAGAAATTCCGGGCCCTGATCGAGAACGCCCATGATTTCGTCCTGGTGCTGGGACGGGACGGCGTCATCCAGTATCTGAGCCCGTCGATCCATACCACGATGGGATTCCGCGAGGACGACCTGGTCGGCAAGAGTGCCTTCGAAGGGATCCATCCTTCCGACGTCGAGAGAGTCCGGGATTCCTTCGAGCGGCTGGCCGGTGCCCCGGACGCCTCCGACAGCATGCAGTTCCGGGTGCGCGACGCCCGAGGCCAATGGCGCGTTGTGGAGGCCAATTCCAGGAACCTGCTGCACAATCCGATGATCGGCGGCATCGTCGTCAATTCACGCGACGTGACCGACCGCTATCAGGCGGAGGAAAGCGCGCGCAACCGCGAGAACGAACTGGCGCATATCGCCCGCGTGAGCACCATCGGCGAGATGGCGGCGGGGTTCGCCCACGAGTTGAACCAGCCGCTGACCGCCATCCAGAACTACGCGGCCGGCTGCGTCCGCCGGCTCAAACGGGGAGCCCCCGACCCGGACCAGCTTGGCGGCGCGATGGAGGCCGTGGTCGAGCAGTCCCAGCGGGCCAGCGAGATCATCCGCCGGATCCGCTGGTTCGTCCGCCGCGACGTCCCGGAAATGACGCCGGTGGACATCAACGCCGTCATCCGCGAGGCCATGGAGCTGGTCAAGAGCGACGCCCATCATGCCGGGGTTTCCGTCCGGTTCGACCTCGCCAACAACCTGCCGTGGGCCCGCGCCGACACCACCCAGATCCAGCAGGTGGTGATCAACGTCGCCCGCAACGGCTTCGAGGCGATGAGCGAGAACCGGCCGGACCGGCGGGAACTGCTGTTGCGGACGCGGGCCCTTTCGCCCCGCGAGATCGAGGTCTCCATCCTCGATTCCGGTTCGGGCATTCCCGGCGACGTCCACGAACGCCTTTTCGATCCGTTCTTCACGACGAAATCCGGCGGCATGGGCATGGGGCTGTCGATCTGCCGGACGATCATCGAGCGGCATGACGGCCGGATCTATGTCGGCCGGTCGGGCGATCACGGAACCGAAATCCACTTCACCCTCCAAGCCTTCGACAATGTGGTTCCCCTCGCCCGGGGCGGCAACGATTCGGCGGGTACCGTTGACCCCGACCCGGGCCATACGTTTAACTGACGACCGATTTTCGATCAGGTTCGCGGCACAACACCGAAGGGGAGCGGTCGATGTCCCGAATTCTTCGTTTCATCGCCGAATTCGCCAATTTCTTCCACGCCATGTTCGGCAGCGGCATCCAACGTCCGTTCAGCCGTCAGGCCCTGGAGGACCGGATCGGGCCGTTCTGGACCAAGGCGATCATGAGCATTCCGGTGATCACCGTGGTCGCCTGGTTCGCCGTCTGGGGCGCGGCGAAGATTTTCGGGCTGCCCGCCGGCGAGGATCCGTTCGCCTGGATGCGAAACGCCTTCCGGAACTAAAGACCTTTCAGGGCCGCGACGATGCGGCCGACCACCCCGGCCCAATCGCCGCGGGCTTCCTGCCGGAACAGCCTGGCCGTCGGATACCAGGGGGAATCCGTCCGCCCGGTCAGCCAGCGCCATTCCGCCACATGCGGCAGCAACACCCAGACCGGTTTGCCCAGCGCACCGGCGAGATGGGCCAGGGCCGTGTCGGGCGCGATCACCAGATCGAACTGCGCGACGGCCGCCGCCGTGTCCGAGAAATCCCGCCAGCCATCGGTGATATCCGGAACCGCCCCCTCTAACCCCGCCGCCTTCAGATCGGCCGATCCGCCGTCCATCTGCAAGGCGAAGAGGTCGACGCCATCCAGATCGAAGAGCGGCCGGATCGCGGCGAAACCGGGGGAACGGACCTTGTCGCGCTTGAACGCGGCGCTTCCCCGCCAGGCCACGCCGACCCTCGGCCGGGAGGACGGCGGCACGCGCTCCGCCCAGGCGGCCAGCCGTTCCGCATCCGGCTCGATATAGGGAACATCCGCCGGAATCGAGGCGAGATCGACCTTCAAAATCCCGGGCAGGCTCAGTAAGGGACAATGGTAATCGGCCGGCGGCAGCGGATTTCCCGCCGCGATCACCCTCCCCTTCCCGACCAGGGGGCCGGCCAGAGCCGCCAGTTCGGCGGGGCATTCGAAAACGATGTCGGCCCCCAATCCCGCCACGGCGGGCAGAAACCGCATGAACTGCAGCGTATCGCCGAACCCCTGCTCCGCATGGATCAGGATGCGCTTCCCCGGCAGGGGTTCCCCGGTCCATTTGGGCATCGGCCAGGACCGCCGGAGCGGCGCGAAATGGCGCGTCCGCCAGCGCCATTCGTATTCCTGCCAGCCTTCGGCGAAGCGGCCCCGCAGCAACAGGACCATCGCCCGGTTGCGGTGGAATTCCGCCGAGTCCGGGGCCAGTCCGACGGCCCTATCCAGCGCCGCCTGCGCCCCTTCGAGATCGCCGAGTTCGTGCAGCGCCACGCCGAGATTGGCGTGGGCCTCGGCCAGATCGGGACGGGCCGCGATGGTCTCGCGGTAACAAGCCGTGGCCCCGGCGAAATCGCCCTGGTCCTTGAGGACGTTGCCGAGATTGCACCGGGCCTCGGCCATGCCCGGCTCGATCTCCAGCGCCCGGCGGTAGCAGACCGCCGCGCGCGGCGCGTCGGTCTCCTGCAATGCCGCGCCCTTGTGGAACAGCGCCAACGCGTAGTCCGGCCGCAGAGCCAGGGCCCGATCCAGGGCGGCAAGCGCCGCCGGGGCGTCGCCGGAATACAGGTGCGCCAGACCGAGGTTCAGATGCGCCTCGGGCCGTTCGGGACCGAGCCGGATGGCCTCTTCCGCCGCCGCACGGGCGCCGGGAAAGTCGTCCCCGGCAATCAGCGCCGACGCCAGATCCGAATGGATGGAGGCCTCGCCGGGCGCCAGCCGTACCGCGTGCCGGTAGCTCTCGGCGGCCTGTTTCGGACGGCCCTGTGCCTGAAGGACCCGGCCGAGGTTGGCATGATAATCCGCGACGCCGCCATTCTCGGCGATGGCGCGCCCGATCAGGTCCACGGCGCGTTCCGCCCGGCCGAGCTGGAATTCGATCAGGCCGCTAAGATGCAGGGCGTCGGCGTTTTGCGGATCGG
>Ga0207799_100197_pt1 | contig 44152 bp, 45 predicted proteins | sample TtanPargueraPR_4_FD_187742 | JGI IMG/M metagenome (GOLD analysis project Ga0207799, IMG submission 187742) | Aerobic enrichment media microbial communities from Bioluminiscent Bay, La Parguera, Puerto Rico - Tt and M2 (SPAdes) | ecosystem: Environmental > Aquatic > Marine > Unclassified ...
AAAGCCTAAGACAAACGCCTCTAACCGTGATAAACTCAGCTTCGCCATGTTGACCTCCTTTGTTGATGGTTTTGGTCTGCTAACTTCAAACCATTGTAACAAAAGACGGTCAGCATGGTATTTCTGTTACGTGACAGAAAATGAAGCAAAACGTTATTAACAATCGCCCCATATCGATCAAATCTTTACGGGGCCTCCAATCATCAGAATCTGTTTCTTTAGCAAAACGAGTACAAAAGCCGGACGAATATGGATATATCTAATCCCAGCCACCAAACCTGCCGGAAATGCGGCACCTGCTGCCGCAAAGGCGGACCGGCCCTGCATCGGGAGGATCGCCGCCTGGTCATGGAGGGCCGGATTCCCGCCGAAGCCCTCTACACCATCCGCGCCGGGGAACCGGTCCAGGACAATGTCGCCGGACAGCGCGCCTACGCCCAGGGGGATATCATCAAAATCAAGGGAAGCGGGGATGACTGGTGCTGCCGCTTTCTGGAAGACGACACCGCGCGCTGCACCATCTACGATTACCGCCCGGTGGAGTGTCGGACTTTGCAGTGTTGGGATACCCGGGCCATCGAAGCGCTTTATGACAAGGATCGCCTGACCCGACAGGACCTGTTGGGCGATGTGGCGGGATTATGGGAATTGATCGAGGACCATGATCGGCGCTGCGCCTACCCCACCATCCGGCAGCAGACCGAACAGCTGGAATTGGATCCCTCGCGACAGACCGAGGTGGGCAACCTGATTACCGACATGGTCAAATACGATGAGAGCCTGCGCAAGCTCCTGGTGGAAAACGGCCACGCCCCGGAAACCATGCTCGATTTTCTCCTTGGACGCCCCCTGGCAGCCACCCTGCACGGCTTCCACATCAAGGTAGAGCGTGCCGGCGAGCAATACCGCCTCGTATACTCCATTCTCACCTAACTCATTTTCCCGTCTGCTCCGACCCGGCACCAACCTGATCGTTCAACAATTTTCGATACAGGTCCGGGCGTCGGTTGGGCAAAAAATACCGCATGCGATGGCGGCGGACATGATCCAGCCGGGCGGCGTCCAGATCAACCACCAGCAGCCCTTCTTCTCCCGATGTATCCTGAGCCAGCACGTCGCCGGAGGGATCAATCACCACGGCGGTAGCCGGGAAGGAAAGCCCCTCGCCATTTTTGCCGGCCTGGTTGCAGGCCACCACGAACACCCCATTGTCAAACGCCCGGGCGGTTAAATGCCGCAACCAGGATTGGAGTTTTTCCTGAGGTGTCCCCCGGGGGGAGGCGTGGGGGAAAAAGAGGATATCCGCCCCCTGGCAGGCCATGTGGGCCGATAGTTCGGGGAAATGGGTATCGTAACAGAGTTGAATGCCAAAGCGAACGGCGTCGTCTCCGAAAACCGGGGCATCCGCCCCCGGCGCAAAGACACCGACCTCGGGCGGGGCAATATGGGTTTTGCGGTATACCCCCAGGGGTTCACCCGGCCGCGCCACCCAGTGGGCGGCAAAAATCCGATTGTCCGAAGCGGGTTCGGCGGCCCCCACAAGAAGGGTCATGGACTCCTGTTGGGCCAGTTGTTCCAGGGCTTGGGCCATGGCCCCGTCGCAGGACACCCCCCAATTCGGCGGTTGGCGGCGGGTGCTGTAGCCCGTCAGGGTCATTTCCGGGAAACAGACCAGATGGGCGCCTGCCTGGCGCGCCCGGCGCGCCCATAGCGTGATGGCGGTCCAATTGTCTTCCACCCGGCCCACCGGTGTCTGCAGCATGGCTGCGGCAATACGGATGTCTTGCATGAAAGATCCCGTCCGTCAAACGTCGAATTTCGCACGAATCTTGAACACGTGGGTCGCCGGCAGGTTAAGAATGTTGGACACCCCTGTTTCTTGGGCAATGGCGGCCAGGTTGGCCTCGATCGCTTCCATGGACGGCGCAATGAAGGTGAACCATACGTTGAAATCGTTTTCCCGTATGTAGTTGTGCGTAACACCGGGATAGCGGTTGACGGTGGCCGCAAAATCATCAATTTTTTCTTCCGGAACCGAGGCGGCACAGAGGGTACTGACAAAGCCCAGTTTTTCCGGGGAGAAATTCCCCCCGATCCGTCGGATGATACCGCGGTCTTTCAAACGGCCGACACGGGCGATCACCTCGGCTTCGGTCAGGCCCAATTCGCGGCCAATGACCTCATAGGGTCTGGCGGCAACAGGAAAATTGGACTGGATCCGGTTGAGGATACGACGATCGGTGTCATCCATCGGCGCATGTGCTGAAGTCATGGTCTATCCTGTTGGGTTACGAAGGGTAGGCGACCCGCTCCGGTTTCAGACGAACCGGACATGCGCCTTGCGACGACGCGGGCCATCGAATTCACAGAAAAAGATTCCCTGCCAGGTCCCCAGCTGTAATTTCCCGCCGCTGACGGCCACCAGCTCCGAAGCGCCCACAAGGGTGGATTTGATATGGGCGGCCGAATTGCCCTCCAGATGGCGGTAACCGTCATCCCAGGGAATAACCTTGTTGAGGACCTTGAGCATGTCGTCCTTGACGGTTGGGTCCGCGTTTTCGTTGATGGTCACCGCTGCCGTGGTATGGGGCACATAGATCATGCACAGCCCCTCGCGAATGCCGGCCTCACGAACCGCCGCCTGCACCTCGCCCGTGATATCGACCAGTTCGGTGCGGGAATGCGTTTTTACCGACAGGATCATAGCACCCCTCCCCGATTCAAAAAAAAAAGGCCCTGCTGGTTCAGCAGGGCCCTGGCATTCAGCAACATGCTGTTGCCGTCACGGTTCGTCGATTAGACGCATCCGGTCGGTTTGGGGAGACCCGCCATCTTACAAGCTCCCTTGCCCGGTCCTGACGGGAACAGCTCATAAATGTGTTTCAGTTTGAAACCGGTCACTTTGGAAAGTACGCGAACCATCGGTGCGATACCGTTTTTCTCGTAGTACTCCTGGAGAACCGTGATGACTTTGCGGTGCTCATCGGTCAGCTCGTCAATACCTTCCTGAGCCTTGACATACTGAATCCATTCTTCGCATTTGCCGTCTTCGTAATTCCCGATGAAACCGTCTTCGTCAACTTCAAAACCTTTGCCCATGTATTCAACTGTGGCCATTTACGAATACCCTCCTTTAGTAATATTATTTCGGCGTTCCGCCTATTATACTCGTCTGGGGTCATTAAATTTTGGACCTAATTATAGCATCGTCTCTTGGTTGTCAATATAAAAAGCTGGCATCCTTGGGGATTGACAAAATCTCATAAAGCAATGACCATGCCAGTTCTTAGCCACATTTCTGACGAGAGCCACCCTTTCCCGGACACGCCCCTTGCTCCCGGCGGCCCGTTCGACTATGCATACGTCATGGAAACCACCCCATCACCCGAGACGCCCCGCGTCCTCATCGTCTGCGGCCCCACGGGCATCGGCAAAACCAGCAGCGCCATCCGCCTGGCGCAGCGCTTCCGCGGTGAAATCGTGGGCGCCGATTCCATGCAGATATACCGCCATATGGACATCGGCACGGCCAAACCGACCCCGGAGGAACAGGCGTGCGTACGCCATCACATGGTGGACATCGTCACGCCGGACACGCCTTATGATGCGGCCCGCTATGCCCGGGAAGCCGGGGCGATAGTGGCCCAACTTTATGAACGGGGTGTCGTGCCCATCGTGGCGGGGGGCACCGGTCTATACATCAAGGCGCTGATCTACGGCCTCTTCGATGGCGTCGCCCCCGATCCTGAAATCCGCCGGGAACTCGAGCGTCTGGCGAATGTCCATGGATCGGCCCACCTGCATGAACGCCTGAATGCCTGCGACCCGAAGGCCGCGGCCGAAATCCACATCAACGACCGATTCCGCATCATCCGGGCTCTTGAAACCTACCAGGCCACCGGCCGCCCCATTTCCGACCACCAGCGGCAGCACCGGTTCGCACGTCCCCGGCTCGCCGCCTTTAAAATCGGTCTGACCATGCCCCGGGAAGCCCTTTACGCCCGGATCGACCAGCGGGTCGACCAGATGGTGGCCCAGGGGCTGCGGGAGGAAGTTCAAAATCTCCTGTCCCGGGGATACGGCCCGGACTTGAAAGCCATGCAGTCCATCGGATACCGTCACATGGTGGATCATCTGCGCAACGGTGTGGACTGGCCGGAAACCCTGCGCCTGCTCAAGCGGGATACCCGCCGCTATGCCAAACGCCAGTTCACCTGGTTTCGCGCCGACCCGGACATTTTTTGGCTCACACCGGACGAACTCGCCTCGGTGGAGCCTGCCATAGAATCCTTCCTGGCGACCGGCCAGACGGTCGCCCCACCGCAAAGGAGGCCTGATGGAACATTATGACGCCGTCGTTATCGGCGCCGGCAATGCCGGACTGACCGCCGGAGCCACCCTGGCTCAGGGAGACGCCAAAGTGCTGGTGCTGGAGCGGCACAACATCCCCGGCGGCTGCGCCACCAGTTTTTGCCGGGGCCGGTTCGAATTCGAGGTGGCCCTGCACCAGTTGAGCGGCATCGGCACCCCGGAGAAACCCGGTCCGCTGCGCATGACCCTGGATCAGTTGGGTGTCATGGACCAGCTGGATTTCATGCCCATGAGCGACCTCTACCACGTCATGATCCCCGGCAAGCTTGACATCCTGCTGGAGCCCGACCGGGCCCGGGCCACCGCCACTCTCAAGCGCCATTTCCCCGCGGAAGCCGACCATATCGAAACCTTTATCGACCTGGTCTACAAAGTATTCGGCGAAGTCATCGGCGCCTTCTATTTCAAGGACCCGGAGATTCACCCCGACAAATACCCGCTGTATTTCCAGTATGGCCTGAAACCCCTCCAGGCTGTCCTGGACCAGCATTTCAGCGATCCGCTTCTGAAAACGGCCCTGACGCCCTACTGGACGTATATGGGCCTGCCACCCAGCCGACTGGCGTTTATCGACATGGCCGCCATGCTGTTTGCCTATATCGAATTCCTGCCCTACCACCTCAAGGGCGGATCCCAGGCCCTTTCCAATGCTCTGGCCAGCCGCATCGTGGCCTGCGGCGGCAAGGTCCGCTACAGTTGCCCGGTGGAAAAAATCCTGGTGGAAAATGGCCGGGTCGCCGGTGTCCGCACCGCCGACGGCGAAACCATCCTGACCGGCCAGGTCATCTCCAACGCCTCCAAAATCGCCACCTATGTCGACATGCTGGAGCCCGATCAGGTTCCCGAGGCCGTATGGGGCGAAATGAAACGCACCACCATCGGCCCGTCGGCCTTCACCCTGTATCTGGGGCTGGACCTGCCCCCCGAAGCGTTGGGCATTTCGTCGTCGACCAACTTCATTCTGGGGCACACGGATGCCGATGCGGTCTACGACCAGATGAGAAACCTTGAAATCGACCACCGCGACGCCATGATGATGACCTGCTACACCCTGATCGATCCCGGCTTCTCGCCCCCCGGCACCAGTCAGGTGGCCCTGATCACCCTCAAATTCGGCGATGCCTGGCTGCAGGTCCCCCCGGCCCAATACGCCGCCGAGAAATACCGGCTCGCCGATGCCATGCTGCAAAAAGCCGAGGCGGCTTTCCCCGGGCTGCGGGGCCATATCGAAGAAATGGAAATCGCCACCCCCATCACCCATATGCGCTACCTGGACACACCCCGCGGGGCCATCTACGGATTTGAGAAACACATCAAGGATTCACCGGTATTTCTCCCCAACCGTGCGCATATCGACGGACTTTTCCTGGCCGGGGGCTGGGCTGGGCCCAACGGTTTCCAGCCCACGCTGGAGGCGGGTTTCAAAACCGGCCGGGCCGTCCTGCGGCGGCTGGGAAAATAATGGTCAATAGCGTTGAGACGTCCGCCTCAGACGAAAGCAAAAGCCCGTACCACGAAGATCACGAAGCACACGAAGAAATTCTATTGGGTGGATCTTTTTTTCGAACCCTTCGTGGTCTTCGTGGTGAACCTGATTTTTCATGAAAGGACAACCTGATGAAACCAGAGATCGCCGCCCAACTCGAAGGCTATCAGGACATGCTGCAACTTGCCCAAGCGGCCGAAATCCTCGGCGATGACTTTCGCACGGAAAAGGGCGCCGTGGCCGCCTATCTGGAACGCCTGCATCCGGCCCGCCTGGCCCTGCGCGTCAGCCACATACGTACAGAAACGCCCAGCACCAAGACGTTTCGGATGGTGCCGGTCGAAGGGGTTCTGCCGCCGTTTCAGGCCGGCCAATACGTATCTTTGCATGTGGAAATCGGCGGCATTCGCACCAACCGGCCCCTGAGCATTGCGTCCCCCCCCACCCAGAGCGGCTACTACGACCTGACCGTCAAGCGGGTGCCGGGCGGTCTGGTGTCCAATTATCTCCTGGACAACCTGCAGGCGGGTGACCGCCTGGTTTCATCGGGTCCGGACGGCTGTTTTGTCTACAACCCCCTGCTGCACGGAAACCGGCTCGTTTTCATTGCCGGAGGCAGCGGCATCACACCCTTCATGAGCATGATCCGGGAAACCTGCGACCGGGGCCTCGATCGCCGGATCACCCTGATCTACGGCAACCGCAGCGAAGACGACGTCATTTTCCACGAAGCACTGACCGACCTGGCCGAAGCAAACCCGAATTTTACCTACGTTCCCGTCATCGAGAAACCCGGCCCGGGGTACACCGGCGAAACCGGTTTTATGACAGGGGAACTCATGGAACGGGTGACGGGCGATCTTTCCGGGGTCATGGTCTACCTCTGCGGGCCGTCGGCCATGTACGATTTCTGCCTTGGGGAACTGCAGGCACGCCAGATACCCGCCCGGCGCATCCGTCGGGAGATGTTCGGCCCGCCCGTGCATGTATCGCAATGTCCCGGCTGGCCGGCCGATATTTCCGAAGACCAGTCCTTTGCCGTATCCATTGTCGGCGGCCCTGTCGTTACCGCCCGGGCCGGCACCCCCCTGCTGACCACGTTCGAACAGGCCGGCCTGGCCCCGCCCTCCCAGTGCCGGTCCGGCGAATGCAGCCTGTGCCGCACGCGGGTCCTCAAGGGCCGGGTCTTCCAGCCCGCCGGCGTTCCCCTGCGCCAGTCGGACCGGGAGCAGGGCTATGTCCACTGCTGCGTCTCCTACCCCCTGGAAGATTTGGAAGTTTTGATCGAGGCCAAGGGGTAGCATTCAGAAAGAAAAGCGACAAGCTGAAAGCTGAAAGGAAAACCGGGAATTGAGAAAGTGAGGCTCCTCCCGCAGAGCGGGAGGCCTCAGGTAGCCCCCTCGAAGGGGGCTTGAAATGGTTTGCAGCTTTTGGTTTTCCCATTGTCCCGCGCCGAGCATCGGCGGGGCGGACGGAAAAAAGCGTGCGGACTGTCTGAGCCCGCCGTAGCCCAAGCGAAGGCGGGTGAGTTTCCGCGCGCTCCGGCCGCCACGACGACGCGCAGGGTTAAGCGGGACACGGGCGTGCTCTTTTGCTTCGTTTTCTGTCACGGGACAGAAAATGAAGAAACGCCTCCATAAAATCACACCGGATCGGTCGAACCTCCGGGTCCTCCACCAGAGGTGGATGGTTTAGATTAAAACTAAGGGAATAGAGCACTCAGGCGTCAGAAGTCAGGAGACAGAATTCTGGATTCAGGAGAAAAGCCTTAAGGCCCGCCTGGTTATACCGCGGGCCTTAAATCCTCAAAAAAATCTTGCCCTCCCTTTGAGCTTGACCCTTTGAGCTTGGCGCTTTTTTCATACAAGCTTGACACTTCCGGCTCGTTCGTCGGCGGCATGCCCGCAACCCCTCTTCTCCTCACGCATAGCGGCGGATGTTTACAACGACCGCCGGTAAATTTCCGTCAACTCATCTTCGGTCAGGGTCACCGGATTACCTTTCATACTGCTGGCCTGACGGGCCTTGGCAACCGCCTCGCGGGTTTGATCAGCCGTAAATCCCATACGCGCCAGGGATGGCACCTTCAAGCGTTCGACCAGACGTCTAATCCAGACAACACCGTCTGCCGCCGCTGCCCCGGGGCGCCCGGTCAGCAGGGCGGCGATTTCGGCATAACGGCCCAGAGCCGGGTGCCCGGCGTCCCTGTTCTCCAGGGCCCGGATATTGGCCGCCATGACATCCGGCAGCAGCGCGGCGCAGATCATGCCGTGGGGGGCCGCCACCATGCCCCCCAGCGGGCCGGCAAAACCGTGCACCGCCCCCAGCCCGGCATTGGCCAGGGCCAGTCCACCGAAAAGGCTGGCCAGGGCCATGTCTTCACGGGCGCCAGTATCCTCACCCCGGGCAACAGCCGTCTCCAGGGACCGGGCGGCCCGCTGCAGCCCTTCCCGGCACAGCCCGTCCGTCAACGGGTTGGCCCGCCGGCTCACGAATGCTTCCAGGAGCTGGGTCAGGGCATCCAGGCCGGTGCCGGCGGTGACGTCGGGGGGCAACGGCAACGTCAGATCCGGATCCACGATGGCCCGTTCCGGCAGCATGGTGGCGCTCCGCAGGCTGACCTTGACGCCGTGGGTCTCGGAACGCAGCACGGCGTTGCGGGTCACTTCAGCACCGGTGCCGGCGGTGGTGGGCACTGCAATGCAGGGCAAAGAAGGCTTTTCAAGCGCGCGGCCCCGGCCGATGACCTCCAGGTAGTCCATGAGATCCCCCGGGTTGGGCAGCTTGGCCGCCACGGCTTTGGCTGCATCGATCACGCTGCCGCCGCCGATGCCGATCACCAGATCAGCCCCCATTTGCCCGGCCGCCTGGACGGCCTGCCCGATGAGGGTCACCGTGGGCTCGTGAGGAATAGCAAACACCTGCCAGGCCAACCCCTGGCCTCTCAGGTCGTCCCACAGGAAATCCCAGCGGTCGCTGCGGCGTCCGGTCAGCACGAAAACCTTGCGGCCGAGCCCGGCGGCTTCGGCGCCGATAGAGTTGGCTGCCCCCCGGCCGAAAACGATGCGGCCGGCCGTTGCAAATTCAAAAGACATGGCCTCTCCTTTTCTTCTATCCCAATCATTGATGGTCTTGTAAAAAGTCAGATTTGGGACGGTTTCGTAAAACGTTCGAGATCAAGGCTTGCGAATCCCGAGGAATGAGGCGTACTTATCGTACGCCACAGTGACGAGGGATGAAGCGTAACGCCGATATCGGACTTTTTACGAAACCGTCACCATTTCATGAAATATCCGGAATCGTCTGAAAATTGCCCCGTCAGACGGGCAAACCTTTTCCCACGGGTTGTCATAACGGCAAACGCCGGTTCGACCGACCGGCAAGTTGCACGCCCGTCGATTTTTTGATAATTATTACACCTTCCCCGTCGTCAATTTCAATTTGTGTTCTATTGTTTACACTAAAAACGCCCATCATTCTTTAAAGCGATTCATTGGTAACCAGAGGAGGAAATCATGCGCACGACAACGACCATAATGGTCATGGCTGCCGTTCTCATCCTGTTTTTCGGCCTGCAGGGTTGCGCCAGCATGGGTGGGGATCCGACCCCTTATGAAGGCTACACCAATGTCTACCTTCAGAACAACATCCACGGCTATACCCGGGTAAGCCGCGGCAAAACGGAACATCTCGCCAGCTACGCCAACTACGTCCAGCCGGATACCGGCCACTTTTTTGTTCCGGTGAACACGGCCGTCTCCGTCGGCAAATGGCGCGGGGGCTTTACCCTGACCCGCCAGGACAACGGCCAGATGATCTATTTCGAGTATCGCTCCGGCAACATGGGGGGCATGTCGGTGGAAGAATACCTCAACATCATCACGGGACCTGAAAAAGCGTACCTGAAGGGCTTGAGTGCCACGGACCGCAAGGGCATCAAGGAGGGCCGCGTCCTCAAGGGGATGACCAAAAAGGGCGTCCGTATCGCCTGGGGCTATCCGGCCCGGCATAAAACCCCCTCCCTGGACGACAATGTGTGGACCTACTGGCGCAACCGTTGGGTCATGAAAGCCGTGACGTTCAGCGGCGGCAAGGTCGCTTCGGTCCGTTAGCCGCCTTTCCATGAACAAGCCCTCGGGACGCCACCCGGAAAATCTGCCCGCACCGGTTGCCGGCCTGGTCCCCCATCGGCGGCCGGTGCGCCTGGTGGAAGAGCTTGTATCCGTCCATGCCACGGGCGGCAGGGCCACGGCGGTGATCCAAAAAGACAACCCGTTCTTGACCCCGGACGGCGCCCTGGAGCGCAGTGCTTATGTGGAACTGATCGCCCAGGCCTTTGCAGCAATCCAGGGCTGGCATGACCGGCAGCAGAGCCGACCGCCCCGGGCCGGCTATCTGGTGGGGGCCGACGGCGTCGAATTTGCCGGAATGGCCTGTATCGGCGACCGGATTGACATTGCCATCCACAAGGCCAACGCCGTCAGCGCGTTCATCTTGGTGGATGGCCGGGTGACCGCCGGCAACCAGCTCCTGGCGGCTGGCCGCTTGAAACTCTGGCTGGCGCCGGAAGGCGGCAAGCCCACAGCGAACCCTTCGCAAACGGCAAGGGCGACCCCACTCCCTGGGCTGACCCTCAAAGCGCGTATCCAAAACGCGGCCGTCCAACCGCCCGACCAGGTTTCCACTGAGCATATTCACCAGGCTTTCTGTTTTCCGCCCGATTTTGTCGCCTTTCAGGGCCACTTCCCCGGCGATCCCCTGCTGCCCGCTTTTCTCCAGGTGGCCATGGGCCAAGCGATGCTGGAATGTGCTCAGCAAACGCCGGTGATGCTGGAACGACTCGACAAGGCCAAATTCCGCGAACCCCTGCGCCCCGGTCAGACCATCCGGGTTGATTGCCGGATGACAGGGACCGACGCCCGGCAGGCGACCGTAGCGTTGACGGTGACCGGACGCCCCGCCGCCAGCTTTCACCTGACCCTGAGTGCGATGAGCCGTACCCCGGGGTGACCAACGTGCAAGGCATAAAACGCTTAAAGCCCGCCTTTTTGTCCTGAGTATCCACCTTCGCATCCGGATCAAGTCCGGAATGACATATCAAAACCGTTTTATATGCCTATTTTCTGCCATGTGACAGAAAATCGAAAAATCATTTCAGAAACCATCCCCGGGAACGATAATACCCTTACGGGCCCATGATCAGAGGGGGGAGGGATTACGCCAAAGCCAACATCCTTGCCATTCTGTTGGCACCCTGTTAAACGGATGGGCTGGATTGCCGTCGGAACGTCCTTAATATCGAACCGGACATTCTGACGGTTGAAATCGGCTTTATTTTGGAATCGTAAACGATCAGCATGCAGGTACGTATCGCCATAAGCATCATGCCGCGTCCCGGCGGGGACCAGGCGGGCAACGGCATAAATAACCTCGTCGCAAACCTGCCGGGCACCTGTTTCCTGCTGGATGGAAACGGGAGGGGCACGCCTCACCTCGCCAGGATTAGAGGCGCCGATCTGCGGACGGCCGCCCGGCGTGCCAGAGCATGCGGGGCCACGCATCTCATGGTCCTGCGGCAGGCATCGCCCGGTCTGGGCGATGATGTCGGCAATCTGGCCACGGCCTGTCAGGCGCATCCCGAAGCCGTCATCATTGGGCGTCGCCACCGGCCAGGCCAAACGTTCCCCCGCTTCTGGCTCAAAATGCAGACCGGGTGCCAACTGAACGACCCGCTTTCTGCCCTGCGGATCTATCCCCTGGCCGTCATCGAGCATCTCAGGCTTTATCAGGGCGGGGCCGTCCTGTGGATGGAGATCCTGGTCAAGACGGCCTGGGCGGACGTGCCTTTCCAGGAAGCCCCCGTGACAACGGATCTTTCCGTACGGCAGAGTGAACAGCCCTTTCTTGGGGAACCGGTGTGGCGGTTTTTGCTGAACATCCACTACACCCTGCGATCGGTTCTCCCCGTGCCTCACCGCAAGCTGGTGCCCGGCGCCGGCGAGGCAGGCACCAAAATTTCGGTTTGGCGCCCCATGCGCTCCCTACGCACCCTTCTCCGGGAGAATACCTCGCCCACCCAGTTGGCCTTGGCCGCGGCCATGGGCGTCTTCCTGGGCACCCTGCCCCTGATTGCCTGCCATACCCTGGTTATTATGCTGGCGGCCAATTATTTCCGCCTGAACAAGATCGCCGCCCTGGCATCCAGCCAGCTGTGCATGCCGCCCGTGGTGCCGGCCCTGTGCATCGAAACCGGTTATCTGATGCGCCACGGCCGTTTTTTGACGGAAATATCCATGGAAACACTGGGCTACCAGGCCCTGGAACGCTTATACGAATGGTTGTTGGGATCCCTTGTCCTGGCACCCCTCCTGGCCATCCTGGCCGGTCTGGCAACCCTTTTGATGGCGCGCATCGCCGCCCGCAGTATGGCCACGGTCCGCAGCCTGGGATCGGGGATGCGCTGACATGCGAATTGTACTCGTTCATCCAGCCGGCTCCAATTGGGTGCTTGGCCAGAAAGACATCACCCCGGTGGCCAACCGCATGGCCCCCCTGGGCTTGCTTTCCATGGCCGCCTGGTTGGAGCAGCGCGGCCACCAGGTGGATGTCTACGACTGTCTGGGCAGGGACAGGCTACAGCCCCATACGGCCATCGTCCGGGACATCCTGGACCGCCGGCCGGAGCTGGTGGGTTTTTCCGCCACCACATCCGGATTTCTGGACGGCAACGACCTGGCCGCCGCCATCAAGCAAAAACGCCCCGAGATCCTGACCGTATTCGGCGGCGTCCATATATCCGCCCTGGGCGCCCCCCTGCTGGAAGCCTATCCGGCCATCGACTACCTGTGTATGGGAGAGGGCGAAGCCACCCTGGCGGAGCTGGCCGACGGCCGCCGGCCCGAGGCCATTGACGGACTTGTCTGGCGGGACAACGGCACGGTCGTGACCAATCCGGTCCGCCGGCTCCTGCCGGATCTTGACCAACTGCCCTTCCCGGCCTACGAAAAGCTGGACGGTTTCCCCCAACACTACAACCTGCCCCTATTCAGCTTCATCCAGCCCCCCGGGGCCACCATGGTCACCAGCCGGGGATGCCCCTACCAGTGCTCCTATTGCGACCGGTCGGTCTTCAAGCAGGGGTATCGCTACAATTCGGCGGACTATATCTACGCCCACCTGCGCCACCTCCGGGAGCGCTTCGGGGTCCGCCACGTGAATATCTACGACGACCTGTTTACCGCCCACCGCAAGCGCATCGTCGAACTGTGCACCCGGCTCACGGAACGGCCCTTGGGCATCCAGTTCAACTGTGCCGTGCGGGTGGGCCATGCCGATGACGATCTGCTGAAGATGCTCAAGACGGCCGGATGCTTGCAGGTGTCGCTGGGCATCGAGTCCGGCGACGACGCCATCATGGACCGCCACAAGCCCGGGGTCCACGTCGAAGACGTCCGGAAAACGGTGCGCCGCATCCAGGCCTGCGGACTGCGCGCCAAGGGACTGTTCATGATGGGACTTCCGGGCGAAACCGAGGCGTCCATCCGCAGGACGAGCGACTTTGTCATGTCCCTCGACCTGGACGACATGAACATGTCCAAATTCACCCCGTTCCACGGGGCCCCGGCCTGGCAGAATCTGGAGGAATCTGGCACCCTGGAGGAGGACTGGCGCCAGATGAACTGCCTCAATTTTGTCTTCGTGCCCCACGGGATCGCCTCCCGGGAGGCCCTGGACGAACTGTATAACCAGCACGTCAAACGCTTCTATTCGAGCCCCGGCTGGCGGCGAAAATTCCGCCGGCGTCTGTGGGAGCATCGCTGGAGCCTCTGGCACCTGATCCGTCATTTACCGGATTTTATTGCTGCGAAAAATAATTTCGAACCACGGAAGGACCACTAGCCAATGCCGTTTGCCGAATATACCCGCCTTGCGACCCAAGTGGCGGATCTTTTGAAATCCCCGGCCCGGCCCGAAAATGACTTTATCGTCGGCCGGACCACCTACCAGGACCTCTACGACCTGGCCTGCGGCCTCAAGATAGCCCTGGACGCCGAAGAAGATCCCGATCGTCCGGTGTGCCTCTTCACCGAAGATAAAGCCCTGACCGCCGCGGCCATGCTGGCCGCTGCCGCGGAAGGCTCGCCGCAGTTGCTGCTGCCGTATGCCCTGAACCTCAATGTGCTGCAGGACATCCACGCAACCACCGGCGCTCGCCGGGTGATCACCGATCTTCCGGACCTCCTGCCGTCGACCATGACACCGGTGGCCGCGGCCCCCCGCCCTTTTCCTTCCGATGGATTCCAGGCTGCGGCGGCCGACAAGGTGATCGTGAGCCTTTTCACCGGGGGCACCACCGGCACGCCCCAGGTGTGGCCCAAAACCCTGGCCAACCTGTTCGGGGAAGCTTTTTTCATGGTGACGCATTTCAATCTCTCCCCGGCTGATTGTTTTGTGGCCAACACCGTCCCCTACCATATCTACGGCCTACTGTTCGCGGTCCTGGTGCCCCTGGCCGCGTCGGCCGGGGTCGTGGCCGGCACATCGGCATATCCCCAGGCGATTACGGACGCCATCGCGCACAACAAGGCCACCGTCTTCGCCGGCGTGCCCATGCACTACCGGGTGCTCAACGGCACCCCCATCCCTGGCGACACCTTGCGCCTGGCCATCTCTTCGGCCGGGCGTCTCGATCCCGACGACGGGGTCGCCTTCTATCGTAAAACGGGTGTGGGGGTGACCGAGATCTACGGCTCCACCGAAACCGGGGGTGTGGCCACGCGCAACCGGGCAAAGGATGAATCCACCCTGGTACCATTGGAATCGGTTGCCCACCGTATCGAGGGCGAACGCCTGTTTGTCCGCTCCCCCTACCTGTCCCCCAACCTGGAGACCGACCAGACCGGCTATTTCCGGACCAACGACCGGGTGAGCCGCAATGGCAAAAAGGGCTTTTTTCTTCTGGGGCGGGCCGACGGCATTGTCAAAGTGGGGGGTAAACGGGTGGATCTGGAAGGCGTGCAGACGGCCCTGAAGGGTTTGCCCGGGATAGCCGACGCGCTGGTGCTGGCCCGGCCGGCCGGACGGGCGCGGGAAAACGAGATCGTGGCCGTGGTGGAAGGCAAAATGGAAGTGACCGCCATCCGCAGGGCCCTGGCCGCCACCGTGGAGACCTACGCGCTTCCCCGCCGCATCGTCGCCGTCGACAAAATCCCCATGTCCGCCGCCGGCAAGTATGATCGGGAAACCGCCGCCACATTGTTTGCCCAAGAAAACCCGTCGTCGCCGGAATAAACGAGGCAACCCCCATCGCAACCCATGATCATCGAGGGAAATACGGCATGATTTTAAACAACCACCGCCGCAACGAATTCGGAAAAACGGATACACCGGACAACACGATCCGCAACATCGTCGATGGTTTTGACCGACTGGGCTACGCTATCCAATACAGCCCCTTTCAATGCGCCGACCGGCTTCACTGGTCCCAAATCGAGATTCACGCCATTAAGCTCCAGAGTCAGGGAAAGGGCCTGACGCCTCAACTTTCCAAAGCCAGCGCCCATGCAGAACTGGCCGAACGTTTCAGCGGAGGGCTGTTCTTCCAGGCGTTTGAAGAACAAGTGCGTTTCAACATGCCCGCCCTCTACAGTCGGGAAGTCAACCGATTTCTAAATTATGAATGGCTCGACGGCTATATCAACAGCCACCAGGACAAGCTAAAGACCGATTACCTGTCCATTGAAAAGCTCTTGTGCAACCAGCCCGCCCTGAGTCCAATGGATATCGAAACCATCAAAAACAGCCAGATGGCCCGGCACTGGGTGGACGGCTATTCGCTCATCCAGGATAAAACCGTCAAGGTCCCCATCAATTTTATCGCCTACATCAACGCGTCCAACGGCCTGGCCGCCGGGAACACCCTGGAAGAGGCCATTATCCAGGCGACGTGCGAAGTATTTGAACGGCACACCCAGATTCAGATCATCAAACCGGAACAGACCATTCCCACCATCGATAAAAGTACACTGGACAATGACACCCTGAAAGCCATGATCGCCTTTTATGAAGCTGAAAATGTGGAAATCATCCTGAAGGATTTCTCCATGGGCGGACGCTTTCCAAGCATCGGTGTGCTGTTTATCAATCACAATCTGCGGGAAGGCCGACTGGAACACAAAATCCTGATGCCGGGGGTTGCTTTCAACCTGGAAGAAGCCCTCAGTCGTTGTTTGACGGAATATATGCAGGGCCGCCGTACACTGAAGGCCTCCCGACCCGAAATGGACCGGCCGGTTGTCCATCGCTCCCGCGTTTCCAATCTTTATCTGATGTTCAAGTGCTGTGTCTCCCAGAAAGATATCTCGTTCCTGGAAAAGGGGGATACCATCCCTTTCAGGGAAAGTTCCAATGGCGATATGTTATCGGAAATCGAGACTATCAAAAAGATATGCCGCGATCTTGATACCGATTTCATCGTATTGGATCTCACCCACCCGGTACTCCAATTTCCCGTCGCCCGGGTCGTTTTACCCGGGATGTCGGACTTTCTGCCATTTGTACCCGACAATATTCTAACATCGGTTGAAACAAGACCGGATGCCGCCTGGCGCGGAGAAGGTTTTAAACGTGTCATGGATTCGTTTTTTTAAGCCCCGTTCTTATGAGGTACGGCCGCCTTGTTTGCATATTTGTATGTCATCCCAGCATGCCGTCTACGTCGCTAAATAGGAATCCGAAAGGGTCGATACCATGCCCCGTTTCCTGATCGCCACAGGCGCTGTCAGCGCCGCTTTGTCCGTTGTCCTGGGGGCTTTTGCCGCCCATGGGCTCAAATCCCGCCTGCCGGTGGAAATCCTGGCTGTCTTCCAGACAGGTGTGCAGTACCAGTTCTATCACTCACTGGGACTGATCCTGGTGGGCATTCTGACCCGGCTACACAAGGGATCGACCCTGCTGACAGCCTCCGGCCTGCTCATGCTGGCGGGAATCCTGCTGTTTTCGGGTAGCCTGTATATTATCAGCACAACGGGCCTCCGCAGCCTTGGCATCATCACGCCGATTGGCGGAGTCATCTTCATAGTGGCCTGGCTGATGCTGGCTATCGGCATCTGTCGCAAATGAACCTTTCGGTGATGGCAAGACACAATACAATTAAGTGTATGGTTTGAAGTTTACTCAACCCATTGGACCAGGGAGGATCATCTCATGAGATATCTAATCGGTCTGATTGCGATAGTATGCTTTGTGGCCGGAACTCATTCCTGCGGCTTCGCTGAAGCGCAGCCCAGGCGTGCCAAGTCCAGAGCGCTAACGATGCCCCAAAGCCCTGCCGTCGCCAAGCCTGCAAAGGTAAAACAACCCACCCTTCAGCCGTTTCAGGTGCAAAGCGTCCAATTCCAGGAAGTCCAGCATGCGGGCGCAACCCGTCTTGCGGTGGCGGTTATCTTCAACAAGGAGATCGACCCGGCCTCCGTTCAGCAGAACGTCAATATCCGGCTGCTCCGCAAAAACGAGCAGCATTTCTGGGTGGATGCATCCACCCAGGGCAACATCGTCAACGTGCGGCCTAACCATATTACCTGGCTGTCCGGCGCGCCCCTGGAAAGCGCTGTCTATATCATGCACCTGCGGGGAACCCTAAAAAGCAAAGACGGCCTCTACCTCGATTGCAACAAGGACGGCAAAGGCGAGGGCGGCAGCCTGCCCGCCTATGAATCGCAGATGTACGATGCCGTTGATCGGTTGCTGAAAGAGATCGAAGATGCAAGATAGGCCCCTGGTCAGGGTAACAATTTGAAAATGAAAAAGTTGATAGGGGCTTCCCTCTATAGCTGGAGCACACCATGCAATGCCCCCACTGTCGTCACGGCTTAACCACCGTCACCCATCATGATGTTACCTTCAACACCTGCAAAGCATGCGGCGGCCTCTGGTTCGACAGCCATGAGGTGGTTCGCTACCTGGATCGTGCCAGCCAGGGCGATGGACGGGGGATGTCACCCCGAAAAGCTGGCAGCCCCCAAGGGCCCTCGACGGAACCCGGGTTTTGTCCCCGCTGCAACCAACTCCTGGAATTTCACCCTATCGGTCAATCCGACTTGTATTTCCGCAAGTGCATGAACTGCAAAGGGGTCTGGGTCGATCGGCGTAACCTGAGCCCGCTGACCCGATGGTTTGCCTCGGCCTCGGCCTACGAACAATCCCCGCTATATGGCGGCGGCAACAAATCCGTCTTTGACCTGCAGGAAGGCTCCTTGACGGCCGGTCTGCTGGACCTTTTCTCCGATGACAACCCGGTCCGGCATTTTCCCTGGGCCACCCTGATCCTGGTGCTTCTGAATACCGCTATTTTTGTATGGTCGTTCTTTTTCAAAGAACAGGCCGCAGTTCTTTATCTCGTGCCCAGCGAGGCGGCGTTCGCCCTTCATACGTTCCTGACATCCATGTTCATGCACGGCGATATATTTCATCTTATTGGCAACATGTACTGCCTGTGGGTGTTCGGCGACAATATCGAAGACCGCCTGGGGAAGTGGAAATATCTCCTGCTCTACCTGGGAACCGGGATTTGCGCCGACCTGCTTTACGTTGCCACGACCACCCAGCCGGACATTCCCACATTAGGGGCCAGCGGCGCGGTCTCCGGCGTCATGGGGGCCTATCTGGTGCTCTACCCCGGCGCCAAAATCCGGATCAACGATACCTTCTTCCTGCGGGCCTTCGAGTACACCATGCCGGCCTGGCTCTATATCGGCGTTCTCTTTTTCGGGTTCCAGATTCTCTACGCCTGGCTCAACATCCCCGGTGTGGCCTGGTTCGCCCACATCGGCGGATTCGCAGCCGGCTTTGCGAGTGCGTTTTTCATGCGGATGCTGAATATGCTATAAATATACGCGAAGGCGTATAGAACAAATTTATACGCCTTCGCGTATATTGACATTTATGCGCTTTCGCGTATATAATTTCCCCAATCACGGGGAGACATTCATGAAACAAATTGTTCGCACGACGCAACAAATCGGGGCGGCCTTGCGCCGAAGGCGCCGGAGCCTTGCGCTGACACAGGCCGCTTTGGGTAAGCACACCCGCCTGCGCCAGGGCACCATTTCACGTTTGGAAAACGGTGAACCCAAAACCCAGCTTCAGACCTTGATCGACGTACTCGCCGCACTCGATCTGGAGTTGGTGATCCGACCCAGAACAAAGGCCGACCCAGGCATTTTCGAGGATATTTTCTGATGGCGCGGCCGCGCACCCGCATACCGCTGATGGTCTATCTGAACAGTCGCCTGGTGGGCCGGCTCACCCGACAGGCCAGTGGGGCTGTCGATTTTCAGTACGACGCCGCATGGTTGTCCTGGGAACACGCCCTGCCCGTTTCCCTCTCGCTGCCATTACGCGAAGACCGCTATATCGGTGACCCCATCATGGCGGTCTTCGACAACCTGCTGCCGGACAATGAGCAAGTCCGGCGTCGCATGGCCGAACGCGTGAAGGCGGACGGCCACGATGCCTACAGCCTGCTTGCCGCTGTAGGACGCGACTGCGTTGGCGCCCTTCAGTTCCTGCCGGAAGGCACATTGCCGAATGCCCCCGGATCCGTGAAAGGACAGCGCGTAGAGGAAAGTGAAATTGCGCAGATAATCCGCGAACTGGGTCAAAAACCTCTCGGCGTCGACGAGGATGACACTTTCCGCATTTCCATCGCCGGTGCCCAGGAAAAAACCGCCCTCCTGTTCAGGGAAAATCGCTGGTATATTCCCCAAGGCACAACCGCCACCACCCATATTCTCAAACCGACCATCGGAAAGATCGGCAACCTTGATTTGTCCAAGAGTGTGGAAAACGAATACTTCTGCATGAAGCTGGCCAAAACCATCGGCCTCCCGGTAGCCGATGTCGCGATAAAGGACTTCGATGACCAGCGAGCCCTGATCGTCAAACGTTTCGACCGGCGCTGGGCCAAGGATGGACGGCTGCTGCGATTGCCCCAGGAAGACTGCTGCCAGGCACATGCCATCCCTCCGACCCAAAAATATGAACCGGACGGCGGGCCAGGGATGAAAACAGTCCTCAATTTTCTCAAGGCCAGCGACGATCCGGGGTTGGATCAGGAGATGTTCATGCGGGCGCAAATCCTGTTCTGGCTCATGGCCGCTACGGATGGCCATGCCAAAAATTTCAGCGTTTTCCTGATGCCCGGAGGGCGATTCCGCCTGGCACCACTCTATGATATCATGTCGGTGCAGCCGAACCTCGATGCCGGCGAACTGCGGTACAACCAGATGAAACTTGCCATGGCGGTCGGCGACAACCGCCACTATGTCATCCGCACGATCATGCCGCGTCATTTTGAGCAGACCGCCCGACAGGGTGGCGTGGCCGCCTTGCGGGTGGAGAACATTTTCCGGTCCTTTTTGGAAACCATACCTTCGGGGATCAAAAAAACCCTTTCAGGCTTGCCGAAAGGCTTTCCGGAACAAATGGCCGCAAGCATTTCAAACGGCATGCGGCAGCGTCTTAAAAAAATCGAAGGCTATTTTGCGGCCAGACGCAACCCCTGATAAATCTTCTATCATTGCTGGAAGATATAGTGAAACAACCGATTAACATCCTGATCGACCATCGCGAAAGATCGGAAGAGGTTCGCCAAGCCCTTCAGACCATGGAGGGGATCACTGTGGAAACCCACCGATTGCCTTTGGGGGATTACCAAATTGACGGCCGTATCCTTTTTGAGCGCAAAACACTCCATGACTTCGCTATTTCGGTCATCGACGGTCGTTTGTTCCGTCAAATGACCCGTTTGGCTTCATCTTCTATAAAAAATGTGCTTGTTCTGGAAGGACGCAGTCAGGATCTTCAGAATACGAACATCAGGAGGGAAGCGCTGCAGGGCGCTTTGATAACCACCAGCCTGATTCTGGGCATTCCTGTGTTGCGCTCGTTCGGTCCTGAAGAAACCGCCCGGCTGATGGTTTATGCCGCACGGCAAGTTGAGTTCATCGCTACGGGAGGGTTTCCACGGTCCGGATACCGGCCACGGGGCAAACGAAAACAACAACTGTACATCCTGCAAAGCCTTCCCGGCGTCGGGCCCGCACGTGCCGCCCTCCTGCTGGATCATTTCGGGAGCGTTCAAAAGGTATTGACGGCCAGCATGGATCATCTACTGTCTGTGGAGGGTATTGGAAAGGACACAGCTGAGAAAATCAAATGGGTCATCAATGAACCGCTATCATCCTATGGCATTGATGCTGCCGGTTTATTTTAAATTTGACAACAGTTAGGCTCCTCCCGCAATGCGGGAGGCATCAGGTTGTCCCGTTGAAAGGGTCTTGAAATAGGTTTGATTTTCCCATTGTCCCGCGCCGAGCATCGGCGGGGCGGACGGAAAAAAGCGCGCGGACTGTCTGAGCCCGCCATAGCCCAAGCGAAGGCGGGTGAGTTTCCGCGCGCTCCGGCCGCACCGACGACGCGCAGGATAAAGCGGGACACGGGCGTTTTCTTTTGCTTCGTTTTCTTTCCACGTGAAAGAAAATGAAGAAATCATCTTAGACAATGCTTTGGATCGAAAAATCCTCTCTGGATCATCCACCAAGATAGCGGGTTTAGATCAACAACAAGTACCTTCGAGATGGTTCCACGCAAAACAACAGCTCAACGCAAATAAATCCCACTCTCCAAAAACCGCTCCCAGAGCGCCTTGAAGGTCGGGTAGTCGTGCCCGCCGGGGATGCTCACCGCCCGCCCCTCGGGCAGCAGTTCCGCCAGCAGGGCGTTGGCCGGAGCGAAATCGTCCTCCCGGCCCCAGCCCAGGAAAATCGGCACCGGAGAATCGCCTGCGACATTGTCCTTGATCCAGTGCCACAGCATGCGCTGGTAGTCTTCGTCCGGGTCGTAAATACCGGGCGACCAGGATAGCACCCCGCCGGCAGCCTGGATCTCTTCGATGATGGGCTCGTCTCCCAGGAACGGGGCCACCAGGCAGATGCCATCGATATCCCCCGGCTGCTCCAGCTCATAGAGCAAGGAGCCCAGCCCCCCCATGGAAAACCCCACCAGCCAGATATGGTCTTTCCCTGCCGCGCGCGCCGGATCGATGACATCTTCCTTCAGGCGAACGATCAGCGTTCGGCCGGTGTAGTAGCCCAGGTGGGCGTTGGGGGCCGCCATGTCAAAGGGCAGGTTGAGGTTACGCACGTCGTCCACCAGGCCTTCTTCTTCGAAGCTGGCATTGCTGCCGCCGATGCCGCGCATGAAGATGAAGAGGTTAGGTTGCGATTCCCCATTCGTCTCAGCGGAATAATGGAGAACATCCATGGGCGCTTTGGCAAACAGGGAAAACATCCAGGCGCAGCCCGACACCATCACCACGCTGCCTGCAATCAACAACCCAATGATCCATTTTTGCCGCCGCATATGGCTCTCCTAATTAGAAAAATTCGTCTACGTTATCCAGCGCCTCCCGGGCATCCCGATGAAAATACGCCCGCCAGCAGAATGCCTCCCCTTTGGTGGCCACATCCTGGGCGAGCACCCAGCGCAGGTCTTCCTCGAAGCCTTGTTTATTGCCGTCGCGCACGTGGAAATACTTGGCGCGGCCCCAGCGGCTCAGCATCCAGGGCGCCCCAAAGGCCACGGCCTGCTCAAGTTTCTGCCGGGACTTTTCGTCATCACCGCCCATGGCGCCGGGTAGAATGCCGAGATAAAGGCTTCGGGTAAACGCGATGGCACCGCCGCCCCATGCCGGATCGAGCGCCTCCATCCGATCGAGAAAAGGCCCCGTGTGTTCGACCCAGGCCAGGTTGACCACCTGCTCCGGAAAGGTCAGCACTTCTTTAAAGCGGTAGAGTACCGCCGTCGCCCAGAACATCATGGCCGGTATGTCCTGCCGCCCCAAAACCTGGCAGGCCTCCCAGGGCGCCAGGCCCTGGTCCACCTGCATCCTGAAGTCGGGATTCGCATACATGGCCTGTTCACACAATCGCATGGCCCTGATGAAATGCCCGTCTTTCCCCTGCCGGCTCTCGATATGGGCCGATCCCATGAGAATGGTCTGATTGGCCAGCTCGGTCAGGGCATGGGCATGGTAGGGGGCCCGATCCAACACGCGGCCATAAGCATCCATGGCCGCCTGCAAGCTTTCCCGGTCGCTGGCAACGGCGGCCAGCTGTTCCGCCTCCTGCAAAAGCAAACACACATCCGGAATCTTTTCCGCTGGATCAGCTGACGGCCAATCCGGCTGCCAGGACACACAGCCCGACAAAACAGCACCGACGCCCAAAAGGACTAAGATTATCAAATGGGAACAAAGCGTTTGCCGGAAATCCTTCATAAGCAAAGCCTCGGTATAGGTAATTTAAACGGGAAAAAGTTGGGGAAAGATCACCGTCAGGCTAATGGATTTTGGTACGGTTCGTCAAGAACAGACAGCGTTTTGGACTGGAGTTCTATTACGGTGCGGCCATCCAGCCCTCAACCCCTGACCCAGTCCGGCGGCTGCAGTCGCCCGCCGCTGACATCGCGCATGGCAAGCCCCTTTATGAATTCGTATAGCGTACCTTCGCGATCATGGAGCCAGAGATCGAACACCAACCGGTCCTTGGTCTGCTCTCGGCAACAGACGAGGGCTTCATACGTCTGCCCCGGAAGTGTAGGGCGCCGGATCACACGCTGCGCCATCCCCGTGGGAAAGGCAACAACGCCGGCATAGCGCTGGGCCCAGGCGCAGGCCAGGTGAAAGGCGGCATCCAGCGGAAAGGGCGACCCCAGGATGGGATTCGGCCCACCTATCTTCTCCGGTCCGGCGAACACGGCGGCCCGGGCAATTTCCGGCCGGAGATGCACCGGGGAAACGATATTGTGGAAGCTGCGGCCAAAGGGCACCATCTCGGCGTAAAGCCGTTCCGTCGGTATTATAAAGTCTTCCGCCCTATCTTCCGGCCAGGGCGGCGGTGCCGGCAGGAATGGATCGACATTCACCAAAGGGCTGAAGCATGCCCGGACATGGGTTTTCATGCGGGTGATACCGCTTTTGGGCGCCACATGGCGGGTCAGCAGCGACGCCTCGATACCGCCATCGGGGGAAGGCTTCAATTCGGCCAGCGCCGCCACCTGCAGCGTATCCAGGGCCGGCAGTTCCAGGAATTTGTCAAACCGGGCGCCTGTCAAATCGGTCAGGGGCACATCGGGAAAAACGCGGCGCACCACCCCGGCCAGGTGTTCCAGCGCAAAAACCGCCGGCAGCACGGCCTGCCCCAGAAAACGGTGGTCCTGCAGCGCGGGCGCATTGGGGATGGTCACGGCATGGCGAACTGGCGCGCCTATCGGGGAAACGTCTTCCATAGATGCAGGGTCTGGTCGTCGATGCCCACCGGAACGCCGGCGGTATTGGTGGCACAGTGACGGGTTTCGCCGGTGCAGATCAATGCGCCCGTCTCCCGGTGGGTAATGACATAGTCGAAGCTCAGGCGCACGCGCTCCAGGTCGGCGGGGCGGGTGTTGACCCAGATGGGGTCGTCATAGTGCAGGGGGCTGAAATATTTCAGGCCGATTTCGATAATCGGGTAGACATACCCGTTTGCTTCGACCTCCTTGTAGGGGTAGCCGGCATCCCGCATCAGGGAAGCCCGCCCGAACTCAAAATAGCGCAGGTAGTTGCCGTGGTAGACGACCTGGGAGCGGTCCGTGTCCGCGTAAAGAACGCGGGTTTCACAACGGTGCCAGACCTGGCCGCCGGAGGTGTCGCGCACATAATGGGGGGTGCCGTTGAAAACTTCCGGCACGAACGGTTTGGGCTTCATCTAAAGACCTCGCAGCACGACGCAGCAGTTGGTGCCGCCGAACCCGAAGGCATTGGACAGCATGATCTCATGGGGCTGATGCCGGGCCTGATCGGGCACCACGTCGATATCGTCAAATTTCGGATCGGGGAGGTAATTGATCGTGGGCAGGATAATGCCCTGCTGCATGCCCTCGATGGCCAGGGCCGCCTCGATGGCCGCCGCAGCTCCTAAAGAATGGCCGATCTGCGATTTGTTGGAGGAGACCGGCATCCGATCCAGGTGCGGTCCGAAAACGCTGCGCAGGCAATCGATTTCCGTCATATCCCCCTTGGGGGTCGAGGTGCCGTGGGCATTGACGTACTGGATATCGCCCGGCGCGAGACCGGCGTCGTCGATGGCCCCATGGATAGCCCGGATGATGGTCTCGGCATTCGGCTGGGTAAAATGGAAAGCATCCGACGTCCACCCGATCCCCAAAACCTCGGCCCGGGCCTTGAGCCCATGGGTGGCGACAATGTCATCCGCCGCCAGCACCAGAACCCCGCCGCCTTCGGAGAGCACCATGCCCTTGCGGTCAAGGCTGAAGGGCCGGGAGGCCTGGCCCGGATCGGTGTAGGCCCGGTCCTTGGGGCCGATGCTGATGGTGGCCAGCATGTTGGCGAATCCGTGGATGATTTCGGGAATCAGGCAGGTGTCCACCCCCCCCACCAGGGCCACGTCGCAATCGCCGTCACGGATCATGCGGGCACCGATGCCGATGGCATGGTTACCCGAAGCACAGGCCCCCTGGGGTGAAAAAATCGGTCCGGTGAACCCCTCCAGCATGCCGGCCTTGCCCGCCGGCAGGTTCGCGCACAGGTTGGGCAGCAGGTAGGGGCTGATCTTGAGCGGGCCCCGGTTGAGGTAGTTGTCCATGGCCGTCCGGTAGGCATCGGACCCGTTCAAGGCCGACCCCACCAGGCAGGCCGTACGGGGACCGATGGTATCGTCCATTTCGATGCCGGCATGCGCCAGGGCTTCCCGGCAGACCGCCATGGTCAGCAGGACAAAATCGGCATTCCAGTTGTAGGCTTCTTTTTTATCGACGAAATCCAGCGTCTCGGGATCCCAATCGGGAATTTCACCGACGACATTGTTGCGGGTGTCCACCTGGCAGCGGGTCAGGCGCCGCAGCCCGGATTCCCCCCGGGCCGCACGCTGCCAGGTTTCGGGAAAAGTCCGCCCCAGCGGGGTGGCGGCCCCGTATCCGACGACATAGACGTTTCGATTGGCAGGTGCTCTCATAATGCGCTAATCCGCCCCTTCAAGACAAATATGCACAAATACATCCGAAAAAAGGGGAAATCAAGGGGGCGCCATCGGATTTCAACGGCGATCGGCATGCTGGGGCGCTTTAACGAAAGCCACGGCCGGGTCTCAGGGGAATGGGGTTAACCCCGCCGATGCAGGATCACACAGGAATTGCAGCCCCCGAACCCGAAGGCGTTTTTAAGCACGAATTCCTGGTTCAGGGACCGGGCTCCCTCGGCCACCACATCCAGGGACAGATCCGGGTCCGGTGCGTGGTTGATGGTGGGCAGCAGAAGGCCGCGCTGCATGCCCTCGATGGCCAGAATGGTTTCGATGGCGCTGGAGGCCCCCATGGCGTGGCCGGTCATGGATTTGTTGGCCGACACCGGCGGCAGGTGTTGACCGAAGACGTCGTCCAGCGCCCGGGCCTCCACCGTATCGCCAATGCGGGTGGAGGTCCCATGGGCATTGACGGCGTCCACATCCTGCGGCTGCAGGCCGGCATCGGCCACCGCCTCGGCAATGCAGCGGGTGACCGTCTCCGGGTTCGGCGCCACAAAATGCCGGGCGTCGGAGGTCATGCTCCAGCCGGCCAGGGCGACCTCCCGGGACAACCCATACCGGCGGGCAAATGCATCGGTGGCCAGGATCAGGCAGCCGGCGCCTTCGGAGACAACAAACCCGCGCCGGTCGATGGAAAAGGGACGGCTGGCCTCCCCGGGGGGCAGGGAGGGGTGGCCCGGCTTGGGCTGATAGGCCCCGTTCATGGTGGCAAAACCGGCCACGATGGGCTCCACCAGGCAGAAATCCACCGCCCCGCAGATGGCCACGTCGGCCCGGCCCTGTTCGAGGAGCAGATGGCCGGCGATCAGGGAGGTCACCCCCGTGGCACAGGCGGTAATGGTGGCGCTTATCGGTCCGGTGGCGCCGGTCAGGATGGAAACCTTCCCCCCCACCATGTTGATGCAGGAATTGGGGTTGGTAAAGGGATGGGGCAGCTTGTTGTCCGCCACCATCTGGCGGTCGGCCCGCAGCACCGCATCCAGCCCCCCCACGGCGCTGCTGAAGGTGACGGCCACGCGCGGGGCCAGTTCGGGCGTAATCTCCACGCCGGCCCGCTTGAGCGCGCGATGCACCACCAGCAAAGCATGGGGGAAAATAGGGGATGTCCAGTGGGCCATCTGGCGGGGGGACAGAAAGGGATAAGGGGCGGCATCCCAGTCCGGGACCTGCCCGGCAATGGCGACGGGAAAGCCCTCCGGCAAGGCAAACCGCGTCAGGGGCCCGATGCCGCTTTCACCGGCCGCGGCCCGGGTCCATTGGGCCTCCAGGTCCGTTCCCAGGGGGGAAACCATGTCCCAGCCCACGATCACTGTTTTCGTAGATGCCATGGGCGTCAGCGGCCTCGTCGCTATCTACCAGGGAATAAACTGATACAGTTTGGCAAACATCTCGTACACTTCGATCCAGTTCTGCAGGTCCTTGGTGGTGCGGATGTGGGCCCGTTTGTTGACCATGACCCAGCTCATGTGGGCTGCGCCGTCCTTGCAGGTCCGGCAGTCACGGGTCTCGGACGTGCAGCAGCGGTGCATGGTCTTGAGATCCGAAGCCCAGCGGATGAAATGGATCAGCCGTTTGGGCTGCGGGCTCCGGGTGTCCAGGGGTTCGGTCACCGAGGGGCATTCATTCCAGCCGAAAGGCCGCCCGAGCATTTTGCCGGTGGTGATCACCTCATGGTAATATTTGCAGGAAATCACCGTGTCGGGATAGCGGTCCAGCATGTCGTCCATCTCGAAGCGCACGTCGTTCAGCTCCTCCGGTTGCCAGGAAAAGCCGTCCACGCCCTCGTCGTTGGAGAGCAGCTGCATGTGCACTTTGACGCCCACGTCTCTGATTTTGCAGATAATTTTTTCGATCTTGCCAATCTGTTTGGGCGTGATGGTGTAGAGATAGTAGGTGTTGGGATCGCCGGCATAATGTCGGCTGGACACGGCAAAGGTATCTTTGCCGCGCAGGGTTTTCTCGTCGTTTTCGTCTCCCCACAGGGAGATGCCTACCATCAGGTCCGGGAACCGATCCCGCGGCACCTTGATCAAGCCGTTGGTCGCGCAAAAAGTCGGCAGTCGACGGTAGAAGGCCTCCACGCGGTCCAGATACAGGGTCGGCTCACCGCCGATCAGGATGGCCAGGTTGACCCCGCGTTCCTTTTCGTTGTCGATAAAGGCTTCCCAGCGGTCCAGGCGCATTTCCTCCTCGGCCGCCTTGTCTTCACCCGAGGAAAAAAAGAAACAGCCCTTGCAGCGCAGGTTGCAGCGATTGGTCACATCATAGATCGAACTGCGAATATTCAGTTTGGAGATGCGTTTGTAACGCGCATACCACTCGTCATCCAGCAGCGAACTTACCGTTTTCATTCACGCACTCCTTCAAACACCTCCGCACCGGGCCCAGCCGCAACCCACGGCCGGGTCCTCATCCGCCCGTAAACGAATGGCTCAAGAGGGGCAACACGGGGGTTCGGTAACACTGGTGTACAGGTTCGGTTCTTTTTCATACCCTTTGACCCAGACCGCCAGATAGGTATCCACATAGTCCAGCCAGGCCCGGAAGGTCTCCGGGTCGATGGCATGCCGGAACAGCTTGGAGGTCACGATGGCGCTCCCGGCGGCATAGTGGCGGCAATCGGCGCAGTCGGTATCCGGCACACAGCAGGCCGCATTGCGATCCCAGGAAAGATCGGTGCGGTATTGCCGAAAAGACCGGCCCAGGCCGACATTCCGGGATGGATTGCGGCGGGGATACGGGCAGCTGAACAGGTCGTGCAGCCCCAGACGATGGGTGTGCACCACAGCGTTGTAGTTGGAAAACAAAACATGCTCCGGGTAGGCGGCCAGCAGATCGACCATGGTCTGCCGGACCCGGCCCAGGGATGCCGGTGTATGCTTCAGCGGGCCGTCATACCCCACCGGTGCGGAAAACATGTTGAAGGTCACCTTGGCATTCCGCTCCGCCAGGGTGGCGATGACGTCACCGGCCTCGTCGATATTGGCCGGCGTGAAGGTATAGACGAATACCGCACGGGGATCGTTTTGGTAATTGTCCAACTGCCGTTCCAGCATATCGGCGGCCCCACGAACGCGCTTGCTCGTGGCGTCGTTGCCCCAGACAGAAATATGGATGCGATAGCCGACCGCCTCCGGAATATGGATCAGGCCGTTGGTGGCAATGGTGCCCAGGGGCATTTCCGTGTAGCAGACCTGGCACAGGTCCGACACCAGGGCCGGTTCCGCGCCGGCCAGCACCACGAAGGTCACTCCGCGGGCCTTTTCCGCCCGCATCAATTCACGCCAGGCCTCAGCGTCACGGTTTTCCTCGGCATATTGCTTCTGCCCTTCAAAATAGTAGCATCCTTCGCAGCGGATATTGCAACGGCTGGTCATGTCGTAGGTGGATTCGCGCAGGAAAAAATAGCGGCGCACCTTTTCCCAACGGGCACGGATCGACGGGTCCGCCAAGATGTCGGCAAACTTCCACTGGATCGGCGGCTTCCGGCAAGACGCGTCAACGTCTTTCAAATTCGGTACAGTCAAGGCATTATCCTCAGAGTGCCATCAGGATTCCAGGCGTGCGGCAATGTAGAGCGCAATTTTGCGCACCGTGGTCAGGGTCGGGTAGTCGTCTTCATCGAAACGAATCCCGTAGTGGTCTTGCAGGACCAAGGCCACCGTGGCCAGGTCCATGCTATCGATACCGATTTCATCCACCAGGTCGATGTCCGGTTCGAAGGTCGTCGGGGTAACGTCTTCCAGCTTCAATTCCTCGATCAATACCTCGGCAACCTTCAGGATGATATCGTTTTCTTTGGTGTCAACAGCCATTGATGGTGTCTCCCTTCTACTGCTCTCGCTATCCGGCAAGCGTTGTGTCTTATGTTAATCCTTCCCGGCCTCCGATGGGCCGGTGGTCATCAATCCGCTACAGGCGTTCTCGCCCGCCACCGTCAACTGGAAACGGTAGGTGTCGGGAGCGTTCGGGAGGGCCTCCACGGCAATCGCCATGGTTTCCTCAGGACGAATGACCCGCTTGAAGCGCACCCGTTTGAGGGCTGTCAAGCGGCGTTTTTCACCCAGAACGGATTGGATCGTTTCCATCACCAGGTGGAGTTGGGCAATCCCCGGCAACAGCGGATCGCCCGGGAAATGGCCCTGGAACCAGAGGGAATCCCCCGGAATTGCAATTTCCCGGCGCAGGGTGCCGTCCGATGGATCAGTGCCTGTCATTGAATGTTCGTCCCGGCGAATCCGTTTTTCTCTCAGCGAATCAAAAATTCCCACAAGGGTCCCACGAACCCCCCTTTATGCAGGCGCGTCAGGATCTTTTCCGTTTCTTCACCGCCGGCTCCGAAAACCCAGTTGACCCGGCCCGCGGCATGGTCCTGAACCATCTGCAAAATACGGTCTTCATCGATGGCGTCCGACCGGTAAAAAACAGGTTCGAGCAGATCCTGCTCCGGCGCAACCATGTTGTTTTCGACCGCCAGACGATAAAGAGCGGTATGCGGATAAATCCGCATACCGCAGAAAAAAAATACTACGGTGTGACGCAATTTGTCAATATTGGAAAGTGTTTCGGCAAGTGTTTCGGTGGTTTCGCCCGGCCCTCCCAACAGCATGTAATGGGCGACGTGCACCCCTGCGGCCTGGGCGGCCGTATGGGCCAGCCGGACATCGTCCACCTGAAACGGTTTGCCGTAGCTTTGGAGCACCCGATTCGACATGGCCTCCGTGCCGAATTCGACATGTGACAAACCAGCCGCAGCCAGCCGTTCATAATAGCCGTCCGGAGGGCGCGTAGGGGCGAAAAAAGCCCCCCAGGGGATGCTCAAACCGGCCCCCTGAAACGCCTCCGCCACCGCCAGGCTGTGCCTGTAGTCCGCATTGAAAGCCGAATCGGTAATAAACAGGTAGCGTGCACCGGCTTCCTGAAGCGCCAGGGCGGTGGCCGCCACCTCAGCCGGCGCGATCGGCCGCATGGTACGCCCCTCGATGTGGGGATAGGTGCAATAAATGCAGCGGAACGGACATCCCCGTTTCGTCTGCAAGTTGAGCATGCCGCCCCGACGGACGTAATAGTCCGTCACAGCAGGCGTGCCGTTGACCTTGCGGTTCGGGTGATCGCTGAGCGGCCGGGGGATGACGGCCGTACCCCCCGGCAGAATCACGCCGGGGAGATGGGCGGGATCGCCCCCGTTCTCGATGGCGTCCAGAAGGGCCGCCAGACGCTCCCCCTCGCCGATAATGCCGTAATCCGCCTTCAGCAGCGCCATGAGTTCGGCGGGAAAAATGGTGAAGCCGCTTCCCCCCAGAACGATGGGCACGGTGACATGGGTGCGGATCAGGGCGGCCAGGTCCCGGTATTGGCCGGTGAACCCACGGGGATCAAGCGTATCCGTATTGTCGATATTGCGAATGGAAATCCCGACGATATCCGGAGGGGTTTCGGTCAGGGCCGCCACCAGGGCGGTTGTGTTCGCCGTGTTGAGATCGATGACCCGGACCTCGTGCCGGTCTTCGATCGCCCGGGCCACATAGTCCAGGCCCAGCGGATAGACGGCATAAGGGGCATTGAGCCGATTGGCGGATACCAGCAGAACCTTCACAATACGTTACCCGACCTGTTTCCAGTATCGACAAGCGGCCTAAGCCATCCTTTGCCCCAAAACCATACCCGCGCTGACCGCACCCCCCTCACACCAATCATCATGACGATTCCACCAGCATTGTCGAGGTAGCGGTACCCAACCCGATAAGCAAGATGCCGCGGTCGGTCAGGGGACAATCCTTCCCCCCCGCCAGCGGTCCGGGGACGGCGCCGTTTTCCATCAGGGCTACGGCAGCCACAGCGGCCACGGCGGATACTGTGGCGAATTCACCGAAATAGCGACGATAGTCGACCACGGGCCCCTTGAAGTCGAGCCAGCGGAGAAAATTGTCCAGGTGCGGCGCCACCCCTTCCCGCCAGGCCGCCGGAATCCCCACCATAAGGGCACCGATCCGGTCATTGACAGCCTGGCGTCCGCCATGAAAGGCCACCGCCGCCTGCAGCGATGCCAGCACGTCTTCGGTGGTGGCCATGTAGCCCGGCGACAAGGTAAAAGCGGTTCCGTTGCCGGCCGTCTCCAGCAAAAGCATGCCGCCCCCGTCAGCCGCGCTTGCGCCCATGGGGACGGACTTGTCGAAAACCTCCGAGAAAATCGGGTGCATTTCATCCGCTCCGCCGACCAATAGGGGCTGCCGGCTTTCAGCGGAAAGGTATTGGGCCGCGGTCAGGGCCTGTTCAAATGACGCATCGCCCCCGCTCATGGTCACGTTGGCCCCCTGGACTTTCTCCTTCATGGCCACCTTGCCGGCAGGGGCATTGTGCACCGAGCCCACAAAATCAATGGGGCTGGTATAAAATTCATTGGAAGCATAGAGCTTGTCCAAAAAATCATGGGTCTCGGACAGGGCACCCAGCGCCGTACCGAAATAGACATCGCCGATCGGATCGGTGAGCTCGACCTGGCCCACCGTGCGGGCGGCAAGCCCCAGCGTCATGCGGGCCAGGCGCTTCATTCGCCGCACCGCGCGGGGCGGCAATCCTTCGGAGAGGCGATCGGAAGACAGCGTGCCCTGGCAGGACAATCCCTTGAAAAAGCGCTCCAGTGTGGCCCCGGTCCAGCCGGCCCCGGTCATACAGCCGTAGGCGCGCACCGCCAGGGTCCGGGTCAAACGAGCTTTGATCCCCGTCTCGTCTTGCGCGGGGGACCGGAATACCAGCGCCGCGTTGTTGCCGCCGAATCCTAATGAATTGGACAAAACGGTCCGGACCGGCTGGTGGCGGGGTTCGGTCAGGGGGCTGAATCCGATGGTCTCGTCCTGGTGCCGCCACCCCACGTTCGAGGGCACAAAACCCTTCTGGATGCAGAGGGCGGCAATGACCGCCTCGATGGCACCGGAAGCGGCCAGGGAGTGCCCGAAGCTTCCCTTGACGGATGACAGCATGGGAAGGCGGTCGCCAAAAACAGACGTCAGCGCCCTGGCCTCGGACAAATCGTTTTCCACCGTGCCGGTGCCATGCAGGTTGACGTAATCGACATCGTCCGCCGACAACCCGGCGTCCGCCAGGGCGGCCAGCATGGCATCCCGTGCCCCCCGGCCCTCGGGGTGCGGGGCCGCGGGGTGATAGGCATCACAGGTCAATCCGCCCCCGCCGACCTCGGCCAAAGCGTTATCCGGGGGCTGATCCGCCGCCGTCAAAAGGAGCATCGCCGCCCCTTCGGACACCGTCATGCCCCGGCGGTCGCGGTCCATGGGACGCGCCCCGGCGCGGTCAACGATCTGCAGGGCATTGAACCCGTAATAGGTCAGGCGGCAAATCCCATCCGCGCCGCCCGCCAGAATGGAGCGGGCCGCGCCCCGGCGCAAAATTTCCAACGCCAGTTTGATGCCCACCGCACCCGAGGAGCAGGCCGTGGTCACCGTCATGACCCCGCCGCGGCAGCCGCATTCCCGGGCCACCATTTCGGCCACCGAAGACACGGCATGGTGCTGCGAATAAGGGGGCCGGCGGTGCCCCTGTTTCATGTATTCCTCGGTGGCGAACATGCCGCCGGTGGTTCCTCCCAGGATGACCATATCCGGCGCGCGGTCGGCTCCGGCCAAGGCTTCCCGGGCGGCCGCCAGGGCCAATTGATGGGTTCGGGGCGGGCCGTTGGGCCGGTTCGCAACCCCGCGCACCTCGCCGACGGGCAACGGTTCTTCAAAAGGACAGGTAAAGAGCGTCAGGGGACGGATACCGGTATCGGCCCGCTCCAGAGCCGCCAGGGTTTCGGCAACCCCGCGCCCCATGGCGCTGATGATGCCCATGCCGGTAATGAATACGCGCCGCCCGTCAGTCAATCCCTCATCCCCCCTTGCGTACTTTTTGGATATAGGCGCCGAGCGCGCTGAGACTGGCAAACACCTGGGCACCCAGTTCCTTGCTGTCGATGACCACGCCGTATTCTTTTTCCACCAACATGACGAGTTCCAGCACATCGATGGAATCGATGCCGAGATCACCGCCCACCAACTGGGCATCGGGATCGATATCGTCCGGTGTCACATCCTCCAGGGCCAGTGCTTCGATAATTTTAACTTTGAGTTCTTCGATAAAATTGTCCATTCATCCACCGTTTCTGATCGCGTTGAAGCATGAAGCGTTCGCTTATCAGGGAACGCTTCACACTCATGGTCCCGTGGCGTGCTGGTAAAGGGCCACTATTTCTTAAACCGTCGTAAACCGTGACAGAACAAGCTAAACTTTCGAAACATAATTCAACCGCCGGGGCAGTTCAACCGCTTTTTGGGGATTCAATAGCCGAATGGCCCAAGGGCTTCACCCTTTACAGGTGCGGCGCACCTGGTGTAGAAAAACCCTGTCAGCCGGAAACACCTTAAAGACCGCACGCTATGGGTCCTCTTTGAAAGGCGCTTTAGTGTCGTCTACGGCATTCGATCTCGATCAATTGATCCCCCACCGCGACGGAATGCGATTGATCGATCGACTCGTTGCCGTAAATCGTCGGGAGGCCGTTGCCGAAGCGACGCCCACACACCGCTGGCCATTGCAGCAGGCGGGACACGTCAGCAGCCTCGTGGCCGTTGAAATCAGTGCCCAGACGGCCGGAATCCTGGTGGGGTATCAGGAGCGCCAACGCAAGGGCAAAACGCTTTATGGCAAAGGATGGCTGGTGGGCATCAAGAATGCCGCGTTCCATCAACGGCGTTTTCGGATCGGCAGAACGATTCGGGTCCACGCCCGCCCGGTCTTCCGCTATCAGAAATTTCATGAAGTCGAAACGGAAGTCCTGGTGGACCGCACGCCGGCGGCCCACGTCGTGCTGCAGGTATTCTGGACGGAAACCGACCATAGCCGACGGCGACAGTAAAGTTTTTGACAGAAAGTGTGAGGCCTCAAGTGCCCCCTTCGAAGGGGATCAAAAATAGTTTAGGGCTTTTGATGTTTGGTTGTCCCATTGTCCCGCGCCGAGTATCGCCGGGGCGGACGGATTAGAATCAAGTCATCACAATCGGACAAAGCCCGAAAGGAGAAGGCACCCATGACAACCGACAATCCGAAACCTGTGGCGCTCGTAACGGGCGGCACCCGGGGTATTGGCCGGGCCATTTCGGTTACACTGGCCAAGGCCGGCTATCATATCGTCGCCAATTATCACGCCAACACGGCTTCGGCCGAGGCCACCACAGCCGAAATCGAGGCGGCCGGAGGCTCCATCGAAACCGTGGCCTTCGACGTGGCCGACCCGGAGAAGGCCGGCGCCGCCATGAAAGAAATCACCGGGCGTATGGATACCATCGACGTGCTGGTCAACAATGCCGGTATTGCCGCCGACGATCTGTTTCTCATGATGAAGGCCAGCAAATGGGATTCGGTCATCGATGTGGCCCTGAAGGGGTTTTACAATATCACCAAGCCGGTCATCAAAAAGATGATTCGCAAGAAGAAGGGGTCCATCGTCACCATTTCATCGGTCTCCGGGGTCATGGGCAACCGCGGGCAGGTCAACTATTCGGCCGCCAAGGCCGGCCTCATCGGGGCCAGCAAGGCCCTGGCCGCCGAAGTTGGGCGGCTCGGTATCCGCGTCAACGTGGTGGCCCCGGGGTTGATCGACACGGAAATGACCAAAGATCTGCCTGTGGAAATGATCAAGCATGCCATTCCCATGGCGCGGGTGGGGCGCCCCGAGGAGGTCAGCGGGGTGGTGCGTTTCCTGTGCTCGGAGGAAGCCTCCTACATCACGGGCCAGGTCATCGGCGTCAACGGCGGCATGTGCTGAGATGACCGCTTTCCGGCATGACAGGTCGGCCGACCGGCGGCGTACAGCCCGTCACATCCAGGCCATCGCGGCCAAGCTTACCCTCTTAGTGGTCGTATGCCTGCTGACGGCCGCCTGGTCTTCCTCTTGGGAGAGCATCCGCTCCGCTGCCGGGGCTATCCAATCGGTGCAGGCCGCCTTTACCCAAGAAAAACACCTGCAGATCCTGGCCAAGCCCTTGACGTCCAATGGCATATTGATCTTTGCCGCGCCGGACCGGCTGCGTTGGGAATACCAGGCCCCCCTTGCCAGCGTCCTGGTGATGGATGCCGGCCGGGTCCAGCGCTTTGTCAAAACCGGTACAACCTGGACCGAAGACGCCTCCGCTGCTTTACCGGCCATGTCTTTCGTCATGCAGGAAATCGGCCGCTGGATGAAGGGCCGGTTTGATGAAAACCCCGATTTCGACGCCCGACTGGAACCCGACGGGCGCATCGTCCTGACCCCCCGCAAGGAAGCCCTGGCCACCGTCATCCAGAAAATTGATCTTCAACTGGCGGAAACCCCCGGCGTCATCGATTCGGTAACCGTCTTCGAAGACGAAACCAATTTTACCCGCCTGATCTTTACCGGCGTGCAGGTCAATCGCCCCATCGATCCGGCCATGTTCCGGCACCATTCATGAAACGCCTGCTGTTACTCACGCTGCTGCCCATCCTGCTGGCCGCCTGCTACAGCCTGCCATTGATGATCCCGATGGAACCGTCGGCCGACCTTGAAACGGCTTGCGAAGCCCTTTTTCCCCGCCAGCCCTGGCGCATGGTGCACACCATCAAAACGGCCTTTCCCGATCGGCGCGAGGGGGTCATGATGGGCGTGGTGGCCCTGACGCCTCAAAAAAACGCCGTGGCATGCGCCCTGCTGACCATCGAAGGGCTGCGTCTGTTCGAAGCCCACGACGACGGCACCCTGACCGTGCGCCGGGCCCTGCCGCCCTTTGACCGGCCGGCCCTGGCCGAAGGCATGATGGCCGACATCCGGCTGCTGTTTTTTGCGCCGGAGGGCCCTCCCCTGCTTTCCGGCACCCTGCCGTCCGGCGCCCGGGGGTGCCGGTATGCCCGGGCCGACGGCTACGTGGATGTCGTGCAGCAGCCGGACGGCCACGTCGGCATCCGGCGCTACGATCGCCACCATCGCCTGACCCGCCGCGTGACCATCACCCGCTGCCACCCCGATGGCCTTGCCGATCAGGAGGCCGTCCCCTGCCGCATTCACCTGGAGGCCTTCCACCCCGCCGATTACCTCCTCGACCTGGATTTGGTCGAAGCCCGCCCGGAGGTGGACAAGTCGACCAAACCGTATTAAGTTCCCGGTTCTGTTAAGGCTTACGGCCATGGGATCACCCCGAAAGAATCGGTTTGATCCTGAGGAGCCCTGGATCCAATGATGTGACTGCTTCGGCACCGCTGATACAACGAAAGGAACGCCCTAAATGAAGTTCCGCATTATCTATCCCCGCTGGGCCAAACTGCACCGGCAGACCGAGTTCCACCTGCCACCCCACGGCCCCGTGGTTTTCGCCGCCAGCCTGCCCGATGATATCGACGTCGACTTCGTCGACGAAAACCTCCAGGACATCGACTTCGACGACCCCGTGGACATGGTGGGAATCTCCATGATGCTCACGATCCAGATCAAACGGGGCTGGGAAATCGCCGAGGCCTACCGGGCACGGGGCATCAAGGTCATTTGCGGCGGCATCGCCACCATGCTGCATGCCGAAGAAACCCAACAGCATGCCGACAGCGTTTTCCTGGGGGAGGCCGAAGGCCGCATGGAGGAGGTCATCGCCGACTGGCGCAACGATCGGCTCAAGCCGGTTTACGACTACCTTGACCAGCGCCCGCCCATCGAATGGGTGGGCACCGCCCGCCGGGATATCCTGGACCGCGACCTCTACAACTACAAAGGCATCCAGATGGTGGACCTGGTCCACGCCTCCCGGGGCTGCCGCTTCAACTGCTACCCCTGCTGCGTGGCCTTTCTGGGCGGACGGCATTTCCGGCCGCGCCCCATTGAGAAGACCATTGCCGAGATGGCCGCCATCGACAACAACCGCATGTTTATCGTGGACAACTCCCTGGCCCAGGACACCCAGTGGGAAATGGATCTCTTCCGGGAGATGATCCCCCTCAAAAAGAAATGGTGCAGCCACCCCATCGAAGACAAACCCGAGGTTTTGGACCTGGCCGCCCAGGCCGGCGCCTGGTATGTCTACCAGGCGGTCTTCGACTGCTCGGACCTCATCCGCGAGCGGATCAAGCGCTACCATGACCACGGCATCAGCGTGGAAGGCACCATCCTGCTGGGCCTCGACAGCCACACCGAAGACACCATCAAACGCCTCGTCGATTTTCTCCTGGAAATCGACCTCGACCTGGCCGAATTCACGATCCTGACGCCCTTCCCCCAAACCCGGGCCTACCGCGAGTTGCACGAGCAGAAGCGGATTTTGACCTACGACTGGGACAAGTACACCGCCGACCAAGTGGTCTACCAGCCCCGCCACATGACCCCGGACAAGCTGCAGGAGCTACTGGACTACGCCTGGAACACCTTCTATCACGACGAGCCCCAGCGGTTTAAGATGTTCCGGCTGATGGAGCAGGTCATGCGCCGGGAACAAGCCGACGGCACCTACCGCCCCCGCAACCGCAAGCTGGCACGGCAAGCGTTCGGCCGGAAAATTTAACGGCAAGGGTCCAGGGATTCGAGGATTCAAGGATCCGAGTGTTAAGGATCCCATAAGAGGTAAGTTATCTGTCATTCCGGACTTGATCCGAAATCTCTTACGCCTTGATATCAGTAGATTCCGGCTTTCGCCGGAATGACGTCAAAACGATATTTTTGACAATTTGCAGCCCCATCAAGTGTTTATTGTGCAAAAACTTGATCAACCCTTTCAGCCATGACATCGAAACAACCGACCGTTTGAAAAGGGCGGTGCCATTTTATCGCCCTTTAAAATTGCCCCCCATCATTTCCACCAAGCAATTAAACCGTTGTAATGTTTTAGCATTTCACTCGACCCCTTGAACCCTCGGCCCCTCGACCCCGTTAATCCCCCCAACTCCTGATGCCACGATCTTTGCCCTAAAGGATCATTCGCATCACTATTATTTGTATTTAAACTATTTATATGCTAATCAGTTCGTCGTTGCCTAGAAAAAATTTCATGCAATGTCCGGGTTAACCCGAAAGGAAGGCCCCATGCATTTCGAAGACTGCCTGTGCTACCGACTCGGAAAAACCGTAAGAAAAGTCACCCGCGCCTACCGCGACGAGATTGCGGCCTATAAGCTGACGCACGGCCAGTTCTTCGTGATCGTGGCGGTAATGGAGGAGGAGGGGCTCCTGCCCAGCGAGCTGGCGGAAAAGACGTCCCAGGACCGGGCGACCATTACCGGCCTTTTGGATCGCCTGGCAAAAGACGGGTGGATCGAAAGGCGCCCGGACCAAACCGATCGCCGGTCTCTGCGGATATATCTTACCGATTACGCCTGCCAACACAAAGAAGCAATCTTGAAACTCTTTGAGCAAACCAACCAAAAATTCCTGGGCTGCTTTTCCCCGGGCGAATGGCGCCAGATGCAGGAATTTTTGGACCGGCTGGAGCACTGCACGTGACCTGATCTAGTGCCTATCCATAAACGGCATCTTTCGGCCCCTGGCGGCGTTCGCGCTCGTTTTCAATCCTCGAAATAGCGGGCTATTCCTCCGGTTGAAAACGCGCTTGGGCCTTGCCAGGAACCAAAATCTACCATTTATGCATGGGCACGATCTAATTGTGGGAGTGGAAGGGAAATGTCCGAACTCAACCCGGAACACCTGAAATCCGTCATCGAAATCATCAACCAGGGACCCTTTTTCCGGCATATGTCCATGACCGTGACGGAATTGGGGGTCGGTTATTCAAAAGTGGTCGCCGAAATCGGCCGAAAGCACATGAATCCCTTCGGTGCGCTCCACGGCGGCGTCTATTCTTCCGTCATCGATACGGCCGCCTACTGGTCGGCTTACTGTGACCTGCCGGAAGACCAGGGCCTGGTTTCCATCGATCTCAAGGTCGATTTTCTGGCACCCGTCCTGGATCAGATCGTTTATGTCACCGGACGAAGGGTTAAAGCGGGGAAGACGATCTATCTGGCCGAAGCGCAAATGTTCAGCAAAAATAGAAAGCTGGTGGCGCACGGCACCTCCAAACTCATGGCCATCAGCAATAAACAGACCATGAATGACGTCGTCGATTACGTGTCCGCTGAGAGACTGCCATCTAAATTTATGGGGAAATGCTATGCCACGTAAAATTCTCGGGATATCCGGAAGCCCGGTAAAAAAGGGCAATGTCGATACGTTTCTGGGAACGATCATGGAGCGGGCCGCGGAGAAAGCGCTCGACAAACGGATAGACATCCATCTTAAGCTAGCGCCTACTCACGTTTCTCGACAATATCACTCCTCTGGTACGCATACCCGCAGTGCTTGCAAGCTTTACCGATATTCTTCCCCATGTGCACCTGGCAATTCGGACAGTAGCCGTATTTATAGAAAAACCAGAAAAGCAGCCCTACCCCCATGATGCCCGGAATAAAGGCCGCCGGCATAAGGGCGCTCGCCCGCAGAATTGTAAAAAGATACAACGATAGGAAGACGCTGCCCACAACGGCAAACGGCAGCAATGTCTTATATTTGAGGAAGGATGAGAATGTCATGATGGTCTCGCTTGTGGCTTCAATGGTGGAATCTATCATCGCGTTTTTCAGCGGTTCGACTGCCCGCAATAACGCATTATTGTCCGCACAGTATATAGTCCATTACACCTTCAGGATCCATTAGATTTACTTCCCCCTCTATTTTCCTCCTCCGGATACGACTGTCAATAACAGCAAGAAGATAAGCACCTGTATTTTCCTGATGGCTGCGAACTTTACATTTCCCATCTCGAATTTCAAGCGCGGCAAATTCATCGACGGCAAGCCCCGTTGTGTCAGGGATCTTCCTGAGCTGCATCTCGAACTGCTTCATGCGTGTAATACCGGGCAAAACACCGTCAGAAACGCCCTGATTATCGTGGGCGTTGACGGCCATCGGAATTATGCCGATTCCGTCTATCATGACAAAGCGCCATCCTTCCGGTTCACTGAAGCTTTCCGAATCACTCATGCACACGTCTGCGAGCCATATCAGGCCGGCACTGCTGCCGCTTAAGATAAGCCCCGATTCAAAATGTTTATGAAAGACGGATATAAGATCCCTATCGCTGAGAACATTCAACAGGTATCGAGTATCTCCACCCAGCACATAGAGGGCATCCGATTGACTCAGGATTTCTTCTACATCTGCGTTCGATGTCGCTTTCTCACCAGCAGGCACATCACCCAACAATATTTCCCTGCAGCGACATCCGATTTCTGTAAAGCGGTCGGCAATAAACTTTCGAAATGTCAATTTTGCATGGGTGCCATTATGATGGGCTGTAGGGAGAAGTGCGATTCGAGGTTCTCTGCGACCTGAGATTGATGCTCGCGCTAAGTCTACGATACGCGAATAGTGCTCAAGCATCCGCGGATCCGCGGGATTACCGCCCCCGATACCATAAACGAGTTTTTGCACCTTCTGACCTTCGCTCAAGGCATTTCTCGATGATGAGTTGGGATAATGAACATATCGATACTTCAAACTTGATGCAGAACTGTACAGGGGGGTCGCCAGTTCTGTACCCAAAAGCCCATATCGAAGGGCGTTAGGCAAAAACAGTTGTTGTCTGGTAGCTGTAAAACGCCAGTTGCCCTTCAGGGTCCCAGACGGTGCTTCGTTCGTGAGCATAGCCTCTTTCGGCGCTATCGATGACGCAGTGATAGGCCCACCATTCATTTTCAGAGCAGGTGTTGCGATCCAGATGAACGAATCCCAAGGTCCATGTCATTGTGCTGGCCGCCGCGGGTTCCTTTAATTTAGAAAGCACGGGTGTTGGCCAAGCATCGGCCAAAGCAACCAACCATTCTTCGGTGAGGCAGTTTGTCTCTTCACGAAAACTGATCCAGCCACCAATTTCCTGTCCGCCTTTGCCGGAAAAGGGAAATTCGCCGAGGGCCCATCGATAGTTAAAATGGCGGGTAAAAGCAGGTGTCAGCCCCTCAATGTAGGGCAGTTCAATCGCCTTTGAAGGATCCGGCATCTCCAGGCGCTCAATGGGTTTCATCTGGATCTGTGATTCACGATCACCACCGAAGCTCCCAACCGCTGTGCAGCATATCTTATCGTTCTGAATTATTTTGGACTCTATCGTCGTCACCGACTTTCCTGAACGTAACAGTTGGGTTCGGATAAAGAATGGTTCTGAATCCAGAGGGCCAACAAAAGAGAAAAAAAGACTGCGCACTTTCCGCTCCCGGGCGACATGCCCCCGCATTGACTTCAAAGCCATGGCCGCGACCAGCCCGCCGTATGCGGTACGGCCCTGCATCCAGTCATCCGGCACACATAGGCGCTTTTCTGCGGTCGTGTTTTGGGCTTTATCGAGCAAGGTTGCAAATGCAGTATCCGGCATATCCAATCCTCTTTTAATTTGGAAACAATCATCCGTGATATCGACTGGTTGGCCTGGTCTGATCCGGCTTATCCCGAAATGGCCTAAACCATCAATATCTTATGAATTGTTCCGTTTTGCTTCGGGTTGTTACCGCAACCCTTTTTTCCTCTTAAATCCAAATTTTACGACTATTTCGATGATAACAATCGTAAGCGGAACGATAATTCCCCCTGTTATGAACCCACGCCAAAACTCTGATAATCCATTCCACCATGCCAATGCAAAATCCTCCACTCCCGATGAAGCTTGGGTTCAACCCTATAATTTTTTCTTTAAATATATCCTGCTGTATTCATTGTGAAAATTTTCTAATTCAGCAAACGCTTGATAACCTAGTTTCATATAAAATTCAGGTGCTTGAAATGCAATCGTATTTAGATGGCTATTCTTGCAGCCTTTTTCTCTGGCTTCCTTTTCGATACGCTGCATTAACATAGTTGCATAACCTTGGTTTCTATAGTTTTTGTCTACCCAAAGTGCCTCTATATAAAGCCATCCAGAAATATTATATGTGCCTCTAATACCACCAATTATTTCATTATCTGAGTTTCTGATAAAGAATGTAATATCCTGATTCCCTGTACTTTCACCCGTTACCAAAATATTGTTTTCATCTATACCCAATCGAAGCAGTTCAATATCTTCTTCCTTTGGGTCAATTTCAATTTTTGGTTGGAAGACAGGTTTCATTTTTTCTTGGCCTAAGGTTTTGCTCATGGTTCATCACATGCGGCTTCTTGTTGGTTGCGATGTTCGCCGGAATGTCTTCGTCTGTTTCTCAATTATGCGGATTCCCGTCGATGTATTTACGAATACGGTCCAACTCATCCTCGTTCCGGATAATGTGTTAATAATAATTACGTTGCCAAAGCATTCACAGGGCAGGCACGGAGACCTGCCCCTACGAAGTTTCTGGTCAAAATAAAAATGACATGTACGTGATTAGGCATCACAACAAAAGCATCTACTTCCACTCCCGAACAATACGTCGGCAGATTTCCGAAGGCCTCGCTGATGGCAATGTCGGCATCGTTCAGATTCATCCTCCCGTGGTCGACATCTCCGAAAAAGCAGATTCTGTTCTGCGTGCAGATGGTTACAAAATACGCACCGCACCTGCTGTAATCGTAGCCTTTCAACCGAATAGATCGTCGATGATGTTTTTCGGTATCGTATTTCATCTCTTGTTGCAGCCAACGCCATGGCTTAAAAGTGAGGGCCGCGATGTGGTTAGAATCCTGTGAAGAATGAGGTTACATCTTTTTTATAAATATTTTTTGTGTTTTTATTTCTTCGTATCCCTGATTTTTATAGAAGGCATGTGCAGAATTACGAATTTCATTGGCTCTTACGCGAATTTTATTAACTCGCTTACTAGCCCAAGCTTCTGCTTTTTTAACAAGTTCTTTTCCTATACCTTTTCCTTGCTCTTTTTCTGAGACTATAAGACTTACGATTTCAGCATATACACCTTCTGCTAATCGTGCGTCTATTAGAACGCAGACACTTCCGATAGCTTCTCCATTTTTTTCGGCAACAAATATTTCACCGCCTTTTTTATATATTTCAATTATATTATTAGAAGCCATCTCAAAAAAACCGAAGTAGAATTTTAATACAACCAAGGTGAACCATCGCCAGGAAATTTTCTACATGGTATTCGTAGCGAACAATCAAGCGCCTGAAATTTTGAAGCCAAGCAAACA
>Ga0207799_100199_pt1 | contig 43848 bp, 44 predicted proteins | sample TtanPargueraPR_4_FD_187742 | JGI IMG/M metagenome (GOLD analysis project Ga0207799, IMG submission 187742) | Aerobic enrichment media microbial communities from Bioluminiscent Bay, La Parguera, Puerto Rico - Tt and M2 (SPAdes) | ecosystem: Environmental > Aquatic > Marine > Unclassified ...
CGGCGCTGCGGTTCGCCTGCCGCAAGGCCAACCGTCTGGGCGCCCGGGTCGGGTTGCTGTGCGTGGTCGAACCGGCGGAGTCGCACCACTGGCTGGCGGTCGGCGAACTGATGGTGGCGGAACGGCGGGACGAAGCGGAGGAGACGCTGCAACTGGTCGCCACCGCGGTGCAGAAGCAGACCGGCAAGACGCCGGTGCTGTTCATCCGCGAGGGGAACGTCAGCGACGAGCTGGTCTCCGTCGTCGGCGAGGAGAAGAGCATAACCCTGCTGGTCCTCGGGGCGGCGGTCGACGGCAACGGTCCGGGGCCGCTGATCTCTTTCCTCGTTCAGAAGAAGGGCCTCGGCATCCGCGTCCCCGTCACCATCGTCCCCGGAAACCTCTCCGAAGAGGAGATCGACGCGATCACCTGATGAAAAATGCAGGCCGTCCGGTTGCCGCTCAGACCTCGGGGTCGAGACGCTCCAGGGCCTTCCCTTCGCCGGTGAACAAATGGCAGCGGCGGGGATGCAGATGCAGCGGCAGGACGTCGCCAGCCCGGGTCCGGTCGGCGCCCTCGGCCTGGACGATCATCGGCGTGCCGGCCCCGGTCCGTCCATAGAGGAAAGTCATGCCGCCGAGGTGCTCGGTGACCTCGACGGAAAGCTCGATGGTCTCGTCCGCCGCGCCGCCGAAGGCGATCTGTTCCGGGCGGATGCCGAGCTTGACCGTCTCGCCGGCTAGTACGCCGTTCGGCCCGACGGGTAGGGTGACGCGAGCCTTGTCCTCGACGACGGCGGTGACCGAGCCCTCCGAGACGGCGGCGACCTTCGCTTCCAGCAGGTTCATCTTCGGCGAGCCGATGAACTGGGCGACGAAGGTGTTGGCCGGGTGGTGGTAGAGGGTCATCGGCGAGCCGACTTGCTCGATATACCCGTCGCGCAGGACGACGATGCGGTCGGCCATGGTCATCGCTTCGACCTGATCGTGGGTTACGTAGACCATGGTGGCGTTGAGCGATTGGTGCAACCGACCGATCTCGACCCGCATCTGGACCCGCAGTTCGGCATCGAGGTTGGATAGCGGTTCGTCGAACAGGAAGATCTTCGGGTCGCGCACCAGAGCGCGGCCGATGGCGACGCGCTGGCGTTGGCCGCCGGAAAGCTGCTTCGGTTTGCGGGCGAGGAGCGGTTCGAGTTGCAGGATGCGGGCGACTTCCTTGACCCGGTCGGCGATGGCGTCCTTCGGGGTTCCGGCCATCTTGAGCCCGAAGCCCATGTTCTGTTCCACCGTCATGTGCGGGTACAAGGCGTAGGACTGGAACACCATGGCGACGCCGCGGGCCGTCGGTTCCTCGTCGGTCATGTCCTCGTCGTCGATCAGCAGGGTGCCGGAGGTGATATCCTCCAATCCGGCCATCAGGCGAAGCAGGGTCGATTTTCCGCAGCCGGACGGGCCGACCAAGACCACGAATTCCCGGTGGCCGATCTCGAGGTCGACGCCGTGGATGACCTCGATCTCGCCAAAGCTTTTGTGGATGTCCTTGAGTGACAGCGTTGCCATGGTGCGTTTCCCTTATGGGCGCGTTTCCTTTGCGGCTTTGCGCCCGCATGAGCCTTCCTTGGCCGGAAAACACCACAAACGGGGGCGCAAAGCAAGAACGTATTTGCGAAAATTGCGAAAACATGTACCTTTCTCGAAACGTCCCCTTTTATGCTGGCGGGTTATCGGATATTCAAAAGGTTTGATATTCAGAGGCAAATATTCAGGCGCAGGGCGGTATCCTCGAATGACGGACAGTGGCATCAAAGACATTCCAGAAACCCTTGCGGTCCGCCGTGGCGGCAAGCCGAGGCTGAGCGACATCGCCGCTGCGGCCTCGGTGTCCGTGAGTACGGTTTCGCGGGCGCTGAGCGGAGCCTCGGGAATCAGCGACGAGTTGCGCCGCCAGGTCATCGAGGTTGCCGGCCAGCTCGGATACGACAAGCTGCCTTCCGAACGGCGCGACGGGCCGTCGGCACCCATCGGTTCGGTTACGGTGCTGACCTGCACCCAGTACATCACCGACAGCGGCAACGATTTCTACAGCGCCATCCTGGAAGGCGTGCGCGGAACCTGCGCCGAAATGGAGATCGGCCTGAAAAGCCACCTGCTGGATTTGAACAATCCCGATCTGGCTGGGTGCGCCCGGGCGCTGGACAGCATTGCCTGCGAGGGGATTCTGCTGTTGGGCCTCGACGAGGCGCCGTTCCTCGATGTCGTGCGGCATGCCGGGGTGCCGGCGGTAATCGTCAGCGGTGACGACCCGGAGATGGAACTGGATAGTGTCTCGCCGGCCTTCCGGTCCGGCGCCAACCTGGCGACCCGCCACCTGATCTCCCTCGGCCATCGCGACATCCTGCACGTCAACGCCATGCGCCGATCGACCTGCCGCAAGCGGCTGGATGGTTTTCAGGACGCCCTGCGCGACGCCGGCATTTCGTTCCGCGAGGAAATGGTCATGGATCTGCCCTCCTATACGGCGGAAGACGTGGAACGGGCGATGGCCGAACGTCTGCGGCGGGGGCCGTTGGGCGTGACGGCGGTTTCCTGCGTGACCGACAGCGCGGCCATGGGGGTCATCTCGGCCCTGCGCAACGCGGGCTGCGAGGTGCCGCGGGACATTTCGGTCATCGGATTCGACGATATGCCGGTCAGCCAGTTCTTCTCGCCCGGCCTGACGACCATCCATGTGGCCCGCGAGGACATCGGGCGGACGGCGGTGGAACGCCTGCTCGACCGGGTGCGCGATCCCGGCGCGCCGGCCTGGCGGATCGAACTCGGCGGACATCTGGTCCAGCGCGAGAGTGTAGCCCCCGCGTCCGATCCGGCAATTTAATTTTCGCAATTTGCGGAAATTTTCTTTCTCTTCTTGACCGGTTCACGCCGGTTTGCTATAGCCGACTCAGCTAAAAAATATCGTTCGGCCGGTCCTGCCGGGACGGACGAAAGACGACGGTGCCGGGATCAGCCTTTCGCGAGCGCAATTTTGCGAAAATGCTGAAGCCGGGCCGGTCGCCCGTTTCAGGTCCGCCCGGTGGGGCGGGAGGCGGGCAGTATCGACAGGGGTATAACGGCTCATCTGACAAGGGAGAGCGAGCATGCTTGCCAAACGCGCTTTGGGCGCCGTCGCCGCTGCGGCGATCGGCCTCTCCGCCCTCAGCGTCCAGGCCAAGGAACTGGTGGTCTGGCACGATCTGGGCGACAACGGAATCAAATGGTTCAAGGAACTCGGCGCGCTGTACCAGGCGCAGCATCCGGACGTCACCATCAGCTCGGTCTCCTATCCGACCGATCAGTGGTACGGCAAGGTGATCGCCGCGCTGAACACCAACACGGCGCCGGACCTCATCTTCAACAACTACGAACGGGTCATCCGTATCCAGAACCAGACCGGCAAGGTCATGGATCTGAAGGACCTGTTCGCGGGCATCGATGACAAGGGTTTCCTGAGCGAGGGCGACTTGCAGGTCGCCACCTATGACGGGCGGATGATCATCCTGCCGGTGCAGCGGGTGCAGATGGCCTTCGGCGCGCGCAAGTCCTGGCTGGAAAAGGTCGGCGAGCCGTTCCCGAAGACCTGGGACGACGTCAAGCGGGTCGCGGCCAAGTTCCAGAACGACGACCCCGACGGCAACGGCAAAGCCGACACCTTCGGCCTGGCTCTGGAAGCCGCCAAGCAGCGCGACCTGATCCATATGCTGGACCTGTTCATTTTCGGGTCGGGGCTGCGCCATACCCTGATCGATCCGGCCGGCAACATCGTGATCGACGAACCGCAGCACGCCCAGGTTCTGGAGGAGTTCCTCAAGACCTTCACCGACTACGGTTTCGTCGCGCCGGATACGGTCAACCACAGCTTCACCGATATGTATCAGGTCATCGAAGGCGGCCGTGCCGGCATGTTCCGGGTCGGCGACTGGAACGTGAAGAAATGGGATGCCCAGGCCTTGAACGGCGATTTCGTCATCGGGACCTGGCCGCAGTTCGACACCGGCCGCGCGAGCGCGGTGGTGATCGGCGGCATGCGCGGCATCGGTATTCCGGAGAATTCCCCGAACCTGGACGAGGCCAAGTCGTTCGCCGCCTTCCTGCTGACCAAGGATGCCCAGAAGGCATCGTTGGAGAACGTCGGCGCGGCGGTCCGGGGCGATTTCCCGCTGGAAGGGCTGAGCGAGCGCCGGATGGTTTTCGCCAAGGCCGAACACAATCTGAACGCCTACGACTTCCCGGAATCCATCCACACCTTCTATCCGCAGCTCGAGGCCGAGTATCACCGCCTGCTGCTCGACGGCATCGCCAATCCGCCGAAGGACTGGAAAGCCTTTATCACGGAAACGGCCGAAAAGATGCGGGCCAAGGCCAAGGAACTGAAATAACCACCTCCCTCGCGGTGTGGCGCGGTGTTGACGCCGCGCCACACCACCTTTTTCCTTATCTTTTCGTCTCGCCGTCAACGTCCTGGAGGCCCTGACCGCAATGCACGCCCTGAATCCGGCCATGATGTGGAAACACCGGGTTTTCTACCTTTTCGTCATTCCCTTCGCATTGCTGACCGTGGTCTTCGGCCTGTGGCCGATCGTGTTGAGCGTGCAGGTTTCCCTCACCGAATCCTATACCGCGCTGCAACCCGATCCGACCTATGTGGGCTTCGACAACTACCTGAAGATCTTCGCCGATTCGCGTTTCCTGCATTCGCTGTACAAGACGCTCGAATACACGGCGCTGTCGGTGGTCTTCAACGTGTCGTTCGCGCTGGTCTACGCCCTGTTTCTGTCGAGCAAGCATGTCAAACGGCTGGGAACGGTCTTCCGGCTGGCCATCTTCCTGCCGGTGATCACGCCGGACATCGCCGGCTACATCGTCTGGAAGTGGATGTACAACCAGAACTTCGGCGCGGTGAACGCCCTGTTGAATGCCCTGGGACTGCCGGAATTCGGCGGGATCGCGAGCACCAGTACGGCAATGGCGGCGATCCTGATCGCCGAGCTTTGGAAGCATTCGGGCTTCTACGTCATCATCTTCCTGACCAACATCATGATCTGCGATCCGCATCTGGAAGAGGCGGCGCGGGTCGACGGGGCCGGGTACTGGAAACGCATCTGGTACGTGATCATCCCGCAGCTTCGCCCGGCGATCATGATCAATTCGGTCTACGCCCTGATCCAGTTCCTGAAGACGTTCAGCGTGGTCGTGGTGATGACCAAGGGCGGGCCGAATTTCGAGACCAACTACGTTTCCTACTATGCCTACCAGCTGTTCGACGAGGCCCGCTACGGCGAGGCGACGGCGATGGCCAGCACCCTGTTCGTCCTGGTCATCGGGCTCGCCTACCTCGTCTACTGGCTCAACTCCCGGAGCGACTGGCGATGAGCACGATCCGACCCCGGAAACAGAAGAAACTGCGCCGCGAGCGGATGGTGAAGATAAGCCTCTACGTGCTGGGCTTCGCCGTCTCGTTCCTGTTCGTCTTTCCGTACATCTGGATGTTCGCCTGTTCGTTCCGCTCGACCGAGGAAATCCTGACCGCGCCGCTGCGCCTGTGGCCGGAGCAGTTCGACTTCACGGCCTACCAGGACATCCTGGAGCTTGGCGGCATCAGCCTGTGGACCTATTCGATCAATTCGTTCTTCTACACGCTGACTTCGACGCTTCTGACCGTGCTGGTTACCGCCTTCGGCGCCTACGCGCTGACCCGCAAGCCGAAGCTGCCGGGATTCCGCCTGCTGCGCAGCGGCTTCCTGCTGACCATCATGTATCCCTACATGCTGCTGGTCATCCCGGTCTATCTGGTGATGTACTACATCGGCCTGCTGGGCAGCATGTGGGGGATCATCCTGTTCCTCAGCGTCGGCTCGATCCAGTTCTTCATGTTCGAGCAGTTCTTCAAGTCGATCCCGGCCGAGATCATCGACGCCGCCGTCATCGACGGAGCCAGCGAGACGCAGATTCTGTTCCGCGTCGTGCTGCCCATCGCCGCGCCGATCGTCGGCACGGTGACGCTGATCAGCTTCCTGCTCAACTGGGCGCAGTGGTTCCCCGTACTGGTTATTTCGCGCACGCCCGGCACCTATTCGCTGCCCGTGGCGCTGCTCAGCATGAACAGCGAACTCGGCACCAACTTCCAGGGCATCATGGCGCTGGCGACGATCACCACCCTGCCGGTGACGATCGTCTTCCTGCTGACCCAGCGCCGGGTGATGGAAGGCATGGCCGCCGGCGCGGTCAAAGGATAATCCGGTCATGGCCATCCTTTCCGATCGAGATATTCAGAAACGGATTTTCGAGGCCCGCGAGCGGACGCTTGCCTGGTTCGACGCAATGGCCGCGCCGGGACATCCGAAGGGTGTCAGCCGGTCCGCCGCCGAACACGACATCGATGCCTGGCCGCAGATCCTTTTGCCCGGCACCTACAACGCGCTGATGAACCGCCAGCTGATCGGCGGGCTCGACGGGCTGGGCGAAGCGGAACGCGATGCCCTGGCCGCCTGGATCGGCGACTTCCGGCTGCCGGACGGCAAGTTCCGCCTTCCCGGCATGGCCGACGCGGACGTGTTCAAGAAGCCGGACCTTACCGAGACCTGGATGTATATCGACTTCCACCTGACCAATTATTCGCTGGGCGGGTTGGATGCCATCGGACGGTTGGGCGATGCTTCGCCGCTGACCTTCGCCGTGCCCTGGCTGGAAACGGACCTGCTGACCGACTGGCTGGCCAGGCGCGACATGAGCGATCCCTGGCAGGAGGGGAATAACATCGTCAACCTGTCCAGCTTCCTGCTGCTGATGCGCCGGGACGAGGCCCTGCGTCCGAGCGTCGAGGCGGCGCTGGACATCCTGGTCGACTGGCATCTGGAGACGGTGGAACCGGAAACCGGTTTCTGGGGCGAAGGCCAGCTTGCCGATCCGACGCGCCTGCTGCACGCCATGGCCGGGGCGACCCATAACTATCATCTGTTCTACGCCCTGCGGCGTCCGGTGCCGCATTTCGACAAGGCGGTCGATTACTGCCTGTCGTGCGATCCGGTGGTGGTCAGCGCCTGTATCGACGTCGATATCGTCGACATCCTGGCCTGCGCCCACCGGCTGGTCGACTACCGGCGCGGCGACATCGAAACCTGGTTCCGGACGTTCCTGCCGCGGCTGCTCGATTTCCAGGGAGCCGACGGCGGCTTCGCCGACGAGCTGACCGGCACGCGCCGTTTCGACGGCTGGGTGCGCGGCTACGAGGAACCGCAGGGCGTCAGCAATACCTTTGCGACCTGGTTCCGCTGGATCGCCATCGCGATGATGGCGGAAGTCCTCTGGCCCGGCCTGCATCCCTGGCAATTCCGCCGCATGATCGGCATCGGTTATTTCGGAGGCGCCGACTGACATGAACCCGCCCATCGGTTACGCCGACGATCCCTTTGGCCATCTGCACGACGAGGATTTCGAGGACCGGTACGCCGCACCCGTCTTCGGCGCCGAGAGCAGCCTGTTCATGGGCGGGCGGCGGACGGAAAGCCTGAACGGGAACTGGCATTTCACGCTGGACCTGTTCGACGAGGGACTGCGGCAGAAGTGGTATGCCTACGAACCGGTGGCGCCGGAGGATTGGCGCGAGCCGCGCGATTACGATCCCTGGCTGGGCGACGAAATCCCGGTTCCGGCCAGCTGGAACCTGCTGCGTCCGGAGTGGTTCTATTTCGAGGGCACGGGCTGGTATTCGCGGCTGCTGACCATCGAACCGCCGAAGGCGGGCGAACGTGTTTTCCTGAGGATCGGCGCGGCGGCGAACAAGGCGCGGATCTTCCTGAACGGGGAATTCCTGGGCATCCATTACGGGGCCTCCACGCCGTTTTGCGTGGAACTGACGGATCGTATCGAACCGGGACCGAACCGCCTGATGATCGGCGTCAACAACGCCCGGCGGCGCGGCGGAATCCCGATGCGCCACATGGACTGGTTCAACTACGGCGGCCTGCACCGCGACGTGGAGATTGTCCGGACACCCGCGCGGTTCATCCGCGATCTGTTCGCGCATTTGGTGCCTGACGGCAGTTTCGGCCGGATCGCCCTGCGGGCCGAGATCGACGGACCGGACGGCGGGCAGGGGACCGTGAGGTTCCTCGTCCCCGAACTGAGCATCAACGTCGAAGCACCGGTACATGCGGGCGAAGCCGTATGCGAGGCCGAGGTCCGTCCGGAACTGTGGTCGCCGGAAAGCCCCCGGCTTTACGACGTGATCGCCGAGATCGACGGAGACCGGGTCGAGGACCGCGTGGGCTTTCGCGAAATCCGGGTCGAAGGCACGCGGATCCTGCTCAACGGCCGGGATATCTTCCTGAAGGGGATCAGCGTCCACGAGGACGATTTCGAAACCGGCCGCGTGACCTCGAAGGCCGACATCGAGCGGCGGTTCCGCCATGCCAAGGAACTGGGCTGCAACTTCCTGCGCCTGACCCATTATCCGCATCACGAGGATGTGCCGCGTCTGGCCGACGAGCAGGGGCTGCTGCTGTGGTCGGAGATCCCGGTCTACTGGGCGGTGGAGTTCGACGATCCGCAGACCTATGCCGACGCGCAGAACCAGTTGCGGGAACTGATCCGGCGCGACCGGAACCGGGCCAGCGTGATCATCTGGTCGGTCGGTAACGAGAACGCCGACACGGACTTGCGGCTTTCCTTCATGTCCCGGCTGGCCGACGCCGCCCGCGCGGCCGACCCGACCCGCCCGGTCGCGGCGGCCTGCCTGCTCGACTTCAAGAACCTGAAGATCGCCGACCGGCTGACCGAGTACCTCGATATCATCGGTATCAACGAGTACTACGGCTGGTATCTGCCGGACTTCGAGGACCTGGTCGCCATCGGCCGCAATTCCGCCCCGGACAAGCCGGTCATCATCACGGAAACCGGGGCCGGCGCGCTAGCCGGGCGCAAGGGACCGCAAGGCGCGCTGTTCACCGAATCGCAGATGGCCGACGTCTATAGGCGGCAGTTGGAAGTGATCGCCACGCTCGATTACGTGCGTGGACTAACCCCCTGGGTTCTCTACGATTTCCGCTCCGAACGCCGCCAGAATCCCTTCCAGCGGGGTTTCAACCGAAAAGGACTTATCGCCGAGGACAAGGCGACCCGCAAGGCCGCCTTCCAGGTCTTGGCGGCGTTTTATCACGGTCGCTGAACCGATTGATTCTAAAGATAAAACAGCGCTGCCGGAGATATCACGCAACCCGCTTCGGGGCTTTGAAAACAATATTGTCGTGGTTCTGTAGTATTTCTGTCACCGCCATCCCCTAAAAAAGCGATTGCACGCGCGTGCAATCCCGAAAACCGCATTTTTGTGGGGAGCGAATCATGACTATCCTGAAGCGAACGACGGCCGCGGCGTTGGCCGTGGCACTGCTTTCCGGTACCGCCCTTTCGGCGCAGGCGAAAGACTACACGGTCAAGGTCTGGGCCGGCGGAACCAACGAAAATTCCATGTATCGGGTCAAGGCCATTGAGATGGCCGCCGATTTCCTGCAACGCCAAGCCGCGCTTCGCGGCGAAGAACTGAACATCACCGTCGAGAACCAGACCTGGAGCGGCTGGGACGATTTCAAGCAGGCGGTGACCCTGGCGAACGAATCCGGGACCGCGCCGAATATCCTGGTCACCGGGCACGAGGATATCGGACCGTGGGCCCAGGCCGGCGTCATCCGCCCGATCGAGGACTATGTCGATTTCGATTCCTGGCCGTTGAACCAGATCTACGAGAACCTGATCGAGGTGGCCAGCTATGACGGCCAGATCTGGGGCATTCCGCAGGACGCCGAATCCCGCGTCTTCTTCTTCGCGCGCGAAGGGCTGTCCGCCATCGGGTATTCCGAGGATCAGATCGAGGCGCTGCCCGAACGTATCCGCGAGGGTGAGTACACGCTTTACAACATGATCGACGACGTCAAGAAGATGCAGGACAAGGGTCTCGTCGCGAAAGGCCAGGGCTTCGCGCCGCGGGTCAAGAACGGCCCCGACTACTGGCAGTTCTATCAGAGCTTCGGCGGCGAAATGGTCGATCCGGAAAGCGGCAAGCTGATCTTCGACAAAAAGGCACTGACCGGCATGTACCAGTTCTTCGTCGATGCCGTGGCCAAGGGCGTCGTGCCGAAGACCTATCTGGGCACCGAGTGGGACGACTGGCACCGCAACGTGGCGGCCGGCAAGTACGGCGCCTGGCATGGCGGCACCTGGCATTACGCGCAGTGGACCAAACAGTTCAAACTCGACGATTTCTTCGGCAAGACGGTGTTCTCGCTGATTCCCGCCGGGAACGCGGACGGCCGCGCCAACTCCATTACCCATCCGCTGGTCTATCTGCTCTCGGCGTCGGGATCGGATGACGAGGCCGCGATCAGCGCCGAACTGATCGGCATCGCCTCGGAGCCGCGGATCAACGCCCTTCACGCGGTGGCGTCCGGCCATCTGGCGATCGGCACCGAGGAGGCCAAGGTTCCCTTCTACGCCAACGACCGCTGGTCCCGCGAGGCGACGGAAGAGCTGCTTCCCTATGCCAACTCCATCCCGAACAATGCCGATTTCGGCGTCTACTGGACGGCGATGTACAAGGGGCTGGAAGCCTCCTGGACCGGCGCGTCCCCGGTTGCCGACGCGGTCAAGACCGCCGAGGCCGAGGTGAAGGCCGCGCTCGGCGACGGCATCATCATCCGCTAGGACCGGTTCCTTTGACCGAGACAGCAACCTTGACCCAGGGTTCCCGGCCGGACGCGCAGGCGCGTCCGGCCGGGCAAGCCACCGAGGTCGCACAGCCCACCGGAGCGAAGCGCACGCGGATCAGCCCTTTGGGGATGATGATGCTGGCGCCGGCCCTCATCGTGGTGACGTTGTTCCTGATCACCCCGGCCGTGCTGACCACGGTATTTTCCTTCACCAACATGACCAGTGCCACGGGGATCACCGGCGGCGCCTACGTCATCTCGCCCAACCTGCTGCGCGACCTGAAGGCCGAGGGGCTCGATCCGGAGGTTCTCGAGGCGTTGGGCGGCGAAACCGTATCCGTCGACCAGGCCGGGCTCGAGGCCGCCCGCAAGGCCGGCACCGATCCGCGTTTCCTCGAAGAGATCGAGGATGAGTTCCTCGGGAAAAGTTTCGCCGATTCGCGGACCTTCTTCGGCTCCCTGAAGAAGCTGCCCAACCGGCCCCGGCGGATCGTCGACGTCAAGCGGACGGCGACCTTCTTCAGCCATTCGATCCTCAACACGCGGTTCGAGACGCGGGACGGGGCGGTGAGCGCCATCAGGTCCATCGCCCCGGCCATCGGACCCGAGACGCTGGAGCGGGTTTTGGAGCGGAGCTACACGGGTTGGGTCTGGACGACCGAGAACTTCGTTCAGCTTCTGACCAAGCCGAACACCTGGCGGATCGTTCTCAACACCGCTTTCTACGTGGCCGTGACGCTGTCGTTCAACGTACTCGTCGGCCTGTTCGTCGCCATCGCGACCTTTTACATGCCGCGCCGGACCGGCAGCCTGTTCAACGCGCTTTGGCTGTTGCCGCGCATCACGCCGGTCGTCCTTTATGCCATCCTGTGGAAGTGGCTGACCTGGGATACCGGATTCCTGGCGGTTATCGCCGAGCAGATCGGCCTGCCGTCGTTCAACTACATGAAGGGCTCGGTGGGCACGGCCTGGATGATCGTGGTGATGACCAACGGCTATGTCGGCGCCTCGCTGAGTATGATCCTGTTCTCCGGCGCCCTGCGGACCATCCCGGTGCAGCAGCTCTGGGCGAGCGAGGTGGACGGCGCGTCCCGATGGCAGCAGGTGCGCTACATCATCCTGCCGCAGATGCGTTGGCCGATCCTGTTCGTCACCTGCTACGCCACGTTGTCGCTGCTGTCCTCCTACGAGCAGATCTGGCTGACGACCGACGGCGGCCCCGGCAATACGACCACGGTCTGGGCCCTGGAAGCCTTCAAGACCGCTCTGTCGAACTATACCGGAAACCTGCAGTACGGCATGGGGGCGGCGATGGCCCTGATCCTGGTGATCATCGGCCTCGGCCTTTCCGTCCTGTATTTGCGTTTGTTCCGGTTCGACGAGTTGGTCGAAAAACCCAAGATCGAGTTCTAGGAGGCGCAAGATGTCACGCAATTACGCCACCTGGCCGCTCGTCCTCGTTCTTACGGCGATGAGCGCGCCCCTGATCGTCATGTATCTGTTCCTGCTCATCGACAGCTTCTCGAACGCGCCGGCGGGATCGTTCATCCCGGACGAGTTCACGCTGGAGCATTGGCGCTTCCTGATCGACTCCGGAGTTGTCGGAAATATCTGGTTCGCGACGCTGAACACGGCGATCTTCTCGTTCAGCATCGTGATCGCCGTGGTGAGCCTGTCGGCCACCGGCGGCTATGCATTGTCCCGGCTGAACCTGCCCTATCGCCGTTTCTTCCTCGCCGGAATCCTGGTGATGCATGCCTTTCCGGCGGTCACCCTGATCATCGGCGTGTTCTTCGTCCTGCAATTGTCGGGGCTCTACGACACGCTGAGCGGGGTGATCATGGTCAAGGCGGGGATGATCCTCCCCCTGGGCATCTGGATCATGAAAGGGTTCTACGACGCGGTTCCCTGGGAGATCGAGATGGCCGGCGTGCAGGACGGGGCAAGCCGTTTCACCGTCTGGCGCCGCCTGATCCTGCCCCAGGTCTATCCCGGCCTCGTCGCTCTTGGCGTGTTCGCCGGGATCGAGGGGTGGAACGAATTCGTCCTGCCGCGGATCCTGGTGCCGACAAGCGATTTCCAGGTCCTATCGGTGTTTCTCCAGGAGGTCTCCAACCCGGATTCCACGACCTTCAACTTCAATCTCTTCAAGTCGGTGGGGCTGTTCTACACCCTGCCCATCATGACCCTGTTCATCATCTTCCAGAACAAGCTGATGAACATCTTTGGCGGAGGCACGAAAGGCTGATGCGGATCATCCTGAAAGATTTCACCAAGTCGTTCGGCACCACCACCGTCATCGACCGGATGAACCTGGAGATCGCCGACGGCGAGATGCTGGCGCTGCTCGGACCGTCGGGCTGCGGCAAGTCGACCACCCTTTTGGCAATCAGCGGGATCCATCGGGTCAATGGCGGCCAGATCCTGTTCGGGGACCGCGACGTCAGCGATCTGCCAAGCCAGAAACGCAATGTCGGCGTGGTGTTCCAGAGCTACGCCCTGTACCCGCACATGACCGCCTACGAGAACATCGCGTTCCCTTTGCAGGTGCGGAAAATGCCGTCGGACGAGATCGACCGGCAGGTTCGGGAGATCGCCGAACTGACCCATATCGGTCCCTATCTGGAGCGCCGCCCCGGACAGCTCTCGGGCGGCCAGCAACAGCGCGTCGCGTTGGCGCGGGCGCTCGTGCGGCGGCCCGACGTGCTACTGCTCGACGAACCGCTGGCCAATCTGGACGCCAAGCTGCGCCTGGAAATGCGCTCGGAAATCCGCCGTATCCAGAAGGAGACCGGCATCACCGCCATCCTGGTGACTCACGATCAGGTCGAGGCGATGTCGATGAGCGATCGCATCGCCATCATGGACCAGGGTCAGATTCTGCAAATCGGCGAGCCGGAGGAGATGTATCATCGTCCGGCCAACCGGTTCGTCGCCGAATTCCTGGGCAATCCGCCGATCGTCTTTCTGGAGGGACGGACCTCCGGCGACGGCGCTTTTGAATCTGCCGCCGGGGTGCGTATCCCGTTGCCGTCCCATGTCGACGGCCTGCCATCGGATCGGCCGATCGCTTTGGGCATCCGGCCGGAGCATTTCGGCAATCAGGGACGGCACAAGATCCGGGGCACCGTGCGTTTCGTCGAACCGCAGGGCCGCGAGACCCATTTCGACCTGCAGGTGGCCGATGGCGAGATCCTGCGCTCCGTTCAGGCGGCGCGGCACGACGTCACGCTGGGCAGCGAGGTCGAATGGCCGCTCGATCTGGACAACACGCTGGTCTTCGACGAAAGGGGAAACGCGCTGTGAAGGACAGGCCCGGCAGGGTTCATGAATGGCCCGGCGGCGTGCCGGTGCGGCCGCTGAACATCGCCCATCGCGGGGCCTCGGCCCATGCCTGGGAGAACACGTTGCACGCCTTCGAGACGGCGGCCCGGCTCGGCGCGGACATGTGGGAACTGGACGTCCGGCTGACCGCCGACGGCGTTCCCGTCATTTCCCATGACGCCGGCCTGCAACGGGTATTCGGGGCCGATGGGGAGATCGCCGGCCTAACCCGCGAGCAGATCCGCACCCGCGCCCCCGGCCTGCCGGATCTGGACGAAATTATCGCCCTGGCCCGGGCCGAAAACCAGGCTCTCTACATCGAGATCAAGGCGTCCGGTGCTGGCAGGGTGGCGGTCGAGCATCTGCGCCGGGCGGGTTTCGAGCGTGCCGTTCTCGGCAGTTTCCAGGCCGGGGAGGTGCGGGCCCTGGCCGATACCGGGTGCCCCTATCCGCTGTCCGTCCTGGTCCGGCTGGGCGACGATCCCTTCATTTGCGCCGAGCAGTCCGGCGCGGATATCGTTCATCTGTGCTGGGAAAAGGGCGGGGCGCGTCCGCAGGACTTGGTCACCGGCGGCTTGCTGCGCGAAGCGCAGCGGCGCGGCCTCGGGGTCGTCTTGTGGCACGAGGAACGCGGGGATGTTTTGGCCGACCTGCTTGAACTTCCCGTGTTGGGAATCTGCACCAACCAACCGGAACTGATCGCCGCCTCGGACCCGCGCCGCGCCACGGGCATCCAGATCGTCTGCCATCGCGGGGCGAACCATTTCGCGCCGGAGAACACCATGGCGTCGGCCCGGCTGTGTTATGACCAAGGGTGCCCGTATCTGGAAGTCGATGTCCGCGAAACCGCCGACGGCGAGTTGGTGGTCCTTCACGACCCGACGCTCGACCGGACCACTGACGGCAAGGGGCCTGTCGCGGACCGGACGCTGGCCGAACTGCGTGAACTCGACGCCGGGTCGTGGTTTTCCTCGTTTTACAGGGGGGAGCGGATTCCGGCCCTGCGCGAGATGATCGCGCTTTGTCAGGGCTACGGGCGCAAGATGTATATCGAGAACAAATGCGTCGATCCGGAGAAACTCATCGCCCAGGTCGAGGAGATGAACTTCCTCGACGATTGCTTTTTCTGGTCGGGGAATCCGGTGCTGCAAGCCGGGTTGCGGACCGTCTCGTCCCGCGCGAACATCAAGTCGACGCGCCGCCATTACAAGACGGTGCCGGAAATGGTCGGCCACCTGCACCCGATGATCGGTGAGATTCTGTTCGAGGACTACGCCGCCCTGGCCGACGACTGTGCCCTGGCGGGGGTCGTGCCGATGATGCAGTATTTCGGCGACGATCCGAAGGTGTTCGAACGGATCGCCGAAATCGCGCCGCCGATGCTCAATCTGGATCGGGCCGATTTGTTGTTCGCGGCCATGGCGCGGCAGGAGGCGTCTGATGGAGAGAAGCGGCCATGCCCAAGTCTGACGTGACGACGGCCGGACGAGCGCCGACGGCGGACGACGTCGCGCGTCTGGCGGGGGTTTCCCGCTCGGCCGTTTCGCGGACGTTCACCGTCGGGGCCAGCGTTTCCCCGGCGACCCGCAAGAAGGTCTTGCAGGCGGCCGACGCCATCGGCTACCGGGTCAACTTCCTGGCGCGCAGCCTTTCGCAGCAGCGGACCAGCCTGGTCGGGCTCGTGGTGGCGGACATGGACAACTCCTTTCGGGGCCGTCTCGTCGATCATCTTTCCCGCAGTCTGGTGAAACTGGAATACCGCCCCTTCTTGCTGCCGGGCACTCGGGGGGACGATGACGACGTCCGGCATATCACCGACATGATGCTTCATTACAAGCTGTCGGGCGCCATCGTGACGTCGGACAATGCGCCGGCCGAAATCGCCGAGCGATGCGCCGCCCACGACGTGCCCCTGGTGCTGGTCAACAAGCCGGAAGCCGGAGGCAAGGTTGCCAACGTCACCCTCGACTGCGACAAGGCGGGCCGTCTTGCCGCCGAGGCCCTGCGGCGCGCCGGGTGCCGGACGGTCGCTTTCGCCAGCCAGCGCCGGCCGTCCCACACGATCAGTCTGCGCAAGCGGGCGTTCGAGCGGGCCTGCCGTGACCTGGGAATGGAGATCGTCGAGGATTTCAAGGGCGATGCCCAGGACTACGATGGTGGGGTCGAAGCGGCCAAGGCGTTTGCCGGGGGCCATGGTCCCGTCGACGGCATCTATTGCGTCAACGATTACCTGGCGTTGGGGTTCCTGGATTATCTGCGGCACGCGACCGAGATCTCGGTTCCCGGCGACCTGAAACTGGTCGCTTGCGACGATATCGCCGAGGCGGCGTGGCTGAGTTACGACCTGACGACCGTCAGGCAGGATTCCGCCGTGATCGCCGAGGCCGCCATCGCGGCGTTGGTCGCGCGCATCGAGAACCCGGGCGCGACGTCGCCGCCCACTTTCATCGACGTGTCTTTGGTGGAACGCGGCTCCACCCGTAGCACCTTCAATCCCAGCCCCCGGTAGCCCAGTATTCATGACAGACCTCCTCGGTACCGCGCCCGAATGGGCCGAACGTTTCCATGCCGCCCGAGAGATCATCCGCGAAGCGGGCAGGATGGCCCTCGATTACTTCGAACGTTACGACACGCTAGAGATCGAGATGAAGACCAGCCGGCAGGATTTGGTCAGCATCGCCGACAAGGCCGTCGAGCGTTTCATCCGGGCCGCCGTCGCGGAAAGGTTCGGCGACGATGCCCTGGTCGGCGAGGAACAGGGGCTGACCCCCGGGGGATCGCGGTTCTGCTGGCTGGTCGATCCGATCGACGGAACCGGCTGTTTCCTGCACGGCCTGCCGTCCTGGGGGGTTGTCATCGCGGTGCTCGAAGACGGGTGCCCGGTCCTCGGACTGATCTACGAGCCCTGTGCGGATCGCCTTTACTGGGCCGTGGCCGGTCACGGAGCGTTCCTCGACGGCGCGCCGATAAGGGTGGATTCGAAGACCCCCTTCGATGGCGGTTTCATCGCCGTGGGGGCGAGCCGGGCGGCCTCCAGCATCCATGTCGGAAAGGTGATCGAGGGCGTGCTCGCCGCCGGCGGAATCTATATGCGCAATGGATCGGCGGCGCTGACTCTGGCCAATGTGGCGGCGGGCCGGTATCTCGCCTTCTATGAGCCGATCCTCAGTTCCTGGGACTGCGTGGCGGGTCTCCTTTTGGTGGCGGAGGCCGGCGGCGAGGCGGATGATTTCCTCGCCGGGGAAGGCGTGCTCGACAAGCGGTACTGTTTCGCGGCGACCCGGCAGGCCGCCCCGATTTTGCGGGAGATCGTGTTTCGTTGAATGAGCGGAACCGGTTCAGTCCGGCTGGTGCTATTTCGCCCTACCGTCCAGGCGGCCGTGCCTCGTTGTCGCTTCGGTCGAAAATCATCGGGCCGACGACAACCTTGTCATGGGGGCGGGGCTTGAGGTATTTGAGACGCATTGAGCGGCCTGCTTGTCATCATAGATCCACCCCAAATCCGCTTCCTTGCATTCTGGCAATCGACTCCGCCAGTTCCTTGAAACCTAGTCGGAAGCTTGGTTGGGTGGTCCCTAGCGATTTATCCGTCGTTTCCGTATGGTGGAAAGCGTCGGGCTTCGCTTCGGAGCAGGCGTCCGGTTTGTGTATAGCAGAACTATGGTAGCGAAAATGATCACTGATGCATTTAATCTCAAAGGCAAAACCGCGATCGTAACCGGCTGTGACACCGGCCTTGGCCAGGGTATGGCCGTCGGTTTGGCTGAAGCTGGCTGCGATATCGTGGGCGTGAATATCGTCGACCCGACCGATACCATCGCCAAGGTCGAGGCGCTCGGCCGTCGCTTCGTCAGCATCAAGGCGAACCTGATGACCCAGGACGACATCCCGAACATCGTCGAAACGGCGGTCAAGGAGTTCGGCAAGATCGACATCCTGGTCAACAACGCCGGCATCATCCGCCGTCAGGACGCGGTCGATTTCACCGAGAAGGACTGGGATGATGTGATGAACATCAACATCAAGACGGTGTTCTTCCTGTCCCAGGCGGTGGCCAAGCAGTTCATCAAGCAGGGCCACGGCGGCAAGATCGTCAACATTGCCTCGATGCTTTCCTTCCAGGGCGGCATCCGCGTGCCGTCCTACACCGCGTCGAAGAGCGGGGTGATGGGCGTGACCCGCCTGATGGCCAACGAATGGGCGAAGCACAACATCAACGTGAACGCCATCGCCCCGGGCTACATGGCGACCGACAACACCGCCGCCCTGCGGGCCGACGAAGCCCGTTCGCAGGAAATCCTCGGCCGCATCCCGGCTGATCGTTGGGGCCTGCCCGAGGATCTGGCCGGTCCGGTCGTCTTCCTGGCGTCCGATGCCTCGTCCTACATCAATGGGTATACCATCGCGGTCGACGGTGGATGGCTTGCCCGCTGATCGATCGGAAATAAGAAGAGCAAGAACTCCCGGATAACGAAAGCTCGGCCCAGGCTGCCCGTCATCAAGGCATGCGGTTTTTCATGCCGCGGGCAGCCTGGGTTATCCGGGTATTCCGGTAAGGCCGGCGCATGACACGCGTCAGGCAGCGAAGAAGTCGGGATGCTTCTCGATGATGCCGCCGAGTTCGTTCAGGGCACCTGACAAATGCTTGCGCATCTCCCGATCGGCCCCATCGGCATCCGATCCCCTTATCGCCTCGAGAATGCGCCCGTGTTCCTCGATGACCCGGTGGGGTTTTCCGGGGCTGGGGATCTGCAGGCGCCGCACCCGGTCGAGGTGACCGCTCCTTTCCTGGACCAAGATCCATAGACCTTCGTATCCGGCCGCCTCGAAAAGGGCACGGTGGAACCCGCCATCCAATAGGTAGAAGGCGTCGTCATCGGGATCTCTCTCGACCTGACGGCAGTGTTCCTCGTAGATCCGGTTCGGTCCGGCGAGCCGTGTCTTGTCCGGATTCCGGGCCAGCACCTTCGACACCTCGATTTCCATGGAAGACCGGAGAAACTGGGCTTCCCGGACCCTTTGCACGTCGATCGGCGCGACGACGGTCTTCGACTGGCGGAAGATGTCGACGAGCCCGTCCTGCTGAAGCTTGAGGAGGGCTTCGCGAACCGGCATCTGACTGACGCCGTAGTGGGTGGCCAGCTTGGTGCCAGAAAAGTTGGTGCCGGGCTCCAGTTCCAGGGAAACGATCCGGGCTCGCAGGTCCTCATAGACCTGCTGCGAGATCGACCGGTCCCGGTTCAGAACGAATGCCGGACGTGCCTGGGCCGAAGATGCCGGTGTCAAAGTCTCTGTCTTTTCCATCCTGTCGCCGCTTCAAACATGTTCGCCGGGGAGTTGCCCCGGTTGGTATCGGGCGCCTCGATTCCGAGGTCGTTTTCCATTCTTCAATATTCTAATGTTTCACGTTCGGCGTGAAGTCAATCTGTCTGCCCAGGTTTCGTCCCGATTTCGGTGCCGCTGTCCTTTGCGGGGTGCGGGCGGAGAGGGGCTTCCCACTTGCAGTCGATAAATTAAAATATTAATATCGTATTATAACAACGAAAAATATGATGTCTTTCCCATAAACACAAAGGGTGGCTCAAATGGGTTTCTGCAAGCTGACGAAGACATTGGCGATCGGTTTGGCGGCGGTGCCGCTGGCCGTGGGTGCGGCTGGGGCGATGGACACGCTACGCGTCCAGTCGTCGTTCAATTCCGGCGATATCGCCTACAAATACCTGAACGAAAAATGGGTTCCCGAACTCGAGAAGATGACGGCCGATACCCTGACCATGCAGATCATGCCGAACGGCAGCGTGGTGCCGCACCGCGAAACGCCGGAAGCGGTGGCGCTCGGCGTCCTCGACGGCGATCTGACCGCGATCGCCTATTTCACCGGCCGCAACCCGGCCTTCGCCATTCTCGGCGACCTGATCGCCGGGTACGATAATCCGCAACAGACGCAGGGGTTCTGCCGCGACGGCGGCGGCGAGGACGCTCTGCAGGAAACCTGGAACAAGGTTCTGCCGGACAAGGTCCACGTCGTCGGTTGTGGCCCGTACACGCGGGAAGCCCTGGTCGCGGCGGTGCCGATCCGGGGGGTCGAGGACCTCAAGGGCATCAAGATCCGCTCGCCGGAGGGGTTGGCCGCGGACGTGTTCCGCCGGGCCGGTGCCACGCCCGTCAATATCCCGTTCTCGGAGGTTTACACAGCGCTGCAGCAGGGGATCGTCCAGGCCGCGGATGCCAGCGCATATATGAACAACGACGCCAACGGCATGCATAAGATCGCCGCCTATCCCCTGTTCCCCGGGATTCACAGCCAGGCGACCATGCAGTTCACGATCTCCCAGAAGAAATGGGACACCCTGACCGCGGACCAGCGGAAAGCCGTCGACGAGTGGTTCTACAAGGCCTGGGACGATCTGCGCGAGTATTCCCAGGAGCAGGACCTGGAGATCGTCGCCCGCGACAAGAAGAACCCGAAGATCGAGGTGATCGACTGGCCGCAACCGGATCGCGACAAGTTCCGTGCGATCGCAATGGAGGCCTGGAAGGCGTTCGCCGAAAAGAGCCCCGAGGCGCGCAAGGCCTTGGATGCGCACCTCGCCTACATGAAGAAGACCGGGCTCGTAAAATAATCGAAAAAAAGCGGTGTCGCGGTGCCGGAAGCAGCACCGCGACCATCCGCCTCGTTTCTGGGGAGGTTTCCTGCCATGCGCTCACTCGCGAGCCTAATGGACCGGTTCAGCGTGTTCATCGGGCATTGCTGCGCGATCCTGCTTTTCGTCTGCATCGCGCTGTCGGCCTACGAAGTGTTCATGCGCTACGTCATGAACATGCCGACCCAATGGACTTTCGAAACGGTCATGGCGCTGTGCGCGACCAGTTGGGCGATGACCAGCGGCTACGTCACCGAACGCCGCCGCCATATCGCCATCACCGTCCTTGAAGTGACCCTGTCCCGTCCCGTTTGGAAGCGCCTGGAACTGTTTGCCATGGTCCTGTCGGTCGGGGCGCTGGGCTTGCTCATCGTCGGAAGCTGGGAGCCCGCGGCGATGGCTCTGCGCACGGTCGAGCGCAGCGGCAGCGCGTTCAATCCGCCCTTGCCGGCTTATCTGAAGCCGCTGCTGATCGTCGGCGCCACGCTGTACATCCTGCAGCTTCTCTCCAACATTTATCACTGGTTCACCGCCCGGAATGCGGATTCCAAGATGGGAGACGCATGATGGGAATCGAATACGCCACGATCCTGATCGTCATCGCGCTGCTCAGCCTGATGGCGGTCGGCGTTCCCCTGGGCATCACCACGCTGACCGTTTCGATCGGCACCGCCCTGATGTATTTCGGCTGGAACGGCCTCTTCCTCGTTTCCAGCAACGTGTATCACGTCCTGGAGAAATACGAGCTCATCGCCGTCCCGTTCTTCGTCTTCATGGCCAATGTGCTCGAACGCTCGGGGGTCGCCCACGCGCTGTTCGACAGCATGGCCATTCTCGGCGGACGGTTCCGGGGCTCGGTTGCCATCCAGACCTGCATCGTTGCCGTCGTGCTGGCCGCGATGAGCGGCATCATGGGGGGCGAGATCGTCATGCTCGGTCTGATCGCCCTGCCGCAGATGCTCCGCCTGGGTTATGACCGCAAGCTGACCATCGGCGTGATCTGCGCCGCCGGCGCGCTGGCCACGCTGATCCCGCCGTCGGTGGTGATGATCGTATACGGTCTGGCCGCCCAAGTGTCGATCACCGATCTGTTTTCGGCCGGCGCCGTTCCCGGCGCCATCCTGGCCGCGCTCTACATCACCTACGTGATCATCCGGGTGCGGCTCAATCCGGATCTCGCGCCGATCAACGACACCCCGGAAACGGCTCTGCCGCTCTACAAACGGCTGGTCCATGTAAAGGGGATGGTCCTCCCGTTCCTGCTGATCGGCGGCGTGCTCGGATCGATCTATTCCGGCATCGCCACCGTCACCGAAGCCGCCGCGGTCGGGGCCGTCGGCGCGCTGCTGATCGCGGCCATCCGCCACAGGCTCAGCTACGGAATGGCCCGCACGGCCATCCGTCAGACCGCCCTGACGGTCGGCTCGATCATCTGGCTGGTGCTCGGCGCGGTCAGCCTCGTCGGCATCTACAACCTGATCGGCGGGGTCAATTTCGTCCGCGGCATGCTGACCAGCCTCGACATCCCGCCGCTGGCGGTCATCGCGGTGATGATGCTGATCGTCATGGTCCTAGGCACCTTCATGGAGTGGATCGCGATCATCTTCATCACGGTGCCGATCTTCGCGCCGGTCGTCGTCGGCCTGGGATTCGACCCGGTGTGGTTCGGCGTCCTGTTCGCGATGAACATCCAGATCTACTACTTGTCGCCGCCCTTCGGCCCGGCCGCCTTCTTCCTGAAGAGCGTCGCGCCGAAGGAGATCCAGTTGCAAGACATCTACGTTTCGGTGCTGCCGTTCATCGGGCTGCAGATCATCGGCATGCTTCTCGTGCTGTTCGTGCCGGAGATCGCCCTGTGGCTGCCCGGAATCCTGAACTAGGAAGGAGGGAAAGCGATGAAACTTTCCGACAAGGAAATAGCAGGGGCCGAGGGGCCGGAGCGTTCGAAGGAATACGACTTCGGCTATTGGCCGGATATCGCCGGAGCCGCCGCCGCCCTGGCCATCATCTGGATGATGTTCCAGTTCTCCGACGGCGTCTACTGACCGTCCGGGCTACGGGGTTCGGATCTACCGCTTTGCGCCACAACCCACAGAGATAAAACGATCGGAAAAAACATGTCGCGCATCGAACATATCGAAATCACACCCATCGCCTTCCGCGATCCGCCGCTGCTCAACGTCTTCGGGGTGCATGAACCCTGGGCGATCCGCAGCATCATCGAGGTGATCACCGAGGACGGCTTGACCGGCCTGGCCGAGACCTACGGCGACACGCAGACGATCAGCCAGTTGCGCGCCGTCGCGCCGAAGTTGATCGGCCTCGATGTCCATCATTTGAATAAGATCAAGGCGGCGATCATCGGGGTGGTCGGGGGGGCCGTCAAGGACGCGGGCCTCGACATCGCCCCCGGTACGTTGGCCGCGACCACGGTGCCCCGAATCTACTCCGCTTACGAGGTCGCCGCGCTGGATCTGATCGGCAAGCAAATGGGCCGGCCGGTTTGCGATCTGCTCGGCGGCGCGGTGCGCGAAACGGTGCCGTTCAGCGCCTACCTGTTCTACAAGTACGAACGCCACGGCTTTACCGACGATCCCTGGGCCGACAAATGGGGGGCGGCGCTGAATCCGGAGGGAATCGTCCGGCAGGCCAAGCGGATGATCGGTGAATACGGTTTCCAGTCGATCAAGCTCAAGGGCGGCGTGTTCGAACCGCAAGAGGAGATCGAGGCCATCCGGGCGCTGCGCGATGCGTTCCCCGATCATCCCCTGCGCATCGATCCAAATGGCGGCTGGACATCCGAGACGACGATCCGCCTGCTACCCGAGATGGACGGGCTTCTGGAATATCTGGAGGATCCGGCGCACGGCAAGGTGGAGATGGCCCGCGTCCAGAAGGTCGCCCCCATGCCGCTGGCGACGAACATGTACGTCATCGGTTTTTTCGATCTGAAGGAAGCGTTCGACCTCGGATCGGTCAAAGTCATCCTTTCCGACCACCACTACTGGGGGGGGCTGCTGGCGACGCGGGAACTGGCCCGGGCGTGCGAGGCCTGGGGAGTCGGCCTGTCCATGCATTCGAACTCGCATCTGGGTATCAGCCTGATGGCGATGACCCATGCCGCCGCCGCCATCGAGCATCTGTCCTATGCCTGCGACACGCACTACCCGTGGCAGGAGGAGGAGGTCATCTCCGGCGGTAAGATAGAGTTCGAGAACGGTGGCGTGCGGCTGCCCGACAAGCCGGGGCTGGGCGTCGAACTGGATCGGGATGCCCTCGAGGAGTTGGCTCGCAATTACGAAACCTGCGGCGTCCGTAGCCGCGACGACATCGCGGAGATGCGTAAGTATCAGCCCGACTGGGCCGGAACGGTCCCGCGTTTCTAGTCTCTCTCCGGATGGCGTGCCCGGGGGCGGGTTTCCCGTCCCCGGGTTTTTTTACGATTGCACCCGGGAAGGCGTTCGGGAAAGATCGGAGGCAACGTCCCGCTTCCAATCCGAGAGCTTTCACGACATGGCTGATTTCCTGGTTAAGAACGCCCGCCTCGCCGACGCGGCCGGGCCGGTGGACATCGATATCCGCGCCGGGCGCATCGCTCGCATCGGCGCCGGGCTCGTGGCGGACGCACAGACGTTCGACGCGGAAGGCGGATTGCTCGTCCCGGGATTCTGCGAAAGCCATATCCACCTGGACAAGGCCTGCATCCTTGAGCGCTGCAAGGGCGACGGCACGCTCAAGGGAGCGATTTCATCGGTTTCGACGGCCAAGGCGGCGTTTACCGAGGAGGATGTCTACGCGCGCGGCGCGAGGGTGATCGAGCGGGCGATCCCGCAGGGCACCAACGCCATGCGCACCCATGTCGAAATCGATCCGGTCATCGGCCTGACCGGATTCGAGGCGGTGAAACGGCTTCGCGACACCTACGCCTTCGCGCTGGATTTGCAGATCTGCGTCTTTCCGCAGGAAGGCTTGACCAATCTGCCCGGTACCGAGGAACTGCTGCGCCAAGCCCTGGAGGAGGGGGCCGACCTGCTTGGCGGCTGTCCCTATACCGATACCGATCCGGCCGGGCAGATCCGGCGGTTGTTCGCGATGGCGCGGGAATTCGACGTCGACCTGGACTTCCATCTCGACTTCGACCTCGATACGTCGTGGCGCCACCTTGACGAGGTGGCGCGCCAGACGGTCGCCAACAATTGGCAGAACCGCGTCACCATCGGCCATGTGACCAAGCTTTCCATGCTGCCGAAGGCGGAACTGGCGGAGACGGCCGCCGTGCTCAAGGACGCCGGGATCGGCCTGACGGTCCTGCCGGCGACGGACCTGTTCCTGACCGGGCGCGACGCCGACCACGCCATCCCGCGCGGTGTCGCCCCGGCCCATGTCCTGGCCCGCCAGGGCATCGCCTGCACCATCGCGACCAACAACGTGCTGAACCCGTTCACCCCGTTCGGCGATTGCTCGCTGCCGCGGCTGGCCAACCTCTATGCCAACATCGCCCATCTCGGCACGATGGACGACATGGAACTGTGCTTCGCGATGATCAGCGACGCGCCGGGCCGTCTGGTCGGACGGGCGCCGGAGATCGCCCCCGGCGGACCGGGGACCTTCATCCTGCTACCCGCGGACAGCCGCGGGCAGGCGGTCGCCGAGATCACCCGTCCGACCTGGGGGATGAAGGACGGCCGCGTGGTGTTTGCGCAACCCGCGGCGCAACTGTTTCGCCCCTGAGAGGGCTGGAATATTGAGTTCGAGCGGGCCGGATGTCATGGTCACCGTCCATCGGAACGACGGCGAAATTATCCAGGATTAAGTTGATGACGATGAAAATTCCCGATCCCGAAGAACTCACGCGTCAGCTTGTTAACTTCAATACAGTTAATCCTCCAGGGCAGGAGCGCGCCTGCGCGGAATTCCTGGCCGAATTGCTGACGGAAGGCGGGTTCGATTGCACGCTGGACGTCTTCGATGGCAATCGCGCCAACCTGATCGCGCGTCGCGGGAACTCGGCGTCGAAGGCGCCGCTCGTCTTCACCGGGCATATCGATACGGTTCCCCTCGGGGCGGCGGCATGGACGCAGGATCCGCATGCCGGGGAGATCGTCGACGGCCGTTTGTACGGCCGGGGATCGAGCGACATGAAAAGCGGTCTCGCCGCCTTCGTCAGCGCGGCGATCGCCGAGGCCGGACGGATCGGCGACCGGGGTGCGGTCGAGATCGCCATTACCTACGGCGAGGAGACCGGCTGCGAAGGGGCGCTTCGTTTGGTCGAGACCGGCAAGCTGGGTCGTGCCGGAGCCCTGATCGTCGGCGAGCCGACCGCCAACAAGGCCTGTATCGGCCATCGCGGCGTGCTGTGGCTGAAGGCGGTCAGCCATGGCGTGACGGCGCACGGCTCGATGCCCGAGAAGGGCGACAATGCCGTCTACAAGGCGGCCCGGGCGATCCTGGGGCTGGAGGCCTTCGATTTTGGCGTCGCCGCCCATCCGGTGCTCGGCAAGCCGACGTTGAGTGTCGGCACGGTTCAGGGCGGCCTGAACATCAATTCCGTGCCCGACCTGGCCAGCATCGGTATCGACATCCGGACCATTCCCTCGATGACCCATGGCGCCTTGCGGAATCGGATCGCCGACAGCATCGCCGAGGAGGCCGATGTCGAAACGCTGTTCGACCTCGCCGGCATCTGGACCGAGCCGGATACCCCCTGGATCCGGCGCGTGGCGGAAATCACCGAAGCCGTTACCGGCGAGCCGTTCGCGCCCGAGGCGACGCCCTATTTCACCGACGCCTCGGTGCTGACCCCGGCCTACGGCGGCGTTCCCACCGTGGTCCTCGGCCCCGGCGAACCGTCGCTGGCGCACCAGACAGATGAATACTGTTCCGTCGACGCCATCAGGGCGGCGACGGAAATCTACCGGCGGCTGATCGCCGATTGGGTGGAGCCCGGAGCCTAGCCCGCCGCCTTCACGCCCATACGGCCCGGACCCGCGTGGGCTGGAAGCCCTCTGCGGGTCCGGACGGGTAGGGCGATTTTTACGCGCTCTTACGGATGTAGGTGAGGAACCCGGACACTGCCGTGCCGAGCTGTTCGTTCCGCGTATAGAGCGACTCGGCGGAATCGAGAACCTCCGTTGCCGCCTCGCCGCTGGCCTTGGCGGTTTCGCTGACCGTGGCAATCGCCTCGGTGACCTCGCGCGAGACGCCTTCGGCGCGTTGAATGTTTTCGGAGATTTCCTTGGTCGCGGCATTCTGCTGTTCGACCGCCGCGGCGATGGTTCCAGCGACCTCGCTGAGGTTGCCGATGGTCTCGCCGATCTCGGAAATGGCCTCGACCGTGTTGGTCGTGACCGACTGAATCTCCTCGATCTGGTGCGAAATCTCCTCGGTCGCCTTGGCCGTCTGGTTGGCCAGGTTCTTGACTTCCGAGGCGACCACCGCAAAGCCCTTGCCGGCATCCCCGGCACGGGCCGCCTCGATGGTCGCGTTGAGCGCCAGCAGGTTGGTCTGTTCGGCAATATCGGTGATGAGCGCGACCACATCGCCGACCCTCTGGGCCGCGGCCGTTAGGGCGGTGACCGTCTGGTTGGTTTGCTGAACCCGGGTCACGGCCGCCTGGGCCATGGTGTTGGACTGGCTCGCTTGGCGGCTGATTTCCTGGATGGAACTGGCCAACTCCTCGGTGGCGACCGCGACCATCTGGGTGGCGGAGGACGATTCGGTGGCCGCCGAGGTAACGGTCTTTGCCTGGCTCATGGTGGCGTCGGCGCCGGTCGTCATTTCCTTGGCCAATCCCTTCAGCGACTCGGAAGCGGTGCCCAACTGGCCGGCAAGGCCGCCGACCTCGTCCTCGAATCGGGTGGCCAGGGCGAGCATCTCCTCGCTACGGGCTTTTGCCACCCGCTTGGCCTCTTCGGCAGTCCGCTGCCGTTCTTCCTCGGTATCGAGCAACAGGGCTCGCAGGCGTTCGAAGGCATGGGCGAGCCGACCGACTTCCGAGCGCGACTCGGGAATGTCCAGCGAGCGGTGATAGTCGCCTCCCGCCAGATCGTCGAGCCCGCCGACGACCGCGGCCAGCGGCCGGGTGATCCCTCGGACGATAGTAAAACCGATCAAGCCGAGAAGTAGAAGGCCGCCCACCGTAATCGATCCGATGAGCCAGACCTGCTTGGCCACGGCTTCCCTGATGTCGTCGACGAACAGGCCGGTCGTGACGATCCATCCGTAGCTCGGTTCCTGAGACGCCAGGAACATCTTCGGCGTATCATTGGTTGTGGAGCCCGGCCGCCGGCCGAGGGAGGTATAGAAGTCTCCCGCCGCGCCGCTTTTCTTGGCGCGGGAGATCAGTTCCGTATACAGCTTCTTGGCGCCTTCGTCCTTTCCGGCCAATAGGTTCGTGCCGATCTGCTTGGTCCGGGTCGGATGCATCAGCAGCACGCCGTCGTCCCGTAGAACGATGAAGTAATTGCCTTGCCCGTATTTGAGCGAGGCCAGCGAGGCGAGGGCCCGCTCCTGGGCCTCTTCCCGGCTTATTTCACCGGCTTCGGCCTGGGCTTTCAGGCCCGCGATACTGGCTTCCGCGGTCTGCACCAGAAGGCGCAGCGTGTCTTGCCGGTCCTCAAACCTGGAGTTGTTAAAGTTCAGCGCGGCGACGGCCGCGACGGTCAAGAGCAGTGCCAACGTCAGAGCCCCGACAAGGGCCAGCCGTACACCGATACTCATATTTTTCGTCATCAAAAGTCGTCCTAGTCATAGGCTCTTCCCCGTTGCCACTGACTGGGCTCTTCTTAGCAACTGTGTCGGCGTTTAGAAAGAAAATAATGCGAACAATAGTTGAGTCGCGCGAGAGGATAAGGGGATTAGCGTGCACATCTTCAGTAAAAACTAATTTTTCGTTAACTTCTTTAAATAAAAAATAATTTGTATAAAATTTTATGTTAAATGACTAATTTTCATGATTTTACTTGTCAACTGGCGTCCGATGCGTTGAATATCCCGCCCCTTTTTGGGCCCCTGCGGCCGATAGCTTGTTAGACCGGAGAAGACGGCGGACATGAACATACATCCCGATCGTATCGGAAAAATCGCGATCATGGCGGCAATCAGTTCCCGCGAGGAAGAGGAAGAATTCAAGAAATACATCGCCAGCAAGACGAACCTGAAGATGGCCATCACCTTCGTCAGCGGCGTGCGGACGGAAATCACCAAGACGTTCGTCAAGTCGCTGGTGGCTTGCGCCCTGCAGGGCCAGGTGGTCCATCACCATCACAATGAAATTCACGCCGTCATCCATGCCGGGCTGGAGTGCCTGAAGTGCGTCAGTTCGGATGTGGCTGCGGAATCCAGCCTGAAGCTGAAGGTGGCGATCGTTTCCGACGGGAAATGGATCGTGATCGCGGCGCATGGCGAGTCGGCGTTCCACCCCGAGACCAACCACGAACGGATGGGCTTCGGGGTCATGCATATTTGACCTGTTCAGCCGCGAAAAACCGGGCGGGGAATGCCCTCGTCAGGATTGTGGCGGAAATATGACTGGACAAATGACCGAAACCGTGAAAGTAATATTCCAGTCCGGGGGCGTACTTTTCGTTCCCGGGTTTTTGGTGAGATAGGCTCCCGCGGTGGCGGGGAACGTGTTGCCGCTCTCCAAAGTGTTTTTGTGATCCAAGGCTGTATCGTGCCCCAAGGCGGGGTCTCGGATGAACGAGAGATGCAGCCTGACGTTGTGCTACGCGCCACGTGATTTAGTGTTTTCCGTGATGGCGACCCCTAGCGGTCTTTGCGCCCGTGCCGTGCTTTTTGCGGTTCTCGGGGGCTTTAGGCTTGGGCTGGTGTCGTCTTGAGAAGATGGATGCCGGTTCTGGTTTGGGCAGGCACCCATGGAATTTGCACTAACAGCTATCACACGGAAACACGAAGCCGCTTCCCAGCGGAATCCGTCCTGGACGATTGGCAGCGCCTTCGTCGCCGGGGCCCTTCTCGAAGTTTCCCTGCATCCCAAGCCCGGTCTCGTCACGCCGCGATCCAACGGCGCGCACGCGGACATGGGCCTGCAGACCTTCATGGTTTCCACCGCCGCGATCGCCCCGGGTTTCTACCGGTGCGCCGAGGCGGGCTACGGCCATGCGGGCGGGATCGAGACCCTTCTTCCCGAAGTCCGTGCGATCGGCCGCGAGTACGAGGAACTCCTCCTGGCATCCACCCGGGGGGTGAACACCCAACGCGGCCTGCTGTTTTCCGGCGGCATTCTTTGCGCCGCCGCCGGATGGTTGTCGCGTAGCCAAGCAGAAATCTCCACAACCCGGCTGTTCAACGCCGCCGCCGCGATGACCGCGGGTCTCTGCACCCGTGAACTCGGCGGCGCCGATGGACGGAGCCCGGCGACCGCGGGCGAATATCTTCATGAACGCTTCGGCGTTCGGGGGATTCGCGGCGAGGTGGAAGACGGTTTTCCGACGGTTGCCCTAGCCGGTCTGCCCGCTTTCGAAGCGGCGCGCGAGGCCGGTGCGCCCCTGGATACCGTTCTGCTGCACACCCTGATTTCCCTGATGGCGGTGACGGAAGACACCACCGTGCTTTGGCGCGGCGGCCGGACCGCCCTCGATTTCGTCCGGACGAAAGCCCGGGCGGCCCTTGATCTGGGCGGCGCCCTGACCGAGGCGGGCGTGAACGCGATCCGCCGTCTCGATGACGAATGCATCGCCCGAAACATCAGCCCTGGGGGCTCGGCCGATTTGCTGGCCGTGACGGTTGGTGTCCATGCCCTCGTCGAGGGCGATTTGACTTTCCTTGGAACGTTCGATCCCACCCGGTCTCTGCCGGACGCAGCGGATCACTTAGCGTGAGGACCTTATGAACATCATTGCCTATGCCGGGATGGCCTACCTCCTGACTGCGGTCATCTCCTTCGCCGTAATCGCCGTGATCGTCGGGATTTCCAAATTCCTGTCCAACGGCTCCAGCGGCCAATAAGACGAGAGTAAAAGAACAATGTTGCACAACCTTTTGACGATTTTTCCCGGTATCGGGACGCTGTTCGTCCAGGACCCGGTGATCGCCTTCACCCGGATCGGGCTTATCGCCCTGGGTTTCGTCCTGGCATATATGGGATTCAAGCGGACCCTTGAGCCGCTGATCATGGTGCCGATGGGCTTGGGCATGATGGCGGTGAACGCCGGCGTGCTGTTCCTGGAAGCCGGGAAGATCGGTACCCTGATCATCGCCCCGATGGTTTCCGAGACCAACGCGTTGGTCGAAATCATGCAGATCGACTTCCTGCAGCCGATCTACAACTTCACCTTCACCAACTCCCTGGTCGCCTGCCTGCTGTTCATGGGCATCGGTACCATGGCGGATATTTCGTTCATCCTGGCGCGCCCCTGGGCGAGCATCACGGTGGCCGTGTTCGCCGAACTGGGAACCTTCGTGACCCTGGTTATCGGTTATTACCTGGGGCTGTCGCCGGCCGAGGCGGCCGCGGCGGGAACGATCGGCGGCGCCGATGGCCCGATGGTGCTGTTCGCCGCGCTGGTCATGGCGAAGGATCTGTTCGTCCCGATTTCGATCATCGCGTATCTGTACCTGTCGCTGACCTACGCGGGCTATCCGTACCTGGTGCGGTGGCTGGTGAAGAAGAAGTTCCGCGAGACCGAGGTCGAGTACGACTTCCCCGAGGTGTCGCAGCAGGCCAAGTTCATCTTCACCGTGGTGGCGGCCGCGCTGCTCTGCCTGCTGCTGCCCGTCGCTTCGCCGCTGATCCTGTCGTTCTTCATGGGCGTCGCGATCAAGGAAGCCGAAATCGAGCCCTACCAGGAGCTGCTGGAGAAGACCATCACCTACGGCGCGACCCTGTTCCTGGGGCTTGTCCTGGGTGTGCTGTGCGAAGCCTCCACGCTGCTTGATTCGCGGGTCTTCATCCTGCTGATCCTCGGCATCACCGCTCTGGCGATCTCCGGTGTCGGCGGCATTCTCGGCGGCTGGCTCGTCTACTATGTCACCAAGCGAAACTACAACCCGGTGATCGGTATCGCCGGCGTCTCCTGCATGCCCTCGACCGCGAAAATCGCCCAACGGATCGCGTTCGAGGCCAGTCCCCACGCCATGATCATGCCCCTCGCGATGGGGGCCTCGATCTGCGGGGTTATCGTCTCCGCCATTGCCGTCGGCGTGTTCGCTTCGACGATCGGCCTGGTTGGCGGCTGACGACTAGGCGTCCGGTGCTCTCCCATTGTGATCACTGGGAACTCCCCGTTGCCCAGAGCACCGGACGCCTTCTTCCTTCACCGCGTACGTTTCAGAAGACCCAGTTTTAGAAAAAAATCAGCAAAGCCGCAGACCAATGTCCGTCTTTCCCCCTCCCGCCTTTTCATCGATCGACATGATTCGTCTGAACCATGTCCGGCGGCCTGCCGGGGAAATCGGGCATATCGTTTACCGGTTCCCGGAGGTGGATTCGACCAACCGGGTGATCGCCGATCTCGGCCAGGCTGGCGCGCGCGCCGGAACGGTGGTCGTCGCCGATCACCAGACGGCCGGACATGGCAAAGGCGACCGGTTCTGGTTTTCCCGGCCCGGCGGCGGGCTCTGCCTGTCGTTGCTGTTGCGCCCGTCCCGCCCGCTGGAGGAGATTTTCCAGGTCACGCTGGTGCTCGCCGTGGCCGCCGTCGAGGCGATCGTCCGGGTGTCCGGGGTGAACGTCCAGGTCAAGTGGCCCAACGACCTTCTGGTCGGCGGGCGCAAACTGTGCGGGATTCTCTCCGAACTGGTGCTCACACCGGAAAACGAGATGGCTTACGTGCTCTCCGGCATCGGCATCAACGTCAACCTGACGGAAGAGGACTTCCCGGATGTCCTGAAGGACGTCGGAACGTCCCTGCAGATGGAAGCCGGACGGCCGATCGACCGTTTCGCGCTGTTTTCCGAGTTGCTCAACGAATTCGACCGCTGGGTCAAGACATGGGAACGGGAAGGGTTCGGCCCCGTCCGCGAGGCATGGGCCCGTCATTCCTGCACCCTTGGCCGGGTGGTCAGCCTGGAGAGCGGGAAAACCCGCTGCCAGGGCGTCGCCGTCGATCTTGGCGACGACGGGAGTCTTAGCGTTCGCGATGAAAGCGGGAACATCCACCGTTTTTATCAAGGAGAAACGCGGCTGTTGGCGGCCTAGTGCCGGCCGTCGCGTTCATAAATCAGATAGAGGTCATTCGATGTCCAATACCGTAGCAAACAAGAAATGGGCAAACCGATCCGCCGATACCGCGGAACGGCTCGCGAATGCGGCCCGGTTCATCGGTCCTGGCAAGCAGGTCAAGGCCGAGGACACGGTTGCCCTGCTGGAAGCCGTTATCCGGGCCGAGGATCGGGTCAATATCGAGGGCAACAACCAGAAGCAGGCGGACTTTCTTGCCGAGTGCCTGAACAAGGTCGACAAGTCGAAGATCCACGACCTGCACATGGTTCAGTCCGCGGTGCCCCTGCCGGTGCACCTCGACCTGTTCGAGAGCGGCGTCGCCAAGAAGCTGGACTTTGCCTTCGGCGGGCCGCAGGCCGGACGAGTCGCGCAGTTCATCCGTGAAGGCAAGCTGGAACTCGGCGCCATTCACACCTACCTCGAGCTGTTCGCCCGCTATTTCTTGGATCTGACCCCGAAGGTATCGCTGATCTGCGCCTACAAGGCGGACAAGAAGGGCAACCTCTACACCGGGTTCAACACCGAGGATACGCCGACCATCGTCGAGGCGACCAAGTTCCGTCAGGGCATCGTCATCGCCCAGGTGAACGAGATCGTCGACGAACTGCCGCGTGTCGACATTCCGTCCGATTGGATCGACGCGGTCATCCAGTCGCCGAAGCCGTTCTTCATCGAACCGCTGTTCACCCGCGATCCGGCGCTGATCACCGACAGCCAGATTCTGCTTGCCATGCTCTGCATCAAGGGCATCTACGCGGAATACGGCGTCAAGCGCCTGAACCACGGCATCGGGTTCCTGACCTCGGCCATCGAGTTGCTGCTGCCGACCTATGGCGAGGAGCTCGGCCTGAAGGGCGAGATCTGCACCCACATGATCCTCAACCCGCATCCGACAATGATCCCGGCGATCGAGTCGGGCTGGGTGGACACCATCCACTGCTTCGGCGGCGAGTTGGGCATGGAGGAGTACGTGGCGGCGCGTCCGGACGTGTTCTTCGTCGGCCCCGACGGCACGCTGCGTTCCAACCGCGCCTACGCTCAGACGGCCGGCCATTACGCGCTGGACATGTTCATCGGCGGGACCCTGCAGATCGACAAGTACGGCAACTCCTCCACGGCGACCGGGACGCGGGTGGCCGGTTTCGGCGGCGCCCCGAACATGGGCTGTGACGCCAAGGGTCGCCGCCACGTGACCGAAAGCTGGCTGAAGTGCGGCCAGGAGCTTCCGTCCCTCGACCAGCAGCTCGGCGACATGCCGCGCGGCAAGCGGTTGGTTGTGCAGGGCGTCGAGACTTTCGGCGAGGGCCGCGAGCCGGTGTTCGTCGACAAGCTGGATGCCTGGGAGCTGGCGAAGAACGCCAACCTCGACCTGCCGCCCGTGATGATCTACGGCGACGACCTGACCCACATCGTGACCGAGGAAGGCATCGCCTACCTTAACCGGTGTCCCGACCTGGAGACCCGCATGGCGGCGATCCGCGCGGTGGCCGGCTTCACCGATATCGGTCTGTCCGCCAAGCCGGAAGAGACCAAGCGCCTGCGCGAGGCAGGCATCGTCAAGACGCCGGAGGAAATCGGCGTCGACCGCAAGCGTGCGAACCGCTCCATGCTCGCCGCGAAGAGCATCCGTGACCTCGTGACGTGGTCCGGCGGCCTCTACAACCCGCCCGCGCGGTTCCGCAACTGGTGATGAAGGAATTTTGAGCCATGGCTTTGAATACTTTGGAATTCGACCTGAAAGCCGAGGGCGGCTCCCAGGTCGTGAAGACCCTTGTCCATACCGGCGTGGTCGGATCGAGCGACATGGAAGTGCTGATGGAGCCCAAGGATCTGGGCGGTTCGGTGTCCGTGCGCATCGTCACCCCGGTCTCCGGCTTCGACGATCTGTGGAAGCGGGTTCTCGAGACCTTCGTCACGCGCAACGCGCTGGCCGATCTTCGCCTCGAGATCAACGACAACAACGCGACCCCCGCGGTGGTGCTGTTGCGTCTGCAACAGGCCCTGTCGGAAGCCGCCGGTAATTAAGGAGAGCAGGAAAATGCCGAATTGGAAAAACCTGCAAGAGCAGAGCTTTCTTGAATCCAATGCCCGCGAGCGCGCCATCGGTTTGGTCGACGAGGGTACGTTCACGGAACTGGCCGGTCCGGTCGACCGGCGTTGCAGCCCGCATCTGGAAGTCCTGGGCGAGGCCGTAGAGTTCGACGACGGCATCGTGACCGGCGTCGGTCGGGTCGGCGTCACGCCGGTGTTCGTCGTTTCCCAGGAAGGCCGGTTCATCGGCGGTTCCGTCGGGGAAGTCGGCGGCGCGAAGATGGTCAATACCATCCGGCTGGCCACCGAGTTCCACGACAAGCTGGTCGCCGAGCATCCGGACCTGACCGACGCCGAGAAGCCGGTCGTCGTGATTTCCTTCGAGACCGGCGGCGTGCGGTTGCACGAGGCGAATGCCGGCCTGCTGGCCCACGCCGAGGTGATGGACCAGTTGCAGCGGGCACGCGGCAAGGTGCCGGTCATCGCGGTCATCGGCTCGAAGGTCGGCTGCTTCGGCGGCATGGGCTTCGTCGCCGCGGCGACCGACGCCATCGTGATGAGCGAGTTCGGCCGTCTCGGCCTGACCGGTCCGGAAGTGATCGAGCAGGAAATGGGCAAGGAAGAATTCGACAGCGGCGACCGTGCCCTGGTCTTCCGCACCACCGGCGGCAAGCACAAGTACGTCATGGGTGACTGCAACTTCCTGGTCGCCGACTCGATCGCCGCGTTCCGTGCTCAGATCGCGGAACTGGCGCCGTTGCCGGTGTCCGAGTTCGAGGCCATGCGACGCATCGGTTCCCCGGAAAAGGTGGAGAAGCAGCTTCGGGCCGTCGCCCTGGCCGCCGAGATGCATCCGGACGATGCCCGCGACGTTTGGGCCAAGGCCGGAAACGCCGAACCGGTGTCGCTGACCGACATGCCGCTCGCCGACTTCCTCGCCCAGGTCAAGCGCCTGAGCGTCTGAGTCCGGCCGTTCGAACACTGATATCCAAATTCAGGAGTCACCCATGGAAAACGTTGAAACCATGATGGGGAAGGGCCGCGAAGCGATCGAAATGATCGTCGATCCGGAATCCTTCGAGGAAAACACCGTCGGCGCCAAGACGTTCGACGATCCCGAGTTCGGCCCCGGTGCCGTTGTCGGGACCGCCAAGCTGGACGGAGCCGACTGCACGATCATCGCCAGCGATGCCACCGCCTTCAACGAGAAGTTCCCGGTTGTCTACGCCGGCATTATCGGCATGGAGGAAGCCTACAAGATGGCCCAGGCCGTCTACGCCTCCGTGGCCGCCGACGCGGATAAGCCGATCGAGCAGAAGCGCTCGCTGGTTCTGGTCGTCGACACCCCGGGTAATGGCCCGGGCAAGACCGAGGAAATCTTCGGCATGAACAAGGCGACCGGTGCCTACCAGCTCGCCTTGGCCGAGGCCCGTCTGGCCGGCCATCCGATCATCGCCATGGTGATCGGCCGGGCCATCTCCGGCGCCTTCCTGTGCCACGGCTTGCAGGCCGATCACATCCTGTCGCTCGATGCCAACTACGGCACGATGATCCACGTGATGCCGCTGACCAGCGTTTCGCGGATTATCCGCAAGGACCTCGAGACCCTCGAGGAACTGTCGAAGGGCAATCCGGTCTTCGCCGCCGGCCCGCGTTTCTTCTATGCGCTGGGCGGGGTCGAGGAACTGGTCGAAAAGGCCGACGACATGCGGGCGACGGTCGTCGCCCACGTCGAGGCGGTCCGCAAGGCCAAGCTGGACGGCGAGCAGGATACCCTCGGCCCGTGGGGCCGCGGGGCCCTGGGAGCCGAGCGTGGCGGGCGTTCCGTCCGTCCCGAGATCATCTCGCTGATGAACGAAGAGTTCGCGGCCGTCGCGGATAAGTACGCGCCGGCACGCTGATCGTTCCCTCGAGCCGAGGAATCGGAACCATGAGTGACCAACTGACAGCTCTGGAAGAAGCTCTCAAAGCCTTCGGTAGTGCGCCGATGCTGGAGGAAATGCCCAGACGCGGTTTGGCCGACAAGGGCATCGACGGTCCGACGTCCGCCCATGTGATCGAGGAGGTCCATACGCCGTTCAACCTGGCGTACCTGACCTTCACGACCGGGTCATCCGCCTTCCAGAACATCGTCGGCGTCACTCATGGTGAGATCCAAGGCCGGCATGACGTGGCCCGGACCCTGTTCGAGAGGTTGGGAACAGGGGCCGGGTCGCGCATGCTCGTTACCTATCCGCCGCTGGTGAACGTCTTTTCCGCCGATGCCCTGCGCGCCGCCGGGATCGAATGGTCCTTCCTGTTGAGGTCCAGCCGGGACGCCTTCCTGGTCAACGCCTGCCAGGAGCAACCGGACATCATCATCGGCGAATCCTCCTTCCTACGGGCCAGCCTCGAACAGGCCGTCAGGTTGGGGTTGAAGGCGGAATTTCCGAAAAACTGTATCCTGCTGACCGCCGGGACGCCCCTCGATCAGGAACTCCTGCCGATCGCCCAGGACTTCGGTTATTCCGTTCACGATCTTTATGGCTGCCAGGAATTCGGCTGGCTGACGCTGGACGGTCGGCCGCTGCGGGAAGATATCTCGCTGGTCGCCTCGCCGCGCGGCGAGGCCTACCGGGAACTCGTCGTCGGCGGGTTGCCGATGGGCGACAGTTTCATCGTCTCGGCCTCGGGTCATGTCTGCGATCCGGAAGGCGAGATCATCACCTACCGGCGGGAACGTACCTATCCGGAATACGAGGTGGTCATCACCCATACGGCCGCCCAAGCCGCGGGCACCGTCGAGAAGGCGGCCCGTACCATCCTGCGCATCAAGGGCCGGGTGGTGAAGGTGTCGCCCGACCTGCAGACCGGCGCCGCCGAGACCCGCATCCTGCTGGTTCCCGGATTGCCGGGTGCCGACGGTCTCTGGCAGGAGGGCATCCCCCTGCAGGGGCCAGCCGCGACCCGGCTGCTCGACGACCTGATCCAGGCCCAGGCGGATTTGCAGAAATCCGCGAAGACCGATCCGGCTTGGATCAAGAGGCGCTGATACGATGTTGCGACGTCGCCATTTCCTGGCTCACCTAGAGCCGTCCGTCCGGGAAGCGATCCTGCCCGCGCTAATCGGCGCCCTTCCGGCGCCGTTGACGGATCGCGACGTCGAGGAACGGGTGACGCGCGTCGTCTTGGACAATGATTTGCCCGGCATCGTCTGCCGCCCCACCGGGCCGTGCCCGGAAGGGGGAGGCCAGCTCGGCTTCGCCTTCCCGTTCCGCAAGGGCGAGGAGCGGGTCCGCGCCGCCGTTCCGGTGTCGCGGGACCAGATCTCCCGTTTCACCAGCCCGTGGGAAGTCATGGACCAGGCCGCCGGTATGGCCTGCCCGCCTCACCCGGCATTGCCCGAGATCCGGGATCTGGGCCGGGAATTGGGCGTGCGGACCGGCTTGATCGGATCGGCCGCCCTGCAAGCGATGACGGGGTTGCCCTATTTGCGGCCGGGCTCGGACATCGACTTGGTTATCCGGGGCGAGGGACGGGAAATCGCGGTGCTCGACCGCTTCCGCAAGGGCGTCCACGGCATCAGCCTTCGTCATGCCACGAAGATCGATGTCGAGGTCGAGTTTCAGGAAAAATACGGCATCAAAATAGACGATATATTGTCAAGCATACAATCAGTAATTGTTAAGACTATTGATGAAGTTTATTTGGTGAACAGAGAAGAATTTATCGGTAGTCTTTCTGGGTCGCTGGAAGATTTCATCCTTTCAACCCAGTTATTGACGGGCGCGTCTTGGGCGCACCCGTCGGCATGAACTCATGCAAGCAACGGAGTGAAGAAAAACAATGGATATCAAAGTCAAAATGCCATCGGTGATCGTCTCCATCGACGTCGCGGTTGGTGACAGCGTGACCAAGGGCCAGACCGTGGCCGTGGTCGAAGCGATGAAGATGAAGAGCAACACCCCGGCCCCGGCCGACGGTGTCGTGAAGTCGATTGCCGCGGCGCCTGGCGACCGTCTGAAGCCCGGCAATGTGTTGATGACCATCGAATAAAAGTGAACATGACATTCAGGTGAGATTGTGATTGCGGGGCGGTGATGAGCTGCCCCGCCCAAGACTTCACCTTTGTCTAGGGGAACGTGAAATGGTGATTTACGGACTCGCATTGATGGGCGGTTGCATGCTCATCGGTGTATTTTTGGGTAACCTTTTGGGCGCATTGGTCGGGATCAACGCGAACATCGGCGGCGTCGGTATCGCGATGCTGCTGCTGGTCATCGCCTCCCGGTGGCTGATGGACCGGGAAATGCTGTCCAAGGCCGCGGAAGCCGGTATCCAGTTCTGGAGCATGATGTACATCCCGATCGTCGTCGCCATGACGGCGAAGCAGAACGTGCTTGCCGCGTTCGGCGCCGGTGCGCTGGCGTTCATCGCCGGTCTTGGCGCGGTCTTCATCGGGTTCATCCTGATCCGGCCGATCTCCGCCTTGGGCAAGCCCGCAAGTGCGGATAGCGAGAAGGAGGCCGCGTGATGGAGGATCTCGTTCTCAAAACCCTGACGAAGTACCCCATGATCACGGCCTTCGTGGTCGTCGGTATCCTGATGTGGGTGGCCTCTATTATTTCGAAGAAGGGGACCAACGGCCGCCTTCACGCTTCGGCCATCGCCATCGTGTTCGGCCTGATTCTGGCCTACATCGGCGGTAAGTACACCGGCGGCAAGAAGGGTATTGCCGACGTCGAACTGTTTACCGGGTTCGCCCTGATGGGCGGCGGCATGTTCCGTGACTTCGCCATCGTCGCCACGGCGTTCGGCGTTCGTCTCGAGGAACTGAAGCGCGCCGGCCTGCCGGGTGTCGTCGCCCTCGTGGTTTCGATCGCCCTGTCCACGGTCATCGGCGCGGCCACGGCGTATGCCTTTGGCTACACCGATCCTGCCGATATGGCGACGATTGGGGGCGGCGCGGTGACGTTCATCGTTGGTCCCGTCACCGGCGCCGCCCTGGGCGTGTCCTCAGAGGTCATCGCCCTTTCCATCGCGGCTGGCGTGGTCAAATCGATCGCGGTCATGATTCTGACCCCGTTCGTGGCCAAGATCGCCGGCCTCGACAACCCCTCTTCCGCAGCTGTGTACGGGGGGTTGATGGGAAGCACCAGCGGTGTGGCGGCCGGATTGGCGGCAACCGATCCGAAGCTCGTCCCCTATGGTGCTCTGACGGCCACCTTCTACACAGGTCTCGGCTGTCTAGCGGTTCCGTCGGTTGGCTATCTGCTCCTGAACGCTCTGTTTGGCTAGCATCCTCTGAGAGCTAAGACAGGATTGGATAAACCAATCATTAGATTTGGAACCCTAAATCGGGCGAGTCAAGAAGACAGCAGAAGCCATAGGGGCGTGTTTGCCCTCGGATTTGCTGAAGACTGATTCGAAGCTGCCGCCGGGATCCGTTCTCTCCGGTTCGGATCCCGGCGGCCTCCCGGCCCCTCAAGATCGAATTATGTGCGAAGGAAAGACCATGACGACCATCGAAGTGCGGTCGGTCCACCAGCGGTTCGAGGATTACGAGGCCCTGCGGGGCATCGACCTCGTGCTGGCGGAACGCCGTATCGGAATCGTCGGTGGCAACGGCTCGGGGAAAAGCACCTTCGCCCGCCTGCTCAACGGCCTGCTGGTCCCGACCGAGGGACACGTGCTGGTGAACGGGCTGGATACGGCGACCTGCGGCAAGAAGGTCCGGCGCCAGGTCGGTTTCGTTTTTCAGAATCCGGACAATCAGATTGTTTTCCCGCTGGTCGAGGAGGACGTGGCCTTCGGCCTCAAGGGGATGAAGCTGCCGCGCGACGAACGCGACGCGTTGGTTACCGAGGTGCTCGCCCGTTACGGGCTGGAAGCGCTGCGTCATCAGCCCGCGCATACCCTGTCGGGCGGCCAGAAGCAGTTGCTGGCGCTGGCCGGTGCGCTGATCACCAAGCCCGGCTGCGTGATCTTCGACGAACCGACCACGCTGCTCGACCTGCGCAATTCGCGGATGGTCTCCGAGGTCATCGACGGCCTGGAACAGACCGCCATCGTGGTCACCCACGATCTGCCGCTGCTCAAGAATTTCGACCGGGTAATCGTGTTCGACAACGGCCACGTGGTCGCCGACGACGAGCCTTGCGGTACCCTGTCGCGTTACGTGGAGCGCATGCAATGACGCCGGTCCACCGGATACCCGCCGGAGCCAAGCTGCTGATCCTGGCCGTTGCCGGGACCGGCCTGGTTGCCGTCGACGGTTGGTCCTGGATGGCGGTGGCGCTCATCATGACGCTGGCCCTGTATGCCGTTGCGCGCCAGCCCCGCGACCGCGTGATGGCCCAGTTGCGGCCGCTGCTCTGGCTGCTCGTGCCGCTGTTCCTGGCGCAAGGGTATATGAGTTCCTGGCCGCTCGCGGCGCTGACCGTTCTGCGCATCACCACGCTGGTGCTGCTTGCCGGGCTGGTCACCTTGACCACCCGCAGCGAGGCGATGATCGAGGCCATCGAAAAAGGCCTCCGGCCGCTGGCGCGCTTCGGCGTCGATCCGGCCAAGGTGGCGCTGGCCTTTTCGCTGGCCCTGCGGTTCATCCCGGTGATCGCTCGGCAGAGCGCCGATATCCGCGACGCCCAGCGGGCACGAGGGCTCGGAAACAACCCGCTGGCCCTGGCCCTTCCTCTTATTCTGCGCACCTTGAAGATGGCGAGCGATGTCGCCGATGCCATCGAGGCGCGTTCCTGCGAGGATGACGGGCCGGAAGCCGCCCATTCTCCCGCATCCCAACACACATCATCCAGATCGAGGCCGTCATGCATCGAACTCGACTTACCACCAAAGACATCGTTTACGTCGCCCTGTTCGCCGCGTTGACGGCGGCGCTGGCGCTGTTCCCGCCGATCACCCTGCCGATGCTCGGCGGGGTGCCGATCTCGGCCCAATCCATGGGCCCGATGCTGGCCGGCGCCATCCTCGGCGCCCGGCGCGGCGCGCTGTCCATGTTGCTGGTCGTGGCGCTGGTCGCCATCGGCCTGCCGATCCTGTCCGGCGGTCGCGGCGGTCTCGGCGTTTTCATGGGCCCGACCGCCGGGTTCCTGTTCGGCTGGGTGCTGGCCGCCTTCGTCGTCGGCTATCTGCACGAACGGTTCTGGCAGGGGCTGAACGTTGTCCAGTCGATGCTGTTCACCGTGGCCGGCGGCATTGTCGCGCTTTATGCCCTCGGCATTCCCTGGGCGGCGCTGAACACCGGCATGTCGCTGACCCAGATGGCGGTCGGTTCGGCCGTGTTCATTCCGGGCGATCTGGTCAAGGCCGGCCTGACGGCGATCATCGCGGTTACCGTCAAACGTGCCTATCCGCTTATTCATCCTGCACACTGAAGACTTTCCGTTCCCACTTGAAAGGCGCTTCCCCATGTGGGAAGCGCCTCTTTTTTTGCGGTATCGGTCGGTCTTGAGGCCGTAAGCGGTTATCCGGGGTACAACGCCCCCGCGCCGACGAACAGGGCAAGGCCGAGCAGGGTCGGGAGAATCGTGCCGCCGCGCCAAAGCGACAACCCGAAGGCAATGGCCACGCAGACCAGCGCGATGCCGGGGCCGATGGCTCCGCCGCCGGTGAACACCGCGTGGCTCGACTTGATCGCGGAGGAGGAGACGATCCCGCCGAGAATTCCATAGCCGGCCCGATCGAAAAACAGGCGGGCCTTTTCGCCGGCGATGGCGCGGCTGGCGAACAGCGGGACGAGCCGAAGGCAAAGGGTGCCCAAGCCGCTGCCGACGGCGACGATCCAGAGCTGCAGCTCGGCGGAGTTGGACTCAAGCATTTTTGGACGTTCCTTTTTTCTCGGTCATCATGCTCAAGGCGGCGATCACGAGCGGCGCGATCAGCAGGGCGAAACTGCCGAAAATCGGTGCCGTGGCGGGAACCATCACGGCCCCGGCAAGCGCGTTGATCATCAGGTTCCGGTCCTTGCGCTGCTTGGCGATCAGGGTCGCGAAGTAGATCGGGATCATTGCGCCGAGGGCCGCCCCGACCAATGCCGGCACCGAGGCCGCCATCTGATGGCCGAGCACCGCGCCCAATATCGCCGACAGGGAACAGAACAATCCCACCAGCCCGCAGTATAGGAGCGGGCGCTTCGGCGGTTGGCTCATCAGCCGGGGCAGCACCACGGCGAAGGAACTGGCGGAAATAAGGCCGATTACGGGAATGCCGCGCAGAAGCCCGATACGCGGCAGCCGCGAAAGGACCGAGGCGATCATCACCATGAACCGCAGATTGACGATGATGACGGCCACCACGGCCGCGGCCCAGGCTCCGCTTTGCAGGCTGCCGTCACCGAGAATCTGCATCGCCGCCGCCTGGGCGGGGGCGGCGATGGTCAGGCCCGTCATGACGGCGGTCTGGAGTGCGTCCAGCCCTGCCTTGGCGCTCAGTTGGCCGACTCCCATGAACATAACGATGAAGGTCAGGACGACCACAAGGGCGTCCCCGATCACCAGGCGCAGGGTCGAAGCCGAGTGATCTCTGTCGTGAGGCGAGGAAGTTGAAGTCATAACCGAAAATGGAATGATGGAAGGGAAGCTCTACCGCCTAGCAAACAAGGATTTTCAGCCGAGGAGATACGCTGTCTGTATTGTGCCTTCCGGATTGTGGAATGTCCATATCGGGAAGGCGAAAAAGCCGGAATCGAGCCATTTTTCCGGTGGAAATGCCTGTTCGGTCAGATTCGTCTCATCTTATGCGGATTCGCGTCTTTGCTTTACACGTTATGCCAGCGACTCCGTCTCGTCTGCTCAACTCCCCTAAAGATAAGACCGGCCCCCCGCAACGGGGAGCCGGCCCATTGTGCGGCGGACGGGGAACCCGTCTACGCGACTTCGTGCTTGGCGAGGAGTTCGAGGGCCTTGACCATGGCGGAATGGTCCCAGGCGGAGCCGCCATTGGCGGCGCAGGC
>Ga0207799_100200_pt1 | contig 43587 bp, 48 predicted proteins | sample TtanPargueraPR_4_FD_187742 | JGI IMG/M metagenome (GOLD analysis project Ga0207799, IMG submission 187742) | Aerobic enrichment media microbial communities from Bioluminiscent Bay, La Parguera, Puerto Rico - Tt and M2 (SPAdes) | ecosystem: Environmental > Aquatic > Marine > Unclassified ...
GGGGCGGATGCATTCATGCGCTTCCTGCGCGTTCTTGGCCTTGTTCTTGTACATGCGCGGGCTTTTCGGCACGTAGTCGGCGCCGTAGCGGTCCTTGATCGCGTCGCGCGCGGCCATCACCGCCTCGGGCGCCATGTCGATGCCGTCGGTCCGCATATAGGTGATGTAGCCCGCCTCGTAGAGCCGCTGCGCCGCGCTCATGGTCTGGCGCGCGCCCATGCCGAACTTGCGGCTGGCCTCCTGCTGAAGCGTCGAGGTCATGAAGGGCGGGGCGGGGTTGCGGCTGGCCGGCTTCGCCTCGACCCCGGCCACGGTCAGGTCGCGGCTGTTGATGGCCTGCACCGCCATCTCGGCGGCGGTTGCGTTCTCCAGGTCGTATTTGTCGAGCTTCTTGCCGCCCAGCGTGGTCAGCCGCGCCTCGAAGCTCTGGCCGCGCGGGGTGGTGAGGATGGCCTTCACGCTCCAGTATTCGCGGGGGCGGAAGGCCTCGATCTCCATCTCGCGCTCGACGATCAGGCGCAGGCAGACCGACTGCACCCGGCCCGCCGATTTCGCGCCGGGCAGCTTGCGCCACAGCACCGGCGACAGGTTGAAGCCCACAAGGTAATCCAGCGCGCGGCGCGCCAGGTAGGCGTGGACCAGCGGCTCGTCGACCTGGCGGGGATGCTTCATCGCGTCGGTCACGGCGGATTTGGTGATGGCGTTGAACACCACGCGCTTGACGTCGGTGTCCTTCTTGATGGCGCGGCGCTTGCGCAGCGCTTCCTCAAGGTGCCAGCTGATCGCCTCGCCCTCGCGGTCGGGGTCGGTGGCGAGGATCAGTTCGTTGTCGTCTTTCAGGGCATCGGCGATGGCTTTGACATGCTTGCGGCTGTCGGTGCCGATCTCCCATTTCATCTCGAAATCATGCTCGGGATCGACCGAGCCGTCCTTGGGCGGCAGGTCGCGGACATGGCCGTAGGAGGCCAGAACCGTGTAGTCGGAACCCAGATATTTGTTGATTGTCTTGGCTTTGGCAGGGGACTCGACGACAACGACGGGCATGAAATTCCTTTCGACTCGGGCCTGGGCCTCATGGCGGCGCAAGATGTGGGGCGGAAGTGGATTTTGTCAATGCGCGTCAGAAAACCTTGATCCGGGCGCATCCCCGGCGGACACTTGGCGGGCAAGTGGAGGGGCCAGGGAATGCGCAGGATCCTCATCGCCTGTTTTTGTCTCATCGGCACGGCGGCCTGCGCGGCGGACTGGACCGTTCCCCAGCGCGGCAGCGCCACCCGCGCGGCGCTGATGGATGCCATCCGCCCCCATGCGGAGTGGGAACTGGGCCGGCCGGTCGAATTCGTGGTCAGGGAACTGCGGGTGGCCGGCGACCTCGGCTTCGCGATGCTGAAAGCGCAGCGGCCGGGCGGGGTGCCGATCGACATGCGCGACACCCCGATCGCCCGGCGCGGCGGGTTCGACGCCGATATCGCCGAGGCCTCGGAACTGCAGGTGCTTTACCGCAAGTCGGGCCAGACCTGGGTCGCGGTGCACTGGATGATCGGCGCGACCGACCCCTGGTTCACATGGGAGCCCCTGTGCCGGGAATATGATCCTGTGATCCATGACTGGTGTGCGCAGAGCCCGGTCCTGTCAAACGAGTGACAGCAGGCCGCCCGCCTGCCGCCTGATCTGGCCCGTCAGTTCCAGTTCCATCAGCACCGGCGTCACCTTTTTCACCGGGGCCTCCAGATCGCGGATCAACTGGTCCTCGGCCACGGGCGAGGGGCCCAGGCGACTCAGGATCTCGGCCCTGAGCGCTTCGGCCTCGCAGGGCAGGGGGGCGGAATGCTCGCGCTCGACAAGGGGCGCGTTCCCGGCGGTGTCCTTCTTGGGCAGCGGCAGGGGGAAATGCAGCTCGCCGTCGCCGCACAGGTCCTCGATCACGTCCTCGGCCCCGCGCACCAGGGTGGCGCCGTCGCGGATCAGCATGTTGCAGCCGCCGGCCCGCGCATCGAAGGGATGGCCGGGCACCGCCATCACCTCGCGCCCCTGGTCCAGCGCCTCGCGCGCGGTGATCAGGCTGCCGGAGCGCGCCGCGGCCTCGACCACCAGCACCGCGTGGGACAGGCCCGAGATGATGCGGTTGCGCTGCGGGAAATGCCGCGCCCTCGGCTGCAGCCCCGGAGGCTGCTCGCTGACCAGAACCCCGTGCGTGCCGATCTGCTCGGCCAGGCTGGCGTTTTCCGCCGGGTAGACGACGTCGATCCCGCTGGCCAGCACGGCGACGGTTCCACTGTCGAGCGAGGCCATGTGCGCCGCCGTATCCACGCCGCGCGCCAGGCCGGAAACGCAGGTAAAGCCGTGCCCGCCCAGCCCCGCGGCCAGCCGCCGCGCCATGCGTGTGCCCAGCGACGAGGCATTGCGCGCCCCCACCAGCGCCACCATCGGCCGGTGCAGCAGGTGCGTCTTGCCCCGCGCCCAGATCACCGGCGGCGGATTGGGGATTTCGGCCAGGGCGCTGGGATAGGCGTCGGAGCCATAGGCGATCAGTTGGGCGCCCGCCGCGCGGCCGGCGGCCAGTTCGCGCTTGGCATCCTCGGCGCTGGAGGGGGCATAATCCTCTTCTCCGGCGGCCCGGGCGATGGCCGGCAGCGCCCCGAGCGCCGCCTCGGCGCTGCCATGCTCGCCCATCAGGCGGAAGAAGGTGGTCGCGCCCACGCGGCGCGACCGGACAAGCCGAAGCCACGCGATCAGGTCGTCGTCATGGTCCGGCGGGGCAATGGGGTCGGGGGACGAAACGGTGTCCACGGTCCTGTCTCGCTGCTGTTCCGCTTGTGCACAGCCAGAGTGTGCCCGGCAGAGGGTTAATGCAGCGTGAACGCGATACGTTTTTCCGCCCGGGGCGCGCGCGCCCCGGGCGGAGGTCGCCCTTACGCGGCGGCGCCGCCCACGGTCAGCCCGCCGATCAGCAGCGTGGGCTGGCCCACGCCCACCGGCACCCATTGCCCGGCCTTGCCGCAATTACCGATGCCGGGGTCCATCTGCATATCGTTGCCGATGCCACGGATTTGCTTGAGCGCGGTCGGCCCGTCGCCGATCAGCGTGGCCCCCTTGACCGGCGCGCCGACCTTGCCGTTCTGCACGCGGTAGGCCTCGGTGCAGGAGAAGACGAACTTGCCGTTGGTGATGTCCACCTGCCCGCCGCCGAAGCCCACGGCATAGATGCCGTCCTTCACATCGGCGACAAGATCGGCCGGGTCGGCGTCGCCGGACAACATATATGTGTTGGTCATGCGCGGCATCGGCGGGTGGGCGTAGCTTTCGCGCCGGCCGTTTCCGGTGGCCTCCATCCCCATCAGGCGGGCGTTCTGCCGGTCCTGCATATAGCCCACCAGCACGCCGTCCTCGATCAGCGTGGTCTTGTGCGAGGGCGTCCCCTCGTCATCGAAACTGATCGAGCCGCGGCGGTCGGGGATGGTGCCGTCGTCCAGAACGGTCACGCCCCTGGCGGCCACCTGCTGGCCCATCAGCCCGGCAAAGGCCGAGCTGCCCTTTCGGTTGAAGTCGCCCTCCAGCCCGTGGCCGATCGCCTCGTGCAGCAGGATGCCCGGCCAGCCGGGGCCGAGCGCCACCTCCATCACGCCGGCGGGCGCGGGTTCGGCGCCCAGGTTGACCACCGCGATGCGCAGCGCCTCGCGGGCGCTCGCCTCCCATGTGGCGCGGTCGATGATGCCCGACAGGCCCACGCGCCCGCCGCCGCCGTGGCTGCCGCTTTCGCGCCGGCCGTTATCCTCGACGATGACCGAGACGTTCAGGCGGCTCATCGGCCGTGTGTCCTGCAAGAGCGTGCCGTCGGGGCGCAGGATATAGACCTCCTGCAACGAGGCCGCGAGGCTGGCCGAGACCTGCACCACCCGCGGGTCGAGTGCGCGGGCGAAGGCGTCGATCTCGCGCAGGGTCTCGATCTTCACCGGGAAGGCGGCCTCGGCCATCGGGTCGGCATCGGTATAGAGGCGGCGGTTGGTGGGCTGGGGGCCCTCGGCCATCACGCCGCCGCCGTCGCCCACGGCAAGGCGCACGGTCTCGCCGGCGCGCTTGATCGCGGATTCGCTGATCTCGGTGGAATGGGCATAGCCCGAGGTCTCACCCTTCACCGCGCGCAGGCCGAATCCCTCGGAGGCGTCGTAGCTGGCGTTCTTGACCCGGCCGTCGTCGAAGACCAGAACCTCGGACCGGCGCCGTTCCAGAAACAGCTCGCCGTCCTCGGCGCCGTCGGTGGCGGCGCGCAGATGGGCCAGCGCAGCTTGCTGATCCAGCGTTTCGTGGAAGGGTCGGAAGCTGGTTTTTGACATTTGGATCCCCCAGAAAACATGCCTTTGACATGCGTGAACAAGCGTCTTATTGACGCACTCTGTGCGCTAGACAGTCGCACAGTAATATGGTTTCTGGGGCTGGGAACACAATGGCATGCCGGGATGACTCGGGGTGCTGTTTGGCGGCCGGGAGGGGGCCGCGACGCGAACAGGGAAAGAAAATGCGAATTTCGAAGTTGCACACCGGCCTCGGGGCCGTAGCTCTTGGTATCTTCACGGCCGCGGCGGCGCATGCGCAGGACGCGATCGAGGGGCTGGAGATCATCGGCAAACCGGTTGATGGCGCGATGGGCTTCCAGCCTGCCGCGACCGAGCTGGCACATGACCTGCAGTGGCTGGACGGGATGATCACCTACATCATCGCCGGGATCACGCTCTTCGTGACGCTGCTGCTGGCCGTGGTGGTCCTGCGCTACAACAAGCGCGCCAACCCCGAGCCTGCCAAGTTCACCCACAACTCGCCGGTCGAAATCGCCTGGACGGTGATCCCGATCATCATCCTGGTGTTCATCGGCGCCTTCTCGCTGCCGGTGCTGTTCAAGCAGCAGGAGATCCCCGAGGGCGACGTGGTGATCAAGGCCACCGGCTATCAGTGGTACTGGGGCTACGAATACCCCGAGCATGAGTTCGGCTTCGACAGCCTGCTGCTGGCCCGCGACGAGCTGGAGGATTACGGCTATTCGCAGGACGAATACCTGCTGGCCACCGACACCGCGATGGTGGTGCCGACCGGCAAAACCATCGTCGTGCAGGTCACCGGCGCCGACGTGATCCACGCCTGGACCGTCCCCGCCTTCGGCGTGAAGCAGGACGCCGTGCCGGGCCGCCTGGCCGAGCTGTGGTTCACGGTCGATGAAGGCAAGGAAGGCATCTATTTCGGTCAGTGCTCCGAGCTTTGCGGCAAGGACCACGCCTATATGCCGATCACGGTGAAGGCGGTCACCCAGGAGCAGTACGAGGCCTGGCTGAACGGCGCCATCGAGGAATACGCGGGCAAGCCGCGTGACATGAAGCTCGCCTCGAACTGAGTGCTGACAGGGGAGGGGCCGGCCTCTGGCGCGGCCCGCTCCCAGGGAGGCTGAGATGACCGACACGACCAGTGTGTTCGAGAAAACCCCGGAGGCGGAGTTCGGCGACTTTGTCGCGCTGCTCAAGCCGCGCGTGATGTCGCTGGTGGTCTTCACCGCGCTCACCGGGCTGCTGGTGGCGCCGGTGCCGGTGCACCCGCTGGTGGCGTTTACCTCGATCCTGTTCATCGCGCTGGGCGGTGGGGCCTCGGGGGCGCTGAACATGTGGTGGGATGCCGATATCGACCGCATCATGCGCCGCACCCGCAACCGCCCCATTCCCGCCGGCAAGGTGACCGAGGGCGAGGCGCTGGGCTTTGGCCTCGCGCTGTCGGGAATCTCGGTGGTCATGCTGGGGCTGGCGGCGAACATGTTCGCCGGCGCCTTCCTGGCCTTTACCATCTTTTTCTACGTGGTGGTCTACACCATGTGGCTGAAGCGCCTGACGCCGCAGAACATCGTGATCGGCGGCGCCGCGGGGGCCTTCCCGCCGATGATCGGCTGGGCCGTGGCCACCGGGGGCGTCAGCCTGGAAAGCGTGCTGATGTTCATGCTGATCTTCATGTGGACGCCGCCGCATTTCTGGGCGCTGGCGCTGTTCATGAAGTCCGACTACGCCGAGGCCAAGGTGCCGATGCTGACCGTGACCCACGGCCGCAAGGCGACGCGGACCCATATCCTGGTCTACACGCTGCTGCTGGCGCCGTTTGCGCTGGCGCTGGGGGTGACCTCGATCGGCGGGCCGGTCTACCTGGCGGCGGCGCTGGTTCTGAACGCGCTGTTCATCGCGGGCGCGCTGCGCATCTGGCGCCGCGACGAGGCCGCGGCCGAGGCCGACAACTACCGCGCCGAAAAGCGGTTCTTCGGCTTCTCGCTGTCCTATCTGTTCCTGCATTTCGTGGCTCTGCTGGCCGAGGCCGGCCTGGCGCAATTCGGCTGGGGAGGCTGGTAAGATGGCATTCCGCGAAGAACACGAGATGCACAAGCGCCGGTTCGGCCGCAATCTCTGGCTGGGGCTGGTTTTGGCGGCGTTCGTGGCGCTGGTCTTCGGGCTGACGATCGTGAAGGTCGGCGGCGACGGGCCGCAGGGCGGCCCCGGGTCGGCGCCGGCCACGGCGACGGGGGCGGGCCAATGAAACAGGACAGAAAGCAAAGGACGGTCTTCCAGCTGGTCGGGGTCATCGTGGTGATGGGCGCGCTGGCCTGGGCCTCGGTCCCGGCCTACAACCTGTTCTGCAAGGTCACCGGCTTCGGCGGCACCACCGACGTGGCCGAGGCGGGTTCGGACGTGATCCTGGACAAGACCATCAAGGTCCGGTTCGACGCCAGCAAGGAGCGCGACTTCCCCTGGGAATTCAAGCCGGTGGCGCATGAGATGGAAATCCGCATCGGCGAAACCGGGCTGGCCTTCTACGAGGCCTACAACCCCACCGACCAGGTGATCGCCGGCACCGCCAGCTACAACGTGGTGCCCTATGATGCCGGCGGCTTTTTCACCAAGATCGACTGCTTCTGCTTCGAAATGCAGGTGCTGCAGCCCGGCGAGCGGGTGCAGATGCCGGTCAGTTTCTACGTCGACCCCGAGATCGTAAACGACCGCGAGGGGCAGTACATCCACACGATCACCTTGAGTTACACGTTCCACCCGGCCGATCTGCCGGAAGAGCAGGCCGGCCTGGCCACAACATCAACAAGAACCGTCAACTGACGTCTCAGGCGAGGGAAGAAAAATGGCGCATGAGAAGAACCACGACTATCACATCCTGAACCCCTCTCTTTGGCCCCTGATGGGGGCGCTTTCCGGGTTCATCATGCTCTTTGGCGCCGTTGTCGCCATGAGCGGCGAGGCCACGATCCTGTTCGAGACGATCACGATCAGCGGCCCCTGGATGTTCCTGATTGGCTTTGTCATGGTGCTCTACACCATGTTCGGCTGGTGGTCGGACACCATCGCCGAGAACAAGGCGGGCGACCACACCCCGGTGGTGCGCATCGGCCTGCGCTATGGCTTCATCCTGTTCATCATGTCCGAGGTGATGTTCTTCGCCGCCTGGTTCTGGACGTTCTTCAAGCACGCCATGTACCCGATGGGCCCCGAAAGCCCGGCGGTGGACGGCCAGTGGCCGCCCGCAGGCATCGAGACCTTCGACCCCTGGCACCTGCCGCTGATCAACACCCTGATCCTGCTGTGCTCGGGTGCGGCGGCGACCTGGGCGCACCATGCGCTGGTCCATGAGAACAACCGCAAGGACCTGCGCAACGGCCTGATCCTGGCCATCGCTCTGGGCGCGCTGTTCACCTTCTTCCAGGGCTATGAATACAGCCACGCGGCCTTCGGCTTCTCGGGCAACATCTACGGCGCCTCCTTCTTCATGGCGACCGGCTTCCACGGTGCGCATGTGATCATCGGGACGATCTTCCTGTTCGTCTGCCTGATGCGCGTGCTGAAGGGCCATTTCACCCCCGAGAACCACATCGGTTTCGAGGCGGCGGCCTGGTACTGGCACTTCGTTGACGTGGTGTGGCTGTTCCTGTTCGCCGCGATCTACATCTGGGGCGCCGGCTAAGGCTCAGGCCCCGTGCCGGATTGCATTCCGGCGCGAAACCGATCACCACAGGCGCGGGGCCCAGGCCCCGCGCCTTTTTCGTTGAGGGGGACTGCCCGATATGACCAAACGCATGATCGTTCCGCTGATCTTCGGCCTGGTGGGGGCAGCGATCCTGGTGTCGCTGGGCAGCTGGCAGCTGCGCCGGCTGGAATGGAAAGAGGGCGTTCTGGCCGAGATCGAGGCGCGGATCAACGACAGCCCCGTTGCGCTGCCCGCCGCGCCCGACCCCGAGGCCGACCGGTTTCTGCCCGTGCAGGCGACCGGCCGCTTCACCGGCGGGCAGGTGCGCGTGCTGGCCAGCGTCAAGCAGGTGGGCCCGGGCCACCGCCTGATCGCGGCGTTCGAGACCGACGGGCGGCGGGTGCTGGTCGACCGCGGCTTCCTGCCGCTGCAATCGGGCTCCGAGGCGCTGCCGCAGGGCGAGGTCACCCTCACCGGCAACCTGCACTGGCCCGACGAGGTGGACAGCTTCACCCCCGATCCGGAACCCGACAACAACCTGTGGTTCGCCCGCGACGTCCCCGCGCTGGCGGCCCATATGGGCGCCGAGCCGGTGCTGATCGTGGCGCGCCAGGTCTCGGGGCAGGGGGGCGCGGTGGCGCCGATGCCGGTGGACACGTCGGGCATCCCGAACGACCATCTGGGCTATGCGGTCACCTGGTTCGGCCTGGCGATCGTCTGGCTGGGGATGACAGCGCTGCTTCTGTGGCGTATCAGGCGGAAAACGGTTTGAAGGCGGGTGATATGCGCTATGTATCCACGCGGGGCAAAGCCCCGGTTCTGAGCTTCGAAGAGGCGATGCTGACGGGCCTGGCCCGCGACGGCGGGCTGTACGTGCCCGAGACCATCCCGCAGATCAGCGAGGCCGAGATCGCCGCGCTGGCCGGGCTGAGCTATGAGGAGGTCGCCTTCCGCATCATGCGCCCCTATATCGGCGGCGCCTTCACCGATGACGAGTTCAAGGCGATCATCGCCCGCGCCTACGCAGGCTTCGGCCATGCCGCCCGCGCGCCGCTGGTGCAACTCGGCCCCAACCATTTCCTGCTGGAGCTGTTCCACGGGCCGACGCTGGCCTTCAAGGACTTCGCGATGCAGCTCATCGGGCAGCTGTTCCAGGCCTCGCTCAGCCGCTCGGGCAAGCGGGTGACCATCGTCGGCGCGACCAGCGGAGACACCGGCTCGGCCGCGATCGAGGCGTTCCGGGGGCTGTCGAATGTCGATGTGTTCATCCTGTTCCCGCACGGCCGCGTGTCCGAGGTGCAGCGCCGCCAGATGACCACGCCGTCCGAGGGCAACGTCCACGCGCTGGCCGTGCATGGCGATTTCGACGATTGCCAGGCCCGCGTGAAGGACATGTTCAACGATTTCGACTTCCGCGACGGCGTGGGGCTGGCCGGCGTGAACTCGATCAACTGGGCGCGGGTGCTGGCGCAGGTGGTCTATTACTTCACCTCCGCTGTCAGCCTCGGCGCGCCGCACCGCGCGGTCAGCTTCACCGTGCCGACCGGCAATTTCGGCGATATCTTCGCGGGCTACATTGCCAAGAAGATGGGCCTGCCCATCGACAAGCTGGTGGTCGCCACCAACCAGAACGACATCCTGCACCGCGCGCTGAGCTCGGGCGGATACATCACCCAGGGCGTCACGCCCTCGATCAGCCCGTCGATGGATATCCAGGTGAGCTCGAACTTCGAGCGCGTGCTGTTCGACGTCTACGACCGCGACGGCGCGGCCGTGGCCCAGCAGATGGCTGACCTCAAGGACAAGGGCGGCTTCCAGATCAGCCAGGGCGCGCTGCAGCGCCTGCAGGAGGTCTTCTCCTCCGGCCGCGCGTCCGAGGACGAGACCCGCGCCACGATCCGCTCGGCCTTTGCCGCGACGGGCGAGGTGCTGTGCCCGCACACGGCGGTGGGCGTCAAGGTCGCGCAGGAACAGCCCGCCTCGGCCACGCCGATGGTGACGCTGGCCACCGCGCACCCGGCGAAATTCCCCGCCGCGGTGGAAGAATCCTGCGGCCAGCATCCGGCGCTTCCCAACCGCATGGCGGACCTTTACGATCGTCCGGAACGCGTGACCGAGGTCGCGAACGACCTGGCCGCGATCGAGGCTCTTATTCACGAAAGGCGCGCCAATTGAGCGTGGAACTGCACAGGCTCTCCAACGGCTTCCGAATCGTCACCGAGAACATGCCGGGGATGAAATCCGCATCCCTCGGCATCTGGGTGAATGCCGGCGGCCGGCATGAGCGGCTGGAACAGAACGGAATCGCGCATTTCCTTGAACACATGGCCTTCAAGGGCACCAAGCGGCGCACCGCCCTGCAAATCGCCGAGGAGATCGAGGATGTGGGCGGCTATATCAACGCCTACACCTCGCGCGAGATGACGGCCTATTACGCCCGCGTGCTGGAGGCGGACGTCCCGCTGGCCCTCGACGTGATCGCCGATATCGTGCTGAACCCGATCTTCGACCCCGCCGAGATCGAGGTCGAGCGCGGCGTGATCCTGCAGGAGATCGGCCAGACGCTGGACACGCCCGATGACGTGGTCTTCGACTGGCTGCAGGAATCGGCCTATCCGGGCCAGGCGCTGGGCCGCACCATCCTTGGCCCCGCCGAGCGCGTGCGCGCCTTTGCGCGCGACGACCTTTACGGCTTCGTGCGCGAGCATTACGCGCCCGGTCAGCTGATCCTCGCCGCCGCCGGCGCGGTGGACCATGACGAGATCGTCCGCCTGTGCGAAGAGCTGTTCGGCCATCTTGAACCTGCAGGCCACGAGAACGCCACCCCGGCCCGCTTTGCCGGGGGCGAGCGGCGCGAGGTGCGGCCGCTGGAGCAGGTGCATTTCGCGCTGGCCTTCGAAAGCCCGGGCTATCGCGACCCGGCCATCTATACCGCGCAGATCTACGCCACGGCGATGGGCGGCGGCATGTCCTCGCGCCTGTTCCAGGAAATCCGCGAGAAGCGGGGCTTGTGCTATTCGATCTTCGCGCAGGCCGGGGCCTATGCCGATACCGGGCTGATCACCCTCTATGCCGGCACCAGCAAAGAGCAGATCGGCGCCCTGGGCGAGTTGACCATCGACGAGCTGAAGCGCGCCGCGGGCGACATGAGCCCCGCCGAGGTGGAGCGCGCGCGGTCGCAGATGAAGGCCGGGCTGCTGATGGGGCTGGAAAGCCCCTCGGCGCGGGCCGAGCGGCTGGCACGGCTGGTGGCGATCTGGGACCGCGTGCCGGACCTGGACGAAACCATCGCCAAGATCGAGGCCGTCACCACCCAGGACGTGCGCGACTTCGGCGCCGGGCTGCTGGGCGGGGGGCGGCCTGCGCTGGCCATGTACGGCCCGGTCGGCGCGGCGCCCGGCCTGGGGGATATTCAGGACAGGATCGCCGCCTGATGCTCAGCCGCAAGCGCAAGGTCCGCATCGAAACCGAACGCATGACCTTGCGCGCGCCGACGCATGCCGATTTCCGCCCCTGGACGGCGCTGCGGCAGGAAAGCCGCGATTTCCTCACCCCGTGGGAGCCGGCCTGGGCCTCGGACCATCTCAGCCGCAAGGCCTTTACCAACCGCGTCTACTGGGCGCAGCGGGCGATCTCCAACGGCACGGCGCTGCCGCTCTTTCTGATCCGCCGGGCCGACGATGTGCTGCTGGGCGCGATCACGCTGGACAATATCCGCCAGGGCCCGGCGCAGGCTGGCACGCTGGGCTATTGGGTCGGGCGGCCCCATGCGCGGCAGGGCTACATGCGCGAGGCGATCGAGGCGGTGGTGCATTACGCCTTCACCACGCTGGACCTGTCCCGGATCGAGGCCGCCTGCCTGCCCGAGAACGCCGCCTCGCGCGGCGCGCTGGAGCGCAGCGGCTTCAAATACGAGGGCGTCGCGCAGAGCTACCTGCAGATCAACGGGCGCTGGCGCAACCATGTGCTCTACGCCAACCTGCGCAACGACCGGCGCGGGCGCACCCTGACCGGCTGAGGCGTGACGGGGGCGGAAATCGTGCTACCCTTCTGAACCGAAGAGGAGCCGCCGATGATCCGTATCGCCCTTGCCCTGCTTGCCCTTCTGGCCATGCCCGCCGTCGCGCAGGAACGCCGGCCCAGCCACTGCATCGCGCTGGCCGATGCCACGCCCGGCCTGGAATACGTGCAGCTTGCCGCCTATGGCGCCCCGCTGGAGCGCAACACCGTGCGGCTCAGCTATATCGATCATTCGATGTTCCTGCTGGAAACGCCGGGCGGGCTGACGGCGGTGACCGACTATACCGGGTTCATCGGCAATCTCGACCTGATCCCGGACGTGGCGACCATGAACAATGCCCATGACACCCACTGGACGGCCTTTCCCGACCCCGACATCCCGCATGTGCTGGAGGGCTGGGCGCGGAACGGGCAGCCCGCCGACCATTATGTCGATCTGGGCGAGATGCTGGTGCGCAACGTGCCCACCGACACCCGCGGCCGGGCAGGGGCCGTGCGCAAGGCCGGCAACTCCATCTTCGTGTTCGAGGTGGCGGGGCTGTGCATCGGCCACCTGGGTCACCTGCATCATGAACCCGACCCCGGCCAGTACGCGGCGCTTGGCCGCCTGGACGTGGTGATGGCCCCGGTCGATGGCGGGCTGACGCTGGACCTGCCCACCATGATCCGCGTTCTGCAGCGGCTGCGCTCGTCGGTGGTGATCCCCATGCACTGGTTCAGCGAATACTCGTTGCAGCGGTTCCTGGAGGGGATGGAGAACGACTTTGCCATCCTCCGCCCCGGCGACAGCTCGATCGAGGTGTCGCTGCGGGGCCTGCCGTCCCGGCCCACGGTTGTGGTGCTGGAGCCTGCTTTCCTGCGGCCGCCCGAGGACTGACTTGCGCCGCGCCCGCGCGCGTGCTTTGCCTGCGGGCAAAGGAGCCCGCCCATGCTGAACGCCGTCACCGATTCATTCCGCGAGACCCTGCGCGCGCGCCTGCCCGAGGCGGCGTTCCGCCCCCTCGGCCCGGCCTATTTGGAAGAGCCGCGCGGCCGCTATCACGGCACCGGCGGGCTGCTGGTCGCGCCCGGCTCGACCGAAGAGGTGGCCGCCGTTGTGCGCACCTGCGCCGAGGCGCGGGTGGGGATCGTGCCCTATGGCGGCGGCACCGGTCTGGTGGGCGGGCAGGTCCTGCCCGAGGGCCCCGCGCCGGTGATCCTGTCGCTGGAGCGGATGAACCGCGTCCGCGCCGTCTATCCGCGTGAGAACGTGCTGCTGGCCGAGGCCGGAACGATCCTGGCCCAGGTGCAGGAGGCGGCCGAGGAGGCCGACCGGCTGTTCCCGCTGTCGCTGGCCTCGGAAGGTTCGGCGCGGGTAGGGGGCGTGCTGTCGACCAACGCGGGGGGCGTGAACGTGCTGCGCTACGGCAACGCGCGCGAGCTGTGCCTCGGGATCGAGGCGGTGCTGCCGGACGGCTCGGTCCTGAACGGGCTGACGCGGCTGAGGAAGGACAATACCGGCTACGACCTGCGCGACCTGCTGATCGGGGCCGAGGGCACGCTGGGCGTGATCACGGCCGCCGCGCTGAAGCTTTACCCGCGGCCGGCGGCCACGGGGGCGGCGATGCTGGTGGTCGAAAGCCCCTCGGCCGCGCTGGATCTGCTGGCCATGGCCGGGCGGCGCATCGGCACCGGCGTCTCGGCCTTTGAACTGATCGGGCGGATGGGGCTGGAGTTCCTGTCGGAGCAACTGCCCGAGGTGCGCCAGCCCTTCGCGGACAAGCCCGACTGGATGGTGCTGATCGACCTCGGCCTTGCCGCGGGGCAGGACCCGGCGGCGGCGCTGGAGGGGCTGTTCGAGGAGGCCGCCGAGGCGGGCCTGGTCAGCGACGGCGTGATCGCCCAGTCCGAGGCGCAGAGGGCCGAGTTCTGGGCCCTGCGTGAACGCATCCCCGAGGCCAACCGCAAGATCGGCTCGGTCTCATCGCACGACATCTCGGTGCCGCTGGAGGCGATCCCCGAGTTCATCGCCCGCGGCGGCCCGGCGCTGGCGCGGCTGGCGGATTTCCGCATCAACTGCTTCGGCCATGTGGGCGACGGCAACCTGCACTACAACGTCTTCCCCGCGCCGGGAAAGACCCGCGCCGATTACGAGCACCTGCGCGGCGAGGTGAAGCGCGCGGTGCATGACCTGGTGGATGAAATGGGCGGCTCGGTCAGCGCCGAGCACGGCATCGGGCGGATGAAGGTCGAGGACCTGGAGCGCTACGGCGACCCGGCCAAGCTGGCCGCGATGCGGGCGATCAAGGCGGCGCTGGACCCGGCGGGGATCATGAATCCCGGCGTCATCCTGCGCGCCGCCTGACCGAATTTTCGCGGAAAATTCGCGGCGATTTTTCCGCGAAAAATCGGGTTACGCGCCTTCGAAGGCGCAGAGCGCGTGCACGTCCATGCCCATCGCCTCGAGCTTGGCGCGCCCGCCCAGCTCGGGCAGGTCCACAACGAAGGCGCAGGCGATGATCTCGCCGCCCAGCCGCTCGATCAGCTTGATCCCGGCCTCGGCGGTGCCGCCGGTGGCCAGCAGGTCGTCGACCAGCAGGATGCGCTCGCCGGGCTGGATGGCGTCGTCATGGATCTCGACGATCGCCTCGCCGTATTCCAGCTTGTATTCCTCGCTGATGGTGGTGCCGGGCAGCTTGCCCTTCTTGCGGATGGGGACGAAGCCGACGGTCAGCTGGTGCGCGATCGCGCCGCCCAGGATGAAGCCGCGCGCCTCCAGCCCGACCACCTTGTCGATGCGCTGGCCGGCAAAGGGGTCCAGCATTTGGTCGACCGCGATGCGGAAACCGCGCGGGTCGGCGAACAGCGTGGTGACATCGCGGAACATGATCCCCTCATGGGGGAAGTCGACAATGGTGCGGATGTAGTCTTTGACGGCGGGACGTGCTTGCATCGGGGCCCTCTCTGGATCGAACGGGCCACGTTTTCCACAAAGGCCGGCCGGGGTGCAAGCCCGGCCGGTGTGTTACTTGTTGCGCTCGCTGAAAAAGCGGTAGATCCGCTCGGGCACCCAGTTCAGATGAGGCTTGCGCCAATCCATCCGGTCGCGGATCAGCATGGATTGTGCTGTTCTCAAATTCATTTTTTCTTTCCTTTGTTGCTGCGCCGAAATAACGTTCGGATAGCAGATGTATGGTTTATGTATATACATTGTGAATCGAAAAAGTCAAGTTGGGGGCGCTGGACGGTGACGAAGAAGGACGAGAAAAAGAAGAAGAACAAGAAGGACAGCCAGCTCGTCCTGCGCCTCGACAAGCAAGAGCGCGACGCCTTCGTCCAGCTCTGCAACGATCTCGACACCAGCGCTGCGCGTGAAATCCGCGGCTTCATCCGGAAATTCCTGAAGGAACACGACGCCGTCTGACGGTCTCGCCGCGCCATGCAACTGCGGCATATCGGCCTTGCGTTTCAACTTTCGGACCCGCTACGGTTTCCACACGCGCCCGCTTGCGCTATGGGCGCGGGCGCGAACACGAAAACCCAACAGACAGGACAAGCCCCGTGCCCCGATCCATGCTGGCGGCATTTGCCGAGCGTTTTGCCCCATCGCAACTGACCAGACCCGGCAGCGGTCTGACGCCCGAGCGGCTGAAGACCGAGGTTCTGGCCGGCCTGACGGTGGCGCTGGCCCTGGTGCCCGAGGCGGTGGCCTTTGCCTTCGTGGCGGGGGTGCACCCCCTGGTGGGCCTCTACGCGGCCTTCCTGGTGGGGCTGATCACGGCGCTGTTCGGGGGGCGGCCGGGCATGATCTCGGGCGCGACCGGCGCGCTGGCGGTGGTGATGGTGGCGCTGGTGGCCGAGCACGGGGTGGAATACCTGTTCGCCACGGTGGTGCTGATGGGCCTGATCCAGGTGCTGGCGGGCATCTTCAAGCTGGGCAAGTTCATCCGGCTGGTGCCGCACCCGGTGATGCTGGGCTTCGTCAACGGGCTGGCCATCGTGATTTTCCTGGCGCAGCTGACGCAGTTTCAGGTGCCCGGCACGGCCGAGGCCTCGGGCCACGGCATGTCCGGCGGGCAATGGATGTCCGGCTGGCCGCTGGTGACGATGCTGGCGCTGGTGGCGGCCACCATGGCCATCATCTGGGTCATGCCCAGGATCACCAAGGCGATCCCGGCGCCGCTGGCCGGCATCGCGGTGGTTGCCGTTCTGGTCATCGCCTTTGACATCGACGTGCCGCGGGTGGGCGACATGGCCTCGATCGAGGGCGGGCTACCCGCCTTCCACATCCCCGCCGTGCCGCTGACGTTGGAGACGCTGCAGATCATCTCCCCCTACGCGGTGATCCTGGCCGCCATCGGCCTGATCGAAAGCCTGCTGACCCTGAACCTGGTGGGCGAGATCACCGGCAAGCGCGGCGGGGCAAGCCAGGAATGCGTGGCGCAGGGCGCGGCGAACCTGGTGACCGGCTTTTTCGGCGGCATGGGCGGCTGCGCGATGATCGGCCAGTCGATGATCAACGTGAAATCGGGCGGTCGGATGCGGCTGTCGGGCATCACGGCGGCGCTGTTCCTGCTGCTTTTCATCGTGGTCGCCGCGCCGCTGATCGAGCAGATACCGCTGGCAGCCCTGGTGGGCGTGATGTTCATGGTGGTGATCGGCACCTTCGCCTGGCAGTCGTTCAGCATCATGCGCAAGGTGCCGCGGGCCGACGCGCTGGTCATCGTGCTGGTCACGATCACCACGGTCGCCTTCGACCTGGCCACGGCGGTGGTGGTCGGCGTGATCGTCTCGGCGCTGGAATATGCCTGGAGCAACGCCACCCGCATCCACGCCAAGACCTATGACACCCCCGAGGGCGCCAGGGTCTACCAGGTGCAGGGGCCGCTCTTCTTCGGCTCCGCCTCGGGCTTCACCGAGCTGTTTGCGCCCGAGACCGACCCGGCCCGCGTGGTGATCGATTTCGCCGACAGCCGCGTCGCCGATCAGTCGGCCCTGACCGCGATCGAATCCGTCGCCGCGAAATACGAGGCCGCTGGCAAGCGGGTGCAGCTGCGCCATCTCAGCCGCGACTGCCATCAGCTTCTGACCAAGGCGGGGCAGCTGATGGTCGATAGCGATGACGACCCCGATTACCAGGTCGCCGTGAACTACTCGGTGCGCACCGGCCAGCTGGGGGCAGGGCACTAGCCCCCTGCATGCCGGCCCCGGCGGCCGGAGAAACGCCTGGCGCTTTTCGGCCACCGGGACCCAGAGAGCCGGTCAAAAACCGGCTGACGCCCGCCGGTCAGGCCCCCTGTTGCTTCGCCCCGGCAAACAGCCGCCCAATCCACGACGGTTGCGGCGGTTTGCGGGCCGGTTTCAGTTGCCCGGCCAGCCGGTGCGCCTGTTCGCTGCGCATCTGCCGGCCGATCTGCATGTAATGGGCCGTGTCGATCGAGCCATCGGGGCGAAGACGGATTTCAGTTTCACGGGTCATCACGCTGTCCTTTCGATTGCATGACTCAAGGAAAGCACGATTCCCCGGGGCCCGCTTGAAGAGGGTCTTCTGAAAGCCTTGTCATTCGCTTGCCATTCCCTTTGGTCCCCGATTTTTCTTGGCAGACCGGCGCGGGCGGTGCTTACTTGATGCATGCCCTTTCGATTTGCGAGTTGTTCGCTGGACCCGGAACGCCATGAGTTCAGACGCGCAGAAGAACTGGTGCGTCTGGAGCCGCAGGTCTTCGACCTTTTGTTCGCGCTGGTGCAGAGCCACGGCGATCTGGTTTCCCGCGAGAGGTTGATTGAAACCGTGTGGCGCGGGGTGAACGTTTCCGACGCCACGATCAGTGCGCGGATCAACGCCGCGCGCGCGGCGGTGGGAGACACCGGCAAGGACCAGCGGATCATCCGGACCGTGCCCCGGCGGGGCTACCAACTGGCCGTGCCGGTCGAAGCCGACGAGGGGCCGGCCCCGGACGACGGGGCCAGCGCGCCGGAAGAGCGGCAGGTCGTGCGCTTCACGCATTCGGCCGACGGGCTGCGCGTCGCCTATGCGCGCTCGGGGTCCGGGCCGCCCCTCGTGCGTGTCGGGCACTGGCTGACACATCTCGAACTGGACTGGCACAGCCCGGTCTGGCGCCCCTTGCTGGATGTGCTGGGCGCGCGGCATACGCTTTACCGCTATGACCAGCGCGGCACCGGGCTGTCGGGACGCAAGGCCGGCGGCCTGCGGTTGGAGGATTTCGTGGCCGATCTCAAGGCGGTCGCGGATGCCGCCGGGCTGGACAGGTTTCCGATCTTCGCCGCCTCGCAGGCCGCGCCGGTGGCCCTGCGCTTTGCCGCCGAGCACCCCGACCGGGTCAGCCGGATCATCCTGCTCGGCGCCTATGCCGAGGGCCGCGCCTTTCGCGCCCCCTCGCCCAACGAGGCCGACGAGGAGACGGTGCTGGCGCTCATCCGTTCGGGCTGGGGGCGCCGGGGCAGTCCCTTTGTCAGGGCCTTCTCGTCACTCTTCATGCCCGACGCCACCACCGAGCAGATCCAGCATTTCGTCCAGGTACAGCTTGAATCCGCGTCGCCGGAGACCGCCGTCCTGCTCCGGCAGGCGGTTGACCGGTTCTCGGTCACCGACATCCTGGCGCAGGTGCGGGCCCCGGTGCTGGTGATCCACGCGCGGGGGGATGTGATCCACCCGATCTCGCAGGGGCGCTTGCTGGCCAGCGAGCTGCCCGATGCGCGTTTCGTGATGCTGGACAGCGACAACCACGTGCCGCTGCCTCAGCACCCCTCGTGGCCGGAAATGGTGGAAGAGATCAACGCCTTCCTCGACGAGGATCCGGCGGTGCAGGTCACTCGCCGGGGCGTTTCAGGCTGAACAGCTCGGTCACCCGGGTGTAGTCGCGATAGCCCAGCCGGGCGAGCGGCTGGAAGGTGGTCACGTCGAAGCGTCCGTCGCGCAGGCAGTCATCCCGCATATGCACGCCCGTGACCTCGCCCAGCACGAGGTGGTTGTTCTCTCCTTCCAGCCGCACGATCTGCGTCACGCGGCATTCCAGGTTGGCCGGCGCGGCGGCCACGCGGGCGCAGGCGATGGTTTCGCATTCCGCCCGCTCGATCCCGGCCAGCTCGAACTCGTCCACCTCCTGCCCGTAGGCGCCCGAGGTGACGTTCATCGCGTCGCGCATCGCGTATTCCACGATGTTCACGCAGAACACGCCGGTCTCGTCGATATTGGCCACGCTGTCCTTGCCCATATGCCGGTCTTCCTTGGCCGAGGTGCTGGAGAACATCACCTGCGGCGGCGTGTAGGCGACCGCGTTGAAGAAAGAATAGGGCGCCAGGTTGTCCCGCCCGTCGCGCCCGCGGGTCGAGATCCAGCCGATGGGGCGGGGGCTGACGATGGCGTTGAACGGGGTGTGGGGCAGGCCGTGGCCGTCTTCGGGGCGGTAGAACATTCGGGTCTCCTGATCGGATCGGTTTGCCCCAGACCTAACCCCGTGCTAGCAGCCTTTCCAGAACGAATGCGAGAGGGGCGGGCGTGATCCGGCTGGAGCAGGAAAAGGCCGAGGACTGGTGGGAGGTCGAGGCGCTCTATGACCTGTGCTTTGCGCCGGGGCGCGAGGCGCTGTCGTCCTACCGGCTGCGCGACGGCGTGGCCCCCGTGGCCCCGCTCTGCCTGACCGCCCGCGACGAGGACGGCACGCTGGCCGCCGCCATCCGCTACTGGCCCGTGCGCGTGGGCGGCGCGACCGAGGCGCTGCTGCTGGGGCCGGTCGCCGTGCACCCGACCCGCCAGGGCGAGGGGCTGGGCGCGCTGCTGATCCAGGACTCGCTGGCCCGCGCCCGCGCCGGAGGGTGGGAGAGGGTGATGCTGGTGGGTGACGCGCCCTATTACAGCCGCTTCGGTTTCGAAAGGCTTGCCGGTGTCGAGATGCCGCCGCCGACCAACCCGGACCGGGTGCTGGGCATCGCCCTGACCGAGGGCGCGTGGGACGGGATCACGGGCAAGGTCGAACGGGCGGAGTAGTAAAGGTTCCTGCGGTCGTGAACGTCCGGCAAGCGGACTTGGCCGAGGTTCAATGTTTTTCAGTCAATTGGTGAACCGTCTGTTCTCGTGTATGTACGACCGCTCTCTTCTCGATGCAAAATCATGTCATGGTCGGGATAGTGAACAACGTCTTCGGTCAACCTGGTTCCCACAACCAACATTACGGCATCACTGCCAGAACGGTTCTCAAGGCAATGAGCAACCGGCTGACCAGCCTTCCAACCGGCGGCGTCTCCGGCCCGAAGCACGGTTTCCTCGTCTTCAATCAGGACCAATTCGCCTGAAATCAAATAGATAAATTCATCTTCGGCTTCGTGCCAATGGCGATGTGATGATCGCGAGCCCGGTGGTAGCCGCTCCAGACGGACCCCATACTGGGACAAACCAGCGACATCGCCCAACGGTATTTCCGAGTACGGACCGTCGTTCTGCCCAGAGATTGGGTGTGGGACGCCTTCGTGTTCTGACCATTTGCTAGCTGCGATCTTTGGCAAAGGCTTTCGCGCTCCGTCTTTTGTTGGTTTTGGGAGCTTATCAGAAGCATTCAAAGCAGTCACAATGGGCTCGAACCGGTCACCGGTTTCATTCCGTCGCGGACTTAATACTGCTGGCGCAGCCAGCTCAGCACGGCCGGGCGCACCGTCTGCTCGCCGCTGGCGCAGGCCTCGTTGATCACCGCGCGCGCCTCGCGCAGGTCGATCCGGCGCAGCAGGTGCTTGACCGGCCCGATCGAGGCCGGGCGCATCGACAGCGAGCGCAGCCCGATGGCGGCAAAGCACATCGCCTCGACCGGCCGTCCCGCATCCTCGCCGCAGAAGGAGAGGGCGGTGTCGGTTTCCGCGCAGCGGGCGACGATCCGCTCCAGGAAGGTCAGGAAGCTGACATTCAGCGTGTCATAGCGCTTGCGCACCAGCTCGTTCTCGCGGTCGGCGGCAAAGAAGAACTGCTTCAGGTCGTTGCCGCCGATCGAGATGAAATCGGCCATCTCGAAAAACTGCTGCGGCGCGAAGGCCAGGCTGGGGGTTTCCAGCATGGCGCCGATCTCGACCTTCTCGGGCAGGACGTGGCCCAGCTTGTCCTCGCGCTCCAACTCGTCCAGCAGCGCCTGGCGGCCGGCCTTGAACTCCTCGAACTGGGCGATGAAGGGGAACATCACGCTCAGCGGTCGCCCCTCGGAGGCGCGGATCATGGCCTGAAGCTGCATGCGCATCACCCCGGGCTTGTCCAGTCCGACGCGGATCGCGCGCCAGCCGAGCGCCGGGTTGGGCTCGTCCTGGCGCTTCATGTAGGGCAGCACCTTGTCAGAGCCGATATCCAGCGTGCGGAACACCACGCGCTTGCCGTTGGCCGCGTCCAGCACGCGCTTGTAGAGCGCGGCCAGCTCGCCCCGGCGGGGCATCTTGGAGTTGATCAGGAACTGCAGCTCGGTGCGGAACAGGCCCACGCCCTCGGCGCCCGAGTTCTCCAGCGAGGGCAGGTCGGCCATAAGCCCGGCGTTCATGTGCAGCGCGATGCGCTGGCCGCAGGTGGTTTCGGCCGGCTCCGTCCGGATCGAGGCATAGCGTTCCAGCGCCTTGGTCTGCATCGCCATCTTGTCGCGGAAGGCGGTCGCCACCGTGTCCTCGGGGCGCAGGTGCACGACGCCCTGTTCGCCGTCCACCAGGATCGGGTCGCCGTTCAGCGCCTCGGTGGTGATGCGCGCGGCGTGGATGACCAGCGGAATGGCCAGCGCGCGCGCCACGATCGCCGCGTGGCTGCCGACCGAGCCCTCCTCCAGCACGATGCCGCGCAGGCGGCGGCCATAGGCCAGCAACTCGCCGGGGCCGATGTTGCGCGCGATCAGGATCGGGTCGGCGGGCAGTTCCGCGCCGGTCTCGCCGCCCTGGCCGGTCAGGATGCGCAGCAGGCGGTTCGACAGGTCGTCGAGGTCGTGCAGCCGTTCGCGCAGATAGGGGTCGGGCACGGTCTGCAGCCGGGCGCGGGCGGCGGATTGTTCTTTCTCCACCGCGGCTTCGGCCGACAGCCCGCGCGAGATGTCCTCTTCCATGCGGCGCATCCAGCCGCGGGAATTGGCGAACATACGGTAGGCCTCGAGCACCTGGAGCTGCTCGCTGTCGCCCTCGCGCGCGGTGTCCAGCATCTCGTCCACCGAGACGCGAAGCTGGTCCACCGCCTCGCGCAGGCGGCGCAGTTCCTCGTGCGGGTCGTCGGCCACCGGGTTGTTGATCACCACGCGCGGCTCGTGCAGCCAGACATGGCCGGCGGCCACGCCCTCCTGCGCCACCGCGCCGTGGAACGTCGCCGGGCGCTGGTGCAGCGCGGCCAGCGCCGCCCCCTCGCCGACGAAGGCGCCAAGCTCGGTCATCTCGGCCAGCACCATGGCCACGACCTCCAGCGCATAGACCTCGTCCTCGGAATATTCCCGGGCCTCTTTCGACTGCACGACCAGCACGCCCATCTGTTCGCCCAGCCGCTGGATCGGCACGCCGAGGAAGGAAGAGAACACCTCTTCCCCCGTTTCCGGCATGAAGCGGAACCCCTTTTCCGAGGGCGCGTCGCCGGTGTTGACGGGGCGGGCGGTCTTGGCGACGCGGCCGACCAGGCCTTCGCCCACGCGCAGCCGGGTCTGGTGCACGGCGCTGGGGTTCAGGCCCTCGGTGGCGCACAGTTCCAGCGTTTCGGAATCGCGGAACAGGTAGATCGAGCACACCTCGGTGCACATCGAATCGGCGATCAGATGCGTGATGCGGTCAAGCCGCTCCTGCCCTGCGCCGGCCTCGGCGAGGGTGTCGCGCAAGCGGCGCAGCAGCTTGCGGCTTTCGCTTTCACGTCCGTCGGGCATCGCCCCCTTTATCCCGCTGCGTTCTCCAATCCGAACGCATCATGAAGGGCCTGAACCGCAAGTTCCATATATTTCCGGTCGATCAGAACGGAAATCTTGATCTCCGAGGTTGTAATGACCTTGATGTTGATCCCCTCATGGGCGAGTGCATCGAACATCTGGCTGGCAACGCCCGCATGGCTGCGCATGCCGATCCCCACCACCGAGATCTTGGCCACGTCGGTATCGGCCACCAGTTCGTGGTAGTTGATCTCGCCCGCTTCCTTGGCCTTTTTCAGCGCATCCTCGGCGCGGGCCACCTGGTTGACGGGGCAGGAGAAGGTCATGTCGGTGCGACCCTCTTCCGAGATGTTCTGCACGATCATGTCCACGTTCACGCCGGCCTCGGCCAGCGGGCCGAAGATGGCGGCGGCGATGCCGGGGCGGTCGGCGACCGAGACCAGGGTCATCTTCGCCTCGTCGCGCTGATAGGCGACGCCCGAGACCACATTCTTTTCCATGATTTCCTCCTCGTCGCAAACGAGCGTGCCGGAATTTTCGTTGTTTTCCTCGAAACTGGACAGCACCCGCAGCCGCACCTTGTAGCGCATGGCCAGCTCGACCGAGCGGGTCTGCAGCACCTTCGCGCCGAGGCTGGCCAGTTCCAGCATCTCCTCAAACGCGATCTTTTCCAGCTTGCGCGCCTTGTCCTCGATCCGCGGGTCGGTGGTGTAGACCCCGTCCACGTCGGTGTAGATGTCGCAGCGTTCCGCGCCGAAGGCGGCGGCGAAGGCCACCGCGGTGGTGTCCGAGCCGCCCCGGCCCAGCGTGGTGATCCGGCCCTCGGGGCTGATCCCCTGGAAGCCGGCGACCACGGCCACCTTCATGCCCTCGGCGAATTTCGCGTCGATATTGTCGCGCGGGATTTCCTCGATCCGGGCGGCGGAATGGGCCGAGGTGGTTTTCAGCGGCACCTGCCAGCCCTGCCAGCTGCGCGCCGGGATCTCCATTTCCTGCAGGGTCAGCGCCATCAGCCCGGCGGTCACGTTCTCGCCCGAGCTGACCACGGCGTCGTATTCACGCGCGTCGAACAACGGCGAGGTCTTCTCGACCCAGCCCACCAGTTCGTTCGTCTTCCCCGACATGGCCGAGACGATGACGATCACGTCATAGCCCCGTTCGACCTCGCGCTTGACCTTCTCGGCGGCATTCTTGATGCGGTCGAGATCGGCGACCGAGGTGCCCCCGAATTTCATAACTAGAAGCGGCATGGCTGTCCCGTCTGCCCCGTTCAATTCCGGCTTCTCCTAGGCGAAGGCCGGGTCAAGGGCAAGAGGCGCCGCATCGCGCGGGTGTCAATAGGGCAGTTCCTGCCCGTCCCAGCTTTCGAAACAGCCGGTGGTTTCCAGCGACAGCGCCGCGAAGCGCCGGATCAGCCCGCCCGCGGCCTCGTCCACGTCGATATCGCCCTGCGGCCCGCCCATGTCGGTGCGCACCCAGCCGGGGTGATAGATGCCCACGGCGATGCCGAGGCCGCGCAGATCGGCGGCGAGGTTGCGGCCCAGGTTCAGCGCCGCCGCCTTGGAGGCGCGGTAGATGTAGGACCCGCCTGGCGCGAGCGCGTCGGAGCCCATCCGCGAGCTGATGATCGCGACCTTCGGGGCCTGGGCGCCCTGCAGGTTGGGCAGCAGCGCCTGCACGGTCAGGAACACGCCGGTGACGTTGGAAGCGAAGGTGTCGGCCCACATCTGCGCCGGAAAGCCGTCGGCCAGGTTCTCGTGCTTGTCCCTGTAGACCCCGGCATTGCAGACCAGCAGGTCGATCGGGCGCGCGTCGAGCACATTGGCCAGCGCTTCGTGGGAGCCCGGATCGGTCACGTCGAGCAACTGCCACTCCACGCCGGGCAAGTCCGGCGCGGCGCCGCGGGTGGTGCCGATGACCTCTTCTCCGGCGGTTGCGTAGTCGTGGGCCAGTTGCAGGCCGATCCCGCGCGTTGCGCCGGTGATGAGGATGGTCATCCGCGATCCTTCAGTTGGTTTTGCGTCCGGGGGTAAAGGGCAGGGGGGCCACGGGCACCCCGTCTTCGATCAGTTTCTTCGCCTCGTCGAGCCGCGCCTCGCCGTAGATCGAGCGCTCGGGCGCCTCGCCCTCGTGCATGCGCCGCGCCTCGCGCGCGAAATCGCGGCCCACGTAGTCCGAGTTTTCCTCGACCTTCCTCTTCAGTTCCGCCAGCGCCTGTTCGGCCGGGTGGGCCGGGGCGGACAGCGGGCGCTCGGGCGCGTCGGCCTCGGGCTGAGCCGCGGCCTTGGTCTTGGCGCCGATCCGTGGGGCCATCAGGCTTTTCTCGACCTTCGTCCCGCCGCAGACCGCGCAGGAGACCATGCCCGCCTTGTGAAGCTTGTCAAAGGCTTCGGCGGACTGGAACCAGCTTTCGAAATCGTGGCCTTGGCTGCAGTTCAGCGCATAGCGGATCATGGGCGCCTCGCGGGGTCTCGGGATAGGCGATAAATACGCATCCGGCGGCGGAAATCAATTCCCTTGGCGCTCAGCCCTTCAGCCGGTTCGGATTGAAATACCGAAGGATTTCGGCCAGTTCGGGCTCGTGCACGCTTTGGGCGGCCTTTTTCAGGGACATCCAGCGGCGCTTGCGCTCGGCCCGTTCGGGGAACTTGTCGTGCAGGGTTTTCACCTTGATCGGGTAGACCGCCACCACGCAGGGCACGTCGTCGCCCTTGTCCATGCGCTTGAGATAGGAATAGGTCCCGAGCATCCGGTCATAGACCTTGCCCTCGACGCCGGCCTCTTCCCAGGCCTCCTGCGCGGCGGATCTTTCCGGGCTCAGCCCTTCGATTGGCCAGCCCTTGGGGATCACCCAGCGCCCGGTGTCGCGGCTGGTGATCATCAGCACCTCGGGCCGGTCCTTGACCACGCGATAGCACAGCGCCGCGTATTGCGTGCGTGTCGCGTCATCAGACGCAAGGCCGGATGCCCCGGCCAGCGGTGCGGTAGGTTGATGTCCCAATTGTCTGCTCGTCCCTTTACACCAAGGATATGCGTCACCGCCCGGTCAGTGCAAGGGGCGGGCTTGACCCCCTCGGGCGGCGCGATAGCTGTCCGGATATCGTTCAACGGCCGGAGGGAGGCCCGATGCCGATGCGACTGCTGATCCTTTTTGCGGCCCTGCTGGGCCTCGCCCTGCCTGCGCTGGCGCGCGGGCCCTTCACCTTCGCCTCGATCGACGGCGGAGAGTTGCGGATGGAGGACTGGGCCGGCCGCCCGGTGCTGGTGGCCAACACCGCCTCGCTTTGCGGTTTCACCCCGCAATACGAGGACCTGCAGGCACTTTACGACCGTTACCGCGAGCGCGGGCTGGTGGTGCTGGCCGTGCCCTCCGACGATTTCCGGCAGGAACTGGGCAGCGAGGCGGAGGTCAAGGAATTCTGCGAGAACACCTTCGGCCTCGACCTGCCGATGACCGAGATCACCCATGTCCGCGGGGCTGAGGCGCATCCGTTCTACCAATGGCTGGCCAATGAGCACGGGGTCGAGCCGCGCTGGAACTTCAACAAGGTGCTGATCGGCCCCGACGGCGCGCTGGTGGATAGCTGGGGGTCGCGCGTGAACCCGATGTCGCGCAAGATCACCGGCGCGGTCGAGGCGCTGTTGCCCAAGTGAGCGCGCCGGTCTTTCTCGGCTCAGAGATCTACCGCCGCTCCAGTTACGGCCCGTGGCATCCGCTGCGTGTGCCGCGTGTGTCCACGGTGATGGACCTGACGCGCGCGCTGGGCTGGCTGGGGGCCGGGCAGTACCGCAGCAGCCCGCGGGCCAAGCCCCGGGCGCTGACGCTGTTCCACGACCCGGACTACATCGCGGCGCTGCAGGCCGCCGAGGCCGCGCAAGAGGTCAGCGAGGCGGTGCGCGCGCGCCACGGCCTCGGCACCGCCTCCAACCCGGTCTTTGCCGAGATGTTCCGCCGCCCCGCCACCGGCGCGGGCGGGTCGCTGCTGGCGGGCGAGCTGCTGGCGGAGGGCGGGGTCGTCTACCACCCCGCGGGCGGCACCCATCACGGTCTGCGCGACCGCGCCAGCGGCTTCTGCTATCTCAACGACCCGGTGCTGGCGATCCTGTCGCTGCGCCGGGCGGGGGCGCGCCGCGTCGCCTATGTCGATATCGACGCCCATCACGGCGACGGGGTGGAGCTGGCCTTTGCCGGCGATCCCGACACGCTGCTGATCTCGGTGCATGAGGAGCGGCGCTGGCCCTTCACCGGCGGGCTGGAGGAGGACGCGGGCGGTAATGCCTTCAACCTGCCGGTGCCGCGCGGGTTTAACGATGCCGAGATGCGGCTGGTGCTGGAGCGGCTGATCCTGCCGCGGGTGTCCGATTTCGCCCCCGACGCCATTGTCCTGCAATGCGGCGCCGACGCGGTGGAGGAGGACCCGCTGTCGCGCCTCGCGCTGTCCAACAACGCCCATTGGGAGGTGGTCGCGGCGCTGCGCCCGCTCAGCCCCCGCTACCTGGTGCTGGGCGGGGGCGGCTACAACCCGTGGTCGGTGGGGCGGCTTTGGACCGGGGTCTGGGCCACGCTGAACGGGCTGGACATTCCCGCCCGCCTGCCCGAGCCTGCAATGGCCGTGCTGCGCGGCCTGCGCTGGGAAGGCCACAGCCGTGGCCGCACCCCGCCCGGTCACTGGTTCACCACCCTGCGCGACGCCCCGCGCGTGGGACCGGTGCGCCCCGAGCTGCGCGCGCGGCTGGACGTGTTGGACAGGAGGTCCGCCCCATGATCCGCGCCTTCGTCGCCATCGACCTGCCCGACGAGCTGCTGCTCGAGCTGCGGCTGTTGCAGCAGGGCCTGCCCGTTACCAAGCCGGTGGCGCCCGAGAACATGCACCTGACGCTGGCCTTCCTTGGCGATGTCGAGGAGCCGGCGCTGGAAGAGGCGCATTACGCCTTTGCCGCGATCAAGGCCGCCGCCTTTGACCTGGCGCTTTCCGGCGTGGCGATGTTCGGGGGGCACAGGCCGCGGGTGGTCTATGCCGGGGTGCGCGAGAACCCGGCGCTGATGCATTTGCAGGCCAAGGTGGAACAGGCCGCCCGCCGCGCCGGGCTGACGCCGGATTCGAAACGCTACATCCCCCATGTCACGCTGGGACGGATGATCCCCGGCCGGTTCGACCGCGCCCGGCTGGAGCGCGCGGTGGCCGAGCGCGCCGATTTCGCCGCGCCGCCCTTCAGCGTCGGGGATTTCCGCCTGTACCGCTCGGACCTGCGCCCCGGCGGCCCGATCCACGAGGAACTGGCGCGCTACCCGCTGGGCTAGACCTGCGGCAGCCCCCCCTGCATCACGGTCACAAGCCACGGCGCGTCGATATTCCCGCCCGACAGGATCACGCCTACGCGCTTGCCCTTCATCCGGTCCTTTTCCTGCATCAGCGCGGCCAGCGCCGCGGCGCCCGCACCTTCGGCCAGGTTGTGGGTCGCGGTGTAGTAGAGGCGGATCGCCGCGGCGACCTCGTCGTCACTGATCGAAACGATCCGCTCGGCGCCTTTCGAATAGATGTCGAAGGCCTCCTGCACCGGCACCCGCACGGCCATGCCGTCGGCGAAGGTGCGGGCGGTTTTGGTCTCGACCATCCGGCCCGCCTCGACCGACAGTTTCGCGGTCTGCGCGTTTTCCGAGACCACGCCGATCACCTGCGTCTTCAGCCCCAGCGCGTCGCGCGCCGCGATCGTGCCGCAGATGCCCGAGCCGCAGCCGATCGGCACGTAGACGGCATCGAGATCGGGCTGCGCAGAAAAGAATTCGAAGGCGTAGGTCGCGACGCCCCGCACCAGTTCGCGGTGGAAGGGGGGCACGGGGAACAGCCCCTCTTCGCGGGCCACGCGCATGGCCTCTTCGCGGGAGATGTCGAAATCCGCGCCGAACTCGATCAACTCGGCGCCGAAGGCGCGCATGGCCGCGTTCTTTTCCACCGAGTTGCCGAAGGGCACGTAGACCTTGGCCGTAAGGCCGGCGGCCGTGGCGGCGCGCGCCTGGCTCTGGCCGTGGTTGCCGCGGGTGGCGGTGACGATGCCGGGCACGTCGGGCTGGGTGCGTTTCAGCCAGTCGATCAGGGTGATGCCGCCGCGCACCTTGAAGGCGCCGGTGGGGGTGTGGTTTTCATGCTTGACCCAGACCTCGCAGCCCGCGGCCTCGGCCAGCAGGGGCCAGGCGTATTGCGGCGTCGGCGCCATCTGGCTGTAGACCAGCTGCGCGGCCTCTTCCAGCTCGTCGCGGGTGAAATAGGGGGTGGTCATGCGGTCTCTCCTGTGTGCGGGGCGCGTAGGTTGGTGTCGCCGGTCAGCGCGGCCAGACGGTCGATCAGGGGATCGAGCCCGGCGCTGTCGTGCAGCCGTTCGGTCACCTGCGCGGCGGCGCCGGCCATGCGGGCCCGGGCGTCGTCGTCGAGGCCCAGCAGGGCGTCGAGCAGGTCATCGGCGCCGCGGATGCAGCGCGATCCGCCCTCGGCCTGCAGGGCGGCGTAGACCTCGGCGAAATTGCCCACATGCGGCCCGTGCAGAAGGGCGCAGCCATGGGCGGCGGGCTCGAACGGGGTATGGCCGCCCTTGTCCACCAGCGAACCGCCGACAAAGGTGATGCCCGCCAACGCGTACCACAGCCCCATCTCGCCCAGCGTATCGGCGAGGTAGACCGGCGTTTCGGGCTCCGGCGTCTCGCCGGCCGAGCGCAGGGCAAAGCCCAGCCCCTGCTTGCGCAGGATGGCCTGGATCTCGGCGCTGCGGCGCGGGTGGCGCGGGGCCAGGATCAGCCGCAGCTCGGGGCGTTTGGCCAGCGCGCGGCGGAAGCCCATCAGGATCGGCCCTTCCTCGCCCTCGTGGGTCGAGGCTGCCAGCAGCGTCGTTTCGCGCGGGAAGAGCGGGCGCAGGCGGTCCAGCTCGGCGCGGTCGGCGGCGGCGGGGGCGGCGCCGGTCTTCAGGTTCAGGGCGGGGGCCAGGCGGTCGGCGGGCAGGCCCAGCGACAGGAACCGCGCCTCGGACCCCGCGTCCTGCGCCGAAAGCAGGCTGATGCCAGCCATCACCGGGCGGGTAAGCCAGGGCAGGCGGGCCCAATTGCGCGCGCTTTTCTCCGACATTCTCGCCGAAAGCACCAGCACCGGGCGGCGCAGCCGGGCCATCTCGGCGATGCGGTTCGGCCACAGCTCGTTTTCGATGATGATCAGCGCGTCGGGCTGCCAGTTGCCCAGGAACCGCCGCACGCACAGCCGGTAGTCGAGCGGGGCCAGCCGCACCTCGGTGCGCGGCAGCCCCCAGCCCTGCGCCAGCGCGCGGCCGGTGGCGCTGTTGCAGGTGATCACCAGCCACAGCCTGGCGTCGCGCGCCAGCAGCGCGTCGATCAGGGGCCGGGCTGCGGTCAGCTCGCCGTTCGAGGCCGCATGCAGCCAGATCACGGCCCCGCGCCGCGCGGCGCCGGGCCCGTTGCCGCCCAGCCGCTCGTCCAGCCCCGCGCGGCGGTCGCGACGGGCAAGACCCAGCGCGATGAACGGGGCGGCAAGGGTCAGAAGGAGCCGGTAGAGGAACAAGGGGCGGGCTTTCGCTTTCGGACTGGGTGTCAAAGGGGTACGCGGCGCGGGCGCGGGTGGCAAGCGCCGCGGCCCCCGCCCGGGCCACTGGCGGAGGGCACGGCGATTGCCGATTTCATGCCGCGCCCGGCCGCCGCCCTCGGGGTGCCGTATGGTCAATCGCGCCGCGCTTGACCCGGATCAAGGCCGTGCCCGCCCGAACGCGGGTATCTGGGGACGCAAGCGTGACTGCCGGACAGACCCATGACCCAGCCCAAGACCGATATCGACGACATTCTCCGCGCGGGGCGGTCGCGCGGCCCGCTCCGCCGGCTGCTGTGGATCGCCCTGCTGCTGGCGCTGGGCGGGGGGGGCTGGCTGTGGTGGGCCGGCGGCTCGTCCGAGGGCGAGCGCCGCTATGAGACGGTCGAGGCGACGCTTTCGCCCGTGGTGGTCACCGTCACCGCCACCGGAACGGTGGAGCCCACCAACCTGGTCGAGATTTCCTCGGAACTCAGCGGCACGCTGCGCGAGGTGCTGGTGGATTACAACAGCACCGTGAAGGCCGGGCAGGAACTGGCGCGGCTGGACACGGACAAGCTGGAGGCGTCGCTCGAACATGCGCGCGCGTCGCTGGCCGTGCGCGAGGCGAGCGTGGCGCAGGCCGAGGCCACGCTGAAGGAGGCGCGCGACACGTACGACCGCATGGTCGAACTCGACCAGCGCGGGGTGGTGTCGCTGCAGGAGTTCCGCGCCGCCGAGGCCGCCTATGCCCGCGCCCAGGCCGCCCTGAAAAGCGCCGAGGCCGACCAGCGGGTGGCCGAGGCCGATCTCAAGGTCGAGGAGGCGAACCTCGCCAAGGCCTGCATCTGTTCGCCCATCGACGGGGTGGTGCTGGATATCGATGCCGATCCCGGGCAGATCGTCGCTTCCTCGCTGCAGGCGCCGGTGCTGTTCACCATCGCCGAGGACCTGCGCCGGATGGAGCTGCGGGTGGATATCGACGAGGCCGATATCGGCAAGGTCGAGGTCGGCGATCCGGCCGAGTTCACGGTCGAGGCCTATCAGGCCCGCCGCTTCCCGGCCGTGATTTCCGAGCTGCGCTACGCCTCGGAAACCGTCGACGGGGTGGTGACCTACAAGGCGATCCTGTCGATCGATAATGACGAGATGCTGCTGCGCCCCGGCATGACCGCGACCGCCGACATCACCGTCTCGCGCATCGACGAGGCGCTGACCGTGTCCAACGCCGCGCTGCGCTTCGCCCCGCCGGCCGAGCCGGAGGAGGACGAGTCCGAGGGCCGCGGCCTGCTGGGCATGCTGATCAAGCCCCCCTCGGTCGCGCCGGCCACGCAGGTCACGGTCAGCCCCGAGGGCTGGCGCACCCTTTGGGTGCTGCGCGAGGGCGTGATGCAGCCGGTCGAGGTCCGCACCGGCGAGACCGACGGCATGGTCACCGAGATCGCCGAGGGCGATCTTGCGCCGGGCGACCGGGTGATCGTGGACATCGTGACCGAATGACCGAGGCCGCGCCCCCCCTGATCGCCCTGTCGGGCATCACCAAGACCTATGGCGTGGGCGCTGCCGAGGTGCGCGCGCTGCAGGATGTGGACCTGACCATCGCGGCGGGCGAGTTCGTGGCCATCATGGGGCCCTCGGGCTCGGGCAAGTCGACGGCGATGAACATCCTCGGCTGCCTCGATACGCCGACCGCGGGCAGCTACCGCTTCATGGGGCACGAGGTGGGCGCGCTGGCGCGCGACCAGCGGGCGCTGTTGCGGCGCAACTACCTGGGCTTCGTGTTCCAGGGCTTCAACCTGCTGGCGCGGACCTCGGCGCTGGACAATGTGGAGCTGCCGCTGATCTACAAGGGCATGCCGCGGCATCAGCGCAACGGGCTGGCGCGCGAGGCGCTGGACAAGGTCGGGCTGACAGGGCGCGAGCATCATCACCCTTCGCAGCTGTCGGGCGGGCAGCAGCAGCGCGTGGCGATCGCGCGTGCGATCGTGACCAAGCCCGACGTGGTGCTGGCGGATGAACCCACCGGCAACCTCGACACCGCGCGCAGCCGCGAGATCATGGAACTGCTGACCCAGCTCAACCGGGACGAGGGGATCACCATCATCATGGTCACGCATGAGCACGACATGGCGGAATACGCGCATCGGCTGATCCATTTCGTCGACGGCCGGGTGGAAAGCGACGGCGCGGCGCAGGGGGGCGTGCGGGATGTTCGTTGAAACCCTCCGCCTGGCCCTGCAGGCCATCCTGCGCAACGCGCTGCGCTCGTTCCTGACGGTGCTGGGCATCGTGATCGGCGTGGCGGCGGTGATCGCCATGGTCACCATCGGGCAGGGCTCGACCGAGCAGGTCGAGCGCGACGTGGCCAAGCTGGGCACCAACCTGCTGATGATCCGGCCCGGGCAGGGCGGCGGCGGGCCGGGCGGGGGGCGGGGCACCGCGGCCACCCTGACGCTGAAGGATGTCGAGGCGGTCGAAAGCCAGCTTCCGGCGGTGCGGGTGGCCACGCCCGCCAATTCCCGCTCGATGACCGTGATCTCGGGCAACCGGAACTACACGACCTCGGTGACCGGCACCGACAACCGCTTCCTCATCGCCACCAACTGGGGCATCGCCGAGGGGCGCGAGTTCTATGAAAGCGAGCTGCGCAGCGGGGCGGCGGCCTGCATCTTGGGCGAATCCGTCCGGCAGGAGCTGTTCGGCAACGCCAGCCCGCTGGGCGAGATGATCCGGCTGAAGCAGATTTCCTGCCGGGTGATCGGGGTGCTGGCCGAAAAGGGCGCCTCGAGCTTCGGAACCGACCAGGACGACCTGGTGCTGATCCCGGTCCGCGCCTTTCACCGCCGCATCGCGGGCAACCAGGACGTGGCGATGATCTACGCCGCGGTGCGCGAGGGCATCTCCACCGACAAGGCCCGCGCCGATATCGAGGGCCTGATGCGCGAGCGCCGCCGCATCGCGCCCGGCGAGGAGGATGATTTCAACGTCTTCGACATGAAGCAGATCACCTCGATGCTGACCGGTATCACCACCGTGCTGACGGGGCTGCTCTCGGCGGTGGCGGCGGTCAGCCTGCTGGTGGGCGGCATCGGCATCATGAACATCATGCTGGTCTCGGTGACCGAGCGCACCCGCGAGATCGGCATCCGCCTGGCCGTGGGCGCGACCGAGCGGCAGGTGCTGCTGCAATTCCTGGTCGAGGCGATCGTGCTGTCGCTGATCGGCGGGCTGATCGGGATCGCGCTGGGCCTGGGCTTTGGCCTGATCGGGGCGCAGATGCTGCAGATCCCCTTCACCCCCAACGCGGGCGTGATCCTGCTGGCCTTCGGCTTTTCGGCCGCGGTGGGGGTGGTGTTCGGCTTCTTCCCGGCCCGCCGGGCCGCCCGGATGGACCCGATCGAGGCGCTGCGCCACCAGTGACGCCTAGCGGCAGAGCTGGAACAGCGCGCCGCGCGAGGAGATCCCCAGCTTGGCATAGGCGCGGCGGCGGAAGGTCACCCCGCTGGAGGGCGCAACGCCCATCTCGCCCGCGATGGCCTCGGTCATTATCCCGGCGAGGATGCCGCGGCAGACCTCGCGCTCGCGCGCCGACGGCGCGGCGAGCGGCGGCCAGGGTGGTGATCGTGGGGGCGGGACCGGTGGGCATGACCGCCGCGCTGGCGCTGGCGCGCGTGGGGGGGGCGAGCGTGCTGCTGGATAACAAATCGACCTTCAACGACGGCAACCGCGCGATCTGCATCTCGCGCGGGAATGTCAGCAAATCGTGTTGGCCTGCCGTCGTTCTGCCGAAAATCGCCAATATTGCTCTTCCGTCCTGTCGGAGATGCCAAATGCAATACGCTAACCCTGCCCAGCTCTTGATGTTCTGCTGAAATCCATTGCCAAGCTGCCGCCCACACAGATCGTGAAGGCGGAAGCGGCACTCGCCACCGCATGCCGAAGGGCGGAAGCGGTCGTAGAGTTCGACACGGTCGACCACGGGCGGGCTGGCCCGCATTGTGGCGACATTGAACGTTCTTCCTGGGGTTCGACACGCACTGGGGCGCGCCGCTGACAGTGTAAGGGCTGCTTGCGGACCTGGACCGGGCGAACCGGCACCCCGCTCGCCCCTCTCCATCGCCCCGGCCTTTTCATCGAAGCCGTTCGCAACATGCTCGACCCCGGAGACAATCCCTTCTCCTCCCGCAAGCTGGGTGCCCGCCTTGGGGTCTCGCGGGACACGATTTGGTGCTGGCGGATGATCGTATTCGACCAGCTTTCGACGATCGCGCCGTACCCGCTCTCCGGGATCAACGAAACCGACGAGACATTCCAGCGAGAAAGCCGAAAAGGGTCGCGGGAGTGGGTCCTGCACGCCAAGGATCTGTCGATCTATCCGCAGCCGCCGCGCAGGCGCTGGTCTGAGTATGGCCGCAAGGGACCGCCACAGGCCATCGTCCGGAACTGGCTGCATCCTCTTCTCGGCGTGGTGGATCGAACCCGACAGGTCAGCTTCCAGCACATCGGCGACAACAAGCAGCCATCAAATGAGGCGGCTCTCGTGCCTCAGGTGGTGCCGGACGCAATGGCCCTGTTCGGTGACGCGCCTCAGTATGAAGCCGTCGCGCGGACCCGGGGGATCTCCTACCAGGTGTTGGTGTCAGGCCGGCGCTGGAAATCCACCCCGAAGGCCTACCACCTGAACACGGTGAATAGCCTCCGCGCCCAGTGGAAGGACGATTTCCGCAAGCGATGGCGCGGCCCGGCGAGCAAGTATCTCGACGGCTACGCGCGCCGGATGGTAGCGCGACGTAGCAGCGATCCGTTGGCGATGTTCCGGGCCATCATCGCGTGAGGCCGACTTCGCCAATACGATTGGCTGACATATTCTCTCGCGCTCCAGCTTGCAGATCCTCGACCGTTTGGGCGTTGTGGCGCCCTTCCTCGACAAGGCGCTGGGCTGGACGATGGGGCGGACGCTCTATCGCGGGCGGCAGATCCTGGAATTCGAAATGCCCGACAGCGCGGATGAGAAATTCCGCCCGATGTACAACCTCGAACGGCAATATATCGAGGCCTTCCTGTGGCAGGCGGTGGCCGGGTGCGGCCAGATCGACGCGCGCTGGCAGTCCGAGGCGACGGGTGTCGCCGACACCGCGGATGGCGTCGCGGTCGCCGTGCGCGACCCGCAGGGCAGCTACAACCATCCCGGCGCACTGGGTGCTGGCCTGCGACGGCGCGCGCAGCCCGGTGCGTAAGATGCGCGGTCTGCGCCTGAAGGGCGGGAATTACGAAGGCCGCTATGTCATCGTCGACGTGCAGATGGACCACGACTATCCGACCATCCGCCAGACGCTGTTCGATCCCTATTGCCGGCGCGGGGGCACGGTGCTGATCCGCCGACAGCCCGACACTATCTGGCGCATCGACTATCAGCCGGCCGACGGCGAGGAGGCCGGAGAGGCCACCCGCGAGGACATGGTGCGCCACAGCGTCGCCGCCGTGCTGCGCGAGATCGGCATGACGGCCCGTGGGAGCTGGAATGGCGGTCGGTCTGTTCGGCCAACACGCTGGCGCTGGACGATTACCGCGACGGGCGGGTCTTCTGCGTCGGCGACAGCGCCCATATCGTGCCCATCTTCGGGGCGCGCGGTCTGAACAACGGGCTGGCCGACCCGATGAACATCGGCTGGGAGCTGGGCTGGGTGCTGGCCGGTCGGGCCGGTCCGGCGCTGCTCGACAGCTACACGCCCGAGCGGCGCGGGGCGACGCTGGACGAGTTCGCCAACGCCTCGAAAAGCGCGCGTTTCATGACCCCGCCCAGACATGGCTGGCAGGTGATGCGCGACGCGGCGCTGTCGCTGGATCACGACTTTGCCGGGCACCTGGCCAACCCGCGCCAGATGACGCCCTATGTCTATGCCGAAAGCGCGGTGGTGCGTGCCGACGATCCCGGCTTTGCGGGCGGCGCGGCGGCGGGCGATGTCCTGCCCGATGCGCCGTTCGGGGGCGGCTTTCTCAGCGACCGGATGGGCCCGGGTTTTGCCGTGCTCTGCTTCGATTCCGGGCTCGCCCGCGCGCTGGGCGGCGTGGCCGGGGAGGGGCTGCGCGTTCTGCTGCTGCCGCCGACCTCGGACCCCGCCCGGCGGCTGGCGGCGGGGGCGGGCAGCGCCTGTCTGCTGCGCCCCGACCTCTACATCGCCGCGCGCTGGCACCGCGCCCGCGCCGAGCACGTGATCGCCGCCTATCGCGCGGCCATCTGTAAACGTGCTGAGTGAGATGACCCAGGCAGAACTTGAAACGGTCTACGAGGCGCTGGCCGGCGCGGTCGAACGCGCCGGGGAGCGTCTTGCCGTCGATGTCACGTGGAATGTGGAGGCGAGTAGCTCCTGTCGCAAAGAGGCGCGTCCCCGTGTTTCGTCACGGTCGAGCCAGAGCAGATCGATAGGTGATGTACGCATGGCGATCCCATCACGCGCCGTTGCAGGATAGCCAAGTAACACCCGTGACTGACGTGAACGGATCCTTAGCTCTGAACCATCGGTGCGGGCAGCGAATGGCCCCATGAATGTCAGATCCAGCGTCATGTGGCACGCCTCCTTGTGCAGTAGCGTGGCAGCATCGGACCTCTGGACGCTGCAAGCGGCCCTGAGCAGCCATGCGTGGCAATCGCAGCGAAAGGCAGTTCGCGATCCGCTAGCGATCCTTTGCGAGACCGGCTGCTGCACCACGACTCCAGAGGAGACACGGGGCTTGCCAACCCGCGCGTCTTTGCCTCAAATCGGCGCTATAAACGAATTGCTTCAGGAGGATATTGGCGATGGCCGGAAAATTCGAACTCTACCAGGACAAGGCGGGCGGGTACCGTTTCCGGCTAAAGGCCAGCAATGGTGAGATCATACTCGTCAGCGAGGGCTACAAACAGAAGGCGAGCGCAGAGAACGGTGTCGCCTCGGTGCGCGAGAACGCCCCCCTGGACGAGCGCTACGAACGCAAGGAGACATCGTCGGGAAAGCCGATGTTCAACCTCAAGGCCTCCAACGGCCAGGTGATCGGCACCAGTGAATCCTACAGCAGCGAATCCGCGCGCGACAACGGCATTGAATCGGTCAAGAAGAACGCGCCGGACGCGCGACTGGACGACCAGGTCGCCTGACCACAGGCAAACATCAATGGTTCAGGGATCACTTCTCGGGGTGGTCCCTTTCCTTTCCGGCTCAGGACCGGTCCGCCGACGCAAAGGACCCTGCGCGAAGGACGGAACGCACCAGCCTCAAGAAGGGCAACCCAGCAGAGCTGCTGTTGCACAGCTAACCTTGGAGCCAAAAAACAAGTAGAAAACCGTGCAAGAGATCTCTGGCATCTGACAGCCTACAGCCCCGGAGCGACGCCATGGTGGAGATTGACGTGGTCGCCACGACTGGATTGACTAATTCAAACGGCTCCGGGCGGGCTGATCTTTAGGGAGGTCCATGTGAGGAAAATCGAACGTGCCGTCATCAGACCCGGTTTCTGCAGCACGGCCGACGTTAACTGCGTTCTCGGGAACCACAAAACGTGAGTTGTGGCGCACATCCGGGCTTGGTCGTCGAAAACGTTACCTATGCTTATGGCAACCGCAAGGCCCTCGACGACGTGAGCTTCACGGTGCCCACCGGGAGATTCTGTGCTCTTCTCGGGCCAAACGGAGCAGGGAAATCAACGGTCTTTTCGTTGCTGACCCGCCTGTTCGTGACCCGGACCGGTCAAATCCGGATCAGCGGGATGGATTTGTCACAAAATCCGCGGGCGGCCTTGGCGCTGATGGGCGTCGTCTTCCAGCAACCAACGCTCGACCTCGATCTGACGGTCAGGCAGAACCTTTCCTATTTCGCTGCGCTCCACGGGATTTCCGGCCGCGACGCGGTGCGCCGGATCGATATGGTGCTTGGATGGCTTGGCATGGCCGAGCGGGCAGGGGAACGTGCCCGCCATCTGAATGGCGGACACCGAAGGCGCGCTGAAATCGCACGTGCCCTGATCCACCGCCCCCGGGTTCTCTTGCTCGACGAACCGACCGTTGGTCTCGATGCGGCCAGCCGGCGCTCGATTACCGAGCGTGTCCATGAACTGTGCGACGACGACGGGCTGACGGTGCTCTGGGCCACCCACCTGGTGGACGAAGTGCGCGACGAGGATGAGCTTATCGTGCTGCATCGTGGAAAAGTCCTGGCGCGCGGCATCGCTTCGGAAATCGCGGCGGGAGAGCGGCTCGCCGATTCTTTTCTCGCCATGACGAGGGAGGATGCATCGTGAGCGCGTGGCTGATTTGCCTGCGGGCGATCGTTGGGCGCGAGGCATTGCGCTTCATCCACCAGCGCGCACGCTTCCTTTCGGCGCTCGTCCGGCCTCTTGTTTGGCTACTGATCTTCGCTGCCGGCTTTCGCAATGCGCTGGGAGTGTCGATCATCCCGCCTTACGAGGTCTACATCACCTACGAAGTCTATATCATCCCAGGGCTGTGCGGGATGATTCAGCTCTTCAACGGGATGCAGAGTTCGCTGAGCCTTGTCTACGATCGCGAGATGGGATCGATGCGGCTTTTGCTGACCAGCCCCATGCCGCGCTGGTGGCTGCTGATGAGCAAGCTTCTGGCCGGCGCGACGATCTCGATCCTGCAGGTCTATACGTTTCTCGCCATCGCGGCGGCCTTCGGGATCCGCATGCCTTGGGACGGATATTTGCTCGTCCTGCCAGTGCTGTTCGTCACCGGGCTGATGCTGGGCGCGCTCGGCTTGGCGCTTTCGTCCTTCATCAGGCAGCTGGAGAATTTCGCCGGCGTGATGAACTTCGTCATCTTCCCGATGTTCTTCCTGTCTTCGGCGCTCTATCCGCTGTGGAAAATGGCCGAAAGCTCGCAGCTTCTCTACCGGCTGAGCTCGGCAAATCCATTTACGCATGGTGTCGAACTGATCCGTTTCGCTCTCTACGGCCAGGTCAACGGCTGGGCGCTGCTGTGGACGTTTGCAGCGCTCTTCACCTTTCTCTTCCTCGCCCTGTTGGGCTACGATCCAGCTCGCGGGCTCATGAGGCAGAAGGGCTAGGCCCGGCGCCCGAGGCCGTGTGCGGGGCGTCGAGCCGCAGGGTCCTCGTGGCAAGGCGCGCTGCCTCCATCGGCGAATGGGTCACGAAGATCGTCGCAACGCCATAGGCCACCAAAAGGCGCTCAGTCAGTTGCAGCATTTCCTCGACGATCGGTACGTCGAGCGAAACGAAGGGTTCATCCATCAGCAGCAACTCGGGCTGCGCGGCGAAGGCGCGGGCGAGCGCCAGGCGCCGCTGCTGTCCAAGCGACAGTTGCGCGGGAAAATGGTTCTCCTTTCCCTTGAGCCCCACCTCGGCGAGCGCCCTGTCGACGGCGTCGGCATCCACATGTGCGGCCAGTCGCAGATTGTCCCGCGCCGTGCGCCAGGGCAGCAGCGTGGGTTCCTGGAACACCATCGCCAGCCGCTCGGGGCGATGGACCCGGCCTTCGAAATCCAGATCCAAACCTGCGACGATCCGCAGAAGCGTCGTCTTTCCGACGCCTGACGGGCCCGTAATCGCCAGCGTCTCACCCGCCCCCAGTTCGAACGACAGATCGCGTAGAACACAGGTGTCGCCGAAGCGTTTTTCGCACACATCGACAGTAATCATGCGCGCCGCCACCGTGATGCCCTCGTCTCCCAGGGTTGCAGAATCAATCCTTCGATCAACAACATGACGATGATGAAGCTGATCGCGTAGGCGAGAACCATCCCCACATCGAAAAGCTGAAAATACAGGTGGATCTGGAAGCCGATCCCGTCGGAGCGCCCCAGAAACTCGACCACGAGGACGATTTTCCATATCAGCGCGATGCCCGAGCGCCCGGCGCTGGCGATGAAAGGGGCCAATTGCGGCAAGACCACATGCCGGAGTTTTTCCAGCCGGGTGAGACGGAAAACGCGGGCCATGTCGTCCAGCCGCGGGTCGAGTGCCCTTGCGCCTTCGCGGATGGTCACGATGACGGTCGGGATCTTGTTGAGGGCAACCGCCATGACGGCCGCGGTCTCGTTCAGCCCGATCCAGAGATAGGCGAGCACGATGGTCACCAGCGCCGGCAAGTTCAGGAACACGATCAGCCAGGGGTCGAGCCATTGGTTGGCCCGGCGGCTCAGCCCCATCAGCATCCCGATCGCCATGCCGAGGGACATCGCGATGACATAGGCCATCGCCACCCGGCGCAGCGTTGCCACCAGATGCCGGGCCAGCTCGCCCGAGGCGGCCTCGGCGTAGATCAGCGGTGCCACGCGCCAGGGCGGCGGCAGCAGGTCCGCGTCGCCGCCCGCGATTGCCAGCAGCGACCAGAACGCCAGCAGCCCCGCCAGCGACAGGGCCGTTATTCCGGGCTTGCGGGGATCAGCTGCCAATGTTGACGAAAAGCCCCTTTGGCAACTCGGTTGCCTCGCCCACCAGATCGCTGCCGCCGATCCGCGCCATGATGGACAAGAGCCTGGAAGCGGCCTCTTCGTCCACCGATCCGGGGCCGGGAATGCCGGCGCGGAATCCGGCCTTCAGGGCCTCGAACTCAGCGTCGTTCTTGGCCTTCATGCGCGCGCGCAGCCGGTCCCATTCGGCGTCATCGGCGGCCAGCAGGTCCTTGGCGCCGCGCGAGGCCCTCGCCAGTCCTTCGACCAGCTCCGGGTTGTCGCGCAGCATTTCCCCCTTCAGGACATAGCCCAGCAGCGGCGTTTCGGGATCCAGTCCCAGCGTCTGCGCCGCTTCGGTGACCGAGATCAGCGGCCGCATGCCGGCGGCCTCCATCTTGGCCTGGAAGTGCCAGAAATTGATCGCGCCGCCCAGATCGCCGCCCAGTGCGGCCTTGTAGATCAGGGGCGCGCCGCCAAAGACCTGCTCGGTCTCGGCCGCGAGGTCCATGCCGTGGGCCTGTTCGGCATAGGCCTGCAGGATGATCCAGCTCTTGTCCAGCGGACCGCCGGCGATGCCGATCTTCTGGCCCTTCAGATCGGCCAGCGACTGCGCCGGGCTGGAGGACGGGACCATGACGCCGCCCACCGCCCTGGAATAGGGAATGAACACGTAATCCTTGCCGGCCGCGCGCTGGCGGGCGACCCAGATCCAGTCCGAGACGATGGCATCGGTCTCACCGCCCTGGAACGCCACCTGCGCGGCCGAACTGCCGGCCACGCCCTGCACCTGCATCTCGAAGCCGTTTTCCGCATCGAGGCCGTGGTGCTTGATCGTGTCCAGTTCCCAATTGACCGTGCCGAACTCGAGAACGGCGATGCGCAGAACCGGGGGCTCGGCCGTTGCCGCCGCGACGCTCAGCATCAGCGGGACCAGCACGGCAATGAATTGCCGGAACATTCCCATTTCTTCCTCCCTGACTGATTGGCCAACCGTTGTCATCAGGCGCAACCGCAACCGAAAAACGAACTTTTCGCCAATAACGGGAGCCATCATATTTGATATGCTCCCGCATGTCATTGGAGTCATCGTTTCGCGCACGAAGGCTTGCGATGGACCGGTCGCCATCGTTGAATTACAGTTTCCTGACATGGCAACGCCTGCGGAGCGGGCTTGCTTGAAAGGGGAGGCGAGGATGAAACTGGCGAAGCGACTGTCGGCGGCGCTGACCGTCCTGGGGCTGGCGGCGATGCCCGCTGCGGCGGACGGTGATCCCACCCGGCGGGCGACGCGGCTCGACCCGCTCGCGCTGGACGCCGCCGAGGGGTTCTCGACGACCCGCTACACGGTCAGCACCGGCACCTATTACCGCTGGCGGATCGAAAGCGACGGCCTGGAGGAATACAAGCTGCTGGCGCCCGAGCTGTTCCGCGAAAGCTGGATCGACCAGGTCGTCATCGAGGACCTGGAGGTAAAGCCATACGGGCTGCATGCCGTGGAATTCGACGACGAGGGCACGATCGACATCTGGTTCGTGCCGATCCGGCCCGGGACATACCGGTTCTATGTCGAAGGCCTGGAAACGCAGGGATTCAGCGGTGAGTTCGTTGTGCAATGACGCTTAAGGCCGTGATCCTGTTCGCCGCTGCCCTGACCTGCGGCCCGGCGGCGGCGCAGCCCGCCACGCTGATCTGTGGGGCGCTGGCCCAGAAACTGGCCCAGAAGCCCGCCCATGGCGAAATCCGCCTGCTCAGCGAAGCGCTGTTCGAGGCGGCCTCGCTCGACTGCGCCGACATTGCCGCCGATTTGCTGAACGCGGGCGCCTCCCTGCGCGCCAGGAACGCCGGCGGCGCGTCGGCGCTGTCGATTGCGGCAGCCAAAGGCTCGCGAAACGTGACCGGGCTGCTTCTGGAGGCGGGGGCGGATATCCATCACCGCGACCTGTCCGGTGCGACGCCGCTGCTGCGCGCGGCTCGCGAAGGACGCCGCCGCGTCGCCGCGACCCTGCTGGAGGCCGGCGCCGATCCGAAGGCCGCCGACGACAAGGGCATCACGCCGCTGATCGCCGCGTCCTTCGGCGGGCATCGCCGGCTGGTCGACATGCTGATCGCGGCCGGATCGGAAATCGACGCGGTGGACGCCACCGGCAAGGTCGCGCTGAGCTATGCGGCAGGGCGCGCCTTCACCGATATCGCCGAGATCCTGATCGCTGCCGGCGCCGATCCCGACGGCGTCTGGGGGCACCAGTTGACGCCGCTGATGTGGGCGGCCGGCCACGCCAACGACGCACCGCCGCCGGACGGGATCGCGACCGCGCAGATGCTGCTGCAGGCCGGCGCCGACCTGTCGCGGCAGGACGACCGTGGCCGCGACGCGCTGATGATCGCGGCCGGTCGCGGCCACGCGGACATGGTCGATTTTCTGCTGGAGCACGGCGCCGATCCCGCCCGGCGCGACAAGCAGGGCAAGACGGCCGCCGATCTTGCCGCCACCGAGGCGATCCGGACGCGCCTCGGCGGCTAGGGTCGCGGGACCGCGCCCCGGAAGAAAGACCGGTCAGAACGCCGCCAGATAGCGCGCCAGCGCGTCGATGGTTTCCTCCGAAAGCTGCTTCATGGTGCTGGTCTTGTCGGGGGCGTTCATGCGCACGTCGTTCTTGAAATCCAGCATCGACTTGCGCAGATAGCCCGGCTGCTGCCCGGCCAGCCGCGGAATGCGGCTGTCGCCCTGCCATTTGCCGTGGCAGGCGCTGCACT
>Ga0207799_100201_pt1 | contig 43506 bp, 36 predicted proteins | sample TtanPargueraPR_4_FD_187742 | JGI IMG/M metagenome (GOLD analysis project Ga0207799, IMG submission 187742) | Aerobic enrichment media microbial communities from Bioluminiscent Bay, La Parguera, Puerto Rico - Tt and M2 (SPAdes) | ecosystem: Environmental > Aquatic > Marine > Unclassified ...
CCGCGCCCGCGTCTTGTCCGGAGGGGCGGATCAGAACTTGCCGGATCAGAATTTGTAGGTGAGTCCGATCTGCGCGCCCATCTGCCACATGTCGACGCTGACGCCTTCGCCGAACTGGCTGTGGTAGTCGCCCGAACCGTTGTCCGTCTGCTCGTTCTCGAGCGCGTAGAAGAAGCTGCCCGAGAACTCCCAGGGCGACCCCTCCGGTGCATAGGTGGCCCCGGCTGCGAAATGATGCTCGGTCACCGCCGGGAACAGGGCGTTGGCGAAGACCTTGTCGTCGGGGATCGGCGACGGGCCGTAGTTGTAGCCGGCGCGCAGGGTGTATTCCTCGGTCAGGGCGTGCTGCACCCCCAGCATGAAGACGGGCTGGCTTTCCCAGCCGAAACCGCCGCCCGGCGTCCCGGTGGAGCGGGGCGTGTTGGCGATGGGGAAAACCCAGCCCCAGGCGATGTACTTCACATCGAACGCGATCTCGGTATCCGGCGTCGCGTGGTAGACGAGGCCCAGCGTCGCATTGGCCGGGGTGTCTAAAGAGCCCTCGAACAGATCGTTGTACTGGCTGAAGCGCTGGAACCAGGTCGGCGAGGAAACGGTCGCGCCGAGGGTGAAGTCGTCGTTCAGGTCCCACAGGCCGCCGAGGCTGAATCCGATGCCGTAGGCCGCCTGCGTATGGTTGGCGCCCTTGGTTTCGAAGAAGTTCGGGTTGGTCCCCATGTTGGTCTTGAAGTCGGACCAACCGATGTTGAGGCTGGCGCCGTAGGCCGACCAGGTGTTGGGCGTCCAGGCGACGGTCGGCTTGAGGTGGGCGAGCCGGTAACGCACCGAGCTTTCCCCGGCCCCCGCCGGGGTCGCGGAACGCGGCGTTTCGTACTTGGTGTGCATGCCGCCGCTGCCGGCCGCCGAAACGCCGAGGGTGAACGAGTCGTTCATCCGGTAATTGACGCCGCCAGCGCCTTCCGGGAAGTTCTCCATCTGGCTTTCTTCGTCGACCTTGGGGATCATGCTCGCGCCGGTGCCCGAAGCCCCGGTCCGGTCGAGCGAGCGTACCGGGTGGAACCACCCCGGCGAGACGAAGACCTGATCCTGGACCCGGCCCATCAGGGCGGGGTTCAGGGCGCCGCTGGAGGCGTCCTGCGGCAGGGCGACCCCGGCCCCGGCCATGCCGCAGTTCTTGGCGCCGATGCAGATCCCCAGATAGCCGTTGGTTGCGCTGGCCGGGCCGCCGGAAAGTCCCGCGGCGGCAAGCCCCAGCCCTGCCGCGAGGGCGGTTCTCATTGTTGTCTTGAACATTTGCTTCTCCGTTTTTCGTTTTTTCTCCCCGCCCGCGCGGCACCGGCATTGTCGTTCTTCGCGTTTGTCCGGACCGGCCGAAGGGATATCCACACAAAGATTAGGGATATCTAATTTTCTGTTTTCTAATACAAAAAACAGGACTCGGCCATTGTTTCTTCACACGCGTGCCGTGCGGGCGCGGCGGGGCGCGGTTAAACGCCGTGGTTTTTCACCAAGTGGAAAAGTGCAACCGCAGATGAGGTAGAAATACCGAGAAAGCAGCGGCATCCGCGCTTGACGGCGGGAACCGGCGGTATTATTTAGCGAACGCGTTTTCTGAACATGTTCACTAAATAAAGCTTTCCAGACATGCCGAGAAATCCCCAGACGGAGCAGGAGTGGGAAGAGACGCGCGCGCGGATTTTCGCGGCGGCCTGCGAACTGTTCGACGAGGGCGGGATCGCGGGGTTGTCGATGCGCGCAGTGGCCGCCCGGGCCGGCATGTCGGCGGCGGCGATCTATCGTTATTTCCCGGCCAAGGGGGATCTTGTCGCGGCCTTGTGGACCGAGGGGATCGGCGAGTTGGAGAGCCGGTTGCGGCGGATCGTCGAGAACGAACCCGATCCGGTCGCGGCGCTGCGGGCGCTGGCCGAGGCCTATGCCGATTTCGCCGCCAGCGACCCGGTGCGGTTCCGCCTGTTGTTCCTGCGCGGCGACGAAGCCGGGATCGACAGTTCCTATGAGTTCGACTTCACCTCCTACGACATCGCGCGCGATTGCGCGGCGCGGGCCATCGCGCAGGGCCGTTTCAAGGTGACGGATGCCGACCTGGCGACCCAGACGTTGTGGGCGGCGATCCACGGCGTGATCAGCCTGCGGCTAACCTGCCTGGAATTTCCCTTCCGAGACCCCAAGGACCTGATCGCGACCGCCATCACCACGGTGATGAAAGGCTTGCTGACAGACGAGGAACGATGATGCCGAAACGAGGCGATATGAGATTTCTGGGCATCGCCCTGCTGTTGGTCGGGAGCGGTCTTTTATCCGCCTGCGACGAGCCGGTGAAACAGGAGAGCGTGGTCCGGCCGGTCCGGACCGTGCAGGTCGCCTATGCCGATCAGCCGGTTGTCGCCGATCAGGTCGGCGAGATCGAGCCGCATTACGAGAGCGACCTCGGGTTCCGCATCGGCGGCCAGGTGGCCGAACGGCATGTCGAACTCGGCCAGGTCCTGAAGAAGGGCCAGGTCATCGCCCGTCTCGACGACCAGGACCAACGCAATCAACTGGCCGAGGCCGAGGCCGATCTTGCCGCCGCCAAGGCGACGCTGGTCCAGGCGACGTCGGACGCCGAGCGCAAGGAGAAGCTCTATGCCGACGGCTGGGCCACCGCGCCGGCCTACGAGGCGGCGGAAAAGGCGCGGGCGTCGGCCGAGGCGTCGGTCAAGGCCGCCGAGGCGAAGCTCCAGCTGGCCCGCGACCAACGCACCTACGCCACGCTGACCGTACCCTATGACGGGGTCGTCACCGCCCTCGGCGCCGAGGCGGGACAAGTGGTCAGCGCCGGGCAGATGATCGTCCGGGTCGCCCGCCTGGACCGCAAGGACGCGGTGTTCGCGCTGTCGCAATCGCTGCTGCTGTCGCTGCCGAAAAAGGCCGGGGTGACGGTGTCGTTGCTCGACGCGCCGGACATCTCGACCGAGGGGACGGTCCTCGAGGTGTCGCCGAGTGCCGACGCGGTCACCCGTACCTATACGGTCAAGGTGGCCTTGCCCGAGGCGCCCGACGAGATGCGGTTCGGAATGACCGTCACCGGGCGGTTCGAGGCCGGGAGCCGCCGCGTTGCCGAACTGCCGTCCTCGGCCCTGTTCCAGCAGGACGGAAGCCCGGCGGTCTGGGTGGTCGACCCGCAGACCTCGAAGGTCTCGCTGGTCAAGGTGGAGGTGGCGCGGATCGATGCCGGATCGGTCCTGATCTCGGGTGGTATTCCGGAAAGGGCCCGCGTGGTGACCGCCGGGCTCCAGGCCCTGTGGCCCGGTCAGGTCGTGAAGCTGGAGACCGGGACCGGATCATGAGGTTCAATCTTTCGGACTGGGCACTCTCGCACCGGTCCCTGGTCGTCTTCTTCATGGTGATGGTGGCCGCCGCCGGGATCTGGTCCTACGACACCCTCGGCCGCGACGAGGATCCGCCGTTCACCATCAAGACCATGGTGGTGAAGACCGTCTGGCCGGGGGCGACCCTCGACGACACCCTGCAGCAGGTGACCGAGCGGATCGAGAAGAAGCTCCAGGACCTGTCCGGCCTCGACTACCTGAAGAGCTACACCACCGCCGGCGAATCGGTGATTATGGTCACCCTCAAGGGCAGCACATCGCGAGAGGAGGTCCCCGACCTCTGGTACCAGGTCCGCAAGAAGGTCGGCGATATTGCCCAGGAACTTCCGTCCGGCGTGCAGGGGCCGTTCTTCGACGACGAGTTCGGCGATACCTTCGGCATCATCTACGCCTTTTCCGGGGAGGGCTTCGACTTCCGTGCCCTGCGTGACTACGCCGAGAGTGTCCGCTCCGAATTGATCCGCATTCCCGGCGTCGGCAAGACCGAGTTGATCGGTACCCAGGACGAGGTGGTGACGCTGGAATTCTCGACCCGCAAGCTGGCCGGGCTCGGCATCAGCCAATCCGACGTGTTGAATAGCTTGGCCGCCCAGAACGCGGTGCTGCCGGCGGGCGAGATCACCGCCGACGGCGAGCGTTTCCTGATCCGTGTTTCCGGCGGGTTCTCCTCGGAAGACGATCTGGCGAAGATCAATTTGCGGGCCAACGGGCGGTTCTTCCGCCTCGCCGACGTGGCGACCGTCCACCGGGGCTTCAGCGATCCGCCGGAGCCGCTGTTCCGGGTCGGCGGCAAGCCCGCCATCGGCTTGGCGGTTTCCATGGCCAAGGGCGGCGACATCCTGAAGCTGGGCGAGGCGATCCGCCAGCGCATGAAGGAATTGGAGGCCGACCGGCCGCTGGGCATGGAGGTCACCCAGGTGGCCGACCAGACCCAGGTGGTGAAATCCTCGGTGCACGGTTTCGTGCGGTCGCTGGCCGAGGCGGTGGTGATCGTGCTGGCGGTCAGCTTCCTGAGTCTTGGTTTGCGCGCCGGAACGGTGGTCGCCCTGTCGATCCCGCTGGTGCTGGCCGCGACCTTCGTCGGGATGAAGGTGTTCGGTATCGACCTGCACCGGGTGTCGCTGGGAACCCTGATCATCGCCCTCGGCCTGCTGGTCGACGATGCGATGATCACGGTCGAGATGATGGTCAAGAAGCTGGAGGAGGGGGCCGACCGCCACGCGGCGGCGATCGCCGCCTTCAGGCTCACCGCCTTTCCCATGCTGACCGGCACCCTGGTGACGGTGATCGGTTTCGTCCCGGTCGGCTTCGCCCGCAGCATGACCGCCGAATACTGCTTCTCCCTGTTCGCCATCATGGCGCTGTCGTTGCTGATTTCCTGGGTCGTGGCGGTGATCTTTTCGCCCCTGATCGGGGTTTCCATCCTGCCGGCCCGGATCAAGCTGACGGAAAGCGGGATGGCGATGCGCATTTCAGGAATTTTCCGCCGGATATTGTTGGGCTGCCTGGCTTATCGCTGGTGGGTGATCGCCGCCACCGTGGCCCTGTTCGCCGGGGCTCTCGCCCTTGCCCCCCGCCTGCAGCAACAGTTCTTCCCGCCGTCGGAACGGCCCGAGCTTTTCGTCGATCTGACCCTGCCGCAGAACGCCTCGATTCTGGCGACCGAGGCGGCGGCGGAAAAGCTGGAAAAGAAATTGGCCGCCGATCCGGACGTGGGCAGCTACAGCCTTTACGTCGGCCGCGGCGCGATCCGCTTCTATCTGCCGATGGACGTCCAACTGGCGCATGACTATTTCGCCCAGGCCGTGGTCGTCGCCAAAAGCGTCGAGGTGCGCGATGCCCTGGCCAGGCGCCTGCAGTCGGAAATGTCGGCCGAACTGCCGCAGGCGACGGTTCGCGCCTCGGCGATGGAGCTGGGGCCGCCGGTCGGCTGGCCGATCCGCTACCGGATCAGCGGGCCGGACCCGCAGGTGGTGCGGCAGAAGGCGTTCGCCTTCGCCGATATCCTGGGTTCCCATCCCGGCGCCCGCCTGGTCAATTTCGACTGGAACGAACCGATCAAGACGGTGCGCGTCGAGGTCGACCAGGACAAGGCGCGGTTGCTCGGCCTGACCTCGTCCGATCTGGCCCAGGCCTTCCAGGGGGCGTTCAGCGGCACGACGGTCACCGAGATCCGCGATTCGATCTATCTGGTCGACGTTATGGCCCGCGCCACCCCGGCCGAGCGCCGCGACCTCGACACCGTGCGCCATCTGCAGATTCCGGCCGGCAACGGCCAAAGCATCCCGCTCAGCGACGTGGCCGAGGTGTCCTACGGTTTCGAGCAACCGATCGTCTGGCGCCGCGACCACGTACCGACGATCACCGTGCAGGCTGATACCGCGCCGGGTGTCCGTGCCGCGGGCGTGGTCAAGGACCTGAAGGCCAAGGTGTCGGATTTCAACGCGGCCCTGCCGTCCGGCTATCGCCTGACGGTCGGCGGTTCGGTGGAGGAAAGCGCCAAGGCGACGGCTTCGGTGGCGGCGGTCATGCCGGTTGCCGGGCTGCTGATGCTGACCGTGCTGATGATCCAACTGCAAAGCTTCCAGCGGCTGGTCCTGGTCATCAGCGTCGCGCCGCTCGGTCTGATCGGCGTGATCGCGGCGATGCTGTCGGCCGATCAGCCGATGGGGTTCGTCGCGCTGCTCGGCTGTATCGCGCTTACCGGTATGATCGTGCGCAATTCGGTGATCCTGATCGATCAGGTGGAGCGCAACATCCGGGAGGGCATGGCGCGCCGGGACGCGTTGATCGACGCCACCTGCCACCGCATGCGGCCGATCCTGCTGACCGCGGCGGCGGCGATCCTGGCGATGATCCCAATCGCCACCGAATCCTTCTGGGGGCCGATGGCCTTCGCGATCATGGGCGGGCTGGTCGTCGCGACCCTGCTGACGCTGGTCTTCCTGCCGGCCCTTTATGCGGTGTGGTTCCGCGTCCCGGAACCGGGCCGGGAGGCTACTTGACGAACGGCACGCCGCCCCGGTGGCTGACCTGCACCAGATCGGTACAATCGGCGGCCGCGCCGTCCCCGCCGCTGAGGGCTTCGTTGAGCAGCACTTCGCCGAGCTGCTCGCAACGGAAGCTCTCCATCGGGAAGGAAAGCACCTGGGTCTTGTGCGGTTTGAGCCGGCCGAGGTCGAGGACGCGCCGGGTCAGGATCACGCCGTCCCGGTCGAAGAAGACGAGATCGGCCGTCACGCCGGTGAGCGCGTCCTCGCCGCCGTTGCGGACGACGAAATTGACCCGGCAGGCCGAATCGGCGGCCTCCAGCTTGTTGAGTTCGAGTTTCAGGGGTTGTGTCGGCAGCCGTTCCGCCGCGCTGGCGAGCCCTGTCGTCATTGCCGCCATCGCCACGGCCGCGATCAGAAATTTCCCGTGCGCCTTTGCGTCCATCTGCAAGCTCTCCCTTCGCTGACCGGCAATGTTGTTCCGCCCCAAGGGTAGCACCCTTTGATTGCGGCTTTATGTAACCGGAGGAACGGCGGGGAAGACTATCGGCGGCGTGCCGGGAACAGCAGCGTCAGCACCATGGCCGAGCCGATCAGCAGCAGGGCGGCGAGTTCCGGCCAGCCGACCGGTTCGCCGAGGACCAAGGCGCCGCTGGTCACGCCGATCACCGGGATCATCAGCGTGCCGATGGCCGAGACGTTGGCCGGAAACAGGCTGACCACCTTGAAGAAGGCCCAGTTGCAGAAGGCGATGGGCACCAGGATGACGAAGATCAGCATGACCCAGCCCAGCCCGGACAACGGCGCGAAGGCGATGCCGTCCAGCGCCCAGCTCAGGATCACGATTGGCACCGCGGCGACGATGAGCTGCCAGGTGGCGAGGCTGAGTACCGGCATTCCCCAGACGGTGCGCTTGAGCAGCACGATGCCGAGGCCCCAGCTTAGCGCGGCGGCGATCATGAAGGCGACGCCGAGGGGCTCGGCGCCCATGCTGCCGAGATCGCCCCACAGCAGCAGGCCGACCCCGGCCATGCCGAGCATCAGGGCCGCGACGATCCGTCCGGTCAGGGCCTCGCCGAGGATCAGGGCGCTGAACAGCGAGGTCCAGACCGGCATGGTGTAGGCGACCAGCACGGCGCGTCCCGAGGTCAGCTCGGCCAGTCCGAGGGCGCTCAGCATCTGCCAGCCGCCGACGTTGATGGTGCCGACGATGATCAGGGCCGGCCATCTGCCCTTCGGCACGGCCAGGGAAAGCCCCGACATCCGGGTGACCGCCAGCAGCACCAGCGCGCCCGCCGGGATGGTGACCGTGCGGAACGTCCAGGCGGACATCTCGTTGAGGACGATTTTCATGGCGGGCCAGGCCAACCCCCAGGACAGGGTGACCAGAACCAGGAGGATCAGTCCAAGCCGGGGAAGCGAAGCGGAGGAGTTTCCGTCGTCGGCCGCCGCGTCAGGCCTCGCCATCGGCCAGCGGCGTGACGTATTGCGGTTCGGTGTCCCAGGGGAAGTAGATCCAGGTTTCCTGGCTGACGTCGTGCACGCAGGTGTCGACGCATTCCTTGCCCTGCGGCTTGGCGAAGATGGTGGCGAAATGGGCCTTGGGAACGATCTGCCGGGCTTCCTTGGCGGTGGTGCCGGTATCGACCAGGTCGTCGATCAGCAGCCAGCCCTCGCCTTCCTCGGCGACGGCCCGCTCGGGCACCTTGAGGATGCTGGAGGTTCCCTTGATCTGCTCGTCGTAGGTCGAGATGCACAGGGTGTCGACCACGTAGATCTTGAGTTCGCGGGCGATGATCGCCGCCGGGACGAGGCCGCCGCGGGTCAGCGCGATGATCCCCTTCCAGGGCCCCTTTTTCATCAGCAGGCGCGCCAATTGCTTGGTGTCGCGATGGACTTCGACCCAGGTGACGGAATGGTTGATGACGTCGTCTCTGAAAGGCATGACCCGTTCTTTCTTGGTTACGCGGCGTTGCGCGGCGCGATTAAACCGTAACCCCGGCGCCAAGGCAACGCTGTTCGGCATGTCGCCGCCCGGAAATTCTACACGGGGAACCGAAACAGGAAAACCGGCGCCTCGGGCGCCGGTTTTCACTAAATGGCGGCTCGCCGCCGAAGGCTGATCACCTCAGGTAGATATGGACCTCGTTGGTGGCCGCATTCGAGCTGGTCGTGCCAGCCAGGGCGATGCGTCCCGGCGGCAGGCCCATCTCGACCAGCGACCGCAGCACGTTCTCGGCATAGCGCCGCGACTTGTTGCTGTTCACCGCGATCCTTGCCGGCCCGCCGGTGGACGGCGCCACCGCGACCAGATCGAACTGGGCGTCGGGGCGGCGTTCGAGGACGCGGCTCAGCGTGTTGTACACCGCCTGTTGGTAGGGCACGTTCGGCTTGTCGAAACGGATGACGACCAGCGGGCGGCGGCCGGTGATGTCGGCCGTTGCCGCGGAGGACGGAACGCTGTTTCCGCCGCCGGCGACCGAGGTCATCGCCCGGTTGACCAGGCTGGCGCCGTAGATCTCGCCCGTCTTGATGCCGGCCGACAGCAGGTTCAGGTTGCTGCGCTCGGTGGCGACGTAGTTGGTCTGGCGCCGGACGTCGTCGGCGACCTCCTTGAGCAGGCGGTCGATGAGCACGACGGTGCGGTTGATCTCGTCCTCGAGGATGGTCAGCTGCCGGTGGTCCTCGTCGACCGCGCCCGAGATGCTGAACGCGGCCCGCGCCGATTCGGACAGGAACGCCGACATGGTCGAGTCGGCGGCCACCCGGTTGGCCAGGGCGTTCATTTCGGCGATGTCGGTGGACAGCCGGTCCAGGTCGGTCTGCGAACTGGCGAACTGCTGGACCAGGATCGGGTTGCCCGGCGTGGTGCCGACCTGCAGCTTGGCGTTGATGGCGCCGACCGTCTCGTGGTAGCGGCGCGAATCCGCGACGATCTTGCCCCGGACCTGCTGCAACTCGGAATTATGCTCGCCGATCGAACTCTGCAGCCGGACCAGCTCGGTACGCAATTCCCTCGCCTTTTTCCCGACGAAGGTGCCGGTGTCCTGCCCGGGAGTTACCCCTGGTGGCGTGAAGTCCGTGTCGCCCAGCGGGGGTTGTACCCCGGCCGCCATCTGATTGGCATCGACGGGAGCCGACGACACCGCGCCGGGCTGCGCCGGGGCGGCCGCGCCTTGCTGGGCCTGTTGGGTTTGTTGAGCGTTCCCCCCCGACGGTTCTTCGCCGGTCAGTGAAGGCCAGAGTGCCTCCTCGGTAAACGCACATGCCGGCAGCAGGAACATCACCCCCAGAACCGCTGCCCGAAATTTCCATGAAATCATTTTGCGCGATTGCCTTTGATTGCAGAAAAGACCCATGGCCAAAACCGATTCAACTATTATAAAGGCCGCCGTTTCGAGCCTTTGCTATTGATTCGAGGATATTAAACAAAGCCCCTACCCCCGACAAGGATTGATTTCCCTTGGGTTTTGCCGGATTCCTACGAAGGCGCTTTAAGGGCGTCAAACCCTCTTGCGTTCCGGCCACGACCGGAGTAGTTTCCCGGCCTCGGTCGTCCCCGCCCAGGAGACGGCCGCCGGTTGTCAACCGGCTCCGCGCCCGTAGCTCAATTGGATAGAGCGTCTGACTACGGATCAGAAGGTTAGGGGTTCGAGTCCTCTCGGGCGCGCCATTTTTTCTCCGGAAAATTTCATCTTGCCGTCATCGAACGGTCACCGGTTGTCGTCCCCGCTTCGCCCACAACACGCGTGGCGGGCGCCGGAACCGGGCGCTTGCCGCCGTGCCCGGACCGGTTCGGCGGCTTTTTGATAAAAATAAGTTTTAATATAAGGCAGATTGACACATTCCCCGCGCCTCCCGTAAAACCGAATTGCTCTTTAGTCGCGAATGACCTGTCGCTTTCTCTTTTGAATTAGCGGTTCAAAAAAATCAGGGAAGTCGAGCGAAGGCGGTTTGGTTGTCTTGCGGGCGTTGGGGAGGGGTGCGCAACGCTCTGGAAGGCTGCCGGTCGGCGAGCATGTCGTCCGACTGACTTCCGGGCCCAGGGGATCGGGAAGGGATCAGGACGTCGTGACGGGCTGGAGTTTGCACAAAGGGCGCCGCGATTGGCCCATTGTCGGGTTGTGCGCCGCTGCTATCCTTGTCATCGGGACGCTTTCCCTGTTGCCGCAGACGGCGCCGCCGGGCGGCGGGGTCGATCTTGTCCTGCATGCCCTGGCCTATGCCGGCCTGGCCGTTCTGGCCTGTCGGGCGGCGGGCCGCGGGTGGCCTTACGCCGCGTTGGCCGTGTTCGCCTATTCGGCGGCGCTGGAGGCGTTGCAGACGCTGGTTCCCGGCCGGAGCGGGTCGCTCGGCGACCTGGCGGCGAATGCGGCCGGGGTGATCTGCGGTCTCCTCCTGTTCTCCGCCGGGCGGGCCCTGGCGCGGAAGATCCGGCGCGACCGCGCGGCCGCGATGAAAGCCGGGGCCGCGACATGAGCGCCGCCCGGGCCAGCTATCTTTTCCGCGACAACCGGCGGCAAACGGTCTTGCGCGACGTCCTGCGGGGCTACGACGCGCTGGCCCTTTTGCTGGCCGCGATGATCGCCTCGGCCTGGCGGTTCGGTATTTGGCTGCCGCCCGGCGAGTTCTGGATTCCCATGGTCAGCGCCGTCCTTCTCTATCTGGCGATGATGGAGATTCTGGGCGGCTACCGCCTGCTGCTGCCGGGCGAGGGGCGGCTCGGTTTCCGGCCGGCCTTCATGAGCTTGGTGGTGACCCTGAGCCTGCTGTTCACCCTCGGGTATTTCTCCAAGACGTCGGAGACCTATTCCCGCCTCTGGGTCGGCATCTGGATCGCCGCGGCGTTCACCCTGAACATGGGCGCCCGTCTGGCTGTCGTGTTCATCACCAACCGGATGGGAAAGGGGCGCTTGTTCGCCTCGCGGATGGTGGTCCTGGCCAGCCCGGAACTGCTGCCGGTCGTCGACCGGCTGCGAATGGCGACGCCGCGCGGCGGCTATTTCGTCGACCATGCCTTCTATATCTGCGACGAGGATTTTCCCTTGCCGGAGGGCGACGAGCGGGTGACCGACATCGAGGCCTTCCTGCGCGGCCAGCAGGCCAGGATGCCCGACGTGCTGGCCATCGCTCTGACCAAGCAGGGGGAAGAGGCGATCGCCGGGATCTACGACGATCTGCTGCACCTGCCGATCAACATCCTGGTCTATCCGTTCGCCGAGGAGCACAGCGAGATTCTCTACGCCACCGACTGGGCGGTGATCGGCGGCCTGCCGTTCATCCGCCGCCAGGCCCAGCCCCTGGACGGGCGCGGCTGGGCGGTGAAGACGGTGGAGGACTACGTGCTGGCGACGCTGTTCTCCATCGTCGCCCTGCCGGTGATGCTGCTGATCGGGCTGCTGATCAAGCTCGACAGCCCGGGGCCGGTGCTGTTCACCCAGAAGCGCCACGGCTTCAACGGTGAGGAGATCTTCGTCTACAAGTTCCGCACCATGAAGCATGGCCGCCCGGCCGAGGACGACGTGCCGCAGGCGACCAAGGACGACCCGCGCACGACACGCATCGGGCGAATTTTGCGGCGCACCAGCCTTGACGAACTGCCTCAGCTGATCAATGTGCTACAGGGGCGGATGTCGCTGATCGGCCCGCGGCCGCACGCGGTGGAGCACAACAACTTCTACCGGGCGCGGATCGACGGCTATCTGAGCCGCCATCGGGTCAAGCCGGGGATCACCGGCTGGGCCCAGGTCAACGGCTGGCGGGGGGAAACCGACACCGAGGAAAAGATGATCCAGCGCGTGCAGCACGACCTGTACTACATCCAGAACTGGTCGTTCGGGCTGGACATGCGGATTTTGTTTATGACGGCGCTGACGGGGTTTGTGAGCAGGCGTGCCTATTGACCGTCCTTTGTGATTTGAAGTGTGTGGTGTAAGTTGGCGGCGATAGTTCTTGAAACGAACTTAGCTGTGTTGACGAATGTGAATCAAAAAATTATCAATATAAAGAATAATTTCTCGAATTTTGGGAAAATACTTTCTGCTGCGGTATTTGATCAAGCTCTCCAGGGAATAACGACATTTGGTTATACGGTTTTACTCGCGCGTCAATTTAATATTGAGGAATTCGGCCTCTTCAGCGTGATGTGGGCCGTAGCTTTTCTTTTTGAAAGCTGCGGAAACGCATTATGGTCGGATTCACTTATTTCCGTACAGTCGAGATTTCGTGGATACTCCAGATATCCGGTAATTATTTCATCCACACTTTTTTGGAGTTTGTTGTGGTCGTGTTGCGGAACGATTCTAACGGCCTTTTGTGCGCTTCTGGCACCTGATCGCTTCTCTTCGCCAATCATGGCTTTGGGGCTGGTGTTGATTGCGCAACGCCTCCACATGCAGATCCGGCGAGTGTTCTATATATATTCTCTCCCTAAATTTGCCGTTCTGATTTCAGCCACCTATTTCATCGTCCTCATTGGAGGGGCTTACTTTCAATTCTACGGAGGAACGGTTACCGGTGCTGTTATGTTGTGGGCCGGAGCCAGTCTGTCTGCCTCCCTGGTCGGCTTTGCACTCGGCGTTCACCCACTAGCATGGCCCGATGTCAGGACGTTTTTTTGGACCGGTAAATCTCTATGGAGAGTGGGCCGGTGGCTTATGAGCGCCTCCGTAGCTTATTGGCTGGGCAATCACGGTTTGGTGGCAATTACGGCGGCGTGGCTGACCGTAGAGGAGGCAGGGATCCTGCGGGCCTATCAAAATTTATTCACGCCGCTTATTCAGATAATCGCTGCTCTTTTTGTAGCACTTCTGCCTTATGTCGCGGCCCGGATACGCTTTGCTGGATTTTCTACGATTCCGAGGTCGAGCCTTATTGGAGCGCTGGTCTTTGGAGGGGCTTCCGTCTGCTATTGCAGTGCCTTGTATGCGGCAGCGCCGATCGCAGTCCCTATTTTGTATGCCAAGCCGTCGTTGATGGAGTTCTCTTGGCTTTTGGTCCCATTGGCAGCCGTTACCATAGCCGACGCGATACGTCAGGGGTTGAGTTTTGGTCCCGTTGCGTCCGGCCGGACCCAGGTCGTGTTTTGGGGAAGGATGGTCGGCGTGTTTGTTCTTCTGGGAACGGTCTTTTTTCTGGCCTCAACGAAAGGCGTGTTGGGCGTTGCCTGGGCCATGGCGGCATCCAGCTTTTGCGTAACCCTGACTTTTCTGTTGGGAGTTCTCCGTCTGAGATCGAAAACGTGATTCAACGGTTTCTTTCGAGAGAGAACTCCGGTCAGGTCAGGTTTCCCTGTGCGAGGGTAGAATGGGGCTCCGGCAATTAGCCTCTAGGTTCGGTTATGTGGCAAACGGTGGAAAGGGATATCCGTGTTCCGGCCGGGAGGTGGGCCAGGCATTGCGCTTGGAGATTGGGGCCTTTTCCCCGCCTTTCCGCCGCATACCAAAGCTTGCTCTTGATAAAGGAGGCGGAAAGGAAGGCGCGGGCAATTCCCCCCGTAAGGTCTATCAGCCTTCCGAACCGGGTGTCCCACCGGATCCAAGGTAATGCCTTCCCGGCTATCGGCATTAAGCGGGCGTGAACGATCCACCAGTCGCCGGGTTCGTCTCTTAAATACATTTCCTGCGTAAAAAAACCCGCCCCATCCCATCCGTTGACTTTCACGGTCACGCGATGGTTATCCCCTTCCAGTTCGATATGATCGACTGGATATTGATGCCATTTATTACTGCCGACATGCTCAAGCCGCTTTGACGCAATACGACCAATCGGAAATATGTCTTTCCGAAATAGAAAACGTGCGACGAAATCCTGATATGTCGATGGCTCCAGGACATCTATCGATTGATGTCTGGCCATCTGATCGTTCGATGCGAAATGTTCAGATTTTAAGTGCCATAAACTGCTGTTTGTCTGGCATTTGAGGGATAGTATTTTTTGATCTTCCTTGACGAGCAGGTTTTCCTCCGAGAGGGTAACTCCCCATTTTGGGCCATGCAGGGAAAAAAAAGCATACCTGTCAGCCGTTTCGATGTCGTCTAAAAAACCAACCGCATCAGATTCAAATCTAATTGTGCATCGATGGTTATTGTTTATTTCAAAATAAATCTTTTTTCTTGGAATAGAAATCATATTTTATCTCTATCATAATATTTCATTTTGTTTTTTTCTGTTGTATATCCAGAATATAGATAAGAAAATATGAATAGTTCCAAATATTCCAAACAGGCCTGATCCGAATGCATTCTGTAGCAATATATAAACTAGTACGCTACTAGATGCAAAAAAACCAATGCTCTTTGGTAAATTAAACAAAGAGAATTTTATCAATATATAAATAGACCACATAAAACATAATAATCCAAATATACCAAGGGCAGAAATTGCCTCTATGGCAGCGTTGTGAGTTCCTGATCCTAGTAACATTTCTTGTATATCTTCGGATCTTGACGATGCAATGTATCCAGATCCTATAGGCCAAAGCTGCTTTATGTGATTAAACATAATTTCCCATATAGCTATCCTTCCTGTAAAATTTTTAATACCTTCAAGGCGCAACCACATAGGTGTATGAGGAGATAATATCGCGATTATAGATATTAAAATACCCGAAACTAATATAATAGAAGATAAAAAGAAAGATATATTGATTTTTCCATATTCCGATTTATCATATTTTATTAAAAAAAACACCAAACAAGAATATATAAATATAAATGTATTTGTTCTGGATTGAAATAAAAATATAGAAAGCAATAAACATATCCACGTAATAATAATAGTTTTCCCTTTTCCTGGGCAAATATAGGAATTTAATAAAAACGCAGATAATATAATTAATGTAGATGTATTTGGGTGCACAAAGCTAGCATTTCTGTAGCTTACATAAGTTAATATATCTTGTATTGGAAATAAAAAGTACGTAACTATAGATATAGTGAATACCGTGAAAGATGATAATGTTATATAGTAAATTATGCTATCAATATCTATCCTTGTTGTTAATATAACTAAAGTCATGAAAATTCCTAATAAAGAATAAAATATTGATATAACATAATTTTCCGATAGTGGAGACATTATTATTGCAATAATATAAAATATAAATATGGGCAGCATTGGCCCAAGGCACGATGTAACGGATCTCGAAAATAAATATATATGTTTTAAGGCAAAATAAGATATTATAAAAAGATGAGCTATCTTTAATAAAATAAAAATATTTTCAAAATCAGGAAGTGATCTTGCCCAATTTACGCTATATAATATAAAGAAAAAATATATAGAAACAAAAAGAAGTCGCCTTTCTATTTTGATTCTATTTTCCTTAGAATTATCCATTGAAATAATAAAAATCCTATTATGAGATAGAATTTAACATACCAACAGCCATTTCTCTCGGTGTTACGACGGTGATACGGGCCTGAGCACTGCGGCGAATTTGATCCAACTCTTTTGGAGTGGCATCCGATAATCTGCTCAGGGCGACATGACTGCTGTTCTTTAGATAAGGATCAAATGTAAATCCTGTAACCCCGTCTTCCACCAATTCCTCAACGGCTTGAGCGTTTTTGCTTCCGAGGACGATTGCGCCCGATGCCATGGCCTCATTCACGACAAGCCCCCATTCCTCGAACAAAGATGGCAATACGAGGACGCCATATTGGGCGTACAAGCCTGCCATGGCGTCATACGGAAGCGGGTCGAGTATTTTCGCCTCGATGGAGGGGGGAAGGGCGGCCAAGGCGGCTTCCACTGCCAACTTTTCAGAGCCTGATCCAAGAATACCAAAACGAAAGTGTGTTTCCGGGTGTTCGTTTGCCCACTCCCCTAGGTTGGCCAAAAAAGGGACCAGTCCCTTGTAAGGCTCCAACTTGCCAACGAAGAGGATATCGTGGGCTCTATCTTCTGGGCGTGTCGGGGGAGCACGAAACAGATCGAGATCAATAGCTTGACCGATTTTATATATGTGTTTCTCCGGGTACCCCAGAGAGAGAAGGTATCGCTTCCCCGCGCTTCCATTGGTCATCACAGCATCGGCGCCGGAGAGAAGCAGTTTGCGCAAATACGTTCGGATTGGGCCGGCGGCGGTTTCAGTCCGGTCAGACAATGTCGCCCAAATCACCAACCGGGATCTGCGGAAAATTTGACGATAGAGCCAAGCCATAAGGGTCCTTAAGCCCATCTCTCCACTGATCGTGCAGTTGGGCCGAAAACGGAGAAGCTGGAAAAACGTGTCATAAGGCAGATGGACCTGGGCCTTCATCAGTGTCCCATCCAGGTGACGAAGAGACGAGGAAAACGAGAGACTTCTTTGAATGCGGACGTCCAGGTCTCCCCATTCAGGCCGCCACGGCCGATCTTGTTCCATTGGAGTCGACACGAGAATGCGCAACTCACCCAATTGAGAAGCTAGGTAATTGAACACCGGGACGCGATAGGGGGCCACGAAGTTGGTGAGTAGGGCCACCTTGCCCGGTTTCTTTTTTTCTCCATCATGGTGCGTCATTCTTTCACCTATCGGCCCAGAAATTTTTTAAGCGCAAACCACGCTGGCTTCAGATCGTAAATACGGTCCCGCAGGGGAATCGTATTCCGCTTCCGTCCTGTGGCGAGGGCGGTCCTATAGTCATTGAAGTATCGGAAAGGAGTCATTTTCTTAAATAAACTATTAGGAGATGTCCGCAAAATTAACAAAATATCTTCGGTGAATATAAATTTTCCAATAGATGTCAGTCTAAAATAGAAATCGTAATCAATGCATGAAGACATTTCTTCATTATAGCCGCCGCACGATGCCCAGGATGCCTTCCGAAACATTACCGTGGAGTGGGCGATATAATTCGTCCGATAAAGATTGCGGGGCGTCACTTCCCGGATACCGCTTCCATGCGATGAAAGCACTTCCTGGCCTGACAGCGATAGAGGCCCTTCCTTATCCACCTTCAAATAGTCAGCGGCGACCGCGGCTGCTTCTGGGTGGTCTGACAGAATAGACACCTGCTTCCGGATTCGGTCTGGGAGGCTAAGGTCGTCTACGTCGTTGATGGCAATGAACTCTCCAGTTGCCGCAGAGGATCCCATATTCAAAGCCCTGGCACGTCCTACGCGGCCTGGGAAGATGGGCCGAATCCGATCGTTTTCATTTGCCCTCCTTTGGAGGAGTTCGGCAGTGTTGTCCGTGGAGCCGTCGTCGACGACGACGAACTCCAAGTTCGGCCAGTCAAGGCGTTCGGCCGCATCGAGCATTTCCTCGATGTAAGAGGCCGCATCAAAGGTTGTCGTGATGATCGAAACGCGTGGATGGGCCTCCATGGCCGGGCTACCGGAGGCCGTCGATGATCAGGGACCGGTGGGAATCAGGAAACGTCGCGTTAGGTTTCCCATACTTGACACTTCTATGGACAAATCCATCGGCAGGATCCCAGTCCGCGGTATAGCTAGTGCCGTCTTGATCAAACCATTCTAATGGCCGCGGCCGAAAGCCCGCCTGTTCTAAGGTCTCTGCCAAGCTTTCCTTCGTCCACAACATCTTATGATCCGCCGCCCCCGGGCCAGCACCTCCGGGACGAACCTGTTCGATATATTCCGGATTTGGATTATTTCCATCCGGCACGGCTATTCGGATTAAGCCCCCTTCCATTAAGTGGCGATAAGCCAATTCCAACGCCTTTGAAGACTGAGCCAGTGTCAGATGTTCGAAAACGTGTTCGGAGAGAATTCTGGACAATTTTGCGCTCGGGGGGAATGTTCGAGCCCAGTCCTCAGCCTTAGTCATGTCAAAGAAAACGTATTCCGTTCCGCACCAACCGGGCTGAATGCTTGATCCTCCCGGGCTTATGATGACGCGTATGATCTCGCCATGTTCGATATTCTTCGCCAGATCGGATTTCATCCTACGATGTCGGAATGGCGATAGTAGCCTGGTTTTCAAGCGAGTCAGGAATCGAGCCATGGAACTAGCCCTTATCTCGTGAGTGAGTATGCTTTGATGTATTGTATCAATCTAGGCTTTCAAAAGGCTAATGGCATAAAACTAACAGATTGAAATTAGGATAGAGGACTTTGAACGCATTGTATGGGCGGGACGGCGCGCGGAAAATACCTTTAGTTGTCCTAACGCACACCACTGAGGGTCGACTTCCTCTGACAGTGGCGCATCCGCTTGGACCGTAATGCCTCGGCCCCGCACAATCTGGTCACCTGCTTCCAGCACGTCATCGGCTAAAAGAAGAAAACGCGGCATCATTAAAGACTTATTTTCCGGAAATCCCCTTTCGAACTCAACCTCGTCCTCAATGACAATAAAGTCATTTTCCGCAATAACACGCCTAAAATGCGTCCATCCCGGACCCTTTCCCACAAACTGATCCGTTGTTACCCAACGATACCGGCCGGGACAGTAAAGAACTTCCAATTGGGATTCTTTGGTTCCAACAAGGGCCGGCAACGGCAGCCCTTCCGGTCGATACAAACTCGGTTGGTGCATTTCTCCACCGTAACACGGTAAGGGTTGAACCCCGTCCGCGAGTTCAATAAAGGGGAGGGGCATCCCTCCAGCGAGAGACTTTCCTGGAGGCACGACGATCGCACAATATTTTGACTTTTTGATTATGCGAATTGAATCCTGTATATCATCCGTATGCGCGTTTTTGGTCGATTCTAACGGAATATATTTTTTATTTTTCAAAATATTGGTTTTGTTTAATTTTGATTTCTCAAATATTTCATACGAAAATGCAATTAATGCACCTGTAAATGATAGGTAATCAAAAAAATTATTGTAACTATACCATCCAGAAAATTCCGGATCTGTAGTGTCTACCTCACTGATAACGAATTTTTCTCCTTTTCGCAAAACAAGAGGAATGCTGTGATTTCCTCTAAAAAAGGAACTTATGTATTTTTCAATCAAAAAGGATTTTTCGATATAATAACTATTACTAAAAATTTCCCCGGCTAAAATATATGCCAGAATTGATGCTGAGTATCCGAAGCTTTGCTTTTGACCGCGTCCCAACACGTTGGAATCTCCAGATGGGAATACCAATCGATCTAGCGCGTTAATTGCTTTTGAAAAGCGTTTTATGTGCATACGCTTTGCGATAGGTGACCGCAAAATCTGTAAACCTAAAAGGGCGGTCGAAAATGCATGATATTGTGAAGTGGGATCGCATCTAGTATCTTCAATGAATCCGCTAGATCGCTGGAATACTAGTAGCGCAATATGACGCTCTAGGTGGGCCAGTAGTTTGTTGAAGAACCCCCCATCCCTCAGCCTTACTGTACTTCGAAGCATTGTCCAGTTAGCTACTCGGGTCCTGCAGAACTTTTCGTCTCCTAGCAACTGTTTTGTAGAGGAATAGGCCCCTAGTCCACCTAAGTTCTTTGCCTCTCCGAGTGCAAACCGGACAAATTCCCAATGATATTGGCGCCCGAAAGAGGGAGGGGTAATGGTCGAAAGATACTCTAAAGCTTCCAATCTAACCTTATCAAAATCTTTTCCAAGCAGTGACCAGAGCCATATCGAAAATGCTGTTCCATAATATTCTCTGCAATTAAAACCATTTTCTTTTGAAAAAGATTTTTCTAAAAAATCTGCAATTTTGAGCGAAAATTTTTTCAATTTAATACGTGAATATTCTTTTATCACTTAATATTCCTTTCTATTTACATATATATACCTATATAAATATAATTTCTTTTGCTGTATTAATGAAATTGTATTCGAAACATCTTATATCATATGTTGATCTATATTTCTCTGTTCCATTTTTCCCCATCTCCTCTCTTAGGTCCCTATCGTTTATTAAAATCCCTAACCAGTTGGCCAATGAACTAACGTTATGGGGCTCAAAAAGAAAGCCGTTATGAGAATCTATCATTTCAGGAATCGCCCCGGTTTCCGTTGCCACGATTGGAAGCCCGCTTGCCATGGCCTCAATCAAAACCAAAGGTTGGCATTCCGACCACGATGGAAGGACAAAGATGTCCGCTCGGGCGAGCATGTCGCATTTTTCCTTGCCGAACAGCGGACCGTGAATTTCGATCTCGTCAGGATATCGCCCCGCAGCGGCGCGAAGGGCCGCCAGGACGTCCGATTCCCCTTGGGCTCCGACAAATATCAAGTGATGTGGCGTCCCTTTGTCCCTCAATCGTTGGGATGCTTCCAAAAGGTCCAAGGGTCCCTTGGCGCGCAGAAGGCTGGATAGAAAAAGAACGACGGGGGGGGAGATCGGTTCTCTTTTTTTGAGGATTGGCGCGCGGCCCCGGCAAGGGTCCGGAATTCCGTTCGGAATGACGTGGAATCTTTCCGGAGGAACCACGCAGTCCAAATCGTGGTATAAGCGGTTCGATACGTGGATGACTTCCACTTTGTGGCAGAAAATCCTATAAATTATCCGATAAATAAAGGATCTCTCATATCTTTCTTTCATACCCTGCATGTGGATATGAAAAATCACTTTTTTGTTGAACAGCTTACATAATTGCGAGACCAATAAGTCACGCAACAGAGCAGGGCCATATACCGATGCGGAAATATATACAGCATCTATTTTTGTTTTTTTTAGTTTTTTGAATACGTTGTAAATCAGTTGAGCAGATATAATAAATTTTGAAAAATTTATTCTTCTTATGCTGCTTATCGTATTCCCCATTTGTATGGGAAGTACATCGATACAGAATTGGCTTCTGATTTTTTCTGATTCAATGATGATCTGGTTTACAGTGGACGCACCATGGACGGGCGGCGGTAACTGGCACACCATTAAAATTCTCTTTTGAGACATGACCCTACCTATTTCTCATGCCCCTCTTAATTTCTCCCTGCATTAGCACCGACCAAATAAATCGTGGCGCGAGGATGAGATAGCGACGCCACAAGCGCCGGGGTTCGGAAACGAGCCTATGGAGCCACTCCAATCCGGAACACCGCATCCATTTGGGTGCACGTCTTATTCGGCCGGTATGAAAATCATATGCAGCTCCTATGCCGATCAATGTGGCTGGCAACCGGTTTACGTGGTCGCGCATCCAAAATTCTTGCTGCGGAGTGGAAAGTCCAACCCAGACTATGTCGGCGCCACTGTCTCTTATCCGGCGAGTTACCTTTTCGTCCTCGTCGGGAGTCAAAACACGATAAGGGGGACACTCCGCGCCGACTACCCGAATCCCATGGAAACGGGCTTCTAGGCGTTTTTTAAGATCAACGGCCACTCCCTCACCCCCGCCATAGAAATAATGCGTGAGGCCTGTCTTTAAAGAGGCTGAGCAAACGTTCTCAAGCAAATCCGAGCCGCAAACTCGGCTTACCGGCAATCCCCGCCATTTACCGATAAACACTAATGGCATACCGTCAGCAGTTACCATGGCCGCATCTTCATGCAGTTTTTTGAGGGCCTTATCTTCTTGAGCGCGCATGACGCCATGCACGTCTCTCACACATACAAACCGCCCTTCGGAATCCTTCGCCCATTGGGTAATTATATCGGTAGCGCCGGTAAGTGACGTTACTGAAATCGGAACCCCGAGGACTCTAAAAATATCCAACTAGTTTCTAGCCCTTGTATGTCGTTGCCGAAATACGGTACGCGAAGTTCTCAACAATCTAAAATTACGCGCCATCACAACAACCCCGATTATACCTTCATATCAATAATCTCGACATTTCCGTCAATTGGGTTAAGCCTCTTTGGGTCGTACCATAACGAGATCAAATGAACTCGTAAAAAGTGATGTGGTAAGCGTGTGTTAAAAAAAACATATCTGTTCCCTCTCTGTTGCGAAACCGCCACACTGCGCGAAAATATCAGGGTTTTCACATAGTTCGGTCGTTGCGGTTCAGGAAAACAGGTGGCAATTATCTCTAAAATATATACATTGTTTGCAGATTGTCGTGGCCGCTTTCGGTGGGAAGCGGGGTTCACGCGCGACGGAGGTTGGCGCCGGGGCGCCAAACGAGGGCTGAAGGGGAAGTGCGATGAAGATCCTCAAAGGAGTGACCGGTGCGGTTCTGGCCGCGGGTCTTGTGATCGGCTCGGCGAGCGGCGCTTTGGCTCAGGCCGCCGGAGGTGCCGGCGCTGGTGCCGCCGTTCAGGGCGGGGAACCCACTCTTCCGCCCGCCTTTTCGATTCAACTGCGGGCCGTGGCGAACAACCCGGCGGCATTGGCGAACCTCGTGGCGGCTTTGGTCGCCAACAATCCGCAATTGGCCGTGGCGATCGCCTCCACGGCGGCCCAGGCGAATCCGGCCGCCGCGTCTCAGGTCGCGACCGCCGCCGCGCGGGCGGTCGTTGCCGCCAATGCGGCGAGCGGGAGCACGGCGTCCAACGCGGCGGACGCCGGCGCCATTATCGCCGCGGTTTCCACGGCGTCCAATACCTCCATCGATAGCCTTACCACCGATGTGGCCGCTGTCACGGGGATCGGTGCCGCGGCGCTTTCGGCCGAGGCAGCTACCGCGCAGGAAACGCAGACGGAGACCGCACAGACCGGCACCACGGGCGACGGGACCACGGGTGACGGGACCGGCCTGGAAGTCGCCACCGGAGACGGTGCTGGAGAGGAAGATACGAACGAAGGGATCGGTGACGACGACGGCGCCGGTACCGGCGGTGGCGGTACCGGTGATGCGAACGACGTGGGCCCGGATACGGGCGGCCCCGCGGTTGTTACCAGCGAAGACCAGGACGGCGCGAGCCCGAACGGCTGAGCCGTGTGCGGGCCGGTACGGGAAAGAAACGAATTTACCAACCCGATTTTTCCGATTACGGGGGGAAGAACGTGAAGAAAACGATGAGTTCCTTTTGGCAGGCCGGCCTAGGGAGCATTCTGGCCGCGGTTGTTGCTCTGCCGATCGCCGCGGCCTCGGCGCAGACGGCGGCTCCCGACGCGGGGCCGGATACGGGCGATGCCTATACCCCGCGCGGCGCGCGGCTCGGCGGCTTCCTGTTCTATCCGAAGCTGACCGTCACCGAGACCTATGACGACAACATCTTCAAGGCGGAAACCGGCGAGAAGGATGATTTCATCACCCAGATCTCGCCGAACCTGAGCCTGCGTTCCGACTGGAACCGCCACGCCTTGCGATTCGACGCCAACGCCGATGTCGGCCGCTACGCCGACAGCGACGACGACGATTACGAGGACTACGATCTGCGTGCCCGGGGCCGGGCCGATGCGTCGCGTGCCTTGACGATTTCCGGCGAGGCCCGCTACCGCTGGCTGCACGAGGCGCGCGGCGGCGACGATGTTGCCACGGATGCCTCGGCGCCGGTCGAATACACACGTGGTACCGCGGGGCTGGAAGCCGAATATAAGCCCAACCGGTTCGGCCTTACCGTCGGCACGACCCTCGACGATTACGACTACGACGACAACGGGCTTCTCGCCGGCGGCACGACCAACAACGACGATCGCGACCGCACCGTCTGGACCGGATCCGTCAAGGCCGGGTACGAGATCCAGGAAGGCTACGAGGCCTACCTGAAGGGCGTCTACAACGACCGGAATTACGATTCCGCCGTCGACGACAACAACTTCAACCGCGACTCGGACGGTTACAACGTGCAGGCCGGTCTGGCGGTCGACTTGACCCGGCTGGTCCGCGCCGACGTCGCTATCGGCTGGATGGAGCAGGAATATTCCGATGCCAACCTCGAGGACGCGAGTGGCTGGTCCGGTGATGCCCGGGTGCGCTGGAGCGTCACCGAGTTGACCACCCTGCGGTTCACCGCCAACCGGGCGATCAACGAGACGACGACCGCCAACGCTTCCGGTATCGTCTACACGAGCTTCGGCGCTGGGGTCGATCATGAGCTTCTGCGGAACCTGATCCTCAAGGCGGATGCCCGGTATGCCAATTCCGACTATCAGGGGCTCGATCGCGAGGACGACAGGATGACGTTCTCCGCCGGGGCCGACTACAAGATGAACCGGAACTTCTTCGGCGGTCTGGGCTATACCTATGAAGACCGCGATTCGAATACCGCCGGGAACGACTACACGGACAATATCGTCAGGCTGACGGTCGGCGCCCAGTTCTAGGTTTGGGTTTTCGTCGCGGCTTGCCATGACGAACCTCGTTGCAGGTATAATCCCCTCGTGGCGCCGTCACGAGGGGATTGTTTTTTGAGGGAAGGGGTATCCATGTGCGGCCGTTTCGTTCCGTTTTTTCTGGCGCTGGTCTTCCTGTTCGGTTTGGGTGCCCGTGTGGGGGCCCAGGAACAGCCCATCTATACGCTGGGCTCCGGCGACGAGGTCCGAGTCAGCGTGTACGAGGAAGAGGACCTTTCCGGCGAGTTCGAGGTCAACGGCGAAGGACAGCTGTCTCTACCGTTGATCGGCAGCGTCCACGCTGGGGGCAAGACCCTGCATCAACTGGAAGACGATATCGAGGCGAAGCTGCGGGACGGTTTCCTGAAGGAGCCCCGCGTCAGCGTCGAGGTGCTGAACTACCGGCCATTCTACATCCTGGGCGAGGTCAACGAGCCCGGCAGCTATCCTTATGTGAACGGCATGACCGTGTTGAACGCCGTCGCCCTGGGCGGCGGGTTCACCTATCGCGCCAAAAAGGAGCAAATCACCGTCATCCGGGCGGATGATAAAAGCCGGACGCCGAAAACCGTCTCCCCGGACACGGTCGTCTTGCCGGGGGATGTCGTCCGGGTCGAGGAACGCTTCTTCTAGCGGCGCGGCGGGCGGTTCCGGCGGAACCGCGGAGGGACGGACGAATCCTGTCGTCCATTTCTACCGTCGTGCCCATATGGGGTGTGAGGGAACACCGTTTTCGGGGAAATTGGGACTTGAGTGAGGGGTGGCGGAGATCGTGAACGAAATGAATTCTCCCAGTTCGCAGGGTGGCGTTCAAACGCCCCGGTCCAAGGAACACCTGCTGGGCCGGATGGGGGAACGCGTGGGTTTGGGAGATTCGGAGATCGATTTACGGGATCTGCTGCAAACCCTGTGGCGCCGCAAGATGGTGATCATCTCGACGGCGGCATTGATCACGGTGGTTGCCGCCCTGGTCGTTCTCCAGTTGACGCCGCGCTATACGGCGTCGACCCAGATCATGCTGGAAACGCGGCAGTCGAAGGTCGTCGATTTCGAGAACGTGCTGTCGGGCATCTCGCCGGAAATGGCGACGGTGCTCAGCGAGGTCGAGGTGATCGGCTCGACCTCGCTGATCAGCCGGGTCGTCGACAAGCTGCACCTCGTGCAGGATCCGGAGTTCAACGGCGCCCTCAAATCGCCGCCCTGGTACGCCGACTACTTGAAGCTGGAGACCTATCTGCCGGAAGACCTGCTGATCGCGATCGGGCTGAAAAAGCCCGAGGTCGAATTGAGCGAGGAAGAGCGCAGGGAGCGGGAGAGAACCAAGGTCGTTTCCGCAGTCAAGGAAAGGCTCGGCATTGCGCCGGTGAACCGGTCGCTGGTCATTTCCGTCTCTTTCGTCTCGGAGAATCCCCGCAAGGCGGCGCTGATCGCCAACACCATCGCCGACAACTACATCGTCGATCAGCTGGAGGCCAAGTTCGAGGCCACCCGCCGGGCGACCGCCTGGCTGAACGACCGGATCCAGTCGCTCAAGGAAAAGGTCCAGCAGACGGAATCGGCGGTGGCGGCGTATCGCGACCGCATGGCGGGCCAGATCGGCCAGAGCACCAGCCTGACCGAGCAGCAGGTCTCGGAGCTGAACTCGCAGCTGATCCTGGCCCGTGCCGCCCGGGCCGAGGCCAGCGCCCGGCTGGAGCAGGTCGAGCGGCTGCTGAGTTCCGAGGGCGACCTGAGTTCCGCCGCCGAGGTGCTGAATTCGCCTTTGATCCAGCGCCTGCGCGACCAGGAAGCCCAGGTCGTCCGCAAGGTGTCCGAACTCGAATCGCGCTACGGCGAGCGCCACCCGACGATGATCAAGGCCAAGGCCGAATTGCGCGACCTGCGGCTGTCCATCGAGCGCGAGGTCAAGAAGATCGCCCAGAGCTTGCGCAACGAGGTCCAGGTCGCCCGGGTCCGTGAACGCACCCTGGATCAGAACCTCGCGCAACTCGAAGCCCGGCGCGGCGAGCAGAATCGGGCCGAAATCCGCCTGCACGAACTCGAACGCGAGGCCGACGCCAACCGGCTCCTCTACGAGAACTTCCTCTCCCGGTTCAAGGAGACGAGCGAGCAGGAGGACCTGCAGCAGGCCGATGCCCGCGTGATCTCGAAAGCCGAGATCCCGACGATTCCGACCTTCCCGAAGAAGTCCCTGACGGTGGCATTGGCCATGGTCGGCTCGCTTTTCCTCGGGGTTGTCCTGGTCTTCGTGCTGGAGAAGCTGGACAACAGTTTCCGCAGCGCCGAGCAGGTGGAGCGGGAAACCGGCGTGCCGGCTATCGGCATGATTCCGTTGGCGACCGGGATCGTCGGCAAGAAGAAGATTTCCCAGGTTCTGATCGACAAGCCGACGTCGGCGCTCAGTGAGGCGGTCCGCAGCCTGAGAACCTCGTTGCTGCTGTCGAACGTGGACGATCCGCCCAGGATCGTCGGCACGACCTCGACCATTCCGGGCGAAGGCAAGACGGCCCTTTCCATCTGGTTGGCGCAGACGGCGGCGCGCTCCGGCCAGAAGGCCCTGCTGATCGACTGCGACCTGCGGCGGCCGGCCGTGCACAAGAACCTGGATCTGGACAACAGCACCAGCCTGATCGAGCTGCTGTCGGAGGACTGCTCGGCTCAGGACGCCATTCAGAAGGATCCGGCGAGCGGCGCCTATGTCCTGCCGGCCAAGAACAGCCAGGTGAATGCGCTGGATCTTCTGTCGTCGAAGAACATGGCGCATATCGTCCAGTCGTTCCGGCCGCATTTCGATCTGATCGTCCTCGACATGCCGCCGATGCTGGCCGTGTCGGACGCCAAGGTCGCCGGCAATCTCACCGACAAGATCCTCTACGCCGTGAAGTGGGATGCGACGCCGCGCGAGTTGGTCCGTACAGGGTTGCGGTCGGCGTTCGAGGCCAAGCTGGATGTTGCCGGGGTCGTTCTGACCCAGGTCAACGTGCGCAAGCATGCCCGGTATGGGTATGGCGACCACGGCGCCTATTACGGCAAGTACAAAAGCTATTATACGAACTGATCCATGCGGGTGGGTTACCGGCTTTTCATCTCGCTAACGGCCTGTGTCTTGGGGGGGGTGATCGTTTTTTTAGCCGTCCCGAGAACGGTCGGGGCTTTCTCCCTGCTTTTGGTCGATCCGATCCGGCAGCAAATGCGCGAAAGGCAAGAGGTGCCCGTGGAAAGGCTCCTTGCCCTGCAAGAGGCGCAAGCGGCAGTCTATGCTGCGCTTCCTTCCGGCGGCCTGGCGTTTCATAAATCGATCACCGAGTCGGCGATCGCCCGGACCTTTCCCAGCGGAAGTCCGGAGCGCGAAGTCTGGAACGATCGGGCGCAATCCAGTGTCGAGCAATCGGTGCTTGTCGCCCCCGCCGAGCCCTATGTCTGGTACCGCTTGGCCTTCCTGCGCATGCAGGGCGGCGAGGATTTCTATCCGGCGGCAAAAGGGGCTTTGGTGTATTCGGTCCTGACGGGACCGCGGGAGAAGCCGCTGCTGTTCGAGAGAATCGGAACGGCGATCCGGATGTGGGACCAGCTTTCCGAAGACGAGATGGCCCTGATGGAGGATCAAATCCTCTGGGCGGACCAGGTCGACCGGGCCCGTCTGATCCAAATGGCCAAACGGAACCGGAAATCGCTGACGATCATCTTCGCGGCCATGGCCAAGGATCTGAACCAGTTTCGGCCGTTCGTCGACCGGTTCAATCGGTAGACGCCTGGGGTTCGGGTTCGTCCTCTTCCTCATCGACGGCCCGGCTTCGGGTCGGCCAGGACTGCGCCCAGGCCATCCCCATGAGCAGGGCGAAGACCGCCGTGAATCCGGGAATCTGCAGGCTGAAATCCACCGTCGCGTGGGCTGCGGCGAGAGTCAGCGCGGCTAGCCCCAGTGCCGGATAGGCCTTTTGTCGCCGGCGGTGCCGGAGTCCGTGCAGGAACACACCCGCCAACCACAGAAACGCGGCACAGAGAAGAAACGTCGCCGGCAGGCCCAACTCCATGGCCAGTTCCAGATAGGTGTTGTGCGCCTTGCCCCAGTTCCAGCCGGACAAAACGGCTGTCTTGAAGGCCCGAAACCCCTGTTCGAACGTCCCGTACCCCGTACCGAGGATCGGGTTCCCGGCGATGGCTTCCAAGACGCGGGCGTAAACTTCGTCGCGGACGGACGTTTCGAGGGCGGTTTGCCTTAGCCGCTCGATCACGATGTCCCCGCTCATCGTGAAGGCGAACAGGCTGCCGACAACGACGACACCGCCGATGGTCCCGCCGAGTTTCCCGGGGAGTAGCCGGATCCACGACAACAGGACCAGCAGGACGACGAGGCCGAGCGAGGTGCTCAGGAAACCGCCCCGCGAATGGGTCAATAGCAGCGCGGTGGCCGTCACCAGAAAGCAAAGGAACGGCAGCCAGCCCCGTGAAAAGACCGCCTCGGAGAATTCCCGCAGGGTCTCGCGGGCGGTCATCCGCCCCTGCAGACGACCGCCGACGATCACAAACGTCAACGTGGCGCTGGCTAGCACGCCGAGCCCGGCGAACGTCGCGTAGCTGTTGCGGTTGATGAAGGTGCTGGTGAGGTCGCCGATATAGGCCCATTTCTCGAACCACAGGATCATCTTCAGATCAAGGAAGAAGACGATCAGGCCGTAGAGCGCGTAAAGCCCCGAGGCGATGACGAACCAGCGGAGCACCATGGCCGCCCGTTCTCCGTTATGGCAGAAACGCGCCGCCATCCAGAAAATAGCGCCGTAGGCCAGGAACCGCATCAGCGCGGTCCGAGTGGCATATGGATCGATGCTGATGGCGGACCGGGACGGTGCGCCGACCAGTGCCTCGGCCTCGGCATAAAGGGGATGGGCGACGCCGTCCGGCATGCCGGGCAACGATTGCACCCACATCCACGACGCGACGATCAGCCAGACGGCCAGCCCCGGCCAGACCTTCCCGAGGAAACTCCTGGCCGGGACGGTCCGGTCCAATCCGGTCAGCGCTTCGGCGATCAGCAGCAGGCCGATCAGGGCGCTCAACAGGGACCACGACCAGGGCTGGTTCGAGGCGAACGGGATGGGAGACAGGAGAACCGTCAGGACGAAGACGGCGAAGACGATTTTGCGGACCATCGGCGGCCGGCTTCCCTACGGGTTACTGCTGCTCGACCAAAGGCATCCAGATCCAGATCTTGCCTTCCTTGCCGTCGCGGGCCGGGTACCGGAACAGGCCCCAGTCCTCCTTGGTTTCGACCAGCGCGAGATCCAGCCTGGGCGGAATCTTGAACGCCACGTCGTACTCGGTGCCCGGACCCATGCGGCCGTTCACGTTGTCGGACTGGGTATGCCAAATCTTCCGGGCCGGCGGTGGGGCCTCGGAGGCGTCGATGTCCGGCGCGCCGGCTTCGGCCGAGGCGGTCCGAAGGGAAGCATCTTCGGTCTGATCCGGTTTTTGCGGCCGTGCGGCGGCATCCGCCGTTTCCATGGTGACGGGGGCCGATACCGGCGCGGCCTCGATTTCCTGTGCCGCCAGCGCCGTCGGCGGATTGCTGCCCGGCTGGACCGCGTCCTCGGAGAAGACGGTCATTCCGTCCACCGAAAGCGTGACCAGTTCCCAGCATCCGGCGTCGGAGAAGTCCTCGCAGACGCTGCGGATAGTCCCGAAAAATGGTTTCGAGCTGACCTGGTCCTTCAGGCCGCCACGGAAATTCCATGTCATGTCCGAGACCTTCTCACCGGGAACCAGCAGGTCGACATTGGCGCCCTGGGAGGTTTCGAACGGTTCCATCCGGGCGTGTATCGCGGTGTAGAGATCGGCGCCCGACGGTCCGGTGATCGTTTCTTCGTTTTCGGAAAACCTTTCCGAGAAGACAAAGACAGCCAACGCGGTCATCCCCAGCACGACACCCAGAACTGCAAAAAGTCTTTTCATGGCCCCTCGGAAACGTTGCCTCCATCACAGATCAAATTAGGAGGCACTACTGTCAATTTTCAACGTTACGCATCCAGGAAACGGTTTCGGCGAGTGAGTCGCGCAACTTGTGTTCCGCCGAAACGTTGAACCTTCTCCCGGCGAGCAAAGGATTTCCGATCGATTGTCGGATATCTCCTGGGCGTGGCTCCAAATGATCGGTCTGCGGTTCGATCCCCAGTATATCACCCAAAAGATCGCACAGATAATTTACCGTAACTCCCTGCCCCGTACAGGCATTAAAAACTTCGGCCCCTTTCGGAGGATCTTTTACAGCGGCCAGTAAAAGCCTAACGATATCGCTGACGTAAATGAAATCACGGACCTGTTCGCCGTCGCCAAAAATCTTTACGCGTTCGCCATAGAGCAATTTCCTGGCGAAAATGGAAATGACGCCCGAATAGGGCGAACTCGGATCCTGCCGGGGGCCGAAGACATTGAAGAAGCGGAATCCCACGGATGGAATGCCATGAACATTGGCTCCCACTTGCGCTTGTAGTTCACAGCTCAGTTTATCGGCGCCATAGGCGGACAGAGGGCGAGGAGTGGCGTCTTCGGCAAGCGGGATGGCGGGATTGTCGCCATAAATAGAGGCGGAAGATGCGTAGATTACGGGAATTTGGCGGCTCAGTTTTTCAGGGCGGACGCAATCCAGCAAGTTCACCATGCCGCCTAAATTGATGCGGTGCGCGCCAATCCAATCAAGCCGCGACCGTTCGACGGAGGCGATAGCCGCAAGATGAAAGCAACCGTCAACGCCCTGGACAGCATCCCGGACCGTTTCATAGTCAGCGACATCACCAACAATGACATCGCAGTCCAAGGGGATGTTCTCCCTTCTGCCGGTTGATAGATCGTCTAGAACCCGAACTTCGTCTTTTCGGGCCAGCAACGCGCACACAAGATGCGAGCCGATGAAGCCGCATCCTCCCGTCACCAAAAACCGTGCCAAATCGCGCTCCACTTTACCGGCAAGTAAAGAAACCCGACCTTTCTAGCGCGAGGCGGCCTTCCTGCGCATCAGGCTCCCTATCTTTTTCCCTGTGTAACACGTCCATTGGGCTTTGTTGAGACCATAGAGGAGATACAGCGGAGGCTCCGCGTCCCGGTCCTTATCGCGTCCTGCTCGTCGGCCAGATCGCGAGGGTGTCGGCGCCGCGCAAGGGGAGGCTGTCCCGGTCCTCGGCGTCCAGGTTGTGGCCGTTGACCAGGATCCGATGGCACATCTCGAAGGGCAGCCCGAGCGCCGCGACGATGTCCCGCGCGGTGGCGCCGTCCGGCACGTCGACTTCGGCCTGATTTTGGGCCGCACCGGGCGGCAGGTAGGGTTCCAGAGAGGCGAACAGCCTCACCTTCACCTTCATCTCGGAGTCCTCAACCGCCGGTGAAGGCGGCGTAAGCTTCGCCGATGCGGTTGGGGTTTTCGAGCAATTTGCCGTGCCAGTCGCCCAGACTCTTGCCCGACTGGATCAGCCCGCGCACCATGCCGATCTGATCGGTCCGGCCGAGGCAGATCGCGCCGACCAGCCGGTCGTCCTCGAATTCCAGGCGGATGTAACGGAACTGCGCGGCATCCAGCTTTTCCGCCGAGGTGCCGCCGGGCACGCCTTCCCATCGTCCGAACGAGCCCGATACCAGACCGATCGTGTCCAGCACGTTCATCGCGACGCCGCCGTGATAGCTGGCGTTGCCGCCGGCCATGTTCAGTCCGGCGATTCGCCCCTGGTCGACGGCGGCCGGCTGGATCGCGTGGACCGACCAGCCGCCCATGAAATCGGGGCCCTGCGCCACGTCGCCCGCGGCGAACACGTTTTGGGCGCTGGTTTTCAGATGGTTGTCCACCTTGACGCCGAAATCGGTCTTGATGCCGCTGCCGTCCAGGAAACCGATATTCGGCCGCACGCCGGTGGCGACGACGACCAGCGAGGCCGGCAACGGCTCTCCCTTGTCCAGACTGACGTCGAGCGGATCGTCGGAGCGGCCGGATTGTGCGACGCCGGTGATTTCCGTCGAGGTGAGGACCCGGATGCCCCGGTTCTCATACCACTTCCGGATCAGGTCGCCGGCGGCGGCGTTCATCATGCGCGGAACCAGCCGTTCCGACTTTTCGACGACGGTCAGCTTGACGCCGCGCTTGAGCAGGGATTCCAGGATGATGCAGCCGATGAAACCGGCCCCCATCAGCACCACGTGGCTGTCGGAGGCGGCATGATGCAGGATTTCGCGGGCGTCCTGCAGGGTCCAGCAGGGATGGACGCCGGGCAGGTCGATGCCGGGGAGGTCGGGCTTGACCATGCTGGCGCCGGTGGCGATCAACAGCTTGTCGTAGGGCAGGCTGTCGCCGCTGGCCAGGAGGGCGGCGTCGCTCTTGGTGTCGATGCCGGTGACCCGGCTGTGCCGGAAATGGATGCCCAGGGCGGAATAGTAGCCTTCCGACTTGCGCAGATAGGTGCCGGTTTCATCGATGGTGCCGACCAGGAAGTACGGCAGGGCCATCCGGGAATAGGGAGGCTCCGGCTCGCCGCCGAGCAGCACGATCTCCGCCGAGGGATCGGCCTTGCGCAACGTTTCCGCCGTGATGACCCCGGCCGGTCCGGCGCCGATCAGCACATATCGCATTGAATTCCTCCCGTCCTGAAAATGCCGCCGTCGCAGGCCTAGCGGCCTCCTCGGCGGATCGATCTCCTCCAACCGATTTTTCCCGGCAAGGTCCTCCCAAACGAAACCGCTGCGTCTTCTTCCTATGGGCGCATTTCTGTTCCGGTTTTTCTAATGGGAAGTATAGGGCGGCCGCGCCGGACCCGGCAAGCACCGACCCCATGCCGTCTTGCGCCTCGGGATATAGGTTTTTGTGAAATCGGCGGACGGGTGCGGCGCCGGAGGGACCGGCGCCGCGTTCGGGTCCGGGAAGGGCGTCAGCCCGCCAGATGCCCCAGGCGCTTGGCCTTGGCTTCGGCTTCCAGGCAGAGTTGCGAGGCGAGAAAGCAATGCTTCTGGCCCATCGCCGTTTCGGTGCGGTTCAGCACGTCGTCGATCAGCTGTCCGCCATAGGGAAGCTTCACGTCCTTGCAGTCGATGTACTGCACGCCGTTCTTGTCGGTCATGAACAGGTGATGGGCCCCGGGCTTGCCGGCAATGTCGATGTACTTGCGCAGCTCGATGTAGCCCTCGGTCCCGAGGATGAACAGCCGGCCGTCACCCCATACGGGCAGGCCGTCCGGGGTGAACCAGTCGACCCGGATATAGCCGGTCGCGCCGTTGCCGTTCAGCACGATGTCGCCGAAATCCTCGAACTCCGGATGGGCCGGATTGTTGTGGTTGGCCACCTGGCTGGCGACCACCTCGGCGTTTTCCGACTGGGTGAAATACAGGAACTGATCGACCTGGTGCGACGCGATGTCGGCCAGGATGCCGCCGGTTTCCTTCTTGCGGAAGAACCAGTCGGGGCGCGGCTGGTTGTGCAGGGCATGCGGGCCGAGGCCGACGGTCTGCAGCACCCGGCCGATGGCGCCGGCGCGGACCAGTTCGGCGGCCTTGGCGGTGGACGGCGTTTCGAAGCGCTCGGAAAAGCAGATCGAATAGATGCGGCCGGTTTCCGCCTGCACCTGGCGGGCCTCGGCCAGCTGGTCGAGCGTGGTGAAGCCGCCCTTGTCGGTCATGTAGTCCTTGCCGTGCCGCATCACCTCGACGCCCAGCGGCGCGCGCTGGAAGGGGATCGCCGCGGCGACCACCATCTGGATGGTCTCGTCCTCCAGGATTTCGGCCTTTTCCCGGACCTCGTGGGCCTGCGGATACTGCTCCCGGAACTTCTTGACGATTTCCGGCTCACCGCCCTGCGCATGCACCGCGACCAGTTCGGCGCCGGCATCGAGCAGGCAGTTGACCTGTCCGAAGATGTGGTAGTGGTTGAGACCGATGACGCTGAAACGCATCCTGGATTTTGCCGCCATTCGTATTTCCCCTTTTCCTCCGAGGTTTCCGGCCGGGAGATACGTCTGGGACGGCATGCCCGGTCAGCTTTTGAATTTCCTTCTTTATAGGCGCCGTGGTCCCCCCGCTCAATGGGGCAGGTGGTGCGGGGGCGCGGCAGGCAGGGAGACGTAGAAGACGGTCCCGGCGCCGGTCTCGGTGGTGAACCACAGCCTGCCGGAATGGGCCTCGACGATGGTCCGGCAGATGGGAAGCCCCATGCCCATACCGGCGCCCGCGCCGCGGGTGGTGAAGAACGGCTCGAACACGTGCTGGCCGACGCCCTGGGGAATGCCCGGGCCGGTATCCTCGACGGCGATCAGGACGTCGCGGTCTTGCCGGGTGCTGCGCAGCGTCAGGTGACGGGCGTTGCGGTCCGGCTGTTTGTCGGCCATCGCATCCATGGCGTTGCGCGCGAGGTTGAGCACGACCTGTTGGATCTGTACCTCGTCGGCCGGCACGGCGGGCAGGTCCGCGGCCAAATCCAGATGGACGCCGATGTCCTTGGCGATGGCCTCGTTGGCCAGCAGCTCGGCAACCTCCTGGATGGCCGTATTGATGTCGGTCGCGCGGAATTCCCCTTCCCGGCGCTGCACCAGGTTGCGGATTCCGCGTACGATGTTGCCGGCGCGCAGCGCCTGATCGCCGATCAATCCCAGCACCCGGGCCGCTTCCTCGGGAGTGGTCCGGTCCGAGTCCAGCCGCAGGGCCAGCCCGGTGGTGTAATTCCTGATGGCGGTCAGCGGCTGGTTCAGTTCATGGGCCAGGCCGGTCGCCATTTCGCCGACCGTGCCGATCCGTAGGACATGTGCCAGTTCCGACTGCAGCCGTTTGGCGCTGGCGACCGCCAGCTGGCGCTCCGTGATATCGGTTCCGATGCCGCCGATCCTGACGATTTGGCCGTCCCGGTCGAAGACCGGAAAGCGCAGGGACATGATCGTCCTGGGTCCTTCCGGCGTATTCAACGTGATTTCCCGCTCCTCGGCCCGGCCGGTGCGGATGATCTTCCGGTCGGATTCTCTGAGCCGTTCCGCCGTTGCCGGATCGAGGAAATCGAAGTCCGTCTTGCCGATGGCCCCCTCGATGGTGACCCGGCAGCGACGGGCCAACTCCTTGTTGACGAAAGTGAACCGGCCGTCGAGGTCCTTGAGGAAGATGGCCGACGGGGAATGGTCGAGGATTGCCTGAAATCGATCCTGCCAGTCGCTATGCGTTCGTTCCTGCTCGGTCCGCGCTGCGCAAAGCTCGGCCTCCAGGCGTTTCAACGCCCGTGTCGTATGCAGCCCGAAAAGAGCGATCGAGCCGGCCATCGCTGCGACGACGATGGCGATACAGGTGACGGCGCCGCGCGATCCGCCGCTGAATTCGGCCACGTCGTTCCAGGAGAGTGCCGCCAATGCACCGGCGGCCACCAGGCCCACCACGGCGGTTGTTGCGAACGACAGTCGCAAGCCTCGCGTGCTCATGGCGGATGGCGACAGCGATCCCATAAATCACTTACGTCCGCAAGCCGGTTGCGGTTCCGAAATGGTCGTGGTCCCGGTTGCAGCACGGGAATTGCTACAAGCTTCGAGTTTATTTATTGAAAAACAATTAAAAATTTCAATCGAATTGGCGCGAGACGCGGTTTCCGTGTACCGCGCCTCGCGCCGTAATTTATTCGAGGGGCTGATCCAGCTTGAAGGCCCGCTTGTATCCGGGCTTCAGGAAGAACACCTTGTCGACGACGCCGATCTTCACCGGTTCGGTCCGCTGTTCGGCGCGCGGCGAGATCGACAGGTCGGTGCCGGTCACCCGCACGTCCAGCCACATCCCGTGGAACCGCACGGCGAACTCGATGGACCCCAGTTGCGGCGGCAGGCGCGGATTGAAGAACAGGATGCCGTCGCGGATTTCGAGGCCGGTATAGACCCGCTGCACCAGATCGACCGTTCCGGCCATGGCGCCCAGATGGATGCCCTCGGCGGTGGTGCCGCCCTGCACGTCGGAGATGTCGCTCTCCAGCGCCTTGCAGAAGGCGGTCCAGGAGGATTCCCGGTCGTAGCGCGAGGTCACCGCCGACATCACCAGATTGCTGAGCGTCGAGCCGTGCGAGGTGCGGGCCGCGTAGTACTCGATGTTGCGGCGGATGCCCTCGGGGTCGACCTCGTACCCGAGCTGCTCGAAAATGCGGATCACCTCGTCCTCGGAGAACAGGTAGAACAGCATCAGCACGTCGGCCTGCTTGGAGAGCTTGTAATTGTTGGCGGAGTCTCCTTCCGCCTCCAGGATGCGGTCGAGCCGGGCGATGTTGCCGTATTTCTCGGCGTAGCCTTCCCAGTCGAACTCCTTAAGCTCGCCGTAGCCCTCGAACTGGCTGACGATCGCCTCGTCATGGAACGGCACGTACATGCGGCGGCTCATGTCGGCCCATAGCGAGATTTCCTCGTCGTCGAGGTCCAGCGTCTCGCGCAGTTCCTCGCGGCGGTAGGGCAGCAGGGAGTCGAGCGCCTTCAGCGCGGCGTCCATGCTCCAGGCGACCATGACGTTGGTGTAGGCGTTGTTGCGCAGGCCCACCTCGTCGCGGCCGGGAAACTCCTCGTGGTATTCGTCCGGCCCCATCACGCCGTGGATCTCGTAGCGTTTCCGGTCGGGATTGAAATGCGCGATGCTGGCCCAGAAGCGGCAGATCTCGAACAGCAGCTCGGCGCCGAATACCGACATGAAGCCGTCGTTGCCGGTGGCCTGCCAGTATTTCCAGACGTTGTAGGAGATCGCGATGTTGACGTGCCGCTGGTTGCGGCTCAGGTCCGGCAGCCAGCGCCCCGATTTCGGGTTCAGGTGCATCGACTGGGTTTCCTCGCGGCCGTTGGCGCCGCTCTGCCAGGGGAACATGGCGCCCCGGTAGCCCGCCTCGGCGGCGCCGGCGCGCGCCTCGTCAAGCCGCCGGTGGCGGTAGCGCAGCAGCGAGTGGGTCAGTTCCGGAAGGTTGTTGTTGAGGAACGGGAAGATGAACAGCTCGTCCCAGAAGATGTGGCCGCGATAGGCCTCGCCGTGCCAGCCGCGGGCCGGAATGCCCACGTCCAGATCGATGCTGTTGCGCGACGCCGTCTGCAGCAGATGGAAGATGTGGACGCGCAGGATCATCTGCACCCGCTCGCGCTTCTGGTCGAGTACCACGTCGCAGCGCCGCCAGAGCTGCTTCCATGCGACCTTGTGGTCGTGGAGCAGGTCGTCGAAGCTGCCGTTCCGGCCGATCGCCTCGATCGCCTCGCTCAGGGGATGCGAGGTCGCCCGGTCGCGCGAGGTGAAAAGCGTGACCGATTTCTCGACGCTGACCGGATTCTCCTCGCCGAGGTCGAGCGTATGGATCTGGGCCACGTATCCGGGCTCGACGACGGTTTCGTAAGAGGTGTCGATGAGCGCTCCGGACTCGTCGTAGAATCGGGTGCGGGCGGCCTCCGCCACCTTGAGGCCGGATTGGCTGGTCTCGACCTGGAGGTAGATGCGGCCGTCTTCCTCGAAACCGGAATCCTGCGGCACCAGGTGCTTGCTGTTGAGCTCGCGGTAACGGGCCACGCCGTAGTTGACGACCCGTCCGTCGAGCGCCGAGCGGACCTGGATCCGGCCCGACCAGTTGTGGGCGGTGAGCGTCATCTCGATGGCCGCGTGATGCGGTTTGGCCATGCTGACCAGGCGGCGGCTGTTGAGCGAGGTCTCGCGTCCCTTGCCGTCGCGCACCTTGAGCGTCCGGGTCAGCAGGCCTTCGCGGACGTCCAGCTCCTGGCGGTAGGAGAGGATTTCCACCTTGGCGAGGTCGAACCATTCCGCCTCGCCGGCGCCGTTCTCGAGGATGCGGAAGGTCAGGCACAGCCAGTTCGGCATGTTGACCAGATCCTCGTTCTCGACCGGCCGGCCGGAAATCTCGGTGATCAGCCGGTTGTACCCGCCCGCGACATAGGTGCCCGGATAATGGGTGTTTTCGTCGGCGTCCACCCATTCGGCCGCCGCGCGGGTGCAGAAATATCCGTTGCCGAGGACGCACAACGCCTCGCGCAGGCGTTCTTCCTCGGGTTTGAATCCTTGGTAAACGAGCGTCCAGGTCGGCATCGGCGGCCTCTTCTTCCTCGGGATGTGTCTGTTATTGGCGGGCGAGCGAATCGAGCAGCGCGCCCGCGGCTTCGGTGTCCTCCACTTTGTAGTCGGCGGCGGTCGGCCGGTCGGCCTTGGCCTCTTCGGTGTCGCCGACCACGTAAACGCCGATGCCCCGGCCGCTCAGCGCCCGGAAGGCGTCCTCGTCGGTGATGTCGTCGCCGAAATAGAGCGGCAGCACGTCCGGCCCGTTCAGGTCCAGGGCCTCGAGCAGCCACAGCACGGCCTTGCCCTTGTGCCAGTCCAGCTTCGGCTGGATCTCGTAGACCATCTTGCCGGGGGTCATCTTCAGGTTGTCGTGACCGGCCAGGATGTCGTCGACCACGTCCTTGATCTTCACGCGGTCCGCGTCGCCGGCCAGCCGGTAGTGCACGGCGACCGACGATTTCTTGGGCTCGATCAGCGCGCCTTCGAGCGGCGCGATCTCGCGGTTCAGCCGTTCCTTGACGGTGTCCATGGTATCGGCGAATCCGGCGCCTTCGTCGCGGGTGATGGTCTCGCCGTCCGGCACCGCGATGTCGAAACCGTGGCTGCCGGCATAGATCAGGTTGTCCAGCCCGACCAGCTTCTCGACGTCCGGCCGGTCGCGGCCGCTGACCACGGCGACCGGGCAGCGTTCGGCCAGGCCGCGCACGATGGCCCGCATGCTCTCCGACAGGACGGCCATCTCGGGCCGGTCGACGATCGGGGTCAGCGTGCCGTCGTAGTCGAGGAAGATGGCCGGCCGTTTTCCGGCGAGGCGGCGGTTCAGTTCGTCCCGGCTGTCCAGCGCCGAGGGAAGATCGGAAATGTTCCGGGTCATGAAATTCCTTTCTTCGAAGTCGTCAAATCTAAATCTTCAGTTGGCCGAGATCCTTGACCACGACGTCCGCGCCGCCCGCGTAGAGCGCCTTTTCGACCCCGGCCCGGTCGATGCCGATCACCAGGCCGAAGCCGCCGGCCTTGCCGGCCTGCACGCCGGAGATCGCGTCCTCGACGACGACCGCCCGTGCCGCGTCGACCCCAAGCCATTCGGCGGCCTTCAGGTAGGTGTCGGGGTCGGGTTTGCCGGTCAGCTTGAGTTCGGCGGCGTGGGTGCCGTCGAACTGGGTATCGAACAGGCCGGTGAGCCCGGCCGCCTTGAGGACGGTCGTGCAGTTCTTGCTCGACGAGACCACGGCGCACCGGATGCCCCGGCCCTTCAGCGCGCGGATCAGGTCGACGGTGCTCTGGAAGACGGTGACGCCGTCGGCCTCGATGGACTCGTTGAAGAAGCGGTTCTTCAGGTTGCCGAGGCCGCACACCGTCCGGGCCGTCTCGGGATCGTCCGGATCGCCGTAGGGCAGCGACAAGCCGCGCGAGTCCAGGAAGCTGCGGATTCCCTCGTAGCGCGGCTTGCCGTCCACGTATTCACTCATCTCGTCTTCGGTGAATTCGCGGAACGGGGCACCCCCCGCATCGGCCAGGGATTGCAGGTATCCGTCGAACAGCCGCTTCCAGGCGGCGAAATGATTCTGGTTGGTCGCGGTGATCACCCCGTCCAGATCGAACAGGACCGCATCGAAATTCTCGGACGTCAAAGCCGGATAGTGGGCCGGTTGGCGGGTGGTGGCCGTCATGATGCTTCCCCTCATCACATCGTTGCGCCTCGCCGCGTTCCGCGGCGGAGCAGAGCTGTCACCTCCAACCTATGAAAAGAGTCGCTGGCCGTATGGATCCTTTTCTTAGGGTCGATGCCCTTTTTTGACGAATAAAAGGCGCAAAAACAAGAGGTTGTTGCCATTTTTCAAGCGCGCGAAACAGGTTCTCCGACCGGAGCGAGAGATGTTCCTTTTGGATGCTCGGAAGGCGTGAAGTCAGAGCGGGGAACAGGGCCGGGGGTTTGGGTTAATAATTAGGCAAAAATGAAAAAAAGCACAAAAATTAATCATTCTAAAAGGTGAGATTCTCTCGCCGTCTTTTCCGAGATGGGTTGGTAGATCGCTGATTTCAAATGTTTTTCTGAAATTTCTTCAAAACGGCACGGTTCTTGATAGCTCCTGTGATCGTCGCAGCGCCTGAAAAGGCGCGGACACCGATTTAAACGGGTAATGGGAACCGGCGGGGGGCGAAGACGAATATTCCCGGCCATTCCCAAGGGGAGAAGGAAATGCCGTTGAAACTCGTGATGGCTATTGTGAAGCCGTTCAAGCTCGACGATATCCGCCAGGCGCTTACCGCCATCGGCGTGCAGGGCATGACGGTTTCCGAGGTCAAGGGGTTCGGCCGTCAGAAGGGTCAGACTGAGATCTACCGTGGCGCCGAATACGAAGTGAATTTCGTTCCCAAGTCGAAGGTCGAGGTCGTTGTCGGCGAGGATCTGGTCGAGCAGGTGGTCGAAACCATCCGCAGCTCGGCGGAAACCGGATCCATTGGCGACGGCAAGATTTTCGTTGTCGATGTGGGACAGGCCATGCGCATCCGCACCGGCGAGACTGGCAGCGACGCCATTTAGGGAGATATCAGAATGCTTAAGGTGAACAAACTCATTAAGACCGGCGGACTTGCTGCTCTCGGGCTGGCGGCCACCAGCGCCCCGGCTTTCGCCCAGGATGCCTTGGATACGGGCGACACCGCCTGGATGCTGACCTCCACGGCCCTGGTTCTGATGATGACCATTCCCGGTCTCGCCATGTTCTACGGCGGCATGGTGCGCCGCAAGAACGTGCTCGCCACGGCGGCGCAGAGCTTCGCCGCCGCGGCCCTGATGACCGTGTTGTGGATGGTCATCGGCTATTCGTTCGCTTTCGGCGACGGCGGCGGGCTGAACGCCTTCTACGGCGGTTTCGGCAGCGCCTTCCTGGCCGGCATGACGGCCGACGCGCTTTCCGGGACCATCCCGGAGACGGTCTTCATGACCTTCCAGATGACGTTCGCCATCATCACCCCGGCGCTGATCACCGGCGCCTTCGCCGACCGCATGAAGTTCTCCGCCATGCTGTGGTTCCTCGGCCTGTGGATGGTCATCATCTACGCGCCGGTCTGCCACTGGGTCTGGGGCGGCGGCTTCCTCGGCGGTGACGGCGTGCTCGACTTCGCCGGCGGCACCGTGGTCCACATCAATGCCGGCGTCGCCGGTCTGGTCTGCGCCATCGTGCTCGGCAAGCGCAACGGCTTCGGCACCGAGAACATGGCGCCGCACAACCTGACGCTGTCGGTCATCGGCGCCTCGCTGCTGTGGGTCGGCTGGTTCGGCTTCAACGCCGGTTCGGCGGTCGCCGCCAACGGCGCGGCCGGCATGGCCATGGCCGTGACGCAGATCGCCACCGGCGCGGCGGCTCTCGCCTGGATGTTCGCCGAGTGGATCATCCGCAAGAAGCCCAGCATCCTGGGTCTCGTCTCCGGTGCCGTCGCCGGCCTGGTCGCGATCACCCCGGCTTCCGGCTTCGTCGATCCGATGGGCGCGCTGATCATCGGCATCGTCGCCGGCGTGGGCTGCTACTGGGGCGCCACCTCGCTCAAGAAGATGTGCGGCTACGACGACTCGCTGGACGCCTTCGGCGTGCACGGCGTCGGCGGCATCATCGGCGCCATCCTGACCGGTGTCTTCGCCGTCGAGGCGATCGGCGGCACGCCGGGTCTGCTGGAAGGCAACCCCGGACAGGTCCTGATCCAGGTCGAAGGTATCCTCGCCACCGTCGTCTACTCCGGCGTGGGCTCCTTCATCCTGCTGAAAATCATTGACGCTGTTATCGGCCTCCGGGTCTCGAAGGAAGTCGAGGTCGAAGGTCTGGACATTAACCTCCACGGCGAGGTCGTCCGCTAAGCCGGTACCGGCTCGGGAGAGTGGGGTTCCTCCTGATCCCGCTCTCCCATACTTCCCGTGGGGGGTGAGATTCCTCCCTGTATCCCTGACAGATACAAAACTTGGGGGACGCCTCGGCGTCCCCCCTTTCTTTTAGGCGGTCGTTAAAGGATATCGAGCACGCTTTCCGGCGGCCGGCCGAGCGCCGCCCTGTTCCCGGCAACCACGATGGGCCGTTCGATCACCGCCGGCGCGGCGACCATCCGCCCGATCAACTCGGCATCGTCCAGCGCCGGGTCGTCGAGCCCGGCCTCCTTGGCCTCCTTGCGGCGCAGGATGTCGCGCGGCCGTTTGCCGAGCAGCGACAGGATGCGGGTCAGTTCGGCGGCGTCGGGCGGCGTCTCCAGATAGTTGACGATTTCCGGTTCGATGCCCTTCTCTTGGAGCAGGGCCAGGGTCTGGCGCGATTTGCCGCAGCGCGGATTGTGGTAGATGGTGACGGGCATGGTCCCTCCGGAGGTGCTGTGTTCCCTCCCTATCTTGCCTCGGAACGGTGCGCGGGCAAGACCTAGCGACCCGCGCCGTAAAAAACGCTACTCTTGCAAACGCTTCCGGACGGCGGGAAGGCCAGAGGAGAGGAGACCATGACGGAAACGGACGGGCTGGTCTGCGGTTATGTGCTCGACGGCAAGGGCGGCGGCCGCGAAATCGACATGGACGGCGTGCGCGCCTGGAAACCCGGCGACGGCTTCCTGTGGGTCCATATGGACCGCGCGGGGCTGGAAACCACCGAGTGGCTGCGCGGCAAAAGCGGCCTCGGCCCGATCGTCTGCGAGGCGCTGCTGGCCGAGGACACGCGGCCGCGCAGCGCCCTGTTCGAGGACGGGCTCGCCGTGATCCTGCGCGGCGTCAACCTCAACCCCGGCGCCGATCCGGAAGACATGGTGTCGATCCGCATGTGGATCGATGCCCATAAAGTGGTCAGCGTGCGGCTGCGCCGCCTGATGGCGGTCGAGGATGTGCGCGCCGCCATCGGGCGCGGCCAGGGGCCGCTCGGCCCGGCCGATTTCGCGATCCATATCAGCGGCTATCTGGTCGACCGCATGGGGCCGGTCGTCGACGATTTCGAGGAAATGGCCGACGACCTGGAGGAAGAGGTGGTCTCCGGGGCGGCCTACGAGATGCGCGGCCACATCGGCCGCCTGCGGCGCAAGGTGATCGC
>Ga0207799_100203_pt1 | contig 43346 bp, 42 predicted proteins | sample TtanPargueraPR_4_FD_187742 | JGI IMG/M metagenome (GOLD analysis project Ga0207799, IMG submission 187742) | Aerobic enrichment media microbial communities from Bioluminiscent Bay, La Parguera, Puerto Rico - Tt and M2 (SPAdes) | ecosystem: Environmental > Aquatic > Marine > Unclassified ...
CCGCCGCCTGCGCGAGCAGCTGCGGGAGCGGGCCTGACCCGCTCCCGTCCGCCTCACTCGGATCCTTCGCCTTTGGTCCCGTCCTTGGTCCAGGTCTGGCCCTGGCGCATCAGCGCGTTGAGCCTCTCCAGCCGGGTGCCGCCGGAGGTCACCGGCTGCATCTGGGCGTCCAGGTCCTCCTCGTAGCTGGCGCCCGGCTTGCAGTACAGCACGCCGAGGACCACCGGAAACTCCGGCGGCTCCAGCGAGGCCAGGATATGGGCCAGCGTCCGGTTGGTCTCGTCGTGGACCAGGATGTCGGCCTCGGTGATTCCGTTCTCGCCGACGGTCGCCACCTCGACCTCCAGGGTGCCGGGCTTGAGCCGCAGGCCCTTCTCCTTGTTCTCGCCGAACAGCAGCGGCTTGCCGTGCTCGGCGTGGAGCTGGGCCGTTTTCGCCACGTCGCGTTCGGTGAAATGGGCGAAGGCCCCGTCGTTGTAGACCAGGCAGTTCTGGAAGATCTCGAGGAACGAGGTGCCCTTGTGCTCGTGCACCCGCTTGAACATGTCGGGCAGGTGCGGCTGCAAGGTGTCGACCGAGCGGGCGACGAATCGGGCCCCGGCGCCGAGCGCGAAGCGCGCCGCCGAAACCGGATGGTCGACCGAGCCGCGCGGCGTCGACGGCGTGCGGGTGCCGACCCGCGAGGTCGGCGAGTACTGCCCCTTGGTCAGGCCGTAGATCTCGTTGTTGAACAGCAGCACGTTCATGTCGACGTTGCGCCGCAGGGCATGCATCAGGTGGTTGCCGCCGATGCTCAGCGCGTCGCCGTCGCCCGAGATCACCCAGACGTCGAGGTCGCGGTTGGCCAGCTTGATGCCGGTGGCGATGGCCGGCGCCCGGCCGTGGATGGTGTGGAAGCCGTAGGTGTCCATGTAGTACGGGAAGCGCGCGGCGCAGCCGATGCCGGAAACGAACACCAGCTTCTCCTTGTCCACCTCCATGGCCGGCAGGGTCCGCTGCAGGGCCTTGAGGATGGCGTAGTCGCCGCAGCCGGGGCACCAGCGCACCTCCTGGTCGGAGGCGAAGTCCTTGTCGGTCAGCTTTTTCGGCGGGGTCGTCGTGGTCACGGTCATCTTCAAGCCTCCAGCCGCTGGCGCGCCGCCGTCTCGATCTCGGAGATCTTGAACGGCTGGCCGGCGACCTTGTTCAAACCTTCGGCCGGGATCAGGTAGCGGGCGCGCAGCAGCGTCACCAGTTGCCCGGCGTTCATTTCGGGGACCAGCACCTGGTCGTAGCCCGACAGCAGCTCGCCCAGATTGCGCGGCAGCGGCCAGATGTGGCGCAGATGGATATGCGACACGTCGAGCCCGGCCTCGCGCAGGTTGAACACGGCCCGGCTGATCGGCCCATAGGTCGACCCCCAGCCGACCACCGCCAGCTTGCCGCCCGGCTCGCCCATCTCCACCCCCTGTTCGGGGATGTCGTCGGCGATGCCGTCGATCTTGGCGATCCGCGCGTCGGTCATCTTCTGGTGGTTGGCCGGATCGTAGGAGATGTTGCCGGTCTCCGAATCCCGCTCGATACCGCCGATGCGATGCTCCAGCCCCGGCGTTCCGGGCAGCGCCCAGTCGCGCGCGCCGGTCTCGGGATTCCGCTTGAACGGCGCGAAGCCCTCGGGGTCGGTGCGGAAGCTCACCGGCATCCTCGGATAGGCGGTCACGTCGGGGATCAGCCACGGCTCGGCGGCGTTGGCCACGTAGCCGTCGGTCAGGATGATCACCGGCGTCATGTACTTGGTGGCGAGGCGCACCGCCTCGATCGCCACGTCGAAACAGTCGGACGGCGAGCGCGTCGCCAGCACCGCCAGCGGCGCGTCGGCGTTGCGGCCGAGCACCGCCTGGAACAGGTCGGACTGTTCGGTCTTGGTCGGCATGCCGGTCGACGGACCGGCGCGCTGCGAATCGATGACGATCAGCGGCAACTCGACGCCGATGGCCAGGCCGATGGCCTCGGTCTTCAGCGCGATGCCCGGCCCGGAACTGGAGGTCACGCCCAACGATCCGGCGTAGGAGGCGCCGATGGCGGCGCAGACCGCCGCGATCTCGTCCTCCGCCTGGAAGGTCGTCACGCCGTATTCGCGCAGGCCCGCCAGGGCGTGCAGCACGCTCGACGCCGGGGTGATCGGATAGGAGCCGAAAACCATCTCCAGCCCGGCCAGGTTGACCCCGGCCGCCAAGCCCCAGGCCAGCGCCTGGGCGCCCGACACGGTGCGGTACAGGCCGGGGTCGAGTTCCGCCGGGGCAACGGTGAAGGCACCGACCCCGCCGGCGATCTCCGAGGTTTCGCCGAAGGCATGCCCGGCGTTCAACGCGGCGATATTGGCGTCGGCGATCTCCGGCCGCTTGGCGAACTTCTTCTTCAGCCAGTCGATGGTCGGCTGGCGCTCGCGGCCGTACATCCAGTAGACGAGGCCGAGCGCCCACATGTTCTTCGAACGCAGCGTCTCCTTGTTCGACAGGCCGAATTCCCTCAGCGCGTCGATGGTCTGCTGCGAGATGTCGATTTCCAGCGTCTGGTAGGGCGCCAGCGTGCCGTCTTCCAGCGGGTTGCCCTCGTAGCCCGCCTTGCGCAGGTTGCGCGCCGAACAGGTGCCGGTGTCGATGACGACCATGCCGCCGCGCCGCACCGAATCGAGGTTCACCTTGAGCGCCGCCGGGTTGAGGGCGACCAGCAGGTCCGGCTCGTCGCCGGCGGTCTTGACCCGCCGCGCCCCGAAATTGATCTGGAACGCCGACACGCCGAAGGTGGTGCCGACGGGGGCCCGGATCTCGGCCGGGAAATCCGGGAAGGTCGCCAGATCGTTGCCGATCAGTGCCGTCGAGAGGGTGAACTGGCTGCCGGTGAGCTGGATGCCGTCGCCGGAGTCCCCGGCGAACCGGACGACCACGGACTCGACTTCCCGGCGTTCGACCGCGGCCTTCTCCGCCACGGGCGCGTCTATTCCTGCCATGATATCGCTGACTTTCCTGTGAAATTCATTAATTGTGCCCATCCATATAGGCAAATGGGTTTTATGCGCCAAGCGCGCAAACCGCATTCTCCGCATTTCGTGAACATCCGGCGGCGACCGGCGGGGCGGGCGGAAGTGAGCGCAGGCCAAAAAAACACCTCGGAACCGCGCCTCGCACTTGAAATCCGTAGAGCGCCTAAATATGTTCCGATCAATCAGGACTAAATTGGTACTGTTTGAGACTGAGAACCATGATCAAGCTGAACAAGATGACCGATTACGGCATCGTCGTGATGGTCCATCTGGCCGAGGCGGAGGGCGCGGTGGCCACCGCGCCGGACATCGCCGCCGCGACCGGCTTGACTCAGCCGACCGTCGCCAAGCTGCTGAAGACCCTCGTCCAGGGCGGCCTCGCGAAGTCCCAGCGCGGCGCCCAGGGCGGATATGCCCTGGCCCGGCCGGCCCACGAGATCTCCATCGTCAAGGCGATCGAGGTGCTCGACGGGCCGCTGAGCCTGACCGACTGCGCGGACGACGACCACGACAGCTGCGAACGGGTCGACTGCTGCCCCATGTCGGGCCGGTGGAAACGGGTGAACGACGCCATACTCGGCGCCCTGGAGAACCTGACCCTGGCCGACATGATGCCATACAACTTTTTCCTGGACGCCTCGCGCCCGGCGGCCAAGCCCGCCGAAGACGGCGCGGCGTCCACCGAACCCAAGTTTTACGGAGCGTAATTAGGAGAAACCCATGCCGGTCGCTTCCGAGACAATCGATCAGGTCCATTCGGTAACGGACCAAAAATACAAGTACGGATTCGTCACCGACATCGAGGCGGAATCCGCGCCCAAGGGGCTGAACGAGGATACCGTCCGGTTCATCTCGGCCAAGAAGGGCGAGCCCGAGTGGCTGCTCGAATGGCGGCTCAAGGCGTTCCGCATGTGGCAGACGATGGAAGAGCCCGACTGGGCCAAGCTGTCGCATCCGCCGATCGACTATCAGGACGCCTATTACTATTCCGCGCCGAAGAACAAGGAAGACGGGCCGAAGAGCCTCGACGAGGTCGACCCGAAGCTGCTCGAGACCTACGAGAAGCTCGGCATCCCGCTCAAGGAGCAGGAGATCCTGGCCGGCGTCGCCGTCGACGCGGTGTTCGACAGCGTCTCGGTGGCGACCACCTTCAAGGGCAAGCTGGAGGAACAGGGCATCATCTTCTGTTCCATCTCGGAAGCCATCCGCGAGCATCCGGAGCTGGTCAAGAAGTACCTCGGCAGCGTCGTCCCCTATTCGGACAACTTCTTCGCCACGCTGAACTCGGCGGTGTTCACCGACGGCTCGTTCGTCTTCGTGCCGAAGGGCGTGCGCTGCCCGATGGAGCTGAGCACCTATTTCCGGATCAACGCGGCCCAGACCGGCCAGTTCGAGCGGACGCTCATCGTTGCCGAGGAAGGCGCCTATGTCAGCTATCTGGAAGGCTGCACCGCGCCGATGCGCGACGAGAACCAGCTGCATGCGGCGGTGGTCGAGATCGTCGCCCTGGACGACGCCGAGGTGAAGTACTCGACGGTCCAGAACTGGTATCCGGGCGACGAGAACGGCAAGGGCGGCATCTACAACTTCGTCACCAAGCGGGGCGCCTGCCGCGGCAGGAACTCGAAGATCTCCTGGACCCAGGTCGAGACCGGCTCGGCCATCACCTGGAAGTATCCGAGCTGCATCCTGCAGGGCGATAATTCCGTGGGAGAGTTCTACTCGGTCGCCATCACCAACAACTACCAGCAGGCCGATACCGGGACCAAGATGATCCACATCGGCAAGAACACCCGCAGCACGATCATTTCGAAGGGCATTTCGGCGGGCCGCGCCGACCAGACCTACCGCGGCCTGGTCAAGGTCCAGCCGAAGGCGGAGAACGCCCGCAACTACACGCAATGCGACTCCCTGCTGATCGGCGACCAGTGCGGCGCCCACACAGTGCCCTACATCGAAACGAAGAACCGGACGGCCCGCGTCGAGCACGAGGCGACGACCTCGCGGATCAGCGACGATCAGCTGTTCTATTGCACCCAGCGCGGCATGTCGGCCGAGGAAGCGGTGTCGCTCATCGTCAACGGATTCTGCCGCGAGGTGCTCCAGGCGCTGCCGATGGAATTCGCCGTCGAAGCGCAGAAACTGGTTGGAATCAGTCTCGAGGGCAGCGTCGGCTAAGGACCGCGCCCGCCGAGTGAAAATTTGTGAAAAAGGGATTGTGAAGAAAATGCTCGAGATCAAGAACCTCCGCGCGTCGGTCGAGGACAAGGAAATCCTCAAGGGCGTCGACCTCAAGGTCAACGCCGGCGAAGTGCATGCCATCATGGGCCCGAACGGGTCGGGCAAGAGCACCCTGTCCTACGTGCTGGCCGGCCGCGACGGGTACGACGTGACCGACGGCGAAGTCGACTTCCTCGGCAAGGACCTGCTGGAGCTCGAGGCCGACGAGCGCGCCGCCGAGGGCCTGTTCCTGGCTTTCCAGTATCCGGTCGAGATCCCCGGCGTCGACAATGCGACTTTCCTGAAGACCGCCTACAACGCGATCCGCAAGTACCGCGACGAGCCGCCGGTCGACGCCATGCAGTTCCTCAAGCTGCTGCGCGAGAAGCAGGCCAAGCTGGGCATGGGCGACGAGATGATGCGCCGCCCGGTCAACGTCGGCTTCTCCGGCGGCGAGAAGAAGCGTAACGAAATCCTCCAGATGGCCGTGCTCGATCCGAAGCTGGCGATCCTCGACGAGACCGACTCGGGTCTCGACATCGATGCCCTGCGCATCGTCGCCGACGGCATCAACGCCTTGCGCAGCCCGGAGCGCGCCGTGGTGCTGATCACCCATTACCAGCGCCTGCTCGACTATGTGGAGCCGGACTTCGTGCACGTCCTGTCGGCCGGCAAGGTCGTCCGCTCGGGCGGGCCGGAACTGGCCCTCGAGCTGGAGCGCGACGGCTACGCGTCCATCGTCTCGGCCGCGGCGTAAGGGGGTTTTGCGATGAGCAGTCCCAAGAATATCGTTTTGCCCTACGCCGAGAGCTTCGGCGCCGAGAAGGAGCGGCTGCCGGGCGGCAACCTTTCCTGGCTGACCGCCCTGCGCCAGGACGCCGCCGAACAGCTGGCCCGCCACGGCCTGCCCTCGCGCAAGGTCGAGGCCTGGAAGTACACCAGCCTCGCGCCGCTGGCCGAAAAGCCGCTGCGGCTGGCCCAGGCCGGCGATGCGGTGGCCTCGGTTTCGGAAGCCGACCTGCCGGAGATCGAGGGCACCTACCGGGTGGTCTTCGTCAACGGCCGCTACCGGCCCGACCTGTCGGCCAGGGACGCCGCGCCCGAGGGCGTGGAACTGCGGCCCCTGTCGCAGGCCTTCGACAGCCAGGCCGACTGGCTGGAGGACCGGCTCGGCGCTTCGGCCCGGCCGAACGGCAACGCCATGATCAACGCCAACACCGCCTTCATGACCGACGGCTGCGTGCTCTGCGTCAAGGACGGCGCCGCCGTCGAAACGCCGCTGCATCTGGTGTTCGTCGGCGCCGGCGGCGCGGCGGACGGGGCCCTGGCCCATCATCCGCGCAACCTGATGGTGGCCGGCAAGGGCAGCAAGGCGATGGTGATCGAAAGCCATGTCGCGGCGGCCGCCGAGGCCGTCTACTGGTCGAATCCGGTCTGCGAGATCACCGTCGAAGAGGGCGCCTCCCTGGACCACTACAAGATCCAGGACGACTCGCTCGGTGCCACGCATCTGTCGTTCGCCCGCGCCACGATCGCCGCCAAGGGCGTCTACAACAGCTTCGTCCTGACCCTCGGCGCCGGCCTGTCGCGCAACGAGATCGAGGTGCGCCTCGGCGGCGAGGAAGCCAACTGCAGGCTGCACGGCGCCTATCTGGTCCGCGGCACGCAGCACGCCGACACCAGTACCTTCATCGACCACGCCAAGCCGCATTGCGACAGCGACGAGGTCTACAAGGGCGTGCTCGACGGCAAGGCCAAGGGCGTGTTCCAGGGCAAGATTCTGGTCGCCAAGGACGCGCAGAAGACCAACGGCAACCAGCTCAGCCGGGCGATCTTCCTGTCCGACGACGCCGAGGTGAACACCAAACCGGAGCTGGAGATCTACGCCGACGACGTGAAGTGCAGCCACGGCGCCACCGCCGGCGAACTCGACGACGATTCGATGTTCTACATGAAGGCCCGGGGCATCCCGGAGGACCAGGCCCGGCGTCTGTTGATCCGCGCTTTCATCGGCGAGCAGTTGGACGACATCGAAAACGAACCGCTGCGCCACCATCTGGAGAAGCTGGTCGAAAACTGGCTCAACAAGAAGTTCTAAAAGGAACGGAGGAGACGAACCATGAACCCGGTCACCGGTCTGGCCCAGAAGATGACGAAGCCCGAGGGGGGCCCCGTCTTCGATGTTGAAACGGTCCGCAAGGATTTTCCGATCCTGGCGACGCCGGTCGTGCACGGCCGGGCTTTTCTGGACAGCGCCGCCAGCGCCCAGAAGCCGGTCCAGGTGATCGACGCCGTAAGGCGGTGCTACGAGGCCGAATACGCCAACATCCATCGCGGCGTCTACGAGCTGAGCGCCCTGGCCACCCGCAACTTCGAACATGCCCGCGACAAGGTGCAGGCCTTCCTCAACGCCCGCGAAAGCAAGGAGATCATCTTCGTGCGCGGCGGCACCGAGGGGGTCAACCTGGTGGCCTCGGCCTACGGCGACAAGTTCATCGGCGAGGGCGACGAGATCCTGCTGACCTACCTGGAGCACCACTCCAACATCGTGCCGTGGCAGCTCCTGGCCGAACGGGTCGGCGCCAAGGTTCGCCCGATCCCGATCGACGATAACGGCGTGCTGATTCTCGAGGAGTACGAGAAGATGCTCAGCCCGCGCACCAAGATGGTCGCCATGACCCACGCCTCCAACGCGCTGGGCACCATCGTGCCGGTCAAGCAGATGACCCAGATGGCGCACGCCCAGGGCGCCGTGGTGCTGATCGACGGCTGCCAGGGCGCGCCGCACATGAAGGTCGACGTGCAGGACCTCGACTGCGACTTCTACGTCTTCTCCGGCCACAAGGTGTACGGGCCGAGCGGCATCGGCGCCCTGTACGGCCGCCGCGAGCTGCTCGAGGCCATGCCGCCGTGGCAGGGCGGCGGCGACATGATCGAATCGGTCAGCTTCGAGAAGACCACCTTCGCCCCGCTGCCCAACAAGTTCGAGGCCGGAACCCCGCACATCTCGGGCGCCGCCGGCCTGGCCGCCGCCATCGACTACGTGACCAAGCTGGGGCTGGACAACGTCGCCGCCCACGAGGTCTCGCTGCTCAGGGAAGCGACCCTGCGGCTGGAGCAGATCCCCGGCGTGCGCATCTTCGGCCGGGCCGAGGAAAAGGCCCCGGTGCTCTCCTTCCTGATCGACGGCGCGCATCCGCACGATGTCGGCACCATCTTCGACCATTCGGGCGTCGCCGTGCGGGCCGGCCATCACTGCGCCCAGCCGGTGATGGAACGCTTCGGCATCCCCGGCACGGTCCGGGCCTCGTTCGCGCTGTACAACACGAGAGCCGACGTTGACCTGCTGGTCGAGGCGGTCGACAAGGTGAAGGAGATCTTCGGATGAGTTCCGAACTGCGAGACCTGTATCAGGAGGTCATCCTCGACCACGGCCGCTCGCCGCGCAACATGCGGGTGCCCGAGGGCGCCAACCACCACGCCGACGGCCACAACCCGCTGTGCGGCGACCAGGTGACCGTCCACCTCAAGCTGGACGGCGACATCGTCGCCGACGTCGGTTTCGAGGGCCACGGCTGCGCCATCTCGATGGCCTCGACCTCGCTGATGACCGAAATCCTCAAGGGCAAGACGGTGGACGAGGCACACGCCCTGTTCCGCCGCTTCCACGACCTGGTCACCGGCTCGCACGACAGCGAGGGCGAGGAGGTCAACGAGGAAGACTTCGAGCGGCTGATGGTGCTGTCCGGCGTCGCCGAATACCCGATGCGGGTGAAATGCGCGACCCTGTGCTGGCACACCATGGAAGCCGCCGTCAAAGGCGAAGAGGCGGTGAGCACGGAGAACGAATGAGCGACGACAAGAAGGAACGGCCGGTCAGCCCCTTCGTCTTCGACAAGGGCGAAGCCAGCCAGGAAGAGATCGCCGAGGCCGAGGCGGTGATGGCCGCCGAGGCGGAAGCCGCGTCGGGCGCGGCCAAACCGGCGGCGGAGGTCCCCCTGTCCGGCGACAAGCCGGGCTTCGAGGGCCGCGTCGTCAACGCCCTGCGCACCGTCTACGACCCGGAAATCCCGGTGAACCTCTACGACCTCGGGCTGATCTACCGGATCGGCATTTCCGAGGACGAGAAGGACATCGAGATCGACATGACGCTGACGGCGCCGGGCTGCCCGGTCGCCGAAATCCTGCCGGGCCAGGTCGAGCATGCCGTGCGCGGCATGAACCCCGGCGTCGAGGACGTGACGGTCAACATCGTCTGGGAGCCGCCATGGACCCCGGAAATGATGACCGAGGCCGCGCGCCTCGAACTCGGCATGTTTTACTGAACGGAGACCGACTGATCATGACCGCAAGGCCACAACTTCTGACCCTGACGGACGCCGCCGTCCAGCGGGTCCAGGCCCTTCAGGCCAAGGACGGCGCCGACGGCCGCGCCCTGCGCGTGGGCGTGCGGGCCACCGGCTGCTCGGGCATGTCCTACCACATCGAATTCATGGACGCGCCGAATCCGAACGACGAGGTCGTCGAGGCGGGGGACGTCCGGGTCTATGTCGACCCGAAGGCGACCCTTTACCTGATCGGCAGCGAGATGGATTACGTCGAGGACAAGCTGCAATCCGGCTTCGTCTTCCACAACCCGAACGAAAAGGCGCGCTGCGGCTGCGGCGAGTCCTTCCAGGTCTAGAACCCCGAACCGAGGCGAACTTCCCATGACGGACAACACGATGACCGCCAACCCCGCTTTCGACCAGATCCGCCAGGAAATCGACGGCAACGACGTCGTGCTCTTCATGAAGGGCACGCCCGAGATGCCGCAATGCGGCTTTTCCGCCCATGTCGCGCAGGGGCTGCAGTTCCTCGGCGTCTCGTTCAAGGGCGTCAACGTCCTGGCCGACGACGACCTGCGCCAGGGCATCAAGGGGTACAGCAACTGGCCGACGATCCCGCAGCTTTACGTGAAGGGCGAATTCGTCGGCGGCTGCGATATCTTCCGCGAGATGTACGAATCCGGCGAACTCGCGACCCTGTTCAAGGACAAGGGGATCGCCACCCGCCGCGGCTGATCGCGGCATCCCCCTCGGGCGAACGCGGCCGGACCTATTGACTTGCCGCCGTTTCCGACCGAAATAATAAGGCAGACGCCGGCGGTGCGATCAGGCCGCCGGCGGGGCGCCTCGACGAGGGCCCGTTTGTATAGTGCTCGCTCACCGCAAGAGGAGTCCGCAGATGTCCCGCCTTTCCGTCTTCGACAGCCCTTTGCTGTTGGGTTTCGACCACTTCGAGCGCGTTCTCGACCGGGTCGCCAAGACGTCGCATGACGGTTATCCGCCCTACAACATCGAGCAGACCGGGGAAAACGCCCTGCGCATCACGCTCGCGGTCGCCGGGTTCTCGATGGATAACCTGAACGTGACGGTCGAGGACAACCAGCTCATCGTGCGCGGCCGCAACAGCGACGACGAGGGCGAGCGGATCTTCCTGCACCGGGGCATCGCGTCGCGCCAGTTCCAGCGCAGTTTCGTGCTGGCCGAGGGCATCGAGGTCCGGGGCGCGGCACTGGACAACGGCTTGCTTCACATCGACCTGGAACGCGAGCTTCCGGAACCCCGGGCGCGGACCATCGCCATCGAGCCCGGCGCCGGTTCGAAAGGCCGGAAAGGCAAGCCGGAGACCATCGACGTGGAAGCCGAGAAATAGTTTCTCTCGCCTACCGCGCCTGTTTTCGCCACTCTTGACGAAGCGTGCCAACGGCGGCCGCCAAGCCGCGAATACGGGCGCTTGAATCGAGGACGGTCATGACACACGACAAGGAAAAACCCGACCTGCTGCGGACGTTCGTGGACATCCGCAATCTGTCGGCGAACGAACTGATGGATCTGGGCGGCGAGGATTTGGCTTACGTCAAGCCGGTCGTCGTCAACGGAACCCACCTCTACGCCATTCACGCCGCGGACGGACAGAAGCTGGCCCTGGCCCAGAACCGCGATCTGGCCCTCGCCACCGTGCGCGACAACGACATGGAGCCGCTCAGCGTGCACTGAGCCGCCCCCAAGGAACGTTTCGGTTCCGGAACAGATAGGCGCGGCCTCTCCGCGGGCCGCCGCCGAGACCCTTTTTCTCCCGCCTTTCCCCAAAAGAAAAAGCCCGTCCGCTCAATGCGCTACGGGCTTTCCCCAGAAAACGGGTTCAATCAGGCGGCGCGCGCCGTCGATTCGGTCAGCACGGCGTAGAGCGCCTCGGCGCTGTCGGTGCCGCGCAGTTTCTTGACGCCGGTCTTGTCGCGCAGCAGGCGCGAAACCCGGGCCAGCGCCTTCAGGTGGTCGGCCCCGGCCGATTCGGGCGCGAGCAGCAGGAAGATCAGGTCGACCGGCTGTTCGTCGATCGAGTCGAAGTCGATCGGTTTCTCCAGCCGGGCGAACAGGCCGTGGAGTTGCTCCAGGTTGGGCAGCTTCCCGTGCGGGATGGCGATGCCGTTGCCGACTCCGGTGGTGCCCAGCCGTTCGCGTTCGACCAGCACGTCGAAGATCGCACGTTCGTGCATTCCCGAAATTTCGGCCGCGCGCTTGGCCAGCTCCTGGAGAGCTTGTTTTTTGCTGCTGACGCGCAGATTGGAGATGACGCAATCCGGCGTCAGCAATTCAGAGATTTCCATAACGGGGTCCTATCCCTCCCGCGTACCGCGGGGGTCGATCCAGCCTATGTTTCCGTCCGTCCGGCGGTATACCACGTTCAGGCCGCCATGGGCGACGTTCCGGAACATGACGACGGGCGCATCGGCGAGGTCCATCCGCATGACCGCCTCGCTGACGGTGATGGAATCGATCTCGGCATGCATTTCGGCGATGATGGCCGGCTGGGCGTCTTCGGGAACCTCGCCCTCCTCGTCCTCAGCGGCGATGACGTATTGGAGGGCGGGCAAGGGCTCCTCGGGGGTCCGGCCCTTGTGATGGTCGCGCAGCCGCCGTTTGTAGCGGCGCAACTGCTTGGAGATCCGGCCCAGCGCGCCGTCGAAGGCCGCGTGCGCTTCGTCCGCCGCGCCCTTGCCCTGCATGACCATGCCGCGCCCGGCATGCACGCTGACGTCGGCCCGGTAGAGATGGGCCTCGCGCGAGAAGATCACCGTCGCATGAAGGGCGCGGTCGAAATACTTCTTCACGTCGTCCAGAAGTTGGGTTTCGACATAACTCCGCAGGGAGTCGCCAACGTCGAGGTTCTTACCTTTGACTGAGATTTCCATGGGGAAAGCCGTCCTGCCGTGTTAGGCCCCACAGCCTTGGGACTGCTGATAAGGGTACTCTTCTGAAATAGGTCTGAGTCCGGATCGAAGCAATGGCAACACGCTGCCAGCCATGTCTTTTCAAGAAGGCCCGGAAAGTAGTGAGCGGGCGGGTTTGAGTCAAGAGTCGCACCCCAAAAGCCAGTGATATCGCCTAGAGGCCGCTGTTCTTCTGCCGGCGGCGCTGAACCGAGGAGGGGATGCCCAAGGCTTCCCTGTATTTGGCGACCGTGCGTCGCGCGATATCCATTCCCTCCGCGGTCAGCAGTTCCACGATCTTGTCGTCCGATAATACCGCGTTTGGGGCCTCCGCGTCGATCAATGCCTTGATCCGATAGCGCACGGATTCGGCCGAATGGGCCTCGCCGCCCGAGGAACTGCCGATCGAGGCGCTGAAAAAGTACTTCAGCTCGTAGATTCCGCGCGGGCTGGAGATGAACTTGTTCGAGGTGACGCGGCTGACCGTGCTTTCGTGCATGTCGATGGCCTCGGCGATGTCGCGCAAAACCAGCGGCCTGAGCGCGCTGATCCCGTGGACGAAGAAGCCGTCCTGCTGGCGGACGATCTCGGTCGCCACCTTGAGGATGGTCGTCGCCCGCTGGTGCAGCGACTTGACCAGCCAGTTGGCCGAATGGAGGCAGTCCTCGATGTAGAGCTTCTCCTCCTTGGTCCGCGCCCCCTTGCTGACCATCGAGTGGTAGCGGTTGTTGACGATCAGCCGCGGCAGGGTCTCGGAATTCAACTCCACCGCCCAACCGCCGTTCGGCATCGCCCGCATGATCACGTCCGGCACCACCGGCTGGGCGACCGACGAATCGAAAGCCAGGCCGGGTTTCGGGTCGAGGGCCCGGATTTCGGCCACCATGTCCACCAGGTCCTCCTGGTCGACACCGCAGATCCGCATCAAGGCGGCGATGTCCCGCTTGGCCAACAGGTCGAGGTTTTCCAGCAGCGCCTGCATGGCCGGGTCGAGGCGATCCCGCTCGCGCAGCTGCAGGGCCAGGCATTCGGCGAGATCGCGGGCGAAAATCCCCGGCGGATCGAAATGCTGCAGCCGTTCCAGGGTCCGCTCGACCCGCTCGGCCGGGCAGCCCAGCATCTCGGCCACCGCCGGGCAGCGGTCGGACACGTACCCGGCCTCGTCCAGCTGGTCGATCAGGTGCAGGCCGATCACCCGGTCGGCCGGATCGTCGAGTTCGACGTTCAATTGCTGGGTCAGGTGCTGATGCAGCGTTTCCTGGCCCGACAGGGTCTGCTCCAGGTCGGTCTCCAGCGGATTGAAGCTGCCGCCGGGACCGCTGCCCCAGGACGAGAACGCGGTATCCGCGACGCCCGTGTCGCCGCCGTCGGAGAGGCTGTCGTTGTTCCACAGGTTGTCGTAGTCGACATCCATGGATTCGGAGCCCGACGATTCCGGGCCGTCGGCGAAATCGATGCTGTTCAGGGCGTCGCCCCCGTCATCGCGCTCATTGCCGGAATCGGCCGTTTCCAGGCTGCCGCTGGTGTCCTCGCCGTTGCCGTTTTCGCCGCCGCCCCCTTCGCCATCGGGCCCGTCGTCATCCCGTTCCAGCAGCGGATTGCGCGACAGCTCGTCCTCGACGTAGGACGCCAGTTCGACGCTGGAAAACTGCAACAGCTTGATCGCCTGCTGCAGCTGCGGCGTCATCACCAGGGACTGGCTCTGGCGCAACTCCAGGCGGGGGCTCATCGCCATGGACGCGCCTCCCCGGTCCGGCCGCCCGCCGGGCACACGCCGCCCGTGGCCGCCCGAGGCGGCTTTTCGGACACAATTCTGGTGCGGCGGACTAGCATCGCGAGATTTCCGTCTCGTCCACCGGATCGCGGCGCCCGCAGGCGGGAAAATCGCCTACAAGCTGAACCGCTCTCCGAGATAAACCCTGCGTACGTCTTCATTTCCGACGATATCGGCCGGTGAACCTTCCATCAGCACCATGCCGTCGTGAATGATATAGGTACGATCGATAACGTCTAGGGTTTCCCGTACGTTATGGTCGGTGATCAGGACTCCGATCCCTCGGTCCTTGAGATGAAACACCAGTTCGCGCAGATCGCCGACGGCGATCGGATCGATTCCGGCGAACGGTTCGTCCAACAGGACGAAATGCGGGTTGGAGGCCAGGGCGCGGGCGATTTCCACCCGGCGCCGTTCGCCGCCCGACAGCGCCAGCGCCGGCGTCCGCCGGAGATGGGTGATGGAGAATTCCGCGAGCAGCGATTCCAGCATGGCCTCGCGCCGGTCGCGCGACTTCTCGACCACCTCGAGCACGGCCCGGATATTGTCCTCGACCGTCAGCCCGCGGAAGATCGACGCTTCCTGCGGCAGATAACCGATGCCGTGCCGCGCCCGGCGGTACATGGGCAGGTCGGTGATGTCCTGCCCGTCGAGATAGACATTGCCGTAGTCGGGCGAGATCAGCCCGGTGATGATGTAGAAACAGGTCGTCTTCCCGGCGCCGTTGGGGCCGAGCAGGCCGACCACCTCGCCGCGCTGGATCTGCAGGCTGACGCCGCGCACCACGGGGCGTTTCTTGAACCGCTTGCCCATGTTCTTGGCCACGAGGCCGCGGTTCAGCGCCACCAGCCGGGGCTTCCCGCCCGGCGGGACGGGACTTGCCGTGCCGTCAGCAGATTTCGGGGATTCCGTATCCATCAAATCCTGTTCCTAATTCCCCCCGGTTTCTTTTCCGGTCTCTTGGTTCGGCTGCAGAAGGCCCCGGACACGGCCGCCCTGCCCCGGGCAGCTTTTCAGCCGGCTGTGGCCGGTGTTCAGATTGACCTCGGCGCTGCATCCGGCAAGGGTGTTTTCCCCCCGCTCGACGCGCACCTCTCCGGTCAGGGTCGCCATGCCGCTGTCCACATTATAGACGCCGCGGTCGCCCCAGACATCCTCTTCCGCCGTCTTGATGTGAATATTGTCGAAAGCCTCGACCCGGTAAACCCTTGTCTTGCCGCTGGCGTCGCGGTCGAAATGGGCGACCAGCACGTCGGTGCGCAGGCTGCGGTCGGCGCGCCGCGCCACCGCGTTGCCGCGCGCCACGGCCATTTGCTTCAGATCGTAGTATTCGAGCTGCCGGTCGGCGGTGATCTCGTCCTCGTCGGTGACCAGCCGGACGGTCTTGCCGCTGAGCACGAAGATCGACTTGTTCACGTCATAGACGCCGGTGTCGCCGTAGGCGGTCTCGCCGGGGGAAACGATGCGCACGTTGCCGAGGGCGTCGAGCCGCGACATCTCGTTGGAACCGCCTTCGCCCTTGACGTAATGGGCCCGCAGTTGGTCGGCGTAAACGGTCACCTCGCCCCGCGTCGCCCGGGCATTGCCGTTGGCGACGAAGATCTGGCTGTCCTGCTTCCACTCGATGCCGTCGTCGGCCTGGATCTCGATCGGCCGGTCGGCCCCGGCGCCGGACGCCCCGAAGTTGAGATTCTGCGCCCCGGCGGCGCCCAGCGGCAGCAGCAACCCCGCCATCACGGCGGCGGCGTATCGCCAACCCTTCTTGTTCATCCGCCTCGAAACCGTCATTCCGTCCCTTTCCCCGCGTCCGGCCCTTTCCCCGCGTTCGGGTAGATTAGCACGCGGGCCTTGCCGGTGAAGAGGATGTTCCGGCCCTTGTCCGTCAGCTGCATCCCCTCGCCCCGCAGGGTGCCGAACGGCCCCTGTCCGTCCACCGGCGTATCGCTCAACGCCGCGCCCGCTTCCAGGTCGATCGTCGCCTTCTCGGTGCGCAGTTCATACCCCAGATCGTGGAACAGCGTCACGTTCCCGAACAGATCCAGGCTCTTGTCGCTCGGCGTCAGCAAGCCGGAATCCGCGGTCAGAACCAGCCACGAGCCGTCCTCCAGCGTCAGGTCGGCCTTCGGCATCTCCAGTTCCACCGGGCTGTCGCTCTGCCAGAAGTCCTCGTCGTCCTTCTTCAGGCGGAAATTCTTCGCCATGTCGGCGGTCAGGGTGAACGGGTTGCCGTTGGAATCGGTTCCGACCAGCCGCGGATTGACGATGTTGGGATTCTCCGCCTCGTTCAGCACCAGACTGGAAAAGCCGAGACGGAAACCATCGTCCGAGGCGTCCAGGTAAGGCCAGGCCACGACCAAGCCGATGACCGCCAGCGCGCCGACCGGCAAGAGCACCTTCATGGCGCCGACGAACCGGCTGTACCCCCGCCCCAGCTTCCGGGCCACGCGCGGCGCCCGCTGGGCGGGCGGATCGTCCCGGTGCCCGCCGGAACCGCCAGGCTCTTGGGCCGGCGTCTCCCGGGGCTCCGTCGGCCGGGGTACCGTTTCCGGGGTCATCGCATCCATCTTCGCCGTCAGGCCACGCCGGCGCGCAGGCAGTCGTGAATGTGCAGGATTCCGACCGGGATGCCGGCGCGCACGGCGAACAGGTTGGTGATCGCCCGCGAATTCATCACATGCACCGCCTCGCTGGCCAATGCCTCGGGCCGGATGGTCTTCGGATCGGCGGTCATCACCTCGGCCGCGGTATAGCTCAGGAAGTCGGGGCACATCTTGCGGCGCAGGTCGCCGTCGGTGACGATCCCGGCCAGCCTTCCGTCCGCCCCGGTCACGCCGACGCAGCCCAGGCTCTTGGCCGTCATCACCAGCAGGGCGTCGGCCATGGTGGTGTCGCCCGCCACCAGGGGCAGCTCGTCGCCGATGTGCATCAGGTCGGAAACCTTAAGCAGGCGGCGGCCCAGCTTGCCGCCGGGGTGCAGGGCGTGGAAATCCTCGGGGGAAAAGCCGCGCCGTTCGAGCAGCGCCACCGACAGCGCATCGCCCAGCGCCATCATCAGGGTGGTCGAGGTCGTCGGCGCCAGGCCCATCGAGCAGGCCTCCTTGTGGTCGGGCAGCAGCAGCACGATATCGGCCGCCTTGGCCAGGGTGCTCTCGGCGACCTTGGTCACCGCGACCACCGGAATCCGGAACCGCGCGCAATGGGCCACCAGATCGGCCAGTTCCGGGGTCTCGCCGGAATTCGACAGGGCCAGCAGCGCATCGCCCTCGACGATCATCCCAAGGTCGCCGTGGCTCGCCTCGCCCGGATGGACATACAGGGACGGCGTGCCGGTCGAGGCCAGGGTCGAGGCGATCTTGCGGGCCACATGGCCGCTTTTCCCCATGCCGGTGGCGACGACCCGCCCGTGTAGCCCGTCCAGCAGCTCGAGGGCGGCGGCGATCTCGGCGGAGATTTCCGCGCCGACGGACCGGGCCAGGGCTTCCAGTCCCTCCGCCTCGTCGCGCAGCACGCGGATCACGCAGTCCTGGCCGGAATTCTCGGGGCCGGAATTCTCGGATTCAGCCGGGGATGAGGGGGTATTTGCCGTTGCCGGATAGGACGTCATAGGGTCTCGCTGCTGATTGTTTTCTTTGCTTGGGCCGATCGCGGCGGCCGCCGCCGGGGGAAAGGTTGCCGGAGGCGCGGGGCGCGTTGTCGGTGGAACGTTGGAATCCCGTCTATTCTCACCCGTGCGAGTATGCGCCCAAGTCCCTGAATCGTCAACAAAACAGCCCGATTCGGTACGGTTCCCGCAGGGCGGGCTCAATGCTGGAAGATGTCCGGATCGTCCCAACCGTAGAGGTCGAGTTCGCCGCGCGCCGGCAGGAATCGGAAACAGGCCTCGGCCAGCTCGGCCCGCCCCTCGCGCGCCAGAAGCGCGTCGAGCCGCGTCCGCAGTTCGTGCAGATGCAGCACGTCGCTGGCCGCGTACTGGACCTGTTCCGCCGTCAGGCTGGGCGCGGCCCAGTCCGAGCACTGCTGCTCCTTGGAGATTTCGACGCCCAGCAATTCGCGGCACAGGTCGCGCAGGCCATGCCGGTCGGTGTTGGTGCGCACCAGTTTCGAGGCGATCTTGGTGCAGTAGACCGGTTGGCAGACGACGCCGAGATACTCGCGCAGGATCGCCACGTCGAAACGGGCGAAATGGAAGATCTTGGTGACCTTTTCGTCGGCCAGCAGCGCTTTCAGGTTGGGCGCGTCGTAGTCGGGAGCCGGGAAGTGCACCAGGTGGCAGACCCCGTCGCCGGCCGAGAGCTGGACGACGCACAGGCGGTCGCGATGCGGGTTGAGCCCCATGGTTTCGGTATCGACGGCGATCGACCCGCCGAAGACGAGACCGTCCGGCAGATCACCGACATGAACCTCTGTGGAAACCAGATCCGTCACCCGATTTTCCCGTCGGGGAGAATAAAAAAAGGATGGTGCCCAGGAGAAGACTCGAACTTCCACGGCCTTGCGGCCACAGGTACCTGAAACCTGCGCGTCTACCAATTCCGCCACCTGGGCGAACACCATTGCCGGACCCCATAACGACCGGCGGGCCACTCGTTAGCCCCTACGCGAGCGGATGTCAACTGGCTTTCTTGCGGCGGCGGTTGACGATCGGCTTATTCGCATTGTAAGCCAACAGGATAGGGTGGCACCGGCCGGTCGGACCGCCTAGATAAAACGCATCGATAAAATTCGGCGATAAGGTTTGTCCGCCACCGGCTTTTGGAAACGAGGAGACAGAAAAATGGACCGTCGCGTGGTTACGGTTTTCGGAGGCTCCGGATTCATCGGCCGGCACATCGTCGCCAGGCTGGCGCGGGACGGTTGGGTGGTGCGCGTCGCGGTGCGCGACGTCGAAGCCGCGCAATTCCTCAAACCCGCCGGGATGATCGGGCAGGTCGTCCTGGTTCCGGCCGACGTCACCGACCCGGCGACTACCGCGGCCGCCGTTTCCGGCGCCGAGGCGGTGATCAACCTGGTCGGCATCCTCGCCGAGCGGGGCAAACGGACCTTCCAGCGGGTCCATGTGGAAGGCGCCGCCAACGTGGCCGCCGCGTCCGCCGCCGCCGGGGTCGGGCGGCTGATCCAGATGTCGGCCCTCGGCGCCGACGCCGGATCGGACTCCGCCTATGCGCGCAGCAAGGCGGAAGGCGAAGACGCCGTCCGCGCCGCCTTCCCCGGGGTCTCGGTGCTGCGGCCGAGCGTCGTCTGCGGCCCGGAGGACAAGTTCTTCAACATGTTCGCGATGCTCGCCCGGCTGTCGCCGGTCCTGCCGGTGTTCGGCGGCCCGGCCCTGCCCAAGTTCAAAAGGCCGGACGCGGCCGCGGGTCCGGCGATCGACTTTTTCGGCATCGAGGGCAAGCGCATGCAGCCGGTCTATGTCGGCGACATCGCCAAGGCGGCCTCGACGATCCTGACCGACGGGACGACCGCCGGAAAGACCTACGAGCTGGGCGGCCCGCTGACCTACAGCTTCAAGCAGATCATGGAGCTGGTCTGCGCCGAAACGCGCCGCCGCCGGCTGCTGATGCCGTTTCCCTTCGGGCTGCTGAGCCTCAAGGCCTGGTTCCTGGAGAAGATGCCGCAGCCGATGCTGACCCGTGATCAGGTCAAGCTGCTGCAGCGCGACAACGTGGTCTCGGCGGATGCCCTGACCCTGCGCGACCTCGGCATCGAACCGACCCCGGTGGAGGCGATCCTGCCGACCTACCTGGCCCGCTTCCGGGCGCCGACGGCCCAGGGGCGACGCCCCGCCTGAGACACCGGGGAAAAGCGGATCAGCTCCGCCACAGGACCTCGTGGACCATGACCGGTTCCGAGAAGCCCTTCATCGGATGGGTGCCGCGCGAGACGAACTTGACGTTCTTGCCGGAGCACAGCCCCCTGACCACCTCGGACACCATGATCTGATCGGACCCGGCCAACGCGCAAAGCCGGGCCGACAATTGCACCGTCACGCCGAACAGGTCGTCGTCCTCGACCACCGGCTCCCCGGCATTGATCCCGATGCTGAGGTGCAGCGGCACGTCGCCTTCGGCCTCGTTGTTGGCGGCGGCGCGGCGCTGGATCTCGATCGCCGCCTCGACGGCGTTCGAAACCGTGGCGAACGAGGCCATGATGCCGTCGCCGGTATGCTTGATCTCGCGCCCGGCGAAATTGGTCAGGGCCGACCGCACGATCCGGTTATGGGTGCGAACCACGTATTGCGCCGCCTCGTCGCCCAGGGTCACCGTCATGTTGGTCGACCCCACGATATCGGTGAACAGCACCGCCAGCGGCGCCGTCTTTTCCTCCTGCTTGACCGGGCTGCGCCAGGTCTCCAGGGCCTCGGTCAGCTTGACGGCGCCTTCCGCGTCGCCTTCGAGGAAGGTCACCATGGAGCGCCGGCCCATCTCGTACATCTCGATGTAGCGCGGCTGCATCAGATAACCGGCGGCCCCCTCGGCGAACTTGCCCGCCATCTCGACCGGCGTGCCCAGGTTCCGCACGGCATATTGCAGGAGCCCCCGGGAATCGGCGGGTTCCAGGCCCTGGGTCGTGGCCAGGGAATCGACCGCGCCGGCCAGGAACAGGTTGATGCCGAACCGCGAGAAGGCGTCGACCTCCCCGGTCGCCACGGCACCGGCCGGGCCGGAGAGGAACGCCGCCATCTTTTCTTTCTGCCGTTCGCCGTCCGGCGACAGCTTGGTCCCCGCCGGATCCTCCTCGGGCTCGGGCGCGGGCTCGAGAAGCGCGACCTCGGCCGGCTTTTCCGGATCGGCGGACGGTTCCTCGACCTTCGGCGCCGGCGGCTCGGGAACCGTCGGGCCCGAGGCCTCGGGCGCCACGGCCGCCGTTTCGGGCGCGCCCTCCTTCAGCTCCTTCAGCAGGACGTCCGGCGAGACGCCCAGACGCCTGCGGGGCGGCTTGACCGGCGTAGCCCGCCGTGCCGCCGGAGTCGACCGGCGCCGCGGGCCGATGACCTCCAGCCCTGACAGGAAGGCCCCGGCGATGGCGGTAAAGCTGACGAAGAACGTCGCGATGAAGACGACGAACAGGGCGCTGGTCTGCCGGCCGCCGACCAGGGTCAGGGTTTTCGCGGCCAGTTTCGGCATCACCACGGGCACCAGCCCGGTGATCACCGCGGCCACCATCAGCCCGAAAAGGGTGATCAGCGCGATCCGGCCGATCAGGCCCGGAATGGTCACCTGCCTGGGGGCCGTAAAATGCGTCTCGCGGGAACGCGGCGCGCCGCGGGTCTTTTCCCCGCCCTGGAACAGGCGCTTGCGCGGCGCCTTGGGCTTGGTGAAGTCGATGTCGTCATCGGCGTCGAAATCGCCGCCGCCCCCGGCGTGATACCGCCCACGGAGGGAGGCCGGGGCATGGGAACCGCCGGTCCGGGCGGAAAACGAACCGGAATCACCGGGATCGCGGCTGCCCTTGTAGACGATGGATTGCCGGTAAAGCCCCGTCTCGGTGTTGTAGACCTCGCGGATCACCCGGACGGCCAAGCGGGATGTCTTTTCGAGCTGCTTGGCCTCCTCCACCGCGTCGTTCGATCCCGAACTGGGATAGCGCGAATGGATCTCCCATCGCCCGCCGACACTGATGCAGACCTCATAGCTGGTATTGGTTTCGCTCATCGCGAACCCGACATCCTATCGATTCCCTCTGCCGGCGGCTTTGTTTCTCCGTTCCGGCGCCCTTAGAGTAGCGGAAAACCAACCCGGGCGACAGCTTCCCCCGTGGGTTCCGCACGCACGCCCGTCCCGACCGGCGAGTATGCGCCAACTATGTTAACGGAAAGTATCCGTTGACTTTTTCACGCCTGATTCGACTTCGGGCGAAGTTGTCCGTAACTTACAGGGACGGGGTTTTCGCGGCCAGGACCAAATTGGAGCCCTCGGGATCGAATGCAAGGACAAGGAACTATGACCACGTTGCGCGCCTTCGTCTTCTCTCTGCTCTGCCTCTTCGCGGGAAGTCCCTTCTTCCCCGCGGCGGCTCAGGACACGCTTGGGGACGCGCCGATCGAGGCGTTTTTCGGGCGCTATTCGGGGCAGGCCATCTCGTCGATGGACGAGGGGTTGTCGAAGCGCGACCTCAGCGTCGAGATCAAGGACGCCGGCTATGGCGGGTTCATTCTGGACTGGATCACCATCACCCGCGACGAGGCCGGCGACCGCAAGCGCAAGAGCTACTCGATCACCTTCCGCCCGGCCCAGCGGAACGGCATCTTCGGCTCGGCCATGCGCCGCGACAAGTTCGGCAACGCCGTGCCGCTCGACCCGCTGACCGGCGATCCCTACGTCTGGGCGCGGATCCAGGGCAAGACCCTGACCGTCCACGCCCTGCACATCACCCAGGACGGCGGTTACGAGATGCAGGTCTACGACCGCACCCTGGTTCCCGGCGGCATGGAACTGCGGTTCTCGCGCATCCGCGACGGCAAGCAGCTCAAACTGCTCACCGGCACGCTGGTCCGGTTCGACGGATAAGCTCTGTCCGACTGGCTCACAGGGGCTCGAACAGCACCCTGTCCGGCGGCGGATTGCCGTCGACGAAGGATTTGATGTTGATCAGCACGCGCTCGCCCATGGCGACCCGGGCCTCCAGCGTGGCCGATCCCATATGCGGCATCAGCACCACGTTCTCCAGCGCCAGCAGCTTGGGATTCACCGCCGGGGCGTTCTCGAACACGTCGAGCGCCGCGCCGGCGATCTCGCCATGGGTCAGCAGCCGGGTCAGGGCGTTCTCGTCGATCACCTCGCCGCGCGAGGTATTGACGATGATGGCATGCGGCTGCAGCAGCTTGAGCCGCCGCGCCGACAGCAGATGGTAGGTCGCCGGGGTATGCGGGCAGTTGACCGAGATGACGTCCATGCGGGCCAGCATCTGGTCGAGGCTTTCCCAATAGGTGGCCTCCAGCTCGGCCTCGACCTCGGGATGGACCCGGTGGCGGTTGTGGTAATGGATCGACATGCCGAAGCCCCGCGCCCGGGCCGCCAGTGCCCGGCCGATCCGGCCCATGCCGACGATCCCCAGCCGCTTGCCGCCGATCCGCCGGCCGAGCATCCAGGTCGGCGCCCAGCCGGACCATTGCCCGGCCCGCAGCACCCGTTCGCCCTCGCCGAGACGCCGCGCCGCGGCCAGGATCATCGCCATGGTCATATCGGCGGTGTCGGCGGTCAGCACGTCGGGGGTGTTGGTCACGGCGATGCCCCGGGCGGTGGCGACCCCCAGGTCGATATGATCGACGCCGGTGCCGAAATTGGCGATCAGCTTCAGGTTCGGCCCGGCCGCCTTGATGATGTCGGCGCCGATCCGGTCGGTGATGGTCGGCGTCAGCACGTCGGCCTCCCGCACCGCCTCGATCAGCGCGGCCTTGTCCATCGGCCTGTCGTCGAGATTCAGGCGCGCGTCGAACAGCTCCATCATCCGTGTTTCGACCACGTCCGGCAGCTTGCGCGTTACCACGACGACGGGCTTTTTCTGCGACATGAGGGGCGCCTCCACGCAACAACCTCCCGCGTTGGCCATACCAACATGGCGCGTCCTTGTCCAGGGCCGCGTAACCAACGGTTCGGTTTCGCCCTCCCCGGCCCGCGCCGCTTGACCCGGGGCGCGGCGGCGGCCTTATAATGCGCCCGTTCCGATCGCGCCGTCAGAAAAAGGGAATCGCCTGCGTGCCACGCCGGACCCGACTTTTCACCGCCGTTCTCCTGGCCGCCTTCTGCGCCGCGCTGGTGGCGCCGTCGATCGCCGCCGCCGCGCCCAAGGGAACCGGGCTCCCGCTGCCCCGGTACGTCAGCCTGCGCGCCGACAAGGCCCGCCTGCGCACCGGGCCGGGCGTCCAATATCCCGAGGAATGGATCTATCAGCGCAAGAACCTGCCGCTGGAAATCATCGCCGAGCACCATACCTGGCGGAAGGTCCGCGACTGGCAGGGCACCCAGGGCTGGATGCACCAGAGCCTGCTCAGCGGCCAGCGCACCCTGATCGTCACCGGCACGACCCGCAACCTGCGCCAGAAACCGGATTCGAACAGCCGCGCCGTCGCCCGGGCCGAGCCCGGCGTGGTCGGCCGCGTCCTGGGGTGCGCCAAGGAAACGGTCTGGTGCGAGGTCGAAATCGACGGCTTCAAGGGTTGGCTGCGGCGTATCGAATTCTGGGGCGTCTATCCCGAGGAAGCGGTGGATTGACCCCCGACGGAAAACGGCGCTCGGACCGGGCCGAACGCCGCTCTTCCCCATAGCGGGGTGGAAACCGGACTTGGGAAGCGCCGCGCGAAGGCGGCCCAAGGTCTTTTATTCGCCGGCCGGACCGACCCGGACAATCACCTCGACGCGCTTGATGTCCTTGCCCTCGGGAACCTTCGGCAAGCGGGACACCACGATCTCGTCGCCCGGGATATCCTCCAGGGCGCCGTTCTCCTCCATGAAGAAGTGATGATGATCGGTCGTGTTGGTATCGAAATAGGACCGCGAGGCATCGACGACGATCTCGCGCAGCAGCCCGCATGAAGTGAACTGATGCAGCGTGTTGTAGACCGTCGCCAGGGAGACCCGGACGTTCGCGTTCAAAACCTCTGCGTGTAGCATTTCGGCCGTCACATGACGGTCGCCCCCCTCGAAAAGGATTTTCGCCAAGGCGAGGCGCTGACGGGTCGGCCGCAGTCCTGCGGCGCGGAGCCGATCGATAACCTGACTGTATGGGCGCACTTTTGTCATATTTCCCATATAGGTATTTTTAGACTTGAAATAAGGACAATGAAAAGACGATACGCTATTTCACGTCATATATCAATACGCGGTTTAGGGTTATCCACTTATCTCGTATCGTGGAATAATCCCCGCTTTCCGTGAAACGGCGATTCCGGGTTCAATCACCGGTTACCATGCGGTCGATCAACTGCTGGACCGTGGGAATGAAGCCGTTGCTGTAGAAGGGGTCGTCGGCGAATTTGTAGGCATTGTGGCCGGCGAACATCAGGTTGTTGTCCGTATCCCCCCCTTCATGGGCGATGTCCTGCAGGGTCTTCTGGATACAGAACGACCGGGGATCGGCCAGCTTGCCCGTGCTGCCGACCTCGTTGTCGGCCCAGTTGCTGAACCGGCACTGGCTGAGGCAACCCATGCAGCCGCTCTGATCCGCGCGGATTTCCTCGGCTTTTTCGGGCGTGACGAAGATGATCGTCGAGTCCGGCGTCGGCATCGGCGTGGCGAAACCCTCGGCGGTCCAGCTCTCGGCCCGCGTCTTGTCGGCCGGGGTCAGATAGAAGATGCGGCCGCGCGCGCCGACCGAGAACGCCTCGGTATGCTCGCCCAGGGGCTCGCGGGTGAAGGCGACCTGCCGCTCGCTGCGGGCCCGCAGTTCCTGGATAAAGGTGTTGTTCACCGCCGACGAGTAGAACCCGGTCGGGCTGAACTGGTTGAGGAACACGTCGCCGGGCTTCAGGTTCAGCAGCCGCTGCTTCCAGGCTTCGGCCACCGGGCTTTCCTGGGTCAGGATGGCCCGCGAGCCGATCTGGAAGGCGACCGGGCCGAGTTCCTCGTTGTCGATCCAATCCTCCCAATCGCGCAGGAACCAGACGCCGCCCGCCATGACGATGGGGGTTCGGTCCAGGCCCAGTTCGCGCATGGTGGCGCGCAGTTCCGCCACCCGCGGGTAGGGATCCTGGGGTTTCGTCGGATCTTCCGAATTGCTGAGGCCGTTATGGCCGCCGGCCAGCCAGGGATCCTCGTAGACGACGCCGCCGAGCAGCTCGTCGTACTTGCTGTAGGCCCGTTTCCACAGGGCGCGGAAGGCCCGCGCCGAGGAGACGATGGGGTAGTAGTAGACGCCGTATTCGGCGGCGATCTCGGCCACCTTGTAGGGCATGCCGGCCCCGCAGGTGACGCCGTGGATCAGCCCCCGCGCGCCCTCCAGGATGCCGTGCAGGATCCGCTGGGTGCCGCCGGCCTCCCACAGGACGTTCATGTGGACCGGACCGCGCCCGCCGGCGACCTCGTAGGCCCGGCGGGCCTGGGTGATGCCGCCCTGGACGGCGAAGGCGATCAGTTCCTCGAACCGCTCGCGGCGGTTCTTGCCGAAATAGGTCTGAGGCAGCGGCCGGCCATGGGAATCGAAGGAATCGGCGTTGGTCGCCGAGAACGTGCCGACGGCCCCGGCCGCGGCCCAGGCGCCGGAACTCTCGCCGTTTGAAATGGAGACGCCCTTGCCGCCTTCGACCAGCGGCAGAACCTCGAAGCCGGAGATGTTCAAAGGCTTGAGCGGCTTCACGTAAATCCTCCGTTCGGTGGCTTTCTGGGGCGCCGATCCCTTCCTTGCGGTCGATCTCGGCGCCGGCCGGTTGCCTATCTTCTTATATAGTTCGCGTGACCCGATCCCGCAGCCCGAATCGGCCCGAAAATCCTTGGCTTCCGGCAAAAAAACCGCCGGAAGCCAAGGGGTTTTCCGTTACTCCGCCGGTTCGGCCGGAGCCTTCTCTTCCGACAGGTCGGCGCCGCTCTCCTGGTCGACGACCTTCATCGACAGCTTGACCTTGCCGCGGTCGTCGATGCCGATCAGCTTGACCTTCACGGCGTCGCCGACGTTCAGCACGTCGCTGACCTTGCCCACACGCTGCTTCGAGATTTCGCTGATGTGGACCAGGCCGTCCTTGCTGCCGAGGAAGTTCACGAAGGCACCGAAATCGACGACCTTCACGACCTTGCCGTTGTAGATCACGCCGACCTCCGGCTCCGCCGCGATGCCGCGGATCCATTCGACCGCCGCCGTGGCCGCCGACTCGTCGACCGCCGCGACCTTGACCGTGCCGTCGTCCTCGATGTCGATCTTGGCGCCGGTCTCCTCGCAGATCTCGCGGATGACCTTGCCGCCCGGGCCGATCACGTCGCGGATCTTGTCCTTGGAGATCGTGATCACGGTGATCCGCGGGGCGTTCTCGCTCACGCCGGTGCGCGAGGAGTCGAGGGTCTGCGCCATTTCGCCGAGGATATGCATCCGGCCGTCGCGGGCCTGGGCCAACGCCTGCTCCATGATGTCCTTGGTGATCGAGGTGATCTTGATGTCCATCTGCAGCGAGGTGACGCCGATCTCGGTGCCCGCGACCTTGAAGTCCATGTCGCCGAGGTGATCCTCGTCGCCCAGGATGTCGGTCAGGACCGCGACCCCGTCGTCCTCCTTGATCAGGCCCATGGCGATGCCGGCGACCGGCCGGATCAGCGGGACGCCCGCGTCCATCAGGGACAGCGAGGTGCCGCAGACCGTGGCCATCGACGACGAGCCGTTGGACTCGGTGATCTCGGACACCACCCGGATGGTGTAGGGGAAGTCCTCCTTCTCCGGCAGCAGCGGGTGGATGGCCCGCCAGGCGAGCTTGCCGTGGCCGATCTCGCGGCGGCCGGGAGCCCGCAGGAAGCTGGCCTCGCCAACCGAGTAGGGCGGGAAGTTGTAGTGCAGCATGAAGTGCTGGCGGTATTCGCCGGCCAGCTCGTCCATGATCTGCTCGTCCTGCCCGGTGCCCAGGGTGGTGACCACCATGGCCTGGGTCTCGCCGCGGGTGAACAGCGCGCTGCCGTGGGTCCGCGGGAAGATGCCGACCTCGGTGGCGATCTGCCGGACGGTCTTGGTGTCGCGGCCGTCGATGCGCTTGCCGGTCTTCAGGATGTCGCGCCGGACGATATGCTTCTCCAGGTCCTTGAAGGCGCCGGGGAAGACCTCGGCGACCAGGGCCTCGTCGAACGACTCATCGGCCGCCACGGCTTCGGCGGCGCTGGCGCGGACCGCTTCGATCTTCTCCTGGCGCTCGGTCTTGCCGGTCTCGGCATAGGCCTCGCGCAGGCCGGCCTCGGCCAATTCGTTGACCTTGGCGATCAGCGCGTCCTTGCCCTCGGGGGGCTCGGGCAGGGTGATCGGATCCTTGGCGCAGGCCTCGGCCAGGTCGATGATCGCGTCGATCACCGGCTGGATGGCCTCGTGACCGAACGTCACGGCGCCGAGCATGATCTCCTCGGAAAGCTCCCGGGCCTCGGATTCGACCATCAGCACGCCCTCGCTGGTGCCGGCGACGACCAGCTCCAGCTGGCTCTGCCCGATCTGCTCCATCAGCGGGTTCATCACGTACTGGCCGTCGATGTAGCCGACGCGGCAGCCGCCGATCGGGCCGAGGAACGGCAGGCCCGAAATGGTCAGGGCGGCGGAGGCGCCGACCATGGCCGCGATGTCCGGGTCGTTCTCCATGTCGTGCGAGACGACGGTGCAGATGACCTGCGTTTCGTTCTTGTAGCCCTTGGCGAAGAGCGGCCGGATCGGCCGGTCGATCAGGCGCGAGGTCAGGGTCTCCTTCTCGGAGGGACGCGCTTCGCGCTTAAAAAAACCGCCGGGGATCTTGCCCGCGGCGAAAGTCTTTTCCTGGTAGTTGACGGTCAGCGGGAAGAAGTCCACTCCCGGCTTGGGCGATTTCGCGCCCACGGCGGTGCACAGGACCTTGGTGCCGCCGTAGGTGACCATCACCGCGCCGTCGGCCTGACGGGCGATCTTCCCGGTCTCGAAAACCAGCGGGCGTCCGCCCCACTCGATTTCCTTCCGGTATTCCTTGAACATCTTGTTCACTATCCAATTCCTTCCTTCGTTACCGGCACCACGATCGGTCGCGGCGGCGCACGGCGTCCGTCGTCCATGGAGAATTGCCACGGATTTCGTAATTTCCCGGCGGCGGATACGGCACGGCCCAGGGGCGCGTGCCGTCGTGTCCGCCGGCCAACGGTCGGGAACGACGGAACGGGCGCGGCAAGCGGATTCTTGCCCGGCGTCTCATATACGGTTCTGCGGAGGTGTCCGCTCATATCCGTATCCGGCGACAACCGCCGGAATTCCGTTGGCAGGGGCACCACGCCCTTACCGGCGCAGGCCCAGCTCTTTAACGAGGCTTTCGTAACGCGCGGCTTCCTTGCGCTTGACGTAGTCCAGCAGACGGCGGCGCTGGCCGACCATCATCAGCAGACCCCGGCGCGAGTGGAAGTCCTTCTTATGCGTCTTGAGGTGTTCGGTCAGGTTGCGGATACGCTCGCTCAGAATGGCGACCTGCACCTCGGGGGATCCGGTGTCGCCGTCTTTGGTGGCGAACTTCTGGATCAATTCCTGTTTCTTTTCAGCGGTAATCGACATCGTCAACTCCGAATGCTCATAAGTTCAAAACGCGAAGGGGCCGAATCTCGGCCCCCATGAATTGGGCCAAAGCCACCGGCTTGCCGTCGGCCATGGCGCAGATCACCGCGCCCGGGTCGATACGGCCAACGGACGATCGGCTGACGACGGGAAGCGCCGCCACCGGCTGTCCGTGCCTGAGGCTCCAGCCTTCCGCTTCGGTCAGGGCCAGGGCCGGGATGTCGTCCAGCGCGGTCTCGACGGGAAGCAGGAAGTCGGAAAGCGGCGCACTATGCCCCAGCGCCGCCAGATTATCCAGCGAAATTGCATCTTTCTCGTGAAACGGCCCGACGGCGAGTCGCCTGAGCGCCGAGACGTAGCCGACGGTGCCGAGCGCCAGGGCCAGGTCGCGGGCCAGGCTGCGCATGTAGGCGCCCTTGCCCGAGACCACCTCGAAGGTGGCGTGGTCGGCGTCCGGCTCCTCGGTCAGGCGGATCTCGTCGATGCGGATGCGCCGCGGCTCCAGCTCCACCTCGATGTCGGCGCGGGCCAGGGCGTAGGCCCGCTGGCCCTCGACCTTGACCGCCGAATAAGCCGGCGGCACCTGGTCCAGCTCGCCGGTGAAGCCGGGCAGCACGGCCTCGATCTCCTCGGTCGTCGGGCGGATATCGCTGGTCTGCGTGACCTCGCCCTCGGCGTCGTCGGTGCTCCGCGCCTCGCCCCAGCGCACGGTGAAGCGGTAGGTCTTGGTGCCGTTCATCGCATAGGCGACCGTCTTGGTCGCCTCACCGAAGGCCAACGGCAGCACGCCGGAGGCCAGCGGATCGAGGGTGCCGCCGTGGCCGACCTTGGCCGCCCCGGTCAGCCGCCGGACCTTGCCGACCACCCCGGCCGAGGTCACGCCGAGCGGCTTGTCGACGATCAGCCAGCCGTGGATCGGCTTGCCCTTGCGCCTAGCCATTGGGGTCCTCGCCGTCCTCGCCTAGCGCATCGTCGCCGTCATCGGCGTGCAGGTCGCGGGCGACCTGCGGGTCGCGCAGCAGGGCGTCGATGTGGCTGGCCTCGTCGAACGAACCGTCGGGCTGGAAGGAGAGGTTGGGCGCGAACTTCAGGTTCACCGCGCGGGCCACCTCGCGGCGCAGGAACGGCGCGGCATGGCGCAGGGCGGCGACCACCGCCTCGGTATTGCCGCCGCCGAGCGGCATGACGAAGGCCGTGGCGTTGCGCAGGTCCGGGCTGACCCGGACCTCGGTGACCGTCACCGAGACCCCGGACAGGGCCGGGTCGCGCAGCGTGCCGTGCTCGAAGATCTGGGCCAGGGTGTGGCGCAGCTCCTCGCCGACCCGGAGCTGGCGCTGACTTGCCGTCTTGTGTGGTGCTCGTTTAACCATATCCGCCTTCCCGGCGCCCCCGCTGCCGCGGAGAAGCCGCCGGACAATCCCTGTCGGAGAAAAGGAGGGGTTCCGCGCGCCCTAGAGCTCGCGGGCCACCTCCTCGACCTCGAAGCATTCGATGAAATCGCCGACCTGGATGTCCTGATAGTTGGCGAAAGCCATGCCGCAGTCGAAGCCCTCGCGGACTTCCTTGGCGTCGTCCTTGAAGCGTTTCAGCTGGGACAGGCTGCCCTCGTGGATGACCACGTCGTCACGCAGCAGGCGGACCTTGGCGCCACGCCGCACGACGCCTTCCGTCACCATGCAGCCGGCAACCTTGCCGACCTTGGTGATATTGAAGACCTCGCGGATCTCGGCGTAGCCCAGCAGGTTCTCGCGCAGGGTCGGCGACAGCATGCCGGACAGGGCCGCCTTCACGTCGTCGATCACGTTGTAGATGATCGAGTAGTAGCGGATTTCCAGCTTTTCGCGTTTGGCCAGATCGCGGGCCTGGGTGTTGGCGCGCACGTTGAAGCCGATGATCAAGCCGTCCGACGCCTTGGCCAGGGTCACGTCGGATTCGTTGATGCCGCCGACGCCGGTATGCAGCAGTTCGACCTCGACCTCGTCGGTGGAGAGTTTCTGCAGCGAACTGACGATCGCCTCGACCGACCCATGCACGTCGGCCTTGATGACCACCGGCAGGCGCTTCTTCTCGCCCTTGCCGATCTCCTGGAACATCTCCTCCAGCGACAGCCGGCCGGTCGATTCGGACTTGGCGAAACGGTCCTGGCGCTGACGGTAGTCGCTGATCTCGCGGGCCCGCGCCTCGTTCTCGACGACGATCAGGTCGTCGCCGGCGGACGGCGTGCCGTTAAGGCCGAGCACCTCGACCGGCAGGGCCGGGCCGGCCTTGGCCACGTTCTGGCCGCGGTCGTCCTGCAGTGCGCGCACACGGCCCCATTCGCTGCCGGCGACGAAGATGTCGCCGACATGCAGGGTGCCGCGCTGCACCAGCACGGTGGACACCGAGCCGCGGCCGCGCTCGACCTTGGATTCGACGATCACGCCCTCGGCCGGACGGTCCGGATTGGCCTTGAGATCGAGGATTTCCGCCTGCAGCAGCAGGGCCTCGATCAGCCTGTCCAGATTGGTCCGCTGCTTGGCCGACACCTCGACCGCCAGCACCTCGCCGCCCAGTTCCTCGAGCACGATGTCGTGCTGCAGCAGTTCCGTCCGGACCCGCTGCGGGTCGGCGCCCGGTACGTCGATCTTGTTGATCGCCACGATGATCGGCACCCCGGCCGCCTTGGCGTGGCTGATCGCCTCGATCGTCTGCGGCATGATGCCGTCGTCGGCCGCGACCACCAGGACGACGATGTCCGTCACCTGGGCGCCGCGCGCCCGCATGTCGGTGAACGCCGCGTGGCCCGGCGTGTCGATGAAGGTGATCGCCCCGCCCTCGGTCTTCACCTGATAGGCGCCGATATGCTGGGTGATGCCGCCCGCCTCGCCGCCGACCACGTCGGTCTTGCGCAGGGCATCAAGCAGCGACGTCTTGCCATGGTCGACATGGCCCATGACGGTGACCACCGGGGCCCGCGACTGCAGCGAGGCGAGGGTATCCTCCTCGCCGTGCAGGCCGATTTCGACGTCGGCCTCGCTGACCCGCTTGACGTTGTGGCCGTATTCGCTGGCGATCAGCTCGGCGGTATCGGCGTCGATCGATTGGTTGACCGTGGCCATGACGCCCATCTTCATCAGCGAGCGCACCACGTCGACGCCCCGGACGGCCATACGGTTGGCCAGCTCCTGGACGGTAATCGTTTCGGGAATAATCACGTCTCGTACAACGCGCTGCGGCTCGCCCATGCTCGAGCGACGCTTCTGGCGTTCCTTTTCTCTGGCCCGGCGCATCGACGCGAGGCTGCGTGTCCGCTCCTCGTCGCCGCTCAGCGCCTCGGCAATGGTCAGTTTGCCCGCGCGACGGCGGCGGGGTTCGCCCTTGCGGCTCGGCGCGGCGGGTTTCTTCGGCTCGGCGGCCTTGGCGGCCGGCCGTTTCGCCCGGGCGGTCTCGTCCTCTTCTTCCTTGGCGATCTTCTTGAGATCGGGTTTGGCCGAAGCGGCGTCCTTCTTCGCCTTGGCCGGCGCCTCGGGCGCCTCGGCGGCGGGAGCCTCGGCCGGCGCCTGCGGCGCGGGCGCCGACGCGGCAGCCGGAGCCGCCTCCACCTGTTCGGCGGCCTGCGCCGCGGCCTCTTCCTCGGCCTTGCGGCGGGCTTCCGCCTCCTCGGCCTCGCGGCGGGCGGCGTCCTCGGCCTCGCGGGCGGCGCGTTCCTCGGCCTCCTTGCGGGCGATCTCCGCTTGACGCGCCGCCTCGGCGGCGCGGATCTTCGCCTCTTCCTCGGCCTTGCGCGCGCCTTCCAGCGCCCGGGCGCGTGCCGCCTTCTCCTCCTCGGTGAGGTTCCGGGCCACGCGGGCATGGGGCGCCTCGTGCTCCTCGGCGACCGGCATCTCGACGTCCTCGACCGGCGTCTCGGCCTCGACCGCCTCGACCTCGGCGGGCGCCTCGGCGGGCTTTTCGGCACTCTCGGCGACCTGCTTCATGCGGCCGTCGGACCCTTGCACAAAGGTGCGCTTCTTGCGGACCTCGACGGTCACGGCCTTCGAACGGCCGCGCGAGAAACTCTGCCGAACCTGGCCGGTCTCGACCGTCTTGTTCAGAACCAGCTTTCCAGGCCGCGACAGGCCGAGCTGCTTCTTGCCTTCCTTTTCCGTCGTTTCGGTCATTTCAATCCGTTCGCGCTTTCGTCCGGCTCATTGAACATCATGCGTCGGCTTCGATTGCGCCAAGTCCGCGGTTCGAAATCCCTGCAAACGCATGGCTTCCCACCGCAGCTTCTCCGCAATCGGACCCGCTGCCACAGCGACATGGACCGCGAAGTCGCGCCCCGTCGCCGCCCCCAATTCGGCTCCCGTCAACACCCCGATCGACGGAACCCCTCGTGCGATGGCCGCCATCTTGGCCCGCCCGTTCGCCGCCCCATCGGACGCCTCCATGACGAGCCCGGCACCACCGCCGCGCAACAGGGCCGCCGCTTTCTCGAATCCGGCGGCCGTTGCCCCAGCGCGCCGCGCAAAGCCGAGAAGATCCTGACATCGCCGGGCCAGCTGCCGCTCGATCTCGCGATCCAGTTCCGGCGGCACGGCGGCCCGTGCCCTCGCGGCCCTGGCGAACAGGTTCTTCTCGCACGCTGTCTTAACCGCAACGCGCGTCGCGCTCAACCAAAATCCCCGGCCCGGCAGGCGCCCGGCCAGATCGGGAACCACGGTCCCGTCGGGTCCCAGCACCAGCCGGATCATCCGCTCGGCGGGCTGGACGGCCCCCGTCACAATGCAGCGGCGCTGCCGCCCGCCGGCCTCTTCGCCGGCTTCCGGCGCGTCCCGCTGCGCCTTCCGATCCTGGGCCTTACGGCCCCGCGCGCTCCGGGCCACCCTTTGCCCTCCCGGCGCCTGGATCAGGCGGCGCCCTCATCTTCGACCCCATCCGCGCTCGGCGCCTCGGAGTCGTCTCCGGCCGGAGTGGCCTCCTCGTCGTCGAACCAGTGGGCGCGGGCCGCCATGATGATCTCGTTGGCCGCCGCCTCGGTCAGCGTGCCGCCGACGATCTCGATCAGCTCGTCGCTGGCCAGGTCGCCCAGGTCGTCCAGGGTCTTGACCTCTTTTTCACCAAGCGCCACCAGCATCGCCGCCGACAGGCCGTCGATCTGCGCGACCTCGTCGGAAACACCCAGTTCCTTGCGCTTCGAGGACAGCTCCTCGTCCTGGGTCGCCAGATAGGCCCGGCCCCGTTCCCGCAATTCGTGGGCGACGTCCTCGTCGAAGCCCTCGATCGCGGTCAGGTCGTCGAGCGGCACGAAGGCCACTTCCTCGATCGACGAGAAACCTTCCGTCACCAACAAATGGGCAATCACCTCGTCGACGTCGAGGGCCTCGGCGAACAGCGTCGACAGGGCGTTGAATTCCTCCTGCCGGCGCTCGGATTCGTCGGCCTCGGTCAGGATGTCGATGTCCCAGCCGGTCAGCTGCGAGGCGAGGCGCACGTTCTGGCCGCGCCGGCCGATGGCCAGGCTCAGCTGATCGTCGGGCACCACCACCTCGATCCGGTTGCTTTCCTCGTCCAACACCACCTTGGCGACCTCGGCCGGGGCCAGGGCATTGACGATGAAGGTCGCCGGATCGGGCGACCACTGGATGATATCGATCTTCTCGCCCTGCAGTTCGCCGACCACCGCCTGAACGCGCGAGCCGCGCATGCCGACGCAGGCGCCGACAGGGTCGATGCCGGAATCGTTGGACAGCACCGCGATCTTGGCCCGCGATCCGGGATCGCGCGCCACCGATTTGATCTCGATGATGCCGTCGTAGATCTCCGGGACCTCCTGGGCGAACAGCTTGGCCATGAAATCCGGATGGGTCCTTGAGAGGAAGATCTGCGGCCCGCGCTGCTCCTCGCGCACGTCGAAGATGTAGGCCCGCACCCGGTCGCCGTTGTTGAAATGCTCGCGCGGGATGCATTCGTCGCGGCGCAGCATGGATTCGGTGCGGCCCAGGTCGACCACCACGTTGCCGAACTCGACCCGCTTGACCAGCCCGTTGACGATCTCGCCGATCCGGTCCTTGTATTCCTCGTACTGGCGCTTGCGCTCGGCCTCGCGGACCCGCTGCACGATCACCTGCTTGGCGGTCTGCGCGGCGATGCGGCCGAAATCGATCGGCGGCAGCGGATCGACCAGGAACTCGCCGAGTTCGGCGTCCGCCTTCTTGCGCTGGGCCGTCGCCAGGGTGATCTGGGTGGTTTCGTTCTCCACCTCCTCGACCACCTCCAGGTAGCGGGCCAGGGTGATGGCGCCGGTCGTCCGGTCGATGTTGGCACGGATGTCGTGCTCGTGACCGTATTTCGACCGTCCGGCCTTCTGGATCGCCTGCTCCATGGCTTCCAGAACCTCGTCGCGCTCGATGCCTTTGTCGCGCGCCACGGTCTCCGCCACCTGAAGAAGTTCGGGGCGGGCGTGCACCGCCTGGGTGTCTACGCTGATGTCGCTCATTGTGTCTGTCGTCCCTCTGCTGCCCGGAGCAGTTCGTCGGTCAAAACCAATTTGGCGCGGGCGATGGCCGGATAGGGCACTTCCATCGTTTCTCCGTCCACGGTGATCCGCACCAGATCCCCCTCTGTTCCCAAAAGCCGGCCGCGGAACCGCTTGCGGCCGTCCACCGGCATGCCGGTCTCGATTCGCGCCTCGAAACCGGTGAAACGTTCGAAATCGACCAGCTTGACGAGCGGCCGGTCGATCCCCGGCGAACTCACCTCCAAGGTATAGGCCCGGTCGATCGGATCCTCGACGTCGAGGACGGCGGAAACGGCGCGGCTGACGTCGGCGCAATCGTCGACGACCATTTCGCTGCCGTTCTGATGCTCGACCATGACCTGCAGGCACAGGTCCTGCTTGCCGGACAACTGCACCCGGACGATCGAAAAGCCCATGCCCTCCACCGTCGGCGCGATCAATTCCTCGATTCGGTCGGTTAACTGCATCCGTTCCGCCCGCCCCGTCCCAAAGGCGGCACCAGCCTTTTTGAAAGACGCGCCCCTATGGAACGCAGCGGTCCCAGAAAAACAAAAGGCGGGCCGTTGGCCCACCCCATCAAACCCATCATCAACCCTGGAGTCTAACGAGACTTTCGTCGCGTAAACGCAGGGTGAATATAGTCATTCGCGGCAAAAACTCAAGGGGATTCGGGGGGAGATTCGCGGCCCCGTTCGCCCCCCCGATCACCCCCCCGTCAACCCTCGGGCGATCCGCCGGAAATTCAGGTAGGTACAGGCCCGTCCGGCGGCCGTGGCCTTGGCCTCGTAGCGGGTCTCGAACCCGTCCGCCGGGCGGTTCCGCCAGTCGGCCGGGCGGCGCGCCGTCCAGGCGAAATCGGGATGCGCGGCCAGCCGTTCCAGCGACCAGATCATGAGGTTCGTGTCGTCGGTGGCGAAACGCAATTCCGCGCCGTCCTTCATCAGCCGGGCCAGTGTATCCAGCGTCTCCGGGTTGAGGAACCGGCGCTTGGCGTGGCGCGCCTTCGGCCAGGGATCGTTGAACAGCACGTAGACGCGGCCCAGGCAGGCGTCGGGCAGCGAGGCGAACAGGATGCGCGCGTTGTCGTCGAAGATGCGGACGTTGTGCAGGCTCCGCGCCTCGATCAGGGTCAGCAGGTTGGCCACCCCGTCGATGAACGGTTCGCAGCCGATAATGCCGACGTCCGGATGCGCGGCGGCCTGTTCCGCCAGATGTTCTCCGGCGCCGAACCCGACCTCCAGCCAGATGTCGGCCTGCGCTCCGGGAAACAGCGCCGCCGGATCGACGGGCGCGCCGAATTCGGCCGGCACGACGCGCAGTCTCGGCAGCAGATCGTCCAACAAACGTTGACGGCCGGGCCGCAGGCGATGCCCGCGGCGCCGGCCGTAGAGACGTTTGAGGATCTCGCTATCGGACGGCCGTTCGCTCACGTGTCACTTTGCGCCGAAGGCCGCCTTTAGATCGTTGACCAGGTCGGTGCGCTCCCAGGAGAATCCGCCGTCGGCCGCCGGCGCCTGGCCGAAGTGGCCGTAGGCGGCGGTGCGGGCATAGATCGGCTTGCTCAGGCCGAGATGCTCGCGGATGCCGCGCGGCGACAGGTTGACCAGCTGCTGCAGCACGTCGCCCAACTTGGCGTTGTCGACCTGGCCGGTGCCGTGGGTCTCGACGTAGACCGACAGCGGCTTGGAGACGCCGATGGCGTAGGCGAGCTGGATGGTGCACTTCTCGGCCAGGCCGGCGGCGACCACGTTCTTCGCCAGGTAGCGCGCGGCGTAGGCGGCCGAGCGGTCGACCTTGGTCGGATCCTTGCCCGAGAAGGCGCCGCCGCCGTGCGGCGCCGCGCCGCCATAGGTATCGACGATGATCTTGCGCCCGGTCAGGCCGGTGTCGCCGTCCGGCCCGCCGATGGCGAAGCGGCCGGTCGGGTTGACGTAGAATTCGTCTTCCGGGCACATCCAGCCGTCGGGCAGGACCGCCAGCACGTAGGGTCGGACAAGCTCGCGGACCTCGTCCTGGCTCAGTTCGGCGTCGTGCTGGTGCGAAACGACGACCGAGGTGGCGCGCACCGGCTTGCCGTTCTCGTAGAGCAGCGTGACCTGGCTCTTGGAATCCGGCAGCAGGCCGGCCGTCTTGCCCGAATGGCGCGCCTCGGCCAGATCCTTGAGGATTGCGTGGGCGAAATGAATCGGCGCCGGCATCAGCGCGTCGGTCTCGGTGCAGGCGTAACCGAACATGATGCCCTGGTCGCCCGCGCCCTCGTCCTTGTTGCCGGCGGCGTCGACGCCCTGGGCGATGTCGGCCGACTGGGCATGGACGTAGACGTCGACATCGGCGTTCTTCCAATGGAAGCCGTCCTGCTCGTAGCCGATCTTGCGGACCGTCTCGCGGGCCAGGGCCTCCATCGCCGCGGCGTCGATCGACGCCGGTCCGCGGACCTCGCCCGACAGGACGATCCGGTTGGTCGTGCACAGGGTCTCGACCGCGACGCGCGATGCCGGATCGGCGCCGAGGAACGCATCGACCACGGAATCGGAAATCAGGTCGCAGACCTTGTCCGGATGCCCTTCCGAAACGGATTCACTGGTGAACAGGTAGTTGGAATTCGACATTGCCAAAACCCTCCTTAGTCCGGTTTCAAAATTATTGGACCGAGGGCGTCGGCACTTGCTCCCCTGGACCGGGAGCAAGGTCGGGAATAGCCCCACTTAGAGCCTTTTTTAACGTGGTGGCAAGCGGTCCAAATCCATCCACGGCGCAACGAAAACCGCCGGCGGGCGATCTTGTCGCAATCTTTGAAAACTGCGTCAAGAATTTTCGCCGGAGCCGACGGTTCCGTTGGCGTAATACCCGTTTCCGGACAAATCCGGACGCGGCTATTTTATTCTTCGATCAAAGCGCCCGACAGCGACTTGGTCAGTTCGAACAAGCGCTTGCGGACCTTCGGATCGGTGATCTTGTAGTACGCGCGGACGAGCTCGAGAGTCTCCCGGCGAGCCAAGGGATCGGGCTCGTAGGCGGACTGCTCGTGATCGCGGAGTGCCTTTTCGCGCACGCCTTCGGGGGTCTTGATATCGTCCGACATGTCGTCGAAGAAAAACGACACCGGAACGTCAAGAACCTGGCTCAACTCGAACAACCGGCTGGCGCCGATGCGGTTGGCCCCGCGTTCGTACTTCTGGATCTGCTGGAAGGTTAAGTTAACGGACTCTCCCAATTTCTCTTGGCTCATGCCGAGCAGGGTCCGGCGCAACCGGACACGGCTTCCGACATGGACGTCGATGGGGTTGGAAACCCCGGGGGGGAGACGCTTGGCTTTGAAATTGCGGCGTGGACCGCGACTGGAGTTTTTCGCAGTAGTAGTGGTCTTTTTCATTTTTGCTCTTTTTCGATTATATAGTGTTGATCCCGGTACCCGGATGGGTGCGGGCACGATAAGGGATGTGCCCAAAAGGGGTCAACCGGATATTTGAAGAAATATCGCTTAAACCGGTTATTTTTAGGGTAACTTTTCGCTATTTAGTCGGTATGGGCATGTATCGGGACCTCTATTGGGTAGTAGGTCCGCGCAACCTTACATAAGTACTATTAAATATTCTATTCCTCGAATGGCGGCCTGTTCTATGGCCGGCAAATCCTTCTATTTCCGCCACCCTTCTGCAGCCGGAATAATTAGGGCCAGGGCCAGCAATGCCGCCATTGCGAGGACGGTCCAATTCCCATAACGCGCATAGGGGGTTTCGTCCAGTGCTTTCGGCAACCGGGTGTCGAGAACCCCTGTTTTTTCCAGGCCGATCCGCCCGACAGACCGCCCGAACCCGTCGAAAACGGCTGTAATACCGGTCATTGCAACCCGCACAACGGGAAGTCCTTCCTCGGCCGCGCGCATCCGCGTCGCCGCCAGATGCTGGTACGGGCCGGCCGATTTGCCGTACCAGGCGTCGTTGGTCAGGTTGAGCAGCCAGCCCGGCCGGTCGTTCCGGTCGGCGACATGTCCCGGAAAGATGATCTCGTAGCAGATCAGCGGGCCGACCGGCGGCAGACCGGGCAAGTGTAGGGTCGCCGGCCCCTCGCCGGCCGAGAAGTCCTGGCGGCCGGCGGTGATCTTCTTGATGTCGAGCAGGCCGCGGAACGGCACGTATTCGCCGAACGGCACCAGATGCGCCTTGTCATAGACGCCGACGATGCCGCCCTTGCCGTCGACCGCCTCGAGGCTGTTCCACACCCGGTACGCGTCGGCGCCCGGCGGCGTGCGGCGCGGCGCGCCGGTGATCAGCAGCCCGCCGGGCGGCGCCGCCTTGGCCATGAAGTCGCGGCGCTGCGTGTCGTGGGCGATGAAGAAGGTCGCCGCCGTCTCCGGCCAAATGACGTGGGTCGGCGCCTGGCCGTCCGGCGTCGGCCGACGGCTCAGCTCGACCTGCGAGACCAGGTTGGCATCGCGGTAGTCGGGATGCCATTTCAGCTTTTGCGGGATGTTCGGCTGCACCAGCCGCAGGCGGACGTTTTCGACGGTCGGCGACTCGCCCGCCGGCAGCCGCAGCGTCCCGCCGACCCACAGGACGGCGAGCAGGGCGGCCCCGGCCCCCGCCGCGGTCAGCGCGCCGCGGCTGGAAATGCCCGGATCGGCGAGCACCGCGGGCAGGGCCGCGAGGGTCACCGTCACCAGGCCGAGGCCGAAGGTGCCGAACAGGGCGGCCGGCTGGATCATCGCGTCGGAAAACGCCCAGACCGTCCCGATCAGGTTCCAGGGAAAGCCGGTGAATATCCACGACCGCAGCCACTCGGCGGCGGTCCAGGCCAGGGCCAGGGCGGCGATCCGGCCGATTCCGCCGGCCGGGACCAGCCGCACGGCCACGGCGACCATCCCGGGAAAGACGCCGAACCCGGCGGCGAACCCGCCGATGGCGATCGGGATCAGCCAGGCGTACAGCTCCGGCTGCACCAGCAGCGCGTTGGAAATCCAGTACAGCCCGGCGGCGAAATGACCGGCGCCGAACCACCAGCCGGCGGACAGCGCGCCGCGCCGCGTCGCGCTGCCTTCGATCAACCACAGCCAGCCGATGAAGGCGGGAACCAGCAGGAAGACCAGATGGACCGGCGGCAGGGCGGCGGCGCTCAGCGCGCCGAGCAGAAAGGCCAGGCCCCAACGCCGCCAGCCGCGCAACGCCATCGTCCGCTCGCGGGCCGCGGCCAGGGAGCCCCGTGCCGCCGGGAAGGTGCGCAGGACCGGTCCCGAGACGGCGGGGGCCAAAGCGGTCATCCGCCTAGCCGTCCGCGTCGATGTCGGGGTCGGCCGGTTTCGGCCGGCGGACCCGCAGCCGCTTGACCCGGCGCGGATCGGCGTCCAGCACCTCGAACTCGACGCCCGAGGGATGGCCGATCAGCTCGCCGCGGATCGGCACCCGCCCGGCCAGGGCGAACACCAGGCCGCCGATGGTGTCGATCTCCTCGCGCTCGTCCTCGGTGACGAATTCGCCGACGAGTTCCTCCAGATCCTCGATCGAGACGCGGGCCTCGGCGATCAGCACCCCGTCGGCCCGTTCGGTCAGGTCGGGCTCGTCGTGCCGGTCGTGCTCGTCCTCGATCTCGCCGACGATCTCCTCGACCAGGTCCTCGATGGTCAGCAGCCCGTCGATGCCGCCGAACTCGTCGACCACCAGGGCCATGTGGCAGCGCTTGACGCGCATCTCCAGCAGCAGGTCGGGCACCCGCATGAACGGCGAGACGAACAGCACCGGCCGGACGATCGCCGCCAGGTCGAACTCGCCCTCGCGGCCGTGCTGGGCCAGCACGTCCTTGATGTGGACCATGCCGCGCGCGTCGTCGAGGGTCTCGCGGTAGACCGGGATGCGGGAATGCCCGGCCTCGGTGATCAGGTGGACCAGGTCGTCGAAGCTGGTCTCGACGTCGACCGCCGTGATGTCGGCGCGCGGCACCATCACGTCGCGCACGTCGCGGTCCCGCAGATCCAGGATGTTCGCCATCAGGCGGCGTTCGTCGTCGTTGATCGGAACCTCGGACTCCTCGCGCTCCTCGATCAGTTCCTCGAGGGTGTCGCGGGCCGAGTCGCCATTGCCGTTGGTCCTACGAAACCACCGAAACAAATCCCGCAGGGTTTCGCCAACCGGCTGTTTCTGAGATGCCCCGGCTTCGCGGGGCGCCCGACTGCATGCGTCGTCGTTCATCTGCTCAATTCAGTCCTTCCGGACATCACTCCGAATAGGGGTCGGCGATGCCGAGCCCCTCCAGAATACGGACCTCCAGCCGCTCCATCCGTTCCGCCTGGGCGTCGGTTTCGTGGTCGTAGCCCAGAAGATGGAGCATACCATGGACAACCAGGTGACTAAAATGGTCGGAAACCGGTTTTCCCGCCGTTTCCGCTTCCGAAGCCGTGGTCTCCAGGGCGATCACCATATCGCCCAGCAGCAACGGTTCGCCGGCGGCGGCCGGCGGTTCCGGGGCGTCGAGATTGGCGAAGGACAGCACGTTGGTCGGCTTGTCCTGGCCCCGGTAATCGCGATTGAGGGTCTGCACGAAGGCGTCGTCGGCGAGCAGCAGGCTGGCCTCGGCCGCCAAGCCGCCGCCGTCCGGCCCGGCGCCGTCGGCCCGCGCCGCCGCGAAGGCCGCCTCGGCGGCCCGCAGCCCGAGCGCTTCCGCTCCCGGCAGAACCTCGGCCCAGCCCTCACAATTTGCGGAGACGTCTATGTCGACGGTGTCGCTCATTTTCCGGAGGCGCCGTCTTCCTCGCCCTTTTCGTACTGCGCCACGGATTTGCGCTTGGCTTCCGCCTCGTGATAGGCGCGGACCATGCGGGTCACCAGCGCATGCCGGACCACGTCGCGGGCGCCGAAGCGGACCATGGCGATGCCCTCGACGCCTTCGAGGATCTCCATGGCGTCGCGCAGGCCCGAACGGATGCCGCGCGGCAGGTCGACCTGGCTGAGGTCGCCGGTCACCACCATGCGCGAATTCTCGCCCAGCCGGGTCAGGATCATCTTCATCTGCACGGCCGTGGTGTTCTGCGCCTCGTCGAGGATGACGAAGGCGTTGCTCAGCGTGCGGCCGCGCATGAAGGCCAGCGGCGCAACCTCGATCTCGCCGTTCTCCAGCCGCTTGGCCACCTGGTGGGCCGGCATCATGTCGTGCAGCGCGTCGTACAGCGGCCGCAGGTAGGGATCGACCTTTTCGCGCAGGTCGCCGGGCAGGAAGCCGAGCTGCTCGCCCGCCTCGATGGCCGGGCGCGACAGCACGATGCGGTCGACCTCGCCGGAGATCAGCCGTTCCACCGCCTTGGCCACCGCCAGATAGGTCTTGCCGGTGCCGGCCGGGCCGAGCCCGAACACCAGCTCGTAGTCGTCGATCGCCCGCACATAGGCCGCCTGGGTGGCCGAGCGCGGCGAGACGTGGCGCTTGCGGGTGC
>Ga0207799_100204_pt1 | contig 43329 bp, 31 predicted proteins | sample TtanPargueraPR_4_FD_187742 | JGI IMG/M metagenome (GOLD analysis project Ga0207799, IMG submission 187742) | Aerobic enrichment media microbial communities from Bioluminiscent Bay, La Parguera, Puerto Rico - Tt and M2 (SPAdes) | ecosystem: Environmental > Aquatic > Marine > Unclassified ...
GTCGGTGCGGCCGGAGCGCGCGGAAACTCCCCCGCCTTCGCTTGGGCTACGGCGGGCTCAGACAGTCCGCACGCTTTTTTCCGTCCGCCCCGCCGATGCTCGGCGCGGGACAATGGGAAACCAAAAGCTGCAAACCATTTTAAGCCCCCTCCGAGAGGGCTACCTGAGGCCTCCCGCTCTGCGGGAGGAGCCTCACTGTGGCACTGATTAAGCGAACAGCCCGAATATTTCCTGAAATATTCGGGGTAGACTTCGGTCCGGCCATTTGTCATGCAATGGGGCGCTTATCATACCCTATTGGGACATAAGATCAATCCGCCACGTAGTACCCGTACTCCCGGGCGTTGACATTATGGCGTTTTTCCCACCCGATGGTGGACGACGGGGTGGGGCCGTAGTCATGCCCGGGCCAGACCACCGTGTCATCCGGCAGTTCCATCAGGCGGCGGATGGATGCCCCGAGGGTCGGGCGGTCGCCGCCGGGGAGATCGGTGCGGCCGCTGTCGCCGACAAAAAGGGTGTCACCCGTGAAGAGATTGCCCCGGGCATAGAGACAGATGCCGCCGGGCGTGTGGCCGGGGGTCGGGATGACCTCCAGCGTGATGTCACCGAGCTTTAGGGTTTTCTCATCGGTCAGCAGGACATCCGCCTGGGGGTAGCCGTCGGCTTCGCGCGCATGCAGGATGATGGGCGCACCGGTCATGGCTTTCAGGGCGGCATTCCCGGCCGTATGGTCACCGTGGGTATGGGTGTTGACAATCATATCGATTACAAGGTCGGCCGCCTCCGCCGCCGCAACGATTTGGCCGGCATCGGGCCCGGGGTCGATGACCAGGGCTTTGCGGGTGGCCTCGCAACCGACAATGTAAGAGAAGTTGTCCATATGGCCGACTTCGAGCTGTTCAATGATCATGGTGGGCCTCCTTGTTAGAGGGGGTGGGAAAGTGGATATCCGGCGGCTGTCATTTTCCTTCACTTGACGATGGTGTTATTCATTCCCATTTATTGGCCGCAGTTTTAAATTAAGCTTATCACCTTTATAGGTTAAGGGTTCGGATAGATGGTATTGATCCGGGATGATTGATTCTATTATTCCTTTTCTTTTCCGGAAAAGAAAAGGAATCAAAAGAAACCGCCCGTGCCCCGCTTAACCCTGCGCGTCGTCGGTGCGGCCGGAGCACGCGGAAACTCGCCCGCCTTCGCTTGGGCTACGGCGGACTCAGACAGTCCGCGTGCTTTAATCCGACCGCCCCGCCGATGCTCGGCGCGGGACAATGGGAAAACCAAAACCCAAGGCGATAAAACAATTTTACGCCCCTTAGAATGGGCGACCTGAGGCCTTGCGCTTTACGGAAGGCGCCTCATATTTCAAGCTTCCCTGGAGGTAACCCTATGGACAATAAACGCATTTATCAACTGGGACAGAAAATAAAACAGGTATACCGGGACGAGGTGGGGGGCAACCCCGATGATTTGATCCGCATCTGGGATGACGGGGCCTGGTACTACATCGTCCGCAACGACGATACCCAGGCCGTGGTACCGATCCGTGATCTGGCCGAAGACCGCAGGGACAGCATCGCCCGGGCGCTGCAGCGGTTCCAGCCCATCGACTGATGGCGCCCTGCGGCCGTTGGCCCGAATATTTCACGCCTTCGAGATGTCCGTTTGGGCAGAAAAAGTTCGACGAAATATTCGGTTTAGTCCGCTGTATGAGCGTGTTACCTTGAGGCGGCCTTTACACGTTGCGCACAACAGCCGATAATACCCCACGGCAAGAGAATATTGTTCCATCAAACGCCCTGAATCTGTACCCCCTTTTTTCGGAGCAAAGAGGATGGCCATGAATCGGTCACGCAATGCCCTGCATCATCTCGTCATCAGTACCCTCATATTGCTGGGGACGTCCCTCCCCCTGGCGGCCGCTGACAAATTTCCCCGCTATGATGTTATCGAACCCAATGTGGACTTCTGGGTCAAGATTTACGCCCACCACCCCACCACTCAGGTGGTCATCCATGACAGCCGCAACCTGGGCATTGTCTACGATGTGATTGCGGTCAAACCCTACGATGCGCCGGGGGCCCGCAAAATCAACCGTAACCGAACCAAACGCGCCAAGGCCCAATACCGGGATATTCTCGAGCGTCTGGCAGCCAACCCACAATGCACGGACGAAGCCTGCCAACGGGTGGCCCGACTTTTCGGCCCCGGCGCCGATGCCCAAACGTTTCGCCGGGCGAGCCGGCAGGTGCGCAGCCAACTCGGCCAGAAGGATCGCTTCCGGGCCGGCCTGATCCGATCCGGGGCCTACCTGGATGAAATTCGAACCATTCTGAAATCCTACGGCGTGCCTGAGGATTTGGCCTATCTGCCCCATGTCGAATCCTCTTTCAATCCCAGCGCTTACAGCAAATTCGGGGCCGCCGGCATCTGGCAGTTCACCCGGTCCACGGGCCGGCGGTTCATGAAAGTGGGCTACGTGCTGGACGAACGGCGCGACCCCATCCGGGCCACCCATGCCGCTGCCCAGCTGTTGCGGGAAAATTACGCCAAACTCGGCAGCTGGCCCCTGGCCATTACGGCCTATAACCATGGGGCCGCCGGCATGGCCCGCGCCCGGCAGAAGCACGGCGGCTATCCGGCCATATTCACGTCTTACCGCAGCCGCACCTTTAAATTCGCCTCGCGGAATTTCTACTCGGAATTTCTGGCGGCCCGCCAGGTGGCCGGCGATTACACGACCCATTTTGGCGAATTGCGCCTGGATGACCCCAAACCTTTCCACATGGTAACCATGGCCGGCTATATCCGCCTGCAGGATTTGTCCCGTCACTATGGAATTTCACCGGAAACCGTGCGAAAGCTGAATCCGGCGCTCAGGCCACCGGTTTTCAACGACCAGAAATATGTCCCCAAAGGCTACGCATTGCGGTTGCCCCCTGCCGATGGCCGCGATGCAGTGACCCTGGCCGCCATCCCATCCGCTTTGTTCAAACCGGCCCAGAAACCCAGCCGGTTCTATACGGTCCAGCGGGGGGATACCGCCGGGCGGATTGCCCGTCAACACGGCGTCCGCCTGTCCGATCTGATCCTCGCCAACAACCTGGGATCCCGGGCCACCATCTATCCCAAACAGACCCTGCGCATACCGCTACCGGGCGAAAAAGTCGCGCCGCCCAAGCCGCAGGCGCCGGTCCTGGTGGCATCTGTCGAGCAGGCAACAACGGATTCGGAGACGGCCCCCCAGAAGAAAGCAGCCGCCCAAAAGTCGGCGGCCTCTGAGGACATCCGGCCTGAGCAGGCCGGTTTCGTTCCGGCCCCCCTGAAAGCGCCTCCCAAGGCGGAGCCGGCAGTGCCGGTGGCTCAGGCTGACGCACCGCCTGCAACGTCGGCATCGCAGGGAGCCCCGGCTTCTGAAGCGGAGGCAACGCCTGAGCTTTCGAAGCCCGCGGTTTCCGCCCCAGAGGTGCCATCGCCACCAGCCGAGACCGACCAAACGGTCTCCCGGCATCCGCCTGAATCCGCATCCCTGCCGACCATCCCGGACGAAACGCAACCGATCCTGACCGCCGAGGCAGGGCCGCTGTCTGCCGAGCCACCGTCTTCACCTGTGGCAACAGAGGCCATCATCGGCAACCCCGAAATTGTGGCTGTCGATGTACGGTTACACCGGAAGACCCGGGTCGACCAGCGGCTCGTGGGAGTGCTTCAGGTGGAAGTGGAAGAGACACTGGGCCACTTTGCCGAGTGGGCCGGGGTGCGTACCCAGGAGATCCGGCGTCTGAACGGCCTGCGCTACGGCCGAACCCTGCACCTGCATCAAAAGGTCAAGATCCCGCTGGACAAGACCAGTGCGGGCGAATTCGAAGAACAGCGCTATGAATACCATAAACGGCTTCAGGAGGATTTCTTCGCGGTCTATCGGGTGGGTGAGCTTGAGGTGTACCGGGTCCAAAGCGGTGACAACTATTGGACCCTTTGCCGGGAAAAATTCGGCGTGCCCATGTGGCTTCTCAAGCACTACAACATGGAGGCAGACCTGGCCGCTTTGCAGATCCATCAGAAATTGATGATTCCCCTCATTGAAAAAACCGACGCCGGTGACCCCGGTGCGGTGGCCAGCGAAGAGGCGGCGGAATCCTAGTGTTGATCTCAACCCTTGACCAATGGTGACGGACCCGGAGAGGTTCAACTTATCCGGGGCGTATTTATGAACGCGTTTCTTCATTTTCTGTCCCGTGACAGAAAACGAAGCAAAAGAGCACGCCCGTGTCCCGCTTAACCCTGCGCGTCGTCGGTGCGGCCGGAGCGCGCGGAAACTCACCCGCCTTCGCCTTGGCTACGGCGGGCTCAGACAGTCCGCGCGCTTTTTTCCGTCCGCCCCGCCGATGCTCGGCGCGGGACAATGGGTACACCAAAAGCAACAAACCATTTTAAGCCCCCTTCCAGGGGGCTACCTGAGGCCTCCCGCTCTGCAGGAGGATCCCTACTCATTTTGACCCGTCGCCCTGCCGGGGTGTGTGTCCACATCGTTTCCTAACGAAATCCCTCTATGGTTTTGCAATTTTTATGGATTTGCTTTATGGAATGCTTAACCAAAAGGCCCCCGGCGAGCCGGGCGATGCGCTGTTATGATGACTTATCTCTTTCGACTGACGAACAATGGCGCCTTTGAGGGAAACATCCTGATGCGAAACATGACCCCACCGGTATATCGACGCTGGATTGTCGCGGGGCTGCACGGCCTGTTGTTGCTATCCCTTTTCCTTCTGCCAAGCTGCAGCCGGATCGTTTCCATGGCCGCCGGCGATCTGGCTGACAGCCTTTCCCAGGCCATTGCCAACAACGATGATCCTGACACGGTCAAGGCCGGCGGGCCGGCCTATCTGCTGATGCTGGACGGCATGATTCACAACGATCCTGAAAATGAGACCCTCCTCAACAAGGCGGCGGCACTCTACAGCACCTACGGCGCAGCGTTTGTAGAAGCTCCGGAGCGGGCCCGCAAACTTTCCGCGCGGGCCCTCGATTATGCCGAGCGCGCCCTGTGTGTCCGCCATCCGGAGGACTGCGGTCTGCGCCAAAGCGAATTCGAGGTTTTCGAAGCGCGTATCCATGAGATGAAAGCCGATGATGTGCCGGTTTTTTTCACGCTGGGGTCGGCCTGGGCCGGTTGGATCCAGGCCCATAAGGACGATCTCGAAGCCGTGGCCGAGCTGGCACGGGTCGAAGTCATCATGCAGCGTATTCTCGAAATTGATGAAACCTATCAACGGGGCAGCGCTCACCTTTACATGGGCACGTTTGCCATCCTGGTGCCGCCGGCCCTGGGGGGTAAACCCGAGGTGGCCCGGCAGCATTTCGATCGTGCCATCGAGATTTCACAGGGCGCCAACCTGATGGCCAAGGTGGTCTATGCCCAGCAATACGCCCGTATGGTGTACGACCGTGACCTTCACGACCGATTGCTCCGCGAAGTTCTGGCGGCCGATCCCCGTGTGCCCGAACTGGTCCTCCAGAACACCTTGGCCCAGGAACGGGCACGCGTATTGATGGCCGGAGCCGATGACTATTTCTAAAGAAGCGCGCCAAACCGCCGATGTTGCATGCAGTGGGAATGTGAAAAACGGGAAGGATGAATCATGTTGCGTTTGAATTGGGTTTGCCTGACGACGACGATCCTTGCGCTGATGCTTACCGGGCCATCCCAGGCGGCCCGCCTTAAAATTGCGACCCTCTCCCCTGAAGGCTCCGGTTGGATGCAGAAGATGCGGGAGGGTGCTGAAAGAGTGTCCCAGGCCACTGAAAACCGTGTGCGGTTTAAATTCTACCCTGGCGGGGTCATGGGCAACGACCAGGCGGTGCTGCGCAAAATCCGGGTTGGCCAGCTGCAGGGCGGCGCCTTTTCCGGAGGGACCCTGTCGGGCTACTACCCCGACACCCAGATTTATGCCATGCCCCTCAAATTCAAGTCCATGGACGAGGTGGATTACGTGCGCCGGCACATGGACCCGATCATCCTGAAGGGGCTCGAGAAAAAGGGCTTTGTCACTTTCGGCATGGCCGACGGCGGGTTTTCCTACATTCTGTCGAACGAACCGGTGGCGGAAGTGGACACCCTCAAACAACTCAAGATCTGGATTCCGGCCCACGACAAGATGATCATGAAGGCGATGGAAGGCTTCGGCATCAATCCCATTTCCCTGCCCATCGCCGACGTGCGCACCGGCTTGCAGACCGGATTGATCGACACGGTGGCCATCAGCCCGGTGGGGGCCATCGTCCTGCAGTGGCACACCCAGGTAAAATATCTCACCCGCATTCCCATTGTTTATATCTACGGCATCCTGGCCATCGATCGTAAGGCCTTTGCCCGCATCGCTCCAGAGGACCAGATCGTTGTACGGGAGGAAATGGGGCAGGCCTGGCGCGAGATGGACGCCATGAACCGGGCGGACAACATCAAGGCGCTGGAAGCGATCCGATCCCAGGGGATTCAGTTTGTCGAGCCCGGCAAAGAGAGTCTTGCGGCCTGGTACGAACTGGCTGCCGCCGTCAATCAGCAGATTATCGATGGCGGTTTTATCAGTTCCCCTATGGTGGAGATGCTGGAATCCCATCTTGACGACTATCGATTCCAGCAGGCGCACAAGCATGACTGACAGTACCATTGCCTCCCGCCTTAAGCTGGCCCTGCTGGTGATTCATCGGGTGGAGGACCTGTTGATCGCGTCGATGCTGACGGCGACCATGGGATTGGCCCTCTACCAGATCGTTTTGCGCAACCTGTTGGGCACCGGCCTCGTGTGGGGCGATATCCTGGTCCGCCTGATGGTGCTGTGGCTCGGCATGGCCGGATCCATGGTGGCCACCCGGCAACGCAAGCACATCAGTGTGGATCTGGTGACCCGTTTTCTCTCGCCCGGGTGGCGGCGGGCGGCAGAGAGCCTGACCACCCTTTTTGCCGGGGGGGTTTGTCTTGCCGCCGCCTACTATTGCCTGCAGTTTGTCATCATGGAATACAACGCCGGCGGTCTGGCCTTTGCCCGGGTGCCCTACTGGGCTTGCGAAGCGGTGCTGCCACTGGCATTTTTGATCATTGCCGCACGCTATTTCACCCAATTCATGATGACCCTTGCCCCGGGGCGGAAGGCGGTGCCGTGACCGCCATCATCCTGTCGTTTCTGCTGGTCCTTCTGGCCATTCTGGGCGCCCCTCTTTTTACCGTTCTCCTGGCGGTGGCCATGGTGGGCTTTTATTCCCAGGGTATCGATCTCTCGGCGGTGGCCATCGAGATTTACCGCATTGCCGATATGCCCCTGCTGCTGGCGCTGCCGTTTTTTGCCTTTGCCGGCTACGTCGTGGGGAGCAGCCGGACATCGGAGCGCCTGGTGCGGCTGACCCGGGTTTTCCTGGGATGGATGCCCGGCGGCCTGGCGGTGGTTTCCCTGGTGGCCTGCGCGCTGTTCACCGCCTTTACCGGTGCTTCCGGGGTAACGATCGTGGCGCTGGGTGCGCTGCTTTACCCGGCCCTGACCCGGGACGGCTACCATGAGCGTTTCAGCCTGGGGCTCGTCACCTCCTCGGGGAGCCTGGGGCTCCTTTTCCCGCCGTCCGTCCCCCTGATTCTTTACGGCGTGATCGCCCAGCAGTTGGGGGTCGGACCGGTTTTTGCCATCGAGGACCTGTTCTGGGCCGGATTGCTGCCGGGGCTCCTCATGCTGGTGATGCTGTCCTGCTGGAGCCTCTGGACCAACCGCGGCATGACGCGTTCCCGGGAAGCCTTTTCCGTCCGGGAAGCGATTGCCGCCCTGCGGGCCGCCATCTGGGAGCTGCCGCTGCCGGTTTTTCTGCTGGCCGGTATTTACAGTGGTTATCTGGCCATATCGGAAGCCGCCGTCATCACGGCCGCATACGTCGTGATGGTGGAGGTTTTCGTGTACCGGGAAATCCGGATCAGCCAGCTTCCCGCCATTATGCGGGATTCCATGGTGATGGTAGGCGGCATCCTGCTCATTCTGGGGGTATCACTGGCCTTTACCAATTACCTGATCGACGCCGAAGTCCCCATGCGTCTCTTCAACCTGATCCAACGGCTGGTCAGCGACAAGATCCTGTTCCTCATCCTGCTGAATATTTTGCTGCTGTTGCTGGGCGCCATCCTGGATATCTTTTCCGCCCTGGTGATCATGATACCCCTGATCCTGCCGGTGGCGGTCAGCTACGGGGTCAATCCTGTCCACCTGGGCATCATTTTCCTGGCCAACATGCAGATCGGCTATTTCACCCCGCCGGTGGGCATGAACCTCTTTATTGCCAGCTACCGGTTTGAAAAGCCGGTGGCCGAGCTCTACCGGGCGACGATCCCGTTTATGCTGGTGCTGCTGGCGGCTGTACTGGTGATCACCTACTGGCCCAAGCTGAGCCTCTTTTTCCTATAATCAACGGTTTTTGCGCCTGGGATGAAAACGGTGCCCCGGCAGCCTGTGGTCTAACCCGGATATTTCATGAAACGTTCGGGTTAAACCGGCAGCAACTGCCGCAGGGCCGACACGGTCAGGACAATTCCGAGGACCAGGATGACGATGGCGCTGGCTGTGGGGATGTAACGGCTTAGCGCTGCCGCGGCGGGGAGGCGGCCGAGCAACAGCCGGCCCCGCACGAACAGCAACCCCACCGTGGTGAGCACGCCGGCCAGCCCCAGGCTGAAGGCCAGCACCAGGATCATACCGATGCCTGTTTGCTGGATCGACACGGCGGCCAGCAGCAGCACCAGGGCGGACGGGCAGGGCAGCAGACCACCGGAAATGCCCAGGCTGATCAGGGACCGCCAGGTAATGGGCGCGCCGTCGTCTCCCGGCAGATGGTGGGAATGGTCGTGGCTATGGACATGGGAGGAATGATCGTGGGGTCCCCCGGCATGGTTGTGGTCGGCGGCGGGATGGGGATGCGGATCATGGGCGTGCATTGTTCCCTTCCGTAATACATCCAGATGCCGGTATAGCATGACGGCTCCCAGAATCAGGACGATCAGGCCGGAGGCTGTTCCCAGCCAGGGGTAGAGCTGCTCGGGCTGGATGTAGCGGGCGGCAAAAAGGGCAAGGGCCCCCAGGATGAAGACGCCCAGGGTGTGGGTGACCGTGACCGTCAGGCCGAGATAAACGGCATGGCGGGCGGTGCTGCGGGCCCCGATCAGGTAGGCGCCTACGATGGCTTTGCCGTGACCGGGTGTCAGGGCATGTCCGGCGCCCCACAGGAAGGCGCCGAACAGGGCGCCCGCCAGCAGGGCCGGGCGCAGGGGGGCTTCCCTTACCATGGCGGTGAGATCGGCCTCTGAAGGCAGCCCCACGCCGCGAATCATCGGGCCGCTGTCCGTCACCCAGTAGCCCGAGAGCATGGCCAGGCCAATGACGGCAAAAAAGAGCCCGCACAGGGTGCGGGCGCCGCGGTTGAATCGATCGCTTGCCCGGGGGAAGCCGCCGGCAAACAGGGCCATGACCGCCAGTCCGGTAAGCGCCAGTCCCGGCAGAAAACCGTATCCTACACCTGAGGCCTGCCAATCGATACCACTGCGGAATCCCAGCACCAGTCCGGTCAGGGGAACGGCCGCCATCGCGAGGAAACGTGACGGGCGGCCGGCGAAAAGGAGCAGGCCGCCCAGGACGACAAGGCCGGCCTGGTTGGCCAGACGAAACCCATTGTCCAGAACCGGGAGGGAGCCGCCCCACAGGATGCCCAGGGCCAGTGTCAGCGGGAAAAGGATCAGCGATCCGACAACGGCGATGGTATCCTCCTGACTCACCACCAGAGCCAGGGCCAGCATGGGGAGCAGGTGCTCGTTTGACATCAGGGGGTGCAGCATGCCGGCGTAAAATGGGCCAACCTCTGTGGTGACCCTATGCGCCCATGCCGTGGCGGGAAGCCATGGCAGCATCACAAGGGCAAGCAAAGGCATGCGGATGATGTGAAATTTAAGCATGACGGATATACTCTGAAATTTTTGCGGCGATGCCGATGGCATCGCTGTCAAGGAAATGCTTGACAAAACCCTATGGATCAATAATCTAAGTCTTACTCACCCCGCACGGTTTCCGATCCCCCGCTGTTTTGGCACGATCTCCTCTCCATTGCGAACCACAACATCTTTCGGGCCATTTTGTCAAAGGACAACATCATGAAGTGCCCGAACTGTCAATTCGACAATCCAAAGGGTGTGGAAGCCTGTCTTCAGTGTGACCAAGGCCTGGCTGTATCCCCGCCGGCTGCGTCGATATCGCCGCAACCGGCTCGTTCCTATACCCCACCGCATTTGCATCGGGACGTTTTCACCCGGCAAAGCGCCATCCAGGGTGAACGCAAAATCGTCACGGTTCTTTTTGCCGATGTCGTGAATTCCACCGCCATGTTTGAAAACCGGGATCCTGAGGATGTTCATGAGGTCATGGATGGCTGCTTCCGCATACTCAGCGATATTATCCACCGCTGCAAAGGCACCATCAACCAGTTTACCGGCGACGGGGTCATGGCCCTTTTCGGAGCACCCGTGGCCCAGGAAGACCATGCCCTCAGGGCCTGCGATGCGGCATTGGACATCCAGGCGGCCATAGGGAAATACGCGGCACGTGTGCGCAAACAATACGATGTCGGTTTTCGGATGCGTATCGGACTCAACACCGGCCTGGTGGTGGTGGGGTCCATCGGAAGTGACCGCCGGATGGATTACACGGCGGAGGGGGATACGACTCATTTGGCCTCGCGACTGGAGGGACTGGCGTCTCCCGGTAAAATCATGGTGGCTGAAAACGTGTACCACCGGGCGCGGCTGCAGTTTCGTTTTTCCCCCATGGGAAAAAAGAAAATCAAAGGAAAACGGAAACGCCAGGGGATCTACGAGCTGGTCGGTCGAAAGGAAGGCCGGCCCGTGCAGCCTGTGCGGATGATTCGGTCGGAAATGGTCGGGCGCCGAAGTGAACTGGACCGGTTGGTGCACCATGTCCGGATGGCCCAAAGCGGAAAAGGCGCCATCGTGAACATTATCGGTGAGGCAGGGGTCGGCAAATCCCGTCTGGTGGCAGAACTCAAGCGGACGAAAGGAATGCAGGATATCTATTTTTTTGAAGGCCGTGCGCTTAATATCGGGCAGAACCTGAGCTTTTATCCCATTACGGCGATTTTCAAGACCTGGGCCGGCATTCAGGAAAGTGACAGCGAAAAGGCGGCCCTGGAAAAACTCGAGAACGCCATTCGGAGGGTTTACCCCCAAAGAAGTGATGAACTCTTCAGTTTTGTGGCTGCCATGATGGGGTTCAGGATGCGGGCATCATCCGCTGAAAGGTTAAAGGGTATCGAAGGTGAGGCCCTTGAAAAATTGATCCTCAAGTCAATTGGCGACATCCTTTCCCAGGTTTCCCTGCGGTTGACACTGGTTTTGATCATTGAGGATCTGCACTGGTCGGATACGAGTACGCTGAATCTACTGGCCGCTCTCTTTAGGCTGGTCAGAAACCACCATCTTCTTTTTATCAATGTGTTCCGCCCTTTTTACAAAGAAACGGGCGAATGGCTGCTGGCTTATGTTTCGGAATATTTTCCTGGCTGGCATCATGAAATCTATGTGCAGCCTCTGGATCCTCTCCAGAGTCGTCTCCTGATGCATAATCTCCTCAAGACCAGTGAATTGCCCAATACCTTGCGGGAACAAATTTTCAGACGATCCGAGGGCAATCCCTTTTTTATCGAAGAAGTGATTCGATCCCTCATCGACAGCGGGGTCGTTGTCTTGAAGAACAATCGTTTCCGGTTGGCGCACGAAGTGGATTCGATTGTTGTTCCCGGCTCCATCAAGGAAATTATTCAATCGCGCATCGACCGGCTGGACGAAGATACCAAGGCGCTGGTGAAAACAGCCGCTGTGATCGGAAGGGTTTTTTTCCCGGAGATATTGCAAGCGGTATATGAACCACTGGCGCGAATGGACGATAAACTCAAATACCTTCAGAGAATTCAGTTCGTGCGCCGGCGCAAGCGACGCGGCCGGGTCGATTATCTGTTCAAGCACACGCTGATCCAGGAGACGGCCTATGAATCGATTTTGTTGAAACATCGCCGGGCGTTGCACCTTAAAGTGGCCGTATCCATGGAGACGGTTTTCAAGGCGCGTATCAACGAATTCTACGGCATGCTGGCCTACCATTACAGCAAGGGCCATTGTCTCGAAAAGGCTGAGGCTTACATGGTCAAAGCCGGCCGCGAAGCCATGAAAGCATCCGGATCACGTGAGGCGCTCCATTATTACAAGGAGGCTCTGAATATCTATACCAGCAGTTGCCCCCAATCCACGGAGCGGGGAAAATTGGCCATGTTTGAAGCCAATATTGCCCTGGCTTTCTACAACTGCGGCCAATACGAGGATGCGATTGCTTATTTTGATAGAGCCCTGGGGTATTACTGGGGCAAGGTGCCACGCCATCCGTTTGTCGTCGCCTGTCATTTGGCGGTCAGTTTGTTGCATGTCCTTGTGGCCCTTTACCTGCCGTTCCTTAAATTCAAAGGCATACCAACGGAGAAAGAGCGCAAGGTTATCGATCTCTACTATCAAAAATGCCAGGCTTTGATCATTGTTTCGCCCGTGCGGTTCTTCATCGAATCCTTCGATTTTTACCGACGATTCACCCGGTACGACTTCAACGAATTTCAAAATGGTGCCGGTAAATTTATCAGTGCCAGTGCGCTGTTCACGTTTACAGGGATCTCCCATGGGCTGGGACGAAAAATCCTGGATGTGGCCCAGGGGAAGTTGGCGCCTGCCGATGCACGCCAGATGATCACCTACGATCTTCTCCAGACGAGCTTGAACTATTTTAGCGGTTGTTGGGATGCCATCATCCCCCACGATAATGAACTGGTTCGGCGCAACCTCGAAATGGGTGAAGTCTGGTCCGCATCTCTTCATTATTACTGGCATGGCTTTCCCTATCTCTATCAAGGGAAACTTAACGATTGCGCCGACGTGCTGGCGCGGCTCGAAGAGATTGTCGCCGTGTTTGGAAACGATCTGGCACGATTGCTTTGGTTTATTCTCAAGGCGAAATGGCTGGTGGAGACCCGGCGCCTCCCGGAAGCCGCCAAGGCGATCGAAGGGGGTATTGCCTTCATACAGCGCCGGGGGTTTCCATTGTCTTTGATCGATCTATACACCTGCCGAATCAGCGTCGATTTACTGAACGGCGATATGGACGGAGCTGCCCGGTGGCTTAAAAATGCGGACAAGATACGATCCGAGATGATCGCCAACCCCTCCCAGCTGAGTAACTTCTTCAAGAGCCAACTTGAGTTTTATCGCCACCGCTTCGCGTCTGCCATGGGCCGGGATTTCAGCGGGAAGGCCGACGCCTACCGGCGCATGGCCTTGAAAGCCGGACGCCGGCTTATCAAACTGACCCGCAAAACCGCTCAACACAGGACGGAAGGGCTGCAAATGGTGGGGACCTGCTATTGGATCAACCATCAGCCGGCCAAGGCGTTTACATGGTGGCGGCGCGCTGTCATGGAAGGAAAGAAACTGGGAGCGCACCTCGAATTATCCCGCTGTTATGCTGAGATTGGAAAACGCCTCCTATCGGCTCCCGTCGGCTATAGTCGTTTCGACGGCTTGGATTCGCGGACCTATCTCGATATGGCGCGACAGATGTTCCTGGAAATGGAACTCCGGGCGGATCTGAAGGCCATCGAAGCCTTTACTTGCCGTTGGGCGGACACCGGATCTGAGAATATTTGGGACGGAGGTGCGATGCATGCCTGACGGTCTCCAGGCAGCTGGAAGACGCGTGACGGTGAAGCCTGCTGAAAAATTCGCGTTCGGTCCAATCCCTTTGGATGATGACCAGACCGCCTTCTATGCGGACTTGAACCGCGAGGTGCCGGCGTTGTGTCGGTCGCTGCCCCTCGCGATGCAAACCGATGCGCTTCTGTTTTTTATGCGCTACGCCGGCGTTTCTCCCGGCGAAACGCTAAATTTCTTCGGGCGCTACCCCGTGCCGGCCTGGTCTATCGTCTACTGGTTGAGCCGGCAAAGGGCGGGTGCGGAGGCCATTGGCGAGGATGTTGTTTCATTGGCCACAAAAGCACATGCCATGGCCATGTGCCTGCACAGCCTCGACGATCACCTCGTGGATGGGGAAATCCCCGTGAATCATCTGACACTGCTGCTGAGGAGCCAGGCCTGGCTTGTCATGAACCAGGCCCTTGCGCAATTAGCCGACAATCTTCCCGGAGGACAACCCCTCGTCGCGGAATATGTGAACGATTATTATGGCGGCATCTGTGATGAATCGCCGCTTTCGTCACTGGAGGACTACTGCGGGCGTTTTCGCAAGCAGATGGCCACCGGTTTTATCGTCCCTGCGTTGCTGACGATCCATCAACACGGCGACCGGAGGGATCTCCCCCAGATAGAAGCCGCTTTCGGGGCCTTCGGCCTTGCCTGGCGCCTGTTGGATGATCTCCAGGACGTCCGTTCCGACCGGGCCCATGCACGGCCATCGGCGGTCTATCTCTGTCTGAGCGATGAAGCGAGAAAGCTTTGGAAAGCCTTTAATGCGGAAAGCCCATCTCAAGCCGAAGGTGCGACCGATTCCTTTTGGGACTGCCTGCAGAAAGAAGATGTCTGTGGCCGCCTGTGCCGACGGATCCATCGCGAATTGGAAAAGGCGGCCGGGATTGCCAACGCCTGCGGCCTCGAGGGACTGGCCTTTGAAATACGAGGCCTGGACGCACCATTTAACGATCCCTTGGAGGTGGCGTCATGAAGGCGGCTATCCCCCCGGACATACGTAAGGGAATCGGCGGGGAGAGCCTTGGCATCGAAGTGACCACCCGCTGCAACAACGCCTGCACCTACTGTTTCGTCCGGGCCGGCGCGACGCGGTCATCCGACCTGCCAATCGAAGAGGTGCTGGGGATCATCGCCGAAGGCTACCGTCTGGGCTACCGCAATTTGCATATCTCCGGAGGGGAACCCTTCCTGTGGGACGGTTTGAAAGTGGTTGTCGACCATGCCTCGCGATGCGGGTATCAAACCATCCTGATCAACACCAACGGCATTCTCCTGACACCGGAAGCCAGTCGTGATTTGGCCCAATATGGCACGGTGTGGGTTTCGGTGAGCCTCCAGGGACCCGAGGCTTTCCATCGCCGGGTGCGCGGCCCAAACCATTACGCCCTGATCCGGGACCACATTGCGGCGGCCCTCGAAGCGGGACTGGCGGTGAGCCTGTATACGACGGTTTTTAAAAGCCTGCTTCCGCTCATACCGGCATTTGCGCGGGATGTGTTTGCCGCCTACCCGGGATTGCACTGTCTGGCGTTCATCCAACTCATCCGGGTGCCCGGGGATAGGGACGGGCTGTCCCGGGAACTGATGGACCCGGAGGCGTTCCTGACCCTCGTTCAAATGGCGGCCCTGCTGCAGCTCTACGGTTTGAAGGTGGATGTTCTCAACAATCCCCTCGTGGGTGTGGTTGCCCAGGTTCTCGGATTGCCCTGGAAACCCTGGTCCCACCCCTTAAGCGCACCGGGAGGGATCATGATCAGATCCAGCGGTGACATTACCTCCAGCCATTCGGACCAACGCTCTTTCGGTTGTTACCGGGCGGGCTGTCTTCAGGATGTACTGGCATCCCCGCTCTATGCAGCCGCTGTAAGGGCGGATAACAAGATTTGTCCGGACTGCCGGCTCGTGGATTCATGCCGGGCCAACGGCATGCGTCGACCGTCCGAATCCTATCGCAATAACAGTGGCAGCAATAAGCCTTTTTGCCAACGGGTGTTGGCGCGGGCGTGTCGTATTATGGACCATGGTGTGGATTCAGAAACGGCGTACGCCTTAGGTCTGTAACGCAATGTAAGAAAAGGAGGTAGAGCAAATGGGAAAGGACATTTTTCAATTTGTTGAAGAATTGGCTAAAAACCCTGCTTTGAGATCTAAGTTTGAGCAGGAAATTAAAAGATCCGGCTTATCAGAAGGTGATCTGAAAACATTTTTTGGCACGGAATTCGACGGTATAAAAAAAGCGGATCGTGAAAAAATTATTAAAACGACGGAGGATTGGGGGAAAGAAGAGGCGGCTAAAATCGTTCTTAAATATTAATTACGAACCAAGACGCCCACCATGCTGGTAGCTCTCTGAAGATTCTACCGTTTAGGCATATGCGTTTTCCCACCGATCGAACCTTTTGCCGCCGAAATGCATTAGCCCGAAAGGCACTTCAGTAGCCGGAGCAGTCCAGGTAACATCTGCATTCCAGCGGATGAAGGAAAGCCGCGCGCTTTTTTTCAAGGTGAATACATGGCTATTCGGAAATACAAAAAGTGATCCGATCCAGTCCCCCAAAAACATTTTTGAGACTGGTTCTAATCGCCATGCCCGTCTTGGGCAGGCGGCTTTTTAATTCCCATTTTCTTTATCCGGGAAGACAGCGTCGTGGGCTTGATGCCAAGCAACTGCGCGGCGCCCTCCGGGCCGTAGATTTTCCAATGGCGCTTTTTCAAGGCGGCGATAATGTTCTGTCGCTCCCGTCGTCTCATTTCGGATTCGGGAACGACCTCCTTTTCCTCATCATTTCCTGAACTGTGTGCCGAGGCCTTGGTGGAATCGCCAAAGCCCTCATCATCGGGCAAAATGAAATGCAACCGGCCCTGTTGTGACGTAATCACGGCACGCTCGATAAGGTTTTGCAGTTCACGCACGTTTCCGGGCCAGTCATAGCCCTGTAGCTTTTTAAGGTTGGCGGCGGAAAGCCGTGGAAGCGTGCGATTTTCTCTCTTCTGGATTAAACCCACGAAGTGCTCGGTCAGCAAAGGGATATCCCCCTTGCGATACCGCAACGGGGCCACCTCGATGGGGAAAACACTCAGACGGTAATAAAGGTCCTGGCGGAACCGACCTTTCCCGATATCCTTTTTCAGGTTGCGGTTGGTGGCGGCGATAATACGCACATCCACCTGCCGGGTCTTCTCCTCGCCGACACGCTCATACTGGCCTTCCTGCAGCACGCGCAGGAGCTTGCTTTGCAGGTCGATGGGAATTTCACCGACTTCGTCCAGAAAGAGCGTTCCGCCATCGGCGGCTTCGAACCGCCCGGCCCGGTCTTTTATGGCACCGCTGAACGCCCCTTTGACATGACCAAAAAATTCACTTTCATACAGTTCCCTGCTGATGGAAGCACAGTTGACTTTAATCAGCGGGCGATCGTGCCGGTTGCTTTGTTTGTGAATTTCACGGGCCACGAGCTCCTTACCCGTTCCCGATTCCCCCAGAATGATCACACTGGTTTCCGTGGGGGCCACCAGCTCAATCTGTTTCAGAACACTGTTGAGCGCATCGCTTTCGCCGACGATGTCGCCGAAGGCTCGGGCCTCCTGCACCTCTTCACGCAGGTAGGAGCATTCCAACTCCAGTTGCTCCTGCAGCCGCTGGATCTTTTCAAACGCCCGGGCATTGACAATGGCGGTAGCCGCGTGATCCGCGATCATCCGCATCCAGACGAGTTCTTCGTGCTTCAAGCGAATGCGCGTGAAAACGGCCAGAACGCCCAGAACCTCTCCCCGGTAGAGTAGCGGCTGGCCGCCGAATCCGAGAATCCCTTCTTGCCGGGCCCAATCAGGTCTGGCGATCCATTTGGAATCCTTTTCGACATTGTTGACTTCCACGGCCTTACCCGTGTCCGCGATCCATCCGACTTTTCTGGCTCCCAGCGGGAAACGGCTGAACTCGCCATCAAGGCGGGACCAGTCCGCCTGCTTATCCGCCAAAGGCTTGCCTTGACTGGCTTTCAAGTGAAGACATCGTGCATTGTCATCACAGGATCGTTCGTGGGCCGGGCAAGGACAATCCCCGTCCTGGATCAGCCATATCCGGGCCAGCGCAACATGGGGGCGACGGGCGAGCTGACGAACGATCATGTCCAAGAGCGGGGCAACGGCATGCTCTTGGGCCATCTCCAGCAGAAGCGTCTTAAGGGAGTCGTATTCCGGTAGGTAATCGCGGTCGAATTTCATACCAACCGGTTAAACGAAATTTTGTTGTTTTGCAACGAAATTTCGTACTCCACGATAATTCGTTGTGCTGTTTTTGTGATTAAAAAATATAAAATGTAAATATTACAGTAAGATAAGGAAAAATCTCAAACATGGAACGTATTTTGTAATTGTACTTGCCAACGCAATCAAAACGACACGATGCGTTACACAACCATTCTTATCTGCAACCCATAAAGATTAAAGGAGGCTGACATGGCACTTCCCTATCCCGGCATGAAAATCGACGCCAATCGAACGGCAATGGTCATTATCGATCCCCAAAACGACTTTCTGAGCCCCGAAGGTGTCACGTGGGGGGTTATTGGAGAGAGCGTAACGGAAAACAACACGGTGGACAACATCGAAAGGCTCTTTCAGGCCGCCAAAGAGGCTGGGCTGCCGGTGTTCATTTCGCCGCACTATTACTACCCTTCAGATCACGGCTGGAAGTTTGAGGGCACCTTGGAAGCCTTGATGCACAACATCGGCATGTTTGACCGCAAGGACCCCTTGAGCCTCGAAGGTTTCAAAGGTTCAGGAGCTGACTGGCTCGAGCGCTACAAGCCCTACATCGAGGATGGCGCTACTGTAGTGGTAAGCCCGCACAAGGTTTATGGGCCCGAATCCAATGACCTGGTTTTGCAACTCCGTAAACGGCACATTGGCAAAGTGATTCTGGCGGGGATGTCCGCCAACCTCTGCGTGGAGTCCCATATGCGGGAACTTTTGGAGCAGGGTTTCGAGGTGGCCGTGGTCAAAGATGCCACCGCGGCGGCCAAGCTGCCCGAGGGTGACGGTTATCAAGCCGCGGTGGTCAATTTTCGTTATATGGCCAATACGGTCTGGACCACAGACGAAGCCGTGACCGCCATCAGGGAAAGTGGCCGTAAGATGAAACCTGCTGCGTGACGCGCTTGCAGACTGCTTGTCGAAGGCCGGCTTAGCTTGGTTACTGCGCGCCAAAATCCAACGTCATGCGTCGGAAAAGCCTTGCTCCCAATACAACCCTTATCATCCGATCACATCGGACACATCATAGGAGGACGTCATGAAAAAAATCTCAACGATGGTAATTATCTTCGTTAGTCTCTGTCTCATTTCGACTGCCGTCGCGGCAGAGAAATCCAAAACCATTACAATCATCGAAAGACCTGGCTATTTCGAAACGCAGGGCAATGTCTTCGACATCCCGGCCGGAAAGTACACGTTTGTGGTGAAGAACTTGTCTGGTAAGGACGCCGGGTTTGTCTTTAACAGCGGACAGAACAATGTCACCACGGATAAGACGAGCATGAAGGTTATCCTGCTTAAAAATGGCGAGGAGGGCAGCTTTTCGGTGAATTTGTCCAAGGGCGATTACACGTACTTTTGCCCCATCATTCCAACGCCGCCTTACCCGCTCCGCGTCAAGTAAGGCTGTTTCCATGGGCCGGCCCGGACCTGCTTCGGGCCGGCCATGGCTTTGGCCGTATTTCTTCGGATGGCTTAAGCAATGAAACCCTGCCATGGCCTTGCCAGGGCGGCATTTTGCACCCGCCACTATGTTTATTGGATTCGCGCCTTACAATGTGAGTTTTGAAGAAGGCGGCAATACCTTCGTTGGACCTTGGACAGGCTTTGAAACCGCCTCTGGTAAATTTTGCCACAGTTGGGCTTATCTGATCAGATCGAAGTTGCGCTCAGCAGCACGGTTTCGGCAATACTGCCCATCCCCAGCCAACAGCGGTTGGGGATGGCGTCAAAGCTCCATGTATATTTTCGAGCAATCGATACAGAGCGTGTGGGTGATATCCGCATCGGTGTGCTTTGTGATGTATGCTTCCAGTGGCCACCAACGCCCGTTTTCATCCCGGATCCGCTTACATCCGCTGCATATCGGCAGAAGTCCCATCAGAATTTTATTTTCTTTCAGCAACTTCTCTTTTTCGGCCAGGGCCTCTCCAAGGCTTTTAATCAGTTCGATCTGTTTCTGTTCAATCTTTTTCCGATCGCTGATTTCCTTGATGATGCCAATGATCTTTAAGGGGCGATTGGTATCATCCGAAATTTTAGCCTGGATTTCAGCCCAGTAAGTGCTATGGTCTTTGTGAATCAATTCCACTTCAACAGTCTGGATATCATTTGCCCCTTGCTTATATCGTTTCTTGGCCTTGTTGATCAATTTCAGGGCTTTCAGGAAGGAATCCGGCAGCAACCTGTCTTTGATCGTTAAATTGCAATATTCCTCAACAGTGTATCCGCTTATCTTTTCGATTTTGGGGTTGACGTAATCAAATTCGAAGCTTTCGGCATCCACAACAAATACGGCCTCGATCAAATTATCGGTGATCAATCGGTATTTGTCTTCCAGCTTTTCGTATCGTTCCTTGTAATCGGCACTCATTAGCAGCGCTCCATCCTGCGGCGGTTGCAATCCTTGTCACTACGCCTTGTTCCGCAGATTCCTATAGGCAATTTCATGTACAAATCCTGTCCTGGCAAAAGCGGCCCACTTCCCCATAAAGCCCGAAAGGGTAGCGATAAAAGACCTTACAAATACGATCCCCATCCCTTGCAGGCCGGCATCGGGGATCCCTGGCCGGGCTGGAAGCGATTGCCCCGGGTATCATTCCACCCTATGGTTCTGTTATCGGCAAGTATTGGTCACTACGTTAATTTGGAAAAGCCCCTTTTAAACGATCCGGCGACTACGATTACGGCACCGGGTGCCTTGCACCGGGCTGACGGCCTGTTTATGCGCGTATTAAAGTCTGCGCGAGTTGATTTTATAGCCGGCGAGAATAGCTTTTTTGTCCTTGATAAGATATCGGAAGGTTTCAAATCCCACGCCTTTCTTGAACTCCGTTTTTTGCTGGGGCACGACCAGGTAGCTGTCGCGACGCTTGTTGACTTTGCAATTTTGGTTGATGGTCGATTTTACGCTTCCGAGGTTTGAATATACCGATTGCATCAGCAACTTAAAGTTATGCAAATTGCCGGAACTTTTAAAGTCCTGATGGGCCTGTCGGTAAATCCCGGAATAGTTTCTGGTGTTGTAACCCTCATGAAAGCTTGCGACCGCATTCTTGGCTGCAAGCTTTGGCGTCGATACGTCCCCACAACAATATAACGATGCAATAAGTAGCACGACCATCAAAGGCCAAACGAACCGAAATCCCATATGTTCTCCGATCTGTTGGTTTGCGGGGGATCCCCTCATCGGGAATCAGGAAAAAGAAGGCTCCCTATTCAGATCCATAAGATAGCCTATTGGCAGGCGGTCGATTTCGCGGTGATAACGAAACATGAGCCCGGAATCGCACCTTTCCGGGATTCCGGGCCCACGAAAACTTGCTGTTTAATGGATACCAATGTTGTCAGGCCGCTTCGGACAGCTCCGCGATCTCCGCAGCGGTGAGCACACAATCGATATCCAGCAGGATTTTCACCGCTCCGTCCATATTGGTCATACCCAGAATGAAGCGGGTATCCACTTTGGCGCCGAATTCCGGAGCCGGTTCGATTTCCTCGGACCGTACCGGTAGGACCTCGGTGACGGTATCCACGACAATGCCCGTCTGCACCGTGGTTTCCTGCCCGTGGACTTCCACCACGATGATGCAGGTCCGATCGTTATATTCTTTCTCCGGCATGTCGAAGCGCAGGCGCAGGTCGGTGACGGGAATCACCTTGCCGCGCAGGTTGATCACCCCTTTGACGAACGCCGGCGTGCGCGGCACGCTGGTGATGGGCATCAGACCGATTATTTCACGAACCTTGAGAAGTGAAATCCCGTAGTCCTCACCGGCCAGTTGGAAGGTCAGATATTTGCCTGCTATGGCTTCGTTCATTGTGGTTCTCCATCTAGGAAATTAACGGGTCGGCGGATGGACAGCCTCTTAGCGGCTGCTCCGCCAGCCACTGTGGAATGAAATCGCGTTGGCATTGATCAGAAATCGCCGAACGCTTCGTCGCTCTCCATGGGAATCAACTGGTCCAGGTTGGATTCTCCCTTCCGGGTGGCAGGCGTTGCCGTTAACGATGGGGTTCTCCTTTCGAGAAAGGCCTGCATGGGCATGCCCGCACCGTTTTTATTAGACCCTTCCACCAGCGTTACCAGTTCATCGACCATGGCCTTCATCTGTTCCGCCTGGGCGCTCATTTCCTCGGAGGCACTGGCCGACTCTTCGGCATTGGCCGCATTCTGCTGGGTAACCTGCCCCATTTCAGAGACGGCGGTGTTGACTTGATGGATGCCCTGGGCCTGCTCACTGGAAGCGGCTGCGATTTCACTGACTAGGTCACCCACCTTGCGCGAACTGCCCGAAACCTTCTGGAAGGCCTCGTTGCCATGAACGACGACGGTCGAGCCGTCATTGATTTTCTTGACCGTATCGTCAATCAATTCCGCTGTATTCTTGGCAGCGTCGGCAGCCCGCATGGCGAGGTTGCGCACCTCATCCGCCACGACGGCAAAACCGGCACCGGCTTCACCTGCGCGGGCAGCCTCCACAGCGGCATTGAGCGCCAGCAGATTGGTCTGGAAGGCGATTTCGTCAATGGTCTTGACAATTTTCTGGGTCTCTTCACTTGCCTTGGAAATGTCACCCATGGACTTGGTTAAATCGGCCATGGCGGCATTGGCCTGCTCGACCACGTGGTTGGCATCGGTCATGAGGCTGTTGGCCTGATTGGCATTGTCGGCGTTCTGCTGGGTCATGGCCGACATTTCTTCAAGCGATGATGAGGTTTCCTCGATGGCGGCGGCCTGCTCGGAGGATCCTTCGGCCAGCTGCTGGCTGGAAGCCGACACCTGGGACGACGCCGAAGCCACCTGGTCGGCCCCGTCGTTCAGGCCGGCAATGATGCGCCGGATGGGTTTGGTGATGGCGCGAACCGCGAAGAAGGCCAGGATCACTCCCAGGACAACGGTGATGGCGCTTAAGCCCGACACGAACCAGAAGGTGGTGTGCTTTAAGGATTCTACGCGCTCCTGCCGCTCGGCAATGATGGCGGCAATCGCTTCCTCGATTTTCTTGGCGGACGATTCAATATCATGCCCGGCTTTGCGCATGACCGGATATTCGGCCTCATAGGCAAAAACATTGTCCGCCAGTCTGGCCAGGGTGTCCACGTATTTTTGGGCGTTAGTAAAGATGGACTCATCTTCCAGGCCTTCGAATTCGGTAACGACTTTGCGGGCCTCCTCCACGTATTTGGCGTCGTGCCGCAGGATAAAATCCTTTTCGTGGCGCCGCAGCATCAGGTAGTGCACCGTGAGGGCGTTCATCAGCATCGGCGACGGCGTCGCTTCGATGGCCGATTCCAGTTGGTGGGCATAACCGCGCAGCTCGCCGCGTATGCCGGCGCTTTTGTCACCCTGGGTCCTGATGAGGTCGGCTACTTTATTGAAAGCGGTTTCATAGGCCGTGCGGCTGGCACGGATCTGGTCGATATTCTGGGCAATGGCAGAAATGCCTAAATCCTGGACCGACGCGTCGATATCCGCTACGTGCGTGTCAAACCGGGCCAGGGTGTTTTCCATTTGGGTTAAGTATTTGGCATCGTTGCGGGCCAGAAAATCCTTTTCGTGCCGGCGCGCCGTGAGCAGTTCGATCTCTATCTTCATTGCATTGTCGGAAATGGGCATGTATTTTTGTTCAGATTCCACAAGCTCGGCGGTCATTTCCTCCATTTCAACGATGGCGACAACGCTGGTAACAGCCAGCAGGAACACCAGAATGCCAAATGAAAGATAGAGTTTTTTGCCGATGGAAAAGGATTTCAAAAAGCCTTTTCTTCCGTTCTGGCCAGGATGTTGCATTTTTATTCTCCTTGTTCAGATTAGTTTTGAGGAAATCAGCGGCACTTAATTCGCTCGCATCAACTTCTGTTCTTTCAAGATACCATTGGGTTTCAGCAACGCCGCATTTTCTTTTGATCTGTCGATCATCCGGTTCAGAATTTCCGCTAAATGCTGCGGGCCATGTTCCGGGTACAAGACAATGCGCGCATTGAGATCGAACCCCGCCCGTGAATGGTTTTGAAGTGATCGATGTAAAATGATGACAAATTGAAGATCCCCGATCAAATCGCGGCAGCGACGCAGAACCTTCAATTCCAAATCCTTGACACCGGCACAAACGAACAGGCCGGACTTGAAATAGGGATGGTCCAGCTTGGCGAGAAATTCCCAGATAGACGAGCAGTTCTTAGTCGCAATGTTGTGGGAAAGCATCGGCACGGCCTGCATGACACGGGCTTCCATATCTTGATCGTTGGCATAAATGGTCAGTTGCATCGCATGTCTCCTGAAAGCATTTGTGCTGCCTGCGGGCAAATTACAACAGGATTTGGGCTGCATTTGAGCAAGGGGCATGCCAATCGTTCGACCTGGTTGGCCAAAGTTATCTTTTGATGGAATTACAACAGGATAGGGGCGATGGGCTGCACCGGGAAGGATATGGGGTTCGTCCGGCGGAACCGGACTTTGATTCCGCACCAGGCGATTTGTCCGCTTTTAATGGACGGAAATGTTGTCGCCGGGGACCCGTGCATCCGCTGTGCCTGGATACGCCATCGAACGCATTTCACTACGGGTGGCAATAACAGCCGGTGGATCAGGAGAGCGAGATATCGTGCTTGTTTAGCAGATGATAGAGTCGGGAGCGGCCCAGACCGGAGTATTTCGATATTTGCCTGAAATCACCCTGCAGCATTCTCACCAGATGGGAAAGATAGGTCTGTTCCATCTGCACTGTGATGGCTTCCCGCATTTCTTTAAAGGGCAAGATATCGACTTTATTGAAAGGTGGCGTCCAGTAAAGCTGCATCGATCCAGATCTGTCCTGGCGGACTGGTGGGCTGCCCTGATCCTGATTGGTCCAGTGGGACTGGATATGGCGCACTCGCAGATGGTCGGGCAGGCTGATCGGAAAGAGCATGTCGCCGTGGTTTTGGGCGCCCACCGCGAGTTCCACTGCGTTTTTCAGCTCGCGCACATTTCCGGGCCAGTCATGGCTTTTCAGGATGTCAAAAACCTCCGGTACGACAGCTTTAGGCCCACAACCCACCTGGCGGCAAGCTCGATTAACAAAATAAGTGACCATATCGGGAATGTCATCTTTCCGATCACGCAACGCCGGCAATTCCAGATGGATGGTTTTGAGCCGGTAAAGCAAATCTTCCCTGAAAGCACCATTTTTGACCATCGTCGACAGATTGCGGTTGGTCGCGGAAATCAGATGAAAGTGGCTTTCAATTTCCTTGGTACTCCCAACCGGGCGGAATTTTTGCTCTTGCAGAACTCTCAGGAACCGTTTCTGTATCGACAGCGGCAACTCGCCAATCTCGTCAAGAAATAGAGTGCCGCCACTGGCTGCTTTGATCAGGCCGGGCCGATTGCAATCAGCCCCTGTAAAGGCCCCCTTTTCATGACCGAACAAAATGCTTTCCACCAGATGTTCCGGCAGGGCGGCACAATCGACCACGATAAACGGTTTGCGATGTCTCGAGCTGTTGTCATGAATGGTGCGTGCAAACAATTCCTTGCCGGTTCCGGTTTCTCCGGTAATTAAGACCGGCAGATGGTTGTTGGCGCAATGGGCGACCTGATCAAGGCATTCGGCCATAACCGCACTGCTGCCGACGATGGCATCCCGTTTAAGGCTGCGCACCTGGGGGTTGGACTGTTTTTCGGAGCGGTACGCCAATGCCCGCTCCATCTGCAGTCTCAGATTTTTATTTGAAATCGGCTTCTGAAGATAGTTCCAGGCACCGTTTCGGATGGCGAGTTCAGCCCCGCTCTCATCTTCCGTGCCGGTCATGATGATCACTTCGGGGCATGACGGGGCCTGCTTGAACTGCTTTACGGCCGCAATGCCGTTGCCGTCCGGAAGCTGCACATCCAGTAGGATCAGATCTAGGTCGTGTTTAGATACAATGGCAATCGCCTTGGCAAGCGCGTCGGCCGAAACCACATCATGCCCCATTTCGGCGATCGTTTTTTCGAGAAAATGGCAATACTGAAACTCATCTTCGACAATCAGGATAGATCCCATTCCTAATTTCCTTGAATTTGCGTGCTGTCCGAAATTTGTGGATTAGCGTCCGATAAGATCGGTATCGGCAAAAGGAAGGGGATCTTTAGCGATTATTGGGTCAAATCCAGAACCATATGGTTACAAATCCATCATTTGTCCATGGCATCCAGCACATCCCGAACCTTAACCGCCAGATCCTTTTTGGAAAAAGGCTTCTGGATGAAATTCCCGGTTTCGTCCAGAGCTCCGCGGCTGGCGATGATATTGGCGGTATATCCGGACATGAAAAGGATTTTGAATCCGGGGTAGATTCCCTTCAGGCGAGTGGCCAGCTCACGTCCGTTCATGCCGGGCATGACCACATCGGTCAATAGGAGATGGATGGATGCACCCTGCTGTTTGGCAATATTGAGGCCTTCTGAAGGTGCGTTCGCGGCCAGGACGGTGTAGCCCAGTCCTTCGAGCATTCTTGTGGTCATTCGCAGGAAGTGTTGTTCATCCTCCACCAGCAGGATGGTCTCTCCCCGGCTGCGGGGCAAAGCCTCGTCTTCAGCAGTGCCTGCCAGATCTCCAACGGCTGCTTGACGGGGCAGATAAATTTTAAAGGACGTTCCCTGGTCGGGTTCACTGTATACATTTATGAACCCCTTGTTTTGCTTGGTAATGCCATACACGGTCGCCAGGCCCAGGCCCGTGCCCTGGCCCACGGCCTTGGTGGTGAAAAAAGGCTCGAAGACGTGTTCCAGGGTTTCCTTTTCCATACCGCAGCCGTTGTCGCTTACCGAAAGCATGACATAGTCGCCCGGCCGGCAGTCAAGATTCGTGCTGCAGGAGGATTCATCAAAGGTCTTATTGTCTGTTTCGATGGCGATGGTTCCCACATCCGCAATGGCGTCGCGGGCGTTGACACAGAGGTTGACGAGGATCTGATCGAGCTGGGAGGGATCCAGATAGATGGGCCACAGGCGTGCCGCCGGATGCCATGCCAGGTCGATATCTTCACCGATCAGCCGCCGGATCATTTTGAGCATGCTTTCGACAATTTCGTTCAGATCCAAGACGTTAGGCGCAATGGTTTGCTGCCGGGAGAAAGCCAGCAGCTGCCGCGTTATATCTTTGGACCGTTTGCCCGCCAGCAGGATCTGCTCCAGATCGGGGTACAGCGGATTGTTGGCATCCAGTTTGTCCAGGGCCATTTCCGAGTAGCCTAGAATCACGCCCAACATGTTGTTGAAATCGTGGGCCACACCGCCGGCCAGGGTTCCGATGGCCTCCATTTTTTGGGATTGCAGCAACTGTTCCTGGAGCCTCTCCCGCTCATTTTCAAGTTTTCTCTGTTCCGTAATATCCTGCAAAACAAAAATGAGTGTTTGCTCATCCGACAGGGAAATTGCCCTGGCCGAATATTGCCCGATACGTACGGATCCGTCCTTGTGCCAGAATTCGATTTCACGGTTAAGCACATCTTTGCCGGCCTTCAAATCCTCGACCATGCGTGTCCGTTGCGACAGATCGACCCAGAAAGGAAGGTCGGATTTCGTTGATCGGCCAAGGGCTTCATTTCTTTCCCACCCTGTAATTTCCGTGTAACCTTCGTTGACGTCAAGCAACTTTCCATCCGACATGCGCGTGATAGCGATAATATTGGGCGCCATTTTGAATATCTTGGAAAATTTATCTTCGGATTCGCGCAACCGCTCCTGCGCCTGCTTGCGTTCAGAAACATCCATGGCGAACTCCAGTCGAACATCCCGCCCATCCGGCCAACGAATCAACTGGTCGACAATGGCGAGATCAATATTCGAAACAAGATTTCGGTGCTCCCATCGGTGAGGCCGTCGGTTATTGCTTATAATGATCGGGTTGGTGCAGAAGTCGCATGGTTGGTCAAGGCCCTGGAGGATCTCGTAGCAAAGTTTACCCTTCGGGTCTTTTCCGATGAGTTCCCGCAGGCGCCGGTTGGCAAAGATCATTTCGTAGGTAACAGGATCAGAGACATAGATAATTTCATCAAGGTTGTCAAAAATGGACACGAGCTGCCGGCGCTCGAAATCGACTGCTTCCTCGGCCTTTTTGCGCATGGTGATGTCCCGAAAATCCCATACGCGCCCTATCTCTTTTTCGGCCAGAATCATCGGCGCGGTGTAGCACTCGAAAACCCGCCCGTCTTTGAACGCAATCTCGTACATATCCTCGCGTTGGCTGTGATAAAGCGTATTGACCATGTTCCGGAAGCCGGCGGGATCCGCGAGCTGATCCTGTACAAATTCTCGCAGTGCGGTGTCATCGTCCATTTTCTGCAGATCCGGTGGGATGTGCCACATTTCGTAAAACTGCCGGTTGGATTGAATGACATTCAAATCCTTGTCGACCACCAGGATGCCGTCATTGGTAGCATTGAAGGTCGCACGCAGCAGTTCCATGCTTTCATGATAAGCCGATTCCTTCTCCCTGAGGGCGGTGATGTCGAACAGGCTGACAATCAACGCATCATCGATGACATTGGCGCCGATGACCATCGTCAAGACCGTACCGTCCTTGCGCGTTACGCGGTATTCGTCCGGCCCTATGCGGTTTTCTGAATCAATGGCCTGCCGATAAGCAGCTTCCCAGCTGGAACTTACCTGCTTCCGATATTCGGGATCCGGATAGGCATGCAGGAACCAATGGTCAAGATCAGGTATATCCTCAAGGGAATACCCAAGGATTTTGACAAATGTGTCGTTTACTTCGGTAATAACCCCTTCCAACGTCATGTTGGCAAGGGGGATGGGGGCATTCCGAAAAAGCGCCCGAAAACGGGCCTCGCTTTGTTTTATCGCCTGCGCCGCCCGTTTTTGCTCCGTAATATCGATGGTCATGGACAGAATTTGCTTCTCTCCATGGACTTCCATCAAGACCGACGAGAACGTGATGTGGCGGGGCGCACCGTCTTTGCCGACAATTTCGGTTTCGTAGTTCTCGACGCCCCCGGTTTTGGCAATCTGGTCGACGATTGCCGCAGCTTCGCTCTCATCTATGCGTGAAAACCCGGTGGGTTGCACTTGCCGCAATTCGCTTGGGTCAATGCCCCGGCTTTTGAGAAAGGCTTTGTTGGCCTCCAGCATTCGTCCGTCTTCAAGCCGGTTGATGACAATCGCGTAAGGCGCATTTTCGAATATGGCCCGGAATTTGGCTTCGCTCTGGGCGACATTTTCCTGAACCTCCTTCAAGCTTTGAATATTTGTATCGAGACCGATGACACGTAAGGCAACTCCCTTATCGTTCCATTCCACAGCCTTTCCCTTGGACAGTATCCAAGACCAGTCGCCGTCGGCCTTGCGAAAACGTATTTCCGTCTCGAACAAGCCATGGCCGCTTCCGATAATATAGTTGGTGAATTTTTTTTCCAAAATGGGCAAATCATCGGGATGGATGTATTTTTTCAGCTCATCATAGGTAATCTCTTTTCCTTCGGGTTCGTAGCCCAGCATAGCGAACCACTGGGGGCTCAAACGGGCAATATTGCTGGCCACACGAAAGTCCCATATGCCAGCCTGGGCAACTTCGGTGGCCAGGTGTAAAAGTTCCGCCTGGTCCAGGAGCTTTTTCTGCGCCGATTCCAGTTTGGCAACCTTTTCGTTTAGCCTGTTCCTGAGAATGTAGGTGATACCCAAAAGGCCTATGGCCAGAAGCGTTATGAACACGATCACCGTGACAAGGAAACGGATCCTCTCAGGAGATAATCCGGGGTCAACTTCCAGGGAGATCCAGCGTTTGCGGATCGCTTCCAGATCTTCGGGGGGGATGGAGGCAAGCGCTTTATTGACGGCGCTGAATAGCAGCGGGTATTTGCGGCTGACCCCGATGCTGAAGGCAAAGGCATAATCCGTATTTCCGGCAACACGAAGGTTGGGAATGCCCTCTTTATCGATGGAGTAGGCGGCTACGGCAAGGTTTTCCACGAACACATCGACCTGACCAAAGGACGTCGCCCGCAAGGCGTGGGCCACATCCGGCATGGGGACGATTTCGAACGGGTTGTTCGGCCGATTGCGCAGGTACGTTTCGGTGGCATATCCGGAAACGACCGCAACGCGGTATCCGGCAAGATCATCGAGCGTTGCGTGTTGCCGGATGCCGTTTCCGGTGATGATGACGACCGGCACCGTGGTGTAGGGCCGGGTGAAAAAAGCATAGCGTTCTCGTTCGGGCGTCGCCACAATGGTCGGGGCAACCGCGCATGCGCCGCTTTCAAGGGCGGCCAGATGCGCGTTCCAGTCATCGGAGGGCTGCCTGATAAAGGCGACGCCCAGGCGATCTTCCACTAGGGCCAAAACGTCCGCTCCAATACCTATAAACGTACCTGTTCCGGAAAAGAATTCGATCGGTGGGAATTCAGTGTTGTACCAGAGCGTCAGTTTTTCGCGATTCTGGTCCAACCAGGCGCGCTCTTCCCCGGTGAGTTCCAAAAGCGGTTCCGCTTTTACGGGAATTGACGCAGACGCTGCCAAAACCATTGTCAGCAGGATGATAAGGGGAAGCTTACAAATGCATGCTTTGTGAAACAATCGCCGGACCATATCAGACAGATTGTTAGCAATATCCGGTTTATGGAACCGGTGCGTTCGTGGAATGAGACGGTGTGTCATCGGGGTTCCCCTTTTCATGTCCTGGAATCGGCTGAAAAGAAAAAGGATTTTTGCGTTTAAGAGCGATAGTGGTTACGAAGAACCGGCAATAATGCTGAAGCATATCAGCCAGTTTGTTTTTGTAAGGCGCGGAGTATAGGTGTGAAGTGAAAGACTGTCGAGTATCTACCAAACTGGCTGAAATTTATAATAATTTTACCATAATTTTCTTAAATTGTCAAAATCGTACCGGTCCGATAAAGGATGCAAGAATAGCTTTTCAAAAACTTACCGCTCCGCGGAAACATGCGTTCAAGCCCAAGCAAGTTTCTTATTGCAGCGACCGCTCTGACGAGCATTCTCATCTTATCTCTCAGGTGGGCTGCCAGCAGCGGTAGCAGGTTTGTTCTCGAACCGACGGAAAAATATCCGGCCCCGAACGGAACGGCGGTTATCGCCGATGATGTTCCGGCGTGCCCGCCGTCTCGTTTCGGATTCGGTAAGCATTACCCACGGCATGCGCTGACTTATTTGATCAGATCGAAGTTGCCGGTCCGGAGCATGTCGACCACCAGCTTGCCGATGAGCCGGGCCGTTCCCAGGGGGCCATTGCGATGGGCTTTGAGAATTTCCAGGAGTGTCTCGCGCGTCTCCGGCGGTTCGATGGCCGCGGCTTTTTTGTGGAGGGTGATGGCCTCCTGGGGGCAGACGGTGACACATTGACCGCAGCCCAGGCAGCGGTTCAGGTCGATCCGTGCCGGCTTTTTGGGGCCGAGCACGGTCAGGGCGTCGACCTGGCAGCGCCGGGCGCAAATGCCACAGCCGTTGCAGGTGTGGGGATCCACTTGGGCGAAGTAATTGGTGGCCCAGAAGTCGACCGGTATGGGCAGGCTTTTGTGCATCTGGAGCATGCCGCAGCAGCACCCGCAGCAGGAGCAGACGAAAGCGGCCTGGGCGGTATTGGAGGGCTGCAGGATCAGGCCGTCCTCCTGATTGGCGTTGAGGATCGCCAGGGCCTCCGCCCGGTCGATCTCCCGGCCGTTGCCGCTCAGCAGCACGGTTTCGGCAATGCTGCCCATCCCCAGGCACGTCTCCCGGCGCGTGGTCATCCGGCAGGGCTCACCCTCCATGGCCTTTTTCTTGCGGCAGATGCACTCCAGGATGACGAAAGGTCCTTCCGCTGTCTCGATCAGCGCGGTGACTTCATCGTAGGTGCTGACCTGGTGCCGGGGCGTGATGCTCCTGGCCACGGGGATCGTGCGCATCTGGGGCAGCCGGGTGCCCAGGAAGGCCAGCCCGAAGCGCTTGTCAGAGGTATATTCCTTAAAATCGCTACTGAATGCAGGTGTGAGGCGATCCGTCTGCAGCTCGTACATCCCCACCACCAGAGGGGAATTGGCGTAAACGAGATGGCTGTTTGCACGCTGGACTTCGATCCCGCCTTTCTTGAGGATGCCGTCGAGCACGTCCGCCAGTTCCGACGGGGAGGCCACCAGGTGCTGAACGCGGGGATAGATGGCCTCCAGCGGTTCACCGCGAAAATCCAGGAAGGTCGCTATCTCAGCCTCCCGGGGCGTGAAAATATGGCGCAGGATTTTCAGCTCGGCCCCGGACCTGGACGCCGGAAACCCCACCGCCTGGCGGTCCAGGTGCTGCTGCAATCTGATGTAGACCCGATCATTTTGTTCCAAAGGGCATCTCCTGACAAATGGGATTCATGGCAGAGTTAATTTCTGTACCAAGGGTATTCTGGTCATAAGGGAAGGAAAATGCAAGCTGGGCCACTAAACTCTGCTATATTGATCCACCGATCACGTCACCAAACGTTCAGATCGTCGGACCATAGCCCTATAGAAGCTTGGTTTTTTGGGTTAGCCAGGAAATATGCCGTGGTTACTTGTATCAATCAGCTCAATTATACAAACGGTGATATCGGACCAATATCTGGGCAATCGCCCGATTGCATGTATCAGCTATGGCCCCGCACTAATCAGGTCTCCTAATTCTTGAGATAGCTAATCCTGGATCGAGCTGTGATATTTTGGATAGCCAGAATATACTTGGTAAACCATTGTGATTTCGGCGGGTTGAGTGGCTGGCACGTAATCGTCGGTTTCTGCTACACGAAATAAGTGCAGGTATCGAAATCGGAAGTCTATTAGCAACTGACACCTTTAATAAACCGTTTACGCCTTATCGTGTCATTCTATACCTCCGCGGCGAACGATGGGGTTAGAGTTCATCCACGTGGTGCAAGAGCCATGGTTTCTATAATTACAACCCCGGTTTGGATTCATTCAGACCAAAAATTCTTTGCCAGGGCGCGCCGTTTTTTCCAGAGCTCTCCCTTTTCTTTGAAATTCATTATTCCCCTTCCGTGATCCGCATCCGCCACTTCCCAGAAACCGTTGACTGCGCCGCTTAAGCCGCCGGATAGCATTTCAAAACCCTGGGCAGTGTAGAGATCTGTTTCACAGCCCCGGTTGATGATATATTTCAACTGTCGGCAGGCCTGTTGGTTTTTGACTCGAAGCACTTCAAGGAGCTTATCCACCTCCTCATCCAACTTGTCATTTTCAACAACACGGTTCCATAGCCCCCAGTCCACTGCGCGCCTGGAGGGCATCAATGCACCGATGATATTAATCTCCTTAGTCCGTCGCTTGCCAATATAGCGAGCCAACCGTGTTGTGCCGCCCCATCCCGGCGTGATCCCGCTGTCGACCTCCGGCATTCCCCATTGTGCACGTTCCGTGGCAATTACAAAATCACATGCCATGGTGATTTCGAGCCCTCCCCCAACAGCATAACCATCAACGGAGCTGATGGTCATTTTGTCAAGCTCTTCCAGTGAATTAGCCATATCCTGGTAGATGCGCACCCTTCGCATGACCCCGTTCGCTCCCTGGGTACTTTGGCCGGATTCATCATCTCCCCATCTCGTCATTTCGGTAATATCGTCGCCAACGCAAAATGATTTACCTGCGCCTTTGATCACTACAAATTTGATGGCAGTCGATTTTTTGATGGTCTGAATGGCATCCACCAGCATGTCTGACAATTCAATGCTTAAAGCATTGTGAACCTCCGGGCGATTCAGGGTAATTCGGGCCAGGTCGTCATTAATTGTCAACAATAATGGTTTGGATTTCATAGATCTCTCCTTTCTAAAGATGGAAAAGGTTTTACAAATCCTTTTGTTAGTAAGGAAAATGATATATTCAGAATTCTCTTTCTCGAAAATTCTCATCTGGAACCTTCCGTGCGCGCGGCAATTTTTGTGATAGGCGAGATACACCTTAAAAGTAACCATATTCTACTCGATGCCTATCTGGAAGTTGCACTCAGGCCCAGCCGGTTGGACCGGTTATATGGAATTTGAACTTTCAACAGGTAGAGCATCGGCGAGATTAACAAGATATAACGATAACTTATCGGCCTATGACGTTATTGGTTAGACATCAAAATAAGCTGCTGCCCGATAAGGATTGACTAAATCCCATCGATTTGATTACAAGTTTATTGAACAGATTCTGAACCACCACTCCACCGACCCGAAGCGGTCCCCTGTTTGCCACATAGAATCCTGCTGTCCACCTCTGCTGACTTTCCCTGATTGATTCACCTGATGAAGCCCTCTTTTCGCTATCAAAAAGCAGATCTCCAAACCGATCTTCCTTTTCTAAATTTAATCAATACAAATAAGGAGGATACTCGGATGAAATCCACGGCCGACTGTAAAAATCTTTTGGAGTGCGCCATCCACTGGGAGGCGACCGCCCCAGATCGTATTTGCATGACTCAACCCATGGGGGGCGGTGACACCAATATCAATACCTGGACTTGGTCAGAAATGGTCGGAGAGGCAAGGCAAATAGCCTCCTATTTAAAAAGTCTTGATTTGGCCGAGCGAAGCTGTATCGCCCTTTGTTCAAAAAATTGCGCCTACTGGGGCATGGCGGATTTGGCCATCGGGATGGCTGGCCATATCAGTGTTCCCATATACCCTGTTCTTACAAAGGACATAGTCACATACATTTTGGAGCATTCCGAAGCCAGGCTGCTATTTGTCGGCAAACTTGATCCAGTATGGGACGAAATGAAAAAAGGTGTGCCGGATGGAATGAAAGTGGTGGCATTCCCTTTGGCACCGGAAAACGAGTACGAGCAATGGAATGACATCATTGCCAGATATGATCCGCTTATGGAAATAGCGGACTGCCCTCCTGATGAAACTGCCACCATTATCTATACCTCGGGGAGCACCGGCAAACCCAAGGGTGTGATGATTTCTTTTGAGGCCATGTACAAAGGAGGAAAAGGCTTAAACACTTTTGTTAAACTCCATACCGGCGATAGGGCTTTATCCTACCTGCCTTTGGCTCACGCTATGGAACGATTGGGTCAAGCCATTGGACTCTTGTCAGGATGTGAGGTGTTTTACATGGAAAGTTTGGACACCTTCTTGCAGGACCTGAAACGCGCACGCCCAACTGTATTTGCATCAGTGCCCCGACTGTGGCTCAATTTTCAACTTGGTGTTTTTGAGAAAGTGCCCCCTGAAAAAATAGACCGCCTTCTGAGAATTCCCATCATAAGTGGTATTGTTAAAAAGAAGATATTGAAGCAACTTGGTCTCGACAAGGTCCGCGTTGCATCCTCTGGTAGCGCACCTATTCCCAAAGAAATCATCGACTGGTATCGACGCTTGGGACTTGAATTGCTTGAAGGCTATGGCATGACGGAAAACTTTGCCTACTCCCATGCTAGTAGACCTGGCGAAGTTCGTCCAGGCTATGTGGGAAGACCCTGCCCGGGTGTGGAGCAAAAAATCGACCAAAACGGGGAGATTTTGGTTAAGAGTCCCTGCAACATGAAGGGTTATTATAAAATGCCGGAACTGACCGCAAAAGCTTTCACCGAAGATGGATTTTTGCGGACGGGCGATCTCGGTGAATTGGACGAGATGGGTCGTTTGAAAATCACCGGGCGAATAAAGGAATTGTTCAAGACTTCTAAGGGCGAATACGTGGCCCCAACGCCCATAGAAAACCGCATTTTGAATCATTACTTGGTGGAAGCCTGTTATGTAGCCGGTGAGGGGTTTCACCAGCCACATTGCGTTGTTATGCTCAGTGAAGCGGCAACTCAAGAAGCATCCAAAGGGAATAGGCATTCCTTAGAAAATAAGTTAGCGGAACTACTGGAACAGATTAATGGTCGATTACCGCCATTTGAACAACTGTCGTTTTTTGCCGTTACCAAGGATGTCTGGAGTGCGGAAAACGGATTTCTGACCCCGACCTTTAAGATTAAGCGTAAAGTTCTGGAAGAGACCTACAGCCCATTGGCGGAAAAATGGTATGCTATGAATAAGCCAATTATTTGGCAAACTGCGTAGTGATATGTTGGGGCGCACCATTGGAATCATCTCTTTAATCATTATTAGATCGTATGAAATGCACAAACAATGAACTATTCGCCGTTCTAAATAAATGCACCCTTAGGAGGATGCCATGGTTGCCCAAATAAGAACCTTCCTCCAAAATCTTACTGAAGTTCCTGAAGGTATATTCCCGCAATCTTTTTACAAGCCAATTACACGACGAGCTATTAAACTGGGATACTATTCTTATCTTACCGCATTGTTATGGCACACTCTTTTTATTTTTATCTGGTTATTTCTACAGGTTTATTTAATGACATTTATAGGCGTTTTTGCAGCACTTTTTTACATCACAATCTATTACTTACAGCGGAAAGGATTTTTTTTAACGGCTCTATTTTTTGCAGCTCTAACAACTTTTTTGTACGTATGCTTTGCAGTATTAATACTTGGATGGAGTGCAGGCTTCCAGTACAATTTAATTCTTATACCAATATTAATATTTGCCACTGTTTTTGAAGTTTGGGCAAAGATTGCTATGACATTTGCCAATCTTTTAGCTTATTTTGGGTTATATATGATTTCATATTTTACCCAACCTTTTGTTGATATGGAGAGCATATTTCTTCAGTTCTTTTATCAATTCAATATAGTCTCTATCAGCCTAATGTTGGCATTTTTATCCCACGTTAATTTTAAAATGGCCAAAAAAAATGATAAGAAACTTTATAAAGAAAACAAAAGAACAAAAGCGGCTCTCAAAGAACGCGATCAAGTTTTAGAACAACTCAATAATGAACTAAATGAAGCAGCAGATTACGTAAAAAAGATTCTTCCTCAGCCTATAACAGAGGGGGTTATTCGCACCAATTGGCGTTTTATACCATCGACATCATTGGGTGGCGATGCATTTGGATATCACAACTTGGATGAAGACCATTTTGCAATCTATTTAATCGATGTCAGTGGTCATGGGGTAGGGGCTGCCTTGCTATCAGCATCTGTAATAAACGTATTACGTTCTCAATCGCTGCCGAATACTGACTTTAAGGATCCGGACCAGGTTTTGCGATCCTTGAATTTTGCTTTTCCAAGCGAAGCCAATAAAGACATGTTTTTTACCATCTGGTATGGCGTCTTTAATAGGGACAATCGTGAATTGACTTATGCAAGTGCAGGGCACCCACCCGCTTTACTATGCGATGAAAATAGTTCTTGTAATTGCAACATTAATCTCCTTAAGACACCCAATTTCGTGGTAGGTGGTATAAAGGAGGCAGCCTACGTTAAAGATAAATGCGAAATCCCTGAGGGTAATACGCTATACATTTTTTCAGATGGGGTTTACGAAGTCGAAAAATCAGACGGAACAAAATGGCATTTCAATGAATTTGTGAATTACATTAAAAAGGTCAAATCTGATGGCCAGGCGGTTATGGATCGGTTATATGACCATGTCAGACGGAAAGGTAAATTGGAAACCTTCGAGGACGATTTTACCATCGTTGAGGTTGTTTTCGGTTAATATAAACTCGGTTGATGGGTAAAACTGTAATATGGATAGTGACAAAGGTAACCATTTGAGATCACAATCCTATGTAAAATTTTAACAAAGTTCCGGCGTCTCATAAAGTAGAACCATTCCTGATATAGTAGGGCGGGATGCATTCAGGCAACTTTTTGAAATACAAGATGTTAGGGGCTGTTTTAGTACTCACCGGCCTGTATCTTATCGCCAATTTAAAACTCCATCTTTTGGGTTTGTTTCTCCTTTTTGTGGGTTTTTATTTGGCGATGAAAAAAGGTATGAAACCAAGATAGGCGATCCTAATCCTGGATTATGCCATGACATTTTGGATGGCATATCCAGAAAAGCCATATAATTTCATAGGGATGGGTGACTGGCACGTAATCTGGAAAATCAGGGACTACTTTTGGCTTGTGATTTCTCATTTAAAATCAATTAATCACAACATTCATGTTTAAATCGCTGCAACCCCAGTAAATCTTGACAAATCCTCCAAGTAATTGATATCACATTATCAATCTAACCTTACAATATCAGAACCCGAAAGCTCCAGTTCCCACTCCCCTCAATCTGACCTGTCCTTATTTTCGAGCCCTTTAACAATCTCACTTCAAGGGCCTACCAATGAAATGCCCAAATTGCCAGTTCGAAAACCCAGACAGAATGAAATTCTGCGGCGAATGTGGGCAAGAAATCCATCCCTCATGCCCGCACTGCGGTTTCGCCAATCCTCCCAATTTTAAATTCTGTGGCAATTGTGGATGTGGGTTGTCCGTCGAAGGGATAGCAACGATCGATATTCCTCCGCAACCTGAGGAAATCCCCATTGCAGGAGATCATCGGGATGAGAATACCTGCTATGGGCCAGATAGCGAACGCAAATGCGTAGCCGTTATGTTTTCCGATCTCACGGGTTACACCGAAATGTCAGAAAAGCTCGATCCGGAAGAGGTAAAGGATATAACCGGCGCAATTTTCGGCGAGTTTAGCAAAATCATCGAAAAGTATGATGGGTTTATCGAGAAATATATCGGTGACGCCATCCTTGCCGTTTTTGGCGCGAAGGAGGCCTTTGAAGATAGCGCCCTGAGAGCCATCAAAGCAGCCCGCGAAATCCATGCTCATGTCGACTCCGTTAGTCCCAAATACGAAAAACGTATCGGTCGTATTTTAACCATGCACACTGGAATTAACACCGGTGTCGTCGTGACGGGCGAAATCAACTTTGAAAAGGGAACCCATGGTTTGGTGGGCGACACGATAAATACAGCGGCAAGGCTGATGAGCGTTAGCAAATCGGGCGAGATAATTATCGATCATGATTCCTTCATTCAAACCGAGGGGTATTACGATCATGAGCCCTTGAATCCGGTGAGAGTCAAAGGGAAAACCGTACCGATTAAAGTTTACCGTGTCGGCAAAGCACTGCGGGAACCTATGAAGCTACACCGTTTGCATGGGCTGCGATCAAGGCTGATTGGGCGATCGGTGGAAATGCAGACCCTTAAGGAGGCCGCAGAAAATCTTGAACAGGGGCAAGGATCGGTTGTTTCAGTTTGCGGTACGGCGGGGACTGGTAAAAGCCGCCTTGTGCATGAATTTAAAAAGACCCTGGATTTGAAAAAGATCCAATGGCTCGACGCCAATGCCTATCCCTATACACAAAACACGCCCTACTATCCTGTGATCGACCTTCTGACCAAAGCCTTCGATATCAAGGAAGGTGACAACTCTGAAGCTATCAAACTCAAAGTGGAATCAAGTCTTGAAGGACTTCTGGGCAAAGAATCCGCAAACGCACCTTACCTTGGTAGTTTGTTCTCAATCGAATATTCAGAAACAATGGAAGTGAGCCCGGAATATTGGAAGGATCGATTATATGCTGCAATAGGTGATGTTCTTAAAGCGCTAACTTCGTCAGGTCCAGCGGTTATATGCGTGGAAGACATGCACTGGGCTGATCCATCAACGATGGAACTGGTACGAAAGCTTGTATCAAATCTGTCTGGCCCCTTGATGGTGATATGTATCTATCGTCCCGTCATTACCATTTTGACAGATTTTGAAATCAATACGTTACCGATCGATTATGCGGAACTGCGGTTGAGAGAACTATCTCCGTCAGAATCTCAGGACATGATTTGTTCACTCTTAAATACGGATCAAATACCTAAAGAGCTGAGAGGATTTATAAGGGATAGTATCGACGGCAATCCTTTCTATGTTGAGGAATTGATCAATGCTTTGATCGATTCGGAAATGCTATCAAAGCATTCTGGACAATGGGTGCTTACCAAAACGATCGACGATTCTTTTATTTCGACAAACATTCAGGGGGTCCTTGCTGGCAGAATTGATCGCCTGGGTCATGATACCAAACGTATCCTGCAGGAGGCCTCGGTAATCGGCAGGGCGTTTCTATTCGATATTCTAAGCCGCATCAGTGAAATCAAAGAAAATATCGACCAGAACCTAGTAATGCTTGAACGGCTAGATCTGATTAGCGCCAAATCCATTCAACCCACGTTGGAATACATTTTTAAACATGCCCTCACTCAGGAGATTGTCTATAATGGGCTAGTAAAATCAGAGCGCAAGATTATTCACGAGAAAATAGGCAACGTGATTGAGATTCTTTTTAAGCATAGACTGTCAGAATTTTTTGAGACGCTGGCTTATCATTATTTAAGAGGTACCTCGAAACTTAAAGCAGTTGAATATTTAAGAAAATCGGGAGAAAAATGTTTAAAGCGATACTCACTGGAGGAGGCAGATCAGTATTTTAATGACGCTTACATCTGTATTGCTGAAATAGATCCAAAAAATAACGATACCAATGAAGCGCTGATAAACCTCCTCAACAATTGGGCTGTCGTTAACTACTATCGGGGTGAATTCAAAAAGTTTATAGAGATAGCTGACCGGCACGCTGAATTAGCAGATTCAATAACGAATCAATCTATGCGAAGTTTGTATTATGGCTGGGTTGGATTTTGTCATGACAGCAGTGGGTATCCAAAAGAGGGATATAATTATTTGTTGAAAGCTTCGGAAATCGCAAAACGTGCTTGCGACCAAAAGGCTTTGGCATATTGCTATACCTGGTTGGCATGGACCTGCGTCGATCTTGCATTATATGGAGAAGCTGAAAAATATGCGAATCATGCGGTTTCGCTGTCTAATATTTTTACGAAGGAGCCATACTTATATTTTAAATGTAGAGCCGGCCTTGGGCATATATACATGTTCCACGGCAAGATAAAAAAAATATACGATATTGCTACAGAATTGATTGATTATGGAGAGAAGAATGCAAATGCTCGAAGTCAGGTTATGGGTAATGTTTATATGGGAAATGCGCATTACCTTCGTGGTGACTATGACGCTGCCATAGCTTCTCTAAAGAAAGGTTTAGAAGTATGTAGAGACATATTTTACAGTATGGTTGTTAAATTCTATCTGGGTGCGGCTTACTTGCAATCCGGAAATATTCGTAGTGCCAGAGACACGTTAACTGAAGTATACGAAAATGGAATTTCAGTAGGTGGGCATCCCTTTTCTTTCTACGGTGGAATATTTCTTGGAGCTGCCTTAATCGCAGATGGAAAAATGCAGTTAGGGATTGAGAAAATCTGGGAAACAAAAAAAATATGTATTAAAAACAAAATAAGGTCAGCTGAATTATTGGCGGATCTCGTTCTGGGTAGTATCTATTCACAAATTGTTGTTGGTGAAAATGCGATAGGAATAACGGGCATTCTTAAAAACGTAGGGTTCATTGTTCAAAACGTTCCAGGAGCTATGAAAAAGGCAGAAAATTATCTATTGAAAAGCATTGAAGAAGGGAAAAGAATTGGATCTGATTTCTTGGTCAGCCAAGCCTGTTTCGATTTGGGATTAGCCTACAAATCCAAAAATAAAAACGATAAAGCACTTAAGTATTTGATGGATGCAAAAGACGGATACGAACGTATGGGCGCAGATATAAATATCAATCGGGTTAGAGACATTATCGAGACACTGTCATGATTCTAAATGCTACCCGGTTAATATTGTCGCAAAGTGGATGCTTACAGATATGCGACAGCAGTCTGTATCGGTAGGTGCTTTTTTACCCCGGCTTTATTGGCACGTAATACGTTTATTTGGCCGGGTCGTTTTAGGTGGGGTTATCTCAATATCTCACAACCTGCCAAATCAATCGAATGACTGTGTGAGTTGCCCCAATTTAGCTGCATCAGTATTGCTAACATCTTGACACACGCGTTATTGAATTTAATTTAAGGTATTAATTCGTTTGAGTTAAATCTGTTCCCACGCATTTTCCTCGCCTCGCCAGATCTCACCCCCTTTCTCATCAAAACTTAAAAATCCGGTTAATCAAAATGATATTCTATCGAATGATAGGGGATCTAAAATTGCCCATTTAATGCCCTCGGTGGGTTCGTCGGCCCATCTGAGGGCTGCATATTTTTTGCCAATGATACGCGTAATGTAAACCAAATTGGAGAGGAGGCCTGTTATGCTGTTTTTGAATGCCTATACCTATAAAGAAGGGAAGCGAGAGGAAATCATACAAAGGCGTTTGGAACAAGGAAGGGGGGAACCTGAAGGAGTAAAAATTATCGGTGAATATACAGCTCTCGATGGGAGCGGAGGCTACATGATATTTGAAACAGAAAAGCCGGATTACGCCTGGACGATGATGTGGAATGATTTGTTGAACATGGAACTCATTCCACTTGTGGATACTGAAAAAGATGTGATGGGCCTCCTGAAATAAAGATCCAGAAAATTTCAAGGATCATATCTAAAATCACCATCCATTTGGGACCTTATCGGAGGGAACCAAGTAACCCCTGAAATATTGCAGGCAGTTATTGCAGGTGAAGCCTGATAGCAGCTTCGGAAGATCGTATAGCACATGATCGCGCCTATTGAGTCGCGGTATCAAACTCCCACTTTTTTGAAATATTTTTTTGTACAAGGCCAGTAAACTAAAGGAAGGGGGAAAAATGATCACAATAGGAATATCAAGATGGCCGATTGAATCAGCGAATGATATTGGGAAACGATCGCTTGAGATGAAACCTATGCCGGATTTTATCGAGATGACTGGCCCCTATATGTATCCTGATGATAACGAAGGGGTCACGGCAATAGCAATTTATAAATACGACAAAGCCAAGGCCGGGGAAGCAGCTGACGCGATTGCAAATGGATTTATGACCTTTTTTGGCGTACCTGGTTTTCGATATTCTACACGACTTGCCTCAGGAGCTTCAGCAACAATGAAAATGATGGGGCTCAAATAGTCTGAGCAGCAGTGCGGCCTTGACACTTGCTTTTTTTATTACTCCACTAAGTTTTAATCTAAATCCTCCACCTCTGGTGGAGGACCCGGAGATGTTCGATCCATACGGTGTGATTTTATGAAGGCGTTTCTTCATTTTCTGTCCCGTGACAGAGAGCTATCAAAATACGGAAGCTGATATTTAACTCCAATCTCATCCCTGACCGATATAGAAAACTGTTTGATGCGTTTTCCACCCAGTCATTTCAATCGCGCATTGATTAGAAGCCATCTCAAAAAAACCGAAGTAGAATTTTAATACAACCAAGGTGAACCATCGCCAGGAAATTTTCTACATGGTATTCGTAGCGAACAATCAAGCGCCTGAAATTTTGAAGCCAAGCAAACA